>ERZ780149.215-NODE-215-length-77858-cov-4.945105_pt1 | contig 77858 bp, 117 predicted proteins | sample MGYA00511367_ERZ780149 | MGnify/ENA primary metagenome ERZ780149 (study PRJEB29588, sample SAMEA2153852) | human gut metagenome | biome: human gut; feature: human-associated habitat; material: faeces | place: Denmark | collected 2008/2010 ... | reverse complement strand
TTATCCTGTTCGCCATGATTTTTTGATTCTTTAGTGTGAACAGGATCTAGTGTTCCTAACGATCTTCTCGTGCTGCGCCATAAAACGCATTGCATAAAAACGCGACCCCATTCCTGATAACAGGAGCGGGGTCGCGTTTGTTTCAGCAGTTACTTGCTAAAAATCTCGCCCAGGCCGTCAATCGCGTCGGTAAAGGGCTTGAGGATGCTCTGCCACAGAGAATCATCGGCGATAGACTGCTTGAGGGTATCGAAGGCTTCGATCATGGGCTGCAGTTTTTCCTGAAGCGTGGACAGCTTGCTCTCGGCGGCTTCTTTCAGGGCAGTCACGTTAACGATTTCTTCTTTCTTAGCAGCCAGCTCGGCACTGAGGGTGTTCATTTTGTCGGTCAGGCCGGCAGCTTCCGCCTTGGCCACCTGCAGCTCTTCGCTCAGCTTGGCAGCTTCCTCCGCATGCGCGGCGGCTTCAGCGGCCTTGGCCTCAGCATCGTTCTGCGCGGCGGTCAGCTGCTCGGTCAGCTCGGCGGCCTTGGCCTCAGCCGCGCTGAGTGCGGCGGCGTTCTTGGCGTCCTCCGCCTCACGGGACTCCTGGAGAGCGACCGCCTCCGAGTTGGCGGCATTGGTCTCCGACTCCTTGGCCCGGTTGGCCGCGCCGATGGCGTCATCAGAATACTGCTTTGCCGAAGTCTCAGATGCCTTTGCAGCGGCTTCAGAAAGCGCGGCCTTCCCGGCGGAATCCAGGGCCTCAGACGCCTTTTGGGTAGCGGTGTCCGCCTCCGTCTTGGCTTTCTCGGCAGAGGCGGCGGCAGAGTCCTTGGCCGTAGCCGCAAACTCCATGGCGCTGGAGGACTCCTGATTCATGGCAGCCAGGGCATCGTGGATGGAACCGCGCACCTCTTCGCCATAAATCGCCTCCAGAATTTTCTTTAGATAACTGCTGATATCGGCCAAATCAACTCACCCCTTCCTAATCTTCCAGCATCCAGTCGATGGCCAAAATTTCCTCTCCGGACAGGTTCCCCGCCGCATCATCGTACTTCGCCGTCATTAGTTCCACCTCATGTTCCATCTCATTGAAGGGGGCCAGCTCGTCGCAGAACTGCTTGAAGTTGGGGGAATCCATTTTGAGGACATAGGTCGGCGCTCCATGCTCGTCCTTGCCCTCTTCGCCATACTTCTCGATCAGGCTCCGGCGGATGGTCTCATACTCCACAAGGGAGTTGGAGAGAAAGCGGTAGTTCCGAGCAGCGATGTAGCCAATCTTATCCCGTCGGGAAAGCAAGGGCTTGAGCGAATGGAGCCGCTCAAACACCTCTGAGTTTTTCAATGTTTTCTTCATGGCATGTCATTCTCCTGTTCCTAAATCGAGACCTTGGACGGTCGCTCCACTAAAATCCACATATCCCTCGAAATACACAACACCGCCGGTGTTTCTCCGGCCAATGGTGATATAGCCTCCACAAGGACTGTAAATGTCAATATAGGGGGCATCGCCCTCGTAATACTCGATGGTCAGCATGTGAAATCGACGGTCCCCATATGGGCCATATAGATTAAAACTTCCATAATCGCTTCCAGCGATGATGTTGAACTCCTCACCATAGAACTGCCCACCCTGAATAACAGGAGAACGAATTTCCGTAGGGCCAATATAAGTAGACCGAATATAGCTTGGCATCTCAATAGAATCGGCCAGCTTATAAGCCCGGTCCGCCCGGTCATAGGCCGTCTCCGCCTCCCACATTGCATCATCCGCCAAATTGTAGGCGTCGTTTGCCATGGAGTAGGCCGGATTATAGGCCAGGTTGGTATTGCTTACGCTGGACCAGTCAATCACACTCCCAGCGCCCATGCTGATTTGGCCATTGATGGTAATGCGACCCGTGGAGCTGACCGCGAAGGTAATCTCCCCGGTACTCCGATTGGTAATGGTAATACCATAGAGGTCCAGATAGTCGGAGGCAAATTTGGTTCCGTTCATCATACTGTTGCCATAGCGGTCCAGGAAGTCCTCGGCCTGCACCACGCCTTTGAAGTCTCCGGTGGCCGCTACCAGCTGACCGCCAAAGGTCCCATTGGCGCCGGACAGAGTACCCGCAAAAGTGCCCCGCCGGGCATAGAGATTACCCTGCTCGTCCACGGTGAAGTTGCCATTTCCGATGTCGATGGAGCCCTTTTTCATGGTCAGCGTTCCAGCGTCCAAATCCAGTATCACATTGGAGTTATAATCTCGGATGACGCCCACCCGGAGCACATTACCATTGAGCACGCCGGCGGTGATATAGTCCGCCACAATGGCGCCATCCATGGTGATGGCCAATCCATAGGTCTTTCCGCCATCATTGGAGTACCCCAGGCCGTTCATGTTCCACTTCCAGAGCTTGTCAGCCTTGGTATAGTCCCGGACATTGGAGATATACAGAGTGTCCGAGCCATGTTCATCCCGGGTGATGGTGATGTAGCCCGTGGTGGCCATGTTCATGATCTCGGTGGCGTTCTCCTGGGCCTCCTTGAGAATGGAGTGGGCCTTGGGGAGATTTTCAATCTTCTCCAGCACTGCGGCGTTGGTCTGGTTGTTGACGCTGGTAAGGCTGACCTGCACAGAATCCCCCATTTTGAACTGAGTGTTCTCCGGATGATCCAATGGGATCTCCAGCTTGGTCACCGGGAACAGGCGGTCCAGACCGTGAGGACGAGAGATGACCCGGATCTCGTCCAGCAGCTTGACCGCCTCGGTGTTCACATCCAGATAGTGTAGATCCAGGGCACTCAGCTCCAGCTCCAGATTGTCAAACTGAAGGTCGGCCAAATACTCCTTGGCCTTCTCCAGCAGAACCGCCGGGTCGCTTACATCGTCCCAGGTAACCGTCTTGACGATCCAGCCATAGTTCTTGACCGCCTCGTCTAACTGGACATATAGACTTCCGTTGTTCACGCTCTCTACCGTCAAATAGGCGTCCAGTGCCTCGATGGGGCTCTCGTCCAGCCGGTTGCCCAGGGGCACGATGGCCGTGGCATACTCAGTGGAATCCCAGTTTCGGGTAAAGTCAATGAGATTGGAGCCGAACTGAATGACCTGACTGCAAGTGTCGGGGTAGTCCTCCAGATAGTCAAGATAACGCACCCCGTCCACCTTCCGAACCCGGAGATGACCGCCGTAGGTCTCCACCAAGGCATTGAGCAACTCCATAGTCTTCTCATAGTTGGTGTAGTAGGTAGGGAAGTTTTTATCCACCACTGTCACCGCGCCAAGGACAAACTGCCGGTTGGCGCCGACCTTTGCATTGTGGACGGAGATCAGCTGCTCCAGATACTCCCGGACAGATTTTCCGGCGTACTCCGCCGGAGGCTGTACCGAGTCGTTGAAGTACGCCAGTTCCCCCTCACAGTAGAGCACACGGTTGTTCCAGAAGTCCTTACTTTCTGAGAGCACACGCCCAGACCAAATCTCTTCCCCATGCTTTTTCACGGAGATCTCCGTGACCATACGGACAATGGTGTCATAGGCCTTGTTGGTATGGGGAAGCGTTAGTTCCAGAGAACCGGCTGCACTGTCCTCCAGCGTCAGCTTGGGGTTGACGACCTTCATATCGTCCAGCGAGAACACATCATTGTAGATGCACACACCATCCGCATAAATGCTATACATCGGTCACAACCTCCCAACTCTGAAGTCCACAGACACCGTCCCCGTTCCGGTATCGCACCACAGCTCCAGGGTTGCCCCCTGGTCGCCGAAGAACACAAATTCCGGGAACTGGATGGTGCCATCCGTGAGCAACTTGGTCTCGTCCAGTCCCAATGTGGGATTGACAAACCGGATATGGACACCCCGCTTGTCCGAACTGGTCACAAAGAACTGAGGACAGACCGGAGCCCTTCCAAACAGATCTGCGGCCAGCTTGACGGTTCTCTTGGCCGTGGTCACGGTGATGTTCTTGAACAGAGCGGCCCGAATCACGCCATTTTGAAAGTTAAAGGGGTCCCACAGCCAGTCGTCCGTCGAAGACAGGAGCGACCACTTGTAGGGCCCCACATCATAGTCGATGGTGATGCGCGACCAATCCTTTTCCGACTTCCAGGCATTGACGGTGAACCGCCCTTCATAAAAATACTCCGGGTCGTCCTCCAGCACCGCACGCAGCTTTTGCCCGTGCAGATAGTCCATGATGTCGGAATAGGCCATGTGCCAGGGCTTGAAGTCGTTCATCACAATAAACTCAATCGAGCCCGTCCGGTTCTGATACACCGGATACCCGGTGAGAGACTGGGATAAGTCGATCACCCCATCCCCACCGGGTATATCCAGCGTCGTCACCTTCTGGGCCGGAGGATTGAAGAGAGGCCGAGAGGAGGGGACAAGCCTCCAGTCGTCCCAAGAGTTTTTATCCCCAAAGGTAACCGAGTGGTACAAGCTTAGTTCCCCCTTCCTCTGCGTGCCGCCCTCTGTCCGAGGGCATTGTCCATAGGCCCTGCCATCTCACCGACCAGAGTACCGGTATCCAGCACGACCCGCATCCGCTCCATCCGCTCTGTCATTTCCGCCATTTCACTGCGCAGAGCACGGAGCTCCTCCACAACATCGTCGTTGTTCACATTGACCGTTGTTCCACCATTTCTGCCAGACTCGGCAAATGCCAAACTAGCTTGCCCGGCAAGTCCAATGGTCCGCTGCGGATAGAATAGACTGTCGAGCTGCTCCGCGCCGTGCATCACATTAGAAAGGTCAAGCACGGGACGAATTGTAGGCTGGGTATCCATGTCGCCATTGAGAAGGTCTGCCACAATGGACATGGCGTTGGAGAGCCCATCCGTCGCATAATCCGCCATATTAGCGCCTGCGGCATAGGATTTCTCCGCATAATCCGCAAGGCCATTCACAAAGCCGAGGCCCGTGAAGTTACCCAGCTCCCGGAAAACCCGGGAGGGAGAGTTGATCTCCAGTGTGCTCTTGACTGCCTCCACACCGGCGAGCGCCATATTGGTCAACTCGTCCAGGAAAGTGGATTTCGACATGGCAACGCCCTGCGCAAGACCAGCGGGAATCTGTTGACCTGTTTCGGTCCATCCGGCTTCGGACAGGATCTTTGTGGCAACCGCAGTCATTTCCTTCATCTCGGCCTCGGTGTCCTTTTTGATCAGGCCCACGTTTTCCGCAAACTCTTGACGGAGCGACGCCAGCTGACTGCTGGTATCTGCCTCCAACTGAGCCATTTCTTCCTGCCAGGTAAGCCGATACTCCTCCAGTTCCACTTCGGCATCGACGCGCAGCTGAGCGATTTGCTCCTGGGTTTCGATGCGCATACCTTCCAGCTCACTGACGGCCTGTTCCCGGGCCTGAGCATGCTTGATGGACCAGAGAGACACGTACTTCTCCAGTTCATCGTCGCTCATGGAGTTGAGCGCCCGGATCTCCTCGATAGCGGAGGGTCCCATCTCCTGGAGCTCGGAAATCAACTCCGAGTCAACGCCCCTTGCAGAGAGCTGACCCAGAATATCCTGCCACTCGCCAAACTCCTGGACCTGCCCCTCCAGATTCTTCATCAGCGTGTCACTGCTGACCGCCTCCTTCTCCGTCACCTCGTCAAAGAGGCCGTAGGACTGATAGAGGCTGTTGGTGCGGGACTCCACAGCGTTCTGGTACTGGTCATTCAGAGACTGAATATCCCGTTCCAGCTGCTCATTGATGGATTGGACTTTGTCGGCATACTCCTGCTCCAGCTGAATGCGCTTCTGATTGGCGGATTCCTGAACCTCCTGCACATCGGCGATGTACTGCTGCTGAGCCTCATAGATCTCCTTCTCCAGCTGATAGACCTTCAAGTCCATCTCCTCGCGCTCTTCCGTACCGGCTGCATACCGGCTCTGGACGCGCTTATAGGCCGCCAGTTCATCGGCAAGGCTCATTCGACCGTAGTTCTTTTCTTTCTCAATCCAGTCCATGGAGTTCTGATAGGACTCGTCCACAAGCTGGTTACGAAGGGTATAGACCTTCCGGTCGATCTCCATCCGCTCTTCGCTGCCTTCCATGTATCGGGACTGCATCCGCTCATAGGCGGCCAATTCCTCCTCGGTGCTCAGGCGGTTGTAGTATTTCTCCTCCTCGATCCAGTCGATGGAGGCCTGATAGGTGGACGCCACCAGTTCATTTTGAAGTCGATAGACCTCACGGTCGATCTCCTTGCGCTCCTCAGAACCGGCTTTGTACTGCTTCTGAAGATTCTCCCATCCGGCCAGCTGATCTTTCAGGCTCAGCTCGTCGTAATAGGTCTTCTCGTCGACCCAGTCCTTCCAGGCGTCGATACCCTTGTTGCTGACATCGATAACTTCCCCAATCATGTTGGAGGTCGCCTGGGCGGCCGGGACTATGCTGTTGTTCACGCCAATAGCCAGGCCCTCGCCGATGTTCTCGCCCAGGTAGATAAACTCCCGGGAAGGAGAATGGCTGTCCAGGGCTTTCTTCGCCGCGTTGAGCGCGGCCAGACCCAGGCTGCGGCCCGCAGAACTGGAGGCGCCGAACTTAGACCGGATGCCGTTGACGAAACCCTGACCGGCATTCTCACCGGCGGTCTCGAACTCGGGCTTCATACTGTTGATTTTGGACGCGGCCGCTGTGACCACAGTCCCCATCGCTGTTTTCACAGTGTTGGAGGATGCTGTGATCGTGGTTCCTATGTTTCGCATCATCCCCTCGATCGCGTCCTCGATCACGATAACTTTGCTATCCACAATGTTTGCCATCGACTCCACGAGCGTCTCCATGGCGGAACTCGCCACAGAAATATTCGATGTAATGGAGCCGCTGACAGAGGACAGCATGCTGACCACGGCGCTGTTGATGGTGTCGCCGCAGTTGTAGAAGGCCTCGGTGAATCCGGAGATCCCGGTGTCCCCCATCTTCTTCATGCTGTCGGCGAAATTAGTCAGGCCGCTGGTGTTGATGCCGTTGACCCCTTCCGCCAGGTCGATCAGATCCCAAACCTGGGTAATGACGTCGGACAATTTGCCGATGTCGATGCCGGATACCTCGTTGTAGTAATCCTTCATGGAAGAGCCAAACTTAGAGATATCCGCGCCAAAGGAGGCCAAGGTCTGATCTCCACCGAACCACTGGTCAAACAGACTGCTGTCGGGAAGACCCGTCGCCAGATTGGACAAGGCGCTTGCGGCATTGGCCGAGGCCGTTACTGCTTCCGGCTTCACATCTTTAATGGCCTCCGCATAGGCGGCCAGATCTACCCCAAAGGCCGTAAGGTCATCTCCAAATGCGGCAAGGTCGGTTCCTCCCGTGAAGAAGGAGACCAAGCCGCCGGTATTGGGCAGCGTGTTCGCCAGTTCCACCAGGGCTTGCCCGGCGGAGGCAGAGCTCTCCACTGCGGTCGGGTTGATGTCGGCTACGGCGTCACTGTAAGACTTCATGGCCACGCCAAAGGGTACGATTCCGGCGGCAAAGGTCGCCAAGTCATTGCTTCCGTTGAAGAAAGCCATGACGCCGCCCACCAGGGGGAGAGACTCTTGCAGCCTTGCCAGCGACTGAGCGGCCACCGCAGAGGCAGTAATAGAGTTTGCGTTAATTTCGGCCACGGCATCGCCATAGGATTTCATGGCTGCGCCAAAGGGCACGATACCCGCCGCGAAAGTACCAAGGTCATTGCTCCCATTAAAGAAGGCCATCACGCCGCCAACATTGGGCAAATCGGCCTGGAGCTGCGCCAAGGACTGGGCGGCAACGGCGGAGGCAGTAATGGCCTCAGCCTTAATATCCGCCACAGCCTCTCCATAGGATTTCATAGCTTGGCCGAAGGGCACGATACCCTCTGCAAACTTGCCGAGGTCATTTCCTCCCGTGAAGAATTCCATGACTCCGCCGACCTGCGGCAAAGTAGCCTGGAGTTTTGCCAGGGACTGGGCTGCGACTCCGGACGCCTCAACAGCGTCGGCATTGATGCCGGCCACAGCCTTGCCATAGGACTTCATGGCCTCACCGAAGGGGATAACACCCTCCGAGAACTTGCTGAGGTCGTTCCCACCGGTAAAGAACTCCATGATGCCGCCCACATTGGGGAGGGATGCTTGCAGCTGAGCCAGCGCCTGAGCCGCCACAGCCGAGGCGGACACAGCCCCGGTGTCAATACCGGAAACGGCATCACCATAGGATTTCATCGCCTCTCCAAAGGACAGAACACCATCGGCAAATATGCCGAGGTCATTCCCACCGGTGAAGAACTCCATCACCCCGCCCACACTGGGGAGAGATGCCTGGAGCGCGGCAAGGGCCTGAGCCGCAGTCACAGAGGCGGACACCGCCCCCGTATCCATTCCGGTCACAGCATCGGCATAAGCCTTCATGCCCTCTCCAAAGGGAAGCAGGCCATTTGCAAAGGTCTCCAAATCGTTCCCACCGGTAAAGAAGTCCACCACGCCTCCAATATTAGGCAGTGAACTTTGCAGTTCCGCGAGGGCTTTCGCCGCCGTAGCGGAGGCCGTGACTGCTTCGCTGTCCATACCGGTCACACTGTCGGAATAGGCCTTCATCGCCTCTCCAAAGGGCACCAACTGATCGCCGAAAGTTTCCAGGTCATTATCGCCGGTAAAGAAGGCTACCAAGCCTCCGGTATTGGGGATGGTGTTTGCCAATTCCACAAGAGTTTTTCCGGCAACAGCCGAGTTAGCAACGGCATCTCCATCCAGACCGCTAACCGATTTTGAATAATTCTTCATGGACTCGCCGAAGGAGGCTAACTGGTCACCGAACGTCGCCATGTCATTATCGCCAGCGAAGAAAGCAACAGCCCCTCCCGTGTTCGGAAGTGTGGCTGCCAGTTCAGACATGGCCTGCCCGGCAATGGCAGAGTTCTTCACTGCGTCCACATCCAACCCGGTCACAGCGTCGGAGTAGGCTTTGATTGCTTCACCGAAGGGCACCAGTTGATCACCAAAGGCGCTCATATCATTGTCGCCGGTGAAGAAAGCAACAGCTCCTCCTGTGTTCGGAAGTGTAGCCGCCATTTCTGCCATAGCCTTACCTGCGGTAGCCGCATTGGTCACAGCATCGGTATCCAGCCCCTTGATGCTTGCCGCAAACTTCATCATGGACTCGCCGAAACCAACCAACTGGTTTCCAAACTCGCCCATATCATTCTCCCCGGCAAAGAAACCAACAATGCCGCCACTGTTGGGCAGCGTCGCGGCCATCTCTGCCAAGGTTTTTCCAGCGATTGCCGCCGTGCTGACCAAATCACCGTCAAGCCCGGTAATACTGTTGGAGAACTGTACCATCGCCTCGCCGAAGGGGACAAGCTGCTCGGCAAAGTCGGATAGGGAAGAACCTCCAGTCAACCAAGAGGTCAGGCCCTCCAGCAAATCGGCAGCTGTAATAAGCAGAATCGCCTCAGTAAGTGCTTTAACACCGTCCAGCATGGAGGCGTCGATACTCTTTGCTCCGTTGATAAACGGCTGCACATTGGTCATAAATGCTCCGAGGTCGGCACCGATCTGTGGGAAGGAGCTGGAGACGCCACTCATAAATCCACCGACAATGCCCCCGACGAATCCGCCAATAGCGTTGCCGATGGTCTGCAACAGCTTGCCGCCTTCCCCGATCAGCCAATCGAGGCCCGGAATCTGAGCCAAGCCGCCAATGGCCGCCAGTACAACAGCGAGTTCTGCCATTACCACACCAAGCCCAAGCACCCCCACCATAGCAGAGGGGATCAGACCGGCCAAGGCACCGAGAGCCACCATGATACCGCTGAGAAGCCCGATTCCGGCAATACCCTTCAGAAGTGCATCGGTGTCGATGCTCCCCAAAGCAGATACGATTCCAGAGAAGAAGGACATCAACAGATTAACCACCGATTGGATCAGTGTCGGAAGATTGCGCGCCAAGCCGTCGATGATTTCGATCAGGAACAGCATGATGGAGTCAACGATCTGCGGTGTATAAGTCGCCAGGGCCGCGAGGACACCGGCAACCAGCTCTAAAGCGCCGTCAGCGATAGCTGGAACACATTCAACCAGAACATCGACCAATGTGAGAACCAACGCTTTAACCGCGTTCCCGATTGCCGGGGCCCCATTGGTAATGACCTCGGCAAAGGCGATGACTGCCTCGCCCAGTTGCTGAGCAATCGCAGGAATCAACGCGGCAATACCTGTGATGATGGACGTCAATCCGGCCACAATGATGGTCACGCCGGCGCCCAAAGAAGTAGCCAGGCCCGTAATACCGACTGCTATCGCAGTCAACCCAGTTCCCACAAGCAGCAGCCCCGCGCCAAGGCCAGCAATGCCAACGCCGATCAAAGCGAAAGCGCCACCCAGTCCGAGAATGGTGGGGAGCAGAGGGGTCAAGATCGCGCCAGCCGCACCAATCACGGTAAAGGCACCGGCAACTGTGATAAGCCCCTTTGCAATGGACTCCCAGCTCATGCTTCCAAGGGTAAAGAGCACAGGAGTCAGGACGGCCAGAGCGCCGGCAGCCACAAGCATGGCTGCGGAACCAGCCAGCGTCCCGTTCATGAAATTCAGACCGATTGCCAGTTCAGCCAAAGCACCGCCCATGGCAACAAGACTCTTTGCGATGCCTTCCCAGCTCATACCGCCCATTTTGCCAAGGGCTTCTGCCAGGACATTCAGCGCAGCGCCAACTGTAACCAGTCCTGCACCGGTTGCAATCAGGTTCTTCGGCATGGCCCGCATAGCGATGGCCACTTCCGCCAGCGCACCGCCCATCGCCAGAAGACCCTTACCGATCTCCTCCAAAGACATACTGCCAAAGTCCGCCATGGCGGAGGCAAATATCTTCATAGCCGCGCCAATCTCAATCATGGCAAGGCCGGTGGAGATAAGCCCCTGTGCGTTTCCGGTCAGTTTGGTGAAGGCGGTGATCTCCAGAAGAAGAGCCCCGATAGAGCTCAGCCCTTTGACCAATTCGCCCACATCCATCTGCCCAAAATCCTTACAGGCCGAGGCAAAGACCTTCATAGCGCTGGCCAGAACCAGGATTCCGGTCGCAGTAGCCACAGCGCCCTTGTTAATGGTGACCTTTTTGGTGAACAGAGAAACCTCTGCCATCAGGACTCCGACGCCAGTCAACCCCTTCGCCAATCCGGCAAAGTCCAACTGCGCCAAATCGGTGCAGGCAGAAGCCAGCATTTTGATTGCGCCGGCAAAGACCACCATCTGAGTCGTACCCTTAATAACGGCGCTGGAACCGCTCCCCAAAACTTTGGCGGCAGCAACCATCGCAGTCATCAATCCGGCGATTCCTGCAAGCGCCACAACCATCTGCTCCGGCTCAATGTCAGAAATCTTCTTCAGCGCGGAAGCCAGCAGAAGTACCGAGGCGGAAATTCCAATCATGGCCGTGGTTCCCTTGATAACACCCTTGACCTCTCCGCTGATACGGCTGAAAACCGCCATAGACGCCATCAATTCCGCAAACAGTACGGTAATAGCGCCAAGGGAGGCGGTCAGTTTTGCACTGTCGATCAGGGAAATGACCACGATCGAAGCCGCCAATACACCGATCGCCGTGGCAATCTTCAAAAGGGTCCCGGCCTTCAACTGGGTCTGATAGGCCTCAAAGCACCCACGAACACCGTCCAAGATACCTTTCACATTGTCGAGAAGACCCCCGACATCATCAAAAGATTTGGTCAGGCTGTTCATGAATTTGGTGATACCGATGGCGATACCGCCCAAAGAAATACCATTCAGCAGGTCGATGACCCCGCTGAAATCAGCGTTGCCAATGGCATCGATCAGAGTGGCGGATAGCCCGCCCAAAACAGCGATGATGCCGCTGGCAATGGTCTTTAGGCCATTGAAAAGGGTCTGGAACATTTGCAGGAACTTGCTGTTGCCAACAGCCGAATCCATGGTTTTTACGGCATCGTCAACGCCGAACCCCAAGCTGTTGAACGCATCAAGGACCTGTCCGATTCTGGTCTGGAGACGGCCCAACAGCTCCTGTAATGCCTCCAAACCAGGAACGGCAAAGACATTTCCAAGAACCTCAACAACGCTTTGAATCCCGGATACAACAAACTCCAAAACCGTTGAAATACCCTGGGCGACTTTGTTAAAGACTTCGCCTTTCTTTGCTGCGTCGTTAATACCGGTGAGGAAATCGCCGATCGTGGCGGTTACAGTGAGAATCCCGTCAGCCAGCGAGCCCATTCCGCCGGCCATAGGGGTGACAATGCTGAGGGCCGCCATAAGAGCCTGACGACCCAAGTCCAGAATGGAAAAGAGACCTTTGAAAGTCCTCTGCAATTTATCTGCCGTTTCATCCGAAATCGTCAGACGTTCGGAAAAGCTGCGCAGCGATTCCGTGAGAGCATAAAGCTGGTCGGAAGTGGCTGGAGGGAAGATGTCGCGGAACGCATCCTTGATGGGGGTGATGACACTCATCAACCCCTTGGCTGCATTCCAAACAGACTCGATTAGATTCTCTCGACCGGATGGCTTCAGAATCTTCTCCGTAAATTCATCCATGGAAATCGTTCCATTTTGAAGACCGGAACTCAGTGCCTCGATCTGCTCGACCATCTCCGTGGTGTATCCGGCAGCTTTCCGCTCTTCCTGCGACATGCCAGACATTTTACTCTGAAGGTTAAAGACTGCCTCAGAAAGGGTATCAGAAGAGATGATTCCATCCGTCAGGCCCTGCTTCAGCGCGTCAGTGAAACTCTCAGAATCGGCCACCAGCTGGTCAAAGGCGTCGCCGCTTTCTCTGGCCACTGTTTGGATTGACTCAATAAAGCCAGCCTCGTCAGCGATACCCTGGTCCAGCAGCTGTTTCCAGCCCGAACTAAGGCCGCCGCTGAGAAACTCATTTCTCGCCTGGGCAGATTCACTGATAACACCGCCAATGGTGTTGGAAATCTCGGTCAGCAGTTCCTTGGCTTCTTCAAAGTCGCCAACCAAAATCTCCCACGTCGCGGTCCATCCAGACTGCGCGCTTTCCTTCAGCGTGTCCCACAACTGCGTGAACGTCTTTACTTTGGTAGCGGCGTCTTCGGCCGTCTGCGCCATCTGAGCGATCTCTTTCGCCTGAGCCTCCGTAAACCCCTGCTGAATCAAATCCGCCTCGCTATATGCGCCGGCAAACTGCTTCAGGGTTTCGGTAAGTACCTCAGTGGTAAGCCATTCGCCCCTGGTGAGGGACTCCCGGAAAGAACCGTACATATTGATGGCATTCTGTGCTCCAGTACCCAGCAATTCAGAAGTCCGAACCAAAGCATCTTGGAACACTTTACCGCCCATGCCGGCGTTGACGACCGAGTTCCAGTCCATCAAAGAGACTTTTCCTGCGGCCAATGCCTGCGAAAGCTGATACATCGCCGTGGACGCCTGCTGAGAAGTGGAACCCGAAACAGCGGCCAGGTTTGCAATACCCTTGATGGAGTCAACTGAGGTCTGAAGATCCACGCCGGCCGCAGTAAAGGTTCCGATGTTCCGGGTCATCTCGGTGAAGTTGTAGATCGTCTTATCTGCGTAAGTATTCAGCTCGTCCAGCGCCCGGTTCACCTGCTGAAGATTGGTGCCCTCGTGCTGGGTGTTAGCCAGGATCGTCTGAATTGCGCCGATTTGGGTTTCATACTCCTGAAAACCAGTTTTGATCGGGTCGATCGTAAGGGCGGATACAAGCTGCTTACCTGTATTTATGGCGGAATTTGTGATATTGGAAAGAGCCGTCATGGCAACGACTTCAAACGCCGAGAACTTCGCCCGAACCGTCTCGACGGAACTGCTAAGGGCGGACATATCGCACTTCTTCGCAGCGGTGCCCAGGTTCTCAAGGCCTTTGGCAGCACCGTCCAGATCCAAACCCCGTTTGAGTTTGCCGAGTGTTGACAAACTGGTTTGCACATTTTGCTCAAACTGCCTGTTGTCAAATCGCATCTCGACGACTCTCTCGTCGATGGTCCTGCTCATGACCGCGTGACCTCCTTCCAAGCATAGTTCGCTATTTGGTCAAAAATGGGCTGGATAGCAGGGTTGATGTAATCTCTTCCCTGTACCCAGCCTCCGGTCCCAGTGCCGTGTCCGTATTGCAGGATAATGGCAATGGGAACTCCATTTTGAATGTTTGAATTGTGAAACGAGATGGTGACCGTGTTGTTCTTGTTGGTGATCTCGTAATACCAGGATGCTGCCGTTTCTCCGGAGTCGACAGGCGTTGCAGACGCAAGGGCGGCCACTCCTTCTCGGCCAAATTTATCCAAATCGCCGAGATGAACAGCTTCCTTCGCTCTTTCCAGAAATCGGGTCAGCTTGGAAAAATCGCCCTTGTGTCTGAAACGAATCACTGCCGGCTCCTCCTATCATTCAATTTTCTTAGGCCAGTTCTTGAGCGCCTCGACCAGCTTGTCATATCCCAGCATGGCCGCGTAGGCGGATAAAAGTCCGACCACAACGGCTGCAAACACCAAATACCAAGTAATCGCGATCCCTTGAATCTGCGCATAAGCGGCGCCAGCGGCCAGGGTCAGCACCTCAGCCACAATAAGCGCAAGGAAATTCGTGGGAATCTTATCCCACGTCACGGTCTTGAACACCTGCACTATGAGGTTGGTCAGGATCGTAACCCCGCCGATAATCATCAGCAGTGTCGAAATGACTTCCGTATAATTCATGACGTGTCCTCCTTAAATCGCCGGGCTCTCCACGGAGCCTACCGGCGTCTGTGAAACATTCACGTTGAAATTCGAGGCCTTTGCGGTCTCAAAAGTGATGCCGCCTTCCCGATGGTCCGATTTGCACAGGTTCAAATAGAAACTGCACACCACGCCATGTGCTGTCCAGGGGAGCCCAACCATAGCGCCGATCCAAGGAAGCGCCCCCATATACCCTTTGTAGACACAGTAAAAAGCCAATAAAAAACCGCCGATCGTCACGATCCACAGGAGCGGACGAATGTCAGCGATCATCCATTTTGAAAACTGTGTAAGATCAGGTTTCCTTCCGGCTTTGCCTCCGGCACGGCTTTTCTTACTTTTCATCATGCAAGCCCCACCATCTGCGCAAACCGATAGAAAAGCTGGGCCGCCTGCTCTCTTGTCAGGCCGGACGGCCACATCATATTCGGCTTTCCGTCAACCGTGGTGCCGTTTCCAGCAAAGAGCCCCACATTTTCAGCCCACACCCGAGCCTCTTCAGACCAGGTGCCGCAGTTATTGTTCTGAAGACCCTTGAGATAATTTGTCATGGCTGCACCAAACATCTCATTAAATTTCGTTTGATCCATATCGTCGTCCTCCCCAGACAGTTTTGCGTTGACCTCGGCGGCGATCTGCCCGTGCCGGTTGTAAAGCCAGTCTCCGGGGCAAGCCTTTGCTGCAAACCAGCGATGAACAGTCATGTTCTGCTTGTCCACCTGACCGATCAGCGACTTATCACCTTTCCAAAGCAGTTTCTTGATGCCATTTCTCTGACAGATGTCCACAAGAAGGGCAATCAAAGAATTGTAGGCCGCATCAGATACCGGCCACCCCTGGTCGGCTCCGCCGTTGTTTGCCACCTCAATCGTGATGGCGCGGTTATCATTAGAACTGGAAGAGGTGCACCAGGAACGGTTGCACTCCTCCACATAGAGCCCGATCCTGCCATCGCTTCCGATTCCATAGTTACTGCTCGCTTTCCGACTCGGATTGGCGAAAAGATTGCCGCAGGTTTCCACAGTCAGGTCCCCCGCCATACAGTGGATCGAAATCGTGTCGATCACATGATTCCGCTTTCCGGAATGATTGGGCGACAGCTTTGTGTAGGAAACCAATGGACTGTTGCTCATTGCAAATACGCCCTCCTTTCCGGCATATTGGTCATAATATTTCTGTCCGTAAGAGGCTCGCCTGGCCTTGGCCGTTTCACTCTGGTCTGCGGGGCGTTCAAACTGCACCAGCACCGCATCGGAGGCCGCCCGGACAGATGTGGCGGTCTTCAAGATGTTGACCAGAGAGGTGTAACTCTCGGTCAGTTCCTTCCACAGAAAATCCAACTGCATCTCCAAATCGCCAATGCTCTTTCCTCTGCTCAGAGCAAAAGCGAGAAGATTCTGCTTTCTGCTCCAAAACGTCCACTGAGCAAGGCCGTAACCAGCGCTGTCGTGAACAAAATCCTGATAGATTCCGGCGTCTATCTGAGTAGTGTAGTCCGCATCAGACATTCCCAGTTTCTTTTCGTAAGTGTTTTGGAGATTGGTCGGTTTCAGACCGCTCTCGGCATAGAGATTTCCCATTAGGCCGGCCACTCCGCAGTCCGAGAGGCCTTTCTTCTTGAAGAAACTCCAAATGGTTGCTTCCGACATGAATATCATCCTCTCGAATGTGTTCTCTTCCTGCGCGCGGCATTCAGTGCGCGGTTCTGTGCAAATATCTCCTTCTGGCTCATTTTCTTCTGCGGCCCATTCTTCGCGTTGCATACATTGATCAGTGTCATGAGCCGGTTCAAATGCCACTTCTGGCACTCGAAGGGGATCTGATGGGAAATCATCCAGTAATAGATGATTTCCGCTGTGACGATCTCATTGTTTGAGCGCCCTCGCTGTCTCTTGGCAAAGGTGGTGGCCGTCATGGAATCGTCGATATAGGCGTTGACCGTCTTCAGGATCTGAGGCGTAATAGCAGTATAGACATTGGAGTCCACATTCTGGGTCAAGGTCATGCACCGGATATAGTCGATCTGCTCCTCCTGGGTCTTCTGCTTTCGGGACAGATAGGGTTTGTGCCACTTTGATTCCCATTTTGAAAGGGAGACCAGAGAGTGTTCCAGTCGAAGCACCTGCTTCTTGGTCGTGATAAAACAGCCATTCGCCTCGTCATACTGCTCGGTTTCCGGTATCACAATTTCCAGCATCTCTGATCTCCCCAGTCATGCTCAGTTCTGAGGAGCCGGAGAGCTGGAAGGAATCTGAGACTTCTTCCCCTGAGGGATGATGCCGTTGATGAACCTGGCAGCAGCATCCGCGTCAGTGGCCAGCTCCATGAACAGGTCGCTGTACGCCTCGGTCTGGGCAAAAGCGTCACGCAGCTCCTGGCTCTTGATAAAGCGCTTTCCATCGGGGGACTTCTCACCGTAGGCCCGCAGGATAACATCCTTGAAGACGGCGATGATCTGCTTCCCGTCCTTGGCCGCAACAATGCGATTGATCATCTCCACCAGACCGCCATCCACGGAGAGCTCCATCTCAGTCACTTCGGCCTGAGTCAGATTGAAGTAGAAATCCTCGGTACGAGAGGCGCCATTGTAGTCGTTGTAAGTTCTTGTCAGCTTCAGCATTACAGTTTTTCTCCTTTCAAAAATAAAAGAAAGCGGAGCCCTCGGTGAAGAGAGCCCCGCTTTGCGGTTCGGTTACTTAGGCCTCCAGAGTCAGGCCAGTCAGGGTGTAGGTCTTGGTGACGGAAGAGCCGTCCTTGGTGGAAACAACCTTGATGCTCTGGGTGGTGTTGCTCTTGATCAGCAGGACGATGTTCTTGTCCGCGTCCAGAGTCACGGGGCCCTTGGTGCCGCCCACCAGCTCCACGGTGGTAACGGCGTCAGCCGGAGTCACGTCGAACTTCAGAGCCAGATAGTGACCCTCCTGCTCAGAGGTCTTGCTGCTGAACCCGGTGTAGCCGGTCACATGCTTCAGGCTGCCGGAGATGGTGTCCTCGCCGACCACGACATTGCTCTGAAGATCGGAGACCTTCTTGCCAAGCAGAGTGGCGTCGGCACTTTCAGCAGAGGTAACCACGGTAACAGCGCTCTTGAGCAGCTCGATAACTTCCTCGGGCAGAGGCAGACGGGGCTCTGTTTCCTCGGTGCCGTACAGGATGTCCTCCAGCGCCTTCAGCTTGGCCGGGTCAGCCTTGGTGGAGGTGATGATCAGACGGGCGGTAGGCTTAAAGCCGGGCACATCCACAGGAGTCGTAGTGACCTCCCAGCTGGGGTTGATGGGTTCGGGGGAGTCGTTGACCGTCTGATAGCCCCGCTCGGAGGGAGAGGCCAGACCACCATAGACCAGGTGCAGCTTATAGCCGTGGTCCTGACCGTCCACATCATTACCCAGCTTGGTACGATAGCTCAGACCAAAGACCTTGCGGTTCTGCTGGCCGGCAATCACGCCCGGAGCGATCTCAGCGGAGCCGTCGCACTCCTCCCACTCGTCGGGGTAGGTGTAAGCCTCGATGGTCAGGCCGAAGTCCTCGGCGCCAACCAGCACCAGGTACTTGATGTTATCGGCGTACAGGTTGTTGGGCTCGGCGCCGGAAGGGCTCTCGGTAATGGCAGTAATGCCGTTCCAGGGCACACCTTTGTTGTAGAGGCCGGCAGCGCTGATGGGATAGAGAACAGCGTGATCAACACCAGTTTCGTAAAAACGTTCACCGGTCTTGTCCCATACGATTTTACTCATTTCGGATTTCCTCCTTTTAATAGTACAGGTTGAAGATGTCGTGGTTCAGATTATCGGCTGTGAAGTGACGGTCATGAGCGCACATGGGCAGCATCGCGATCCGATGAGGCAGATCACTATCAGGATTCTTGTAGATGACCGTTACCTGATAGCGGTCCAGCAGGCGATAAGGCGCATTGTCCGCATGAACGGCGTCGATCTCGCTTCGCTCATAGACAATGCATGGGTACTGGATCTCCTTGCTCGCTGGAGGCTGAAAATAAGCCCGGCACGCATCACCGCGGTCCGGACATTCCAAAATCCCACACAGGATGGTATGAAGTTGAACTCTGCTACCCATTGTAGAGGCCCCCAATCGTTAAGATCAGGCGGGGATAGCCCACTTCGACCTTGGAGATTTTCCACTTTGCACCCATGTACGTCACATATCGCATCTTGTGGAAGTTCTTCCTGGCGAACGGATCGGCGACTATGCTGATCTCATTCGCGATGTTGATGTCATCGTTGAGCGTCTCCCCAGACTGAAGCTGGCGTACATTCCGAGTCAAATCGCCATAGTACGGATACTCGACGATCTTCTCTTCATGTACGCCAGGAGCAGTCTCAACGGTATCAGCATAGCCTACCGATCCATAAAATTTCGCCATTTTGAATTTTCCTCTTAGCCGCCGAGGCCAGAACCGCCGCCAGTGCCAGTAGCCACAGGCTCCTCCAGCGCAATAGCGGAGTAGACACGGGTCAGAGCACCAGACAGACGGGTCTCGATCAGGTACTTCTGCTGGTTGAAGTCAATGTCGAACTGATCGAACCGGGTGATCTCACCGCCCTTGGTGGAACCAACCGTGTAGTCCGCCAGGTTGACAAAGATGCCCAGCAGCTTGTGCTGCTTACCCTCGCCATCCATCCGGGCGCGGCCCTCAAACTGCTCAGCGGTGTAAAGCTCGCCGACATTCAGCGCGGCAGCCAGATCAGCACGGGAAGTGTAGATGCGGCGGCCATTCATATCGCGAGCCAGCAGCATCACATTGACCAGGTGAGGCGTACAGAAGAAATCGGGGGTGCCGGTTCCCTTGTACTTCTCACGGGCGTACAGCGCGGCGGAGATGATGGCCTCAGCATAGATGTAGTTCTCGCCGAAGTTCATGTCAGTGCGAGTACCCTGAATCTCAGCGCGGGCGGCCTCGATGTCCACATCATAGTGGATGGTGTAGAGGTCGTTATCGTTCCAGATGGAACGGATGTGGTCCTCGGAGATCTTCATCTCGTCATCCGCCTCGCGGCCGTCGCCGATCATGATAGCGGTAGCAACCTCTTCGTTCAGGTTCTCCCGCATAACGGCATACTGGTACTCGACCACATCGAAATCGGTGATGTCGATGATATCATCCCGGTAAAGGGCATCGGTGCGGTACACGGTCTGAGGATCGGTAGTACGGGTAATGACGTTCATGTTGCCGGCAGGCTTCTTACGGTTGCCCTTCTGGTAACCATGGCCCCGAATATTGTCATTCCGGGTATCAGTCTGGCGGGTGCGGATACGGCTGATGGGGCTCTTGTGAACCTTCTGCATGACAACAGTGACCCAGCCCTGGTCACGGGTAACCCGCTCAGGAGCACCCGGGCGCAGATCCTTGAACTCAGGGAACAGGGTTTCGATATTGTCGATGCCATGCTTAAGCTCATTCTGCTCAGCATAGATGTTCAGGGCAGTCTGGAGGCTGCCCACGCTGTTGGTCTTGGCCAGATCAAGAATGGCCTTGCGATCGGAGTGGCTCAGAACATTGTCCTGGGTCTCTTCCTGCTCGAAAACATTGTGTTTCATGGTCTTGTTTCCTCCCTTGGTGTTGTCAGATTTCTTATCGGGGTCATCCTCGTCATCCTCACCGCCCTCGGAAGAGTCCAGCTCCTCCATGGCAGCGCCGATCAGGGCATACATAACCGTCTTCTGCTCCTCGGTCATGCTGTCCACGACATCCTGAACGGTCTTTTCGTCCTCGGGCTTCTCCTCTTTGCCGTCATCCTTTGACTTGTCCTCTTTTTTGTCGTCCTCGGGATCGGTCTTATCGTCGGCCTTATGGACCAGAGGAGGCTTCTCGTCAGGGCGGTACAGAGAAATGGGTTCATAGGCAGACAGAATCATCTCCTGCTCACCGCCCTCGCCATGGGCCATATCTACAAAGTCAATGAAGGCGCCCGGGTTGGCCCCAGCGACTACCAGACTGACCTCGCGGATCACACCGTGCATGACATCTTTGGTGCGTGTCTGTTTCAGCCCATTGGCGTAGATAGACAGGGATGCGATGTCCCCGTGCTGGACCAACACCTTGGCTGCCTTGCCGCTTTCGGTATCATTGAACGTACAGTAGGCGTAAACGCCATCCTTGCGGTTCTCCAAAAGGGCATGGCCCAAGATGTTGCCAGGTTCATCGTGCTGGTGGTTCCAAACCAGGGGAACCGTCTTCCCGTCACAATCCTCGAATGCGTTATGGCGAATGGTTCGTCCATCCGCGCATACAAGATCGTTTCGGGTCGCCCAGCCACTAAAGTCATACTTCAGACTCATTTTGAATGTTTCCTCCTTCAGATGTTGATGGTGGCTGATTGCCCTCCTCTTTCGGAGCGCTTAGGTTGCTGTTCCGGAGCTCGTCCGCCTTGGGGTCCTTCGACGGCTTCATGCCGATCTTCTGCCGGATCTCATTGGAGGTCATGATCTCGTTGCGAGTCATCTTGTCGGCAATCTCAGCAATGTCGTTGATGGGCACCAGCCTGAACGGGTCTCTGAAGAACAGAATTGACTGCTTCTGTGACCGAGCAGTTTTGGTGAGGAATTTCCTCTTCATTTCGTCAACAATGGCTGATAGGATCGGTTCAATCGTCCGGTTGTCGTAGTTCAGCTTTGTCCGGTCGTCGGCAGTCCCGTCCAAAATCCCCTGAGTAATCCCCAACTGGCTGTAAAGCATGCTCGTTAGGTATTCAATCTGAGACATTAGATTGTTGTCGATGGGCCGGTTCAGCTGAACCACATGCTCCGTGCCGTCGGTGTAAGCGACGCCATACTTGGAGCCGGCCAACTGTTCCTCGATATCTTTACGGCGTTTTTCCGCCTGTTGACGCCTCGCTTCCGTCTTGATGACGTAGGGCAGCTGAATGATCAGGTTGAGTTTTCCAGAACCGCTCTGCTCGTCGATTGCGTCCAAAATATTGAGCTTTCGGATCAATCGCTGCATTGTCGAGTTGGGCTCATTCATCACCGCGAAAAATGGATTCTCAATGATGGCTACCGTACTCTTGGGAAGGGTGATGTCCTGCTTCTCCCCGCGGTTCTCGTTGTAAACGCGAACTCTAACATGCTTGGGATACCACTCCACAATTTTTCCAGTGCGCATCTTTTCGATCTTGAAAGAGCCGGTCTCTGGGTCGAGATCTGTATCCGTAGGTACAATGGCCACGCACCCTTCGTCCAGCATGGACATGACCACATCCTGAATAAAGGCCCGTCCGGTCTGGTCCAAATTCGCCTCCAGCGATAAACAGTTGTTCAGGCTGGAATCGATGACATCTTCAAACCGGCCATCATCGTCCAAGCGGGCATGCTGGATGGCAATCGACGCCGCGTCCAGCGCGATCCGGTTGTAAACGGAGGTGATGATGGACCTCTCGTTTCCCCGGCTGAAAATCGGCCGGTCCGGACGATAGGAGTAGCTGGGCCCTAGCGAATATCGGTAGTCAAAGAATTCGTTGCCTAAAAAAGCGTTCCAGGCATGTTTCAGCCTGGAACCCAATGCCATTTCCACTTTTCTCACCTCCGTTACGACAGCAGATCGGCATACATCTTCTTGAGAAGCTCGTCGTTCTGCTTCATCAAGGAGTCAAAGTCATAAGCCGGAGGAGGTTGGATGGTGCTTACCGGTCTGGACGCCGAAGAAATTGTCTTGGATACTTCCTCGGTAACCCGTTTCCCGGTTTCTACACTCGGGCGCGCACTGGAAGTTGATGCCCGGAGCTGACTAACCGGTGTCGACATGACGGAGCTGGACTCTATCAGTTTCTCAACCGCGGTTTTTCCGGTATCCGCCTTGGATGCAAGTTCTGCCGCCTTCTTGGCCCCATGCCTCTTGACCAAATAGGCAGTCAAGACTACGCCGGCAACGGCCGCAGTGCCAATAGCGACCTTCTTGACCACCGATTTTCGCCGCTTAGCGGTATCATCATCGTCGGCATAACGTTTTCGGCCGGCATTGGTTAGGCTCCCATCTTCATTTTGAAAACGGCGGACGCCCCACTTCATGCCTTTGATGCCATGGTGACGCAGTTCGTATTCCATCTTCATCACCACCCATCAAACCTTGTCCAGCACGGTCTTCCGGTAGGCAATCTTGCCGGAAGACCATACGCCGTTCTTCAGCTGAGTCATGTCATACCCGGCGTCAGCCAGCGCCATCATGACCCCCACCTCTCCACGCTTTGCCACGAACTGGACCGTTTTTCCGGAGGGCGACCTTAGATCAGAAACCTTCTGTGACATCACTTCGGCCATCTTCCGATTGTAGGCGTTGACAGTGGCGGCACTCAGCTTCCCACGGCTTGTCAGGGCATTTGGGTTCTGGAGCAGTTCCGCAGCATAACGGTCCAGCTCCTTGGATGACTTCTTTCGAGCAGTCTCAGTAATTTTGTCGCCTTTCTTCTTGGCCCACTTCTCGTCTTTCTTGTCGAACCGGGCCCGGCCGGCGGCAGTTAGGGAGCCGTCTTTATTCTGGTAACGACGGACGCCCCACTTCATACCGAGAACGCCGTAGTGCTGTAAAACGTCCAACAATCGCGGTCACCTCCTGTCCATGAATGAATTTGCAACAACCTTGTCGTGTGTTTCAGATTTCAAGCATAAAAAATCCGCAGACCCAGTTAAGAGTCTGCGGTAATGCGCGTTAATGGGCGTAGTATGCCCGCAATTTGCGATTTTCGTTACTGGCTTTTCCGGCAAGTAAAGCGTTCACAAGGGTTCCGCCTATTGCAATGGATGATCCCGCCAAATAAGCAACGCGCTGGTCTTTCATCGTGTTGGATAAGAGTGAACTTACTACACCAGAACCAACTACTATGGCCGCTTCAGCCAAATAAGTCGTCTGAGTGTTTCCGGTAATGGTCTTACCGCGCTGATAAAGTTTCTTACCTTCATCGGCCAACTTATCGCTCTTTAGCTTTCCATAGGCATCTTCCATTCGGCGCTTTTCGGTTTTAACAGCACGATTAGCCTCTTTGACCTGCTGTCGAGTTGCCTGCCCAGACTTATAAGCGCTTTTCGTCTCAGCCGCTTTGGTTTTAGCGCTTTCGTAATCGGATTCAGCTTTACGATAACGCTCCAAACCCTTCTTGGTATAAGAACCATCGTAGTTCTGATAACGCCTAACACCCCATTTCATGCCCTTGACCCCGTAGTGGGCGAGGCAATCCTGGGGAGAAGGTTTCTCATAGGGTTTCATATAAGCCCCCCCTTTTTTTTTACTCAAATGCTTCTGGATTATGCTTATAGGCAACGTAGGCGTCCATCATAGCCGCCACAGCGTCGATCTTCTGGTCAGATCGTCTTTTCAGCAGCTTGCGGTTGCCATTGGTGTCCTCCATGGTGATGCAGTTTCCCATGGAAAAGGTAATCAGATCCTCGTCAAAGAGCAGCATGCGCTCCCCGGCCAGTTTCTTCAGCTCTCCCAACGGGACGGATTCCGTTCTTGCGCCCTGCCGGACTACTTCAACTCCAAACGGACCATTCTCGTTGACCCACCGCTCCACAAACTCCTTTGCGTTGTAGGGGTCATAGCCAAAGCAGCGCACGTCGTAGCCGCAGTTGATAATGTGATCATCCAGATCCTCATAGACCTGCATCATATCGAGAACGGTTCCTTCCATGACGATCAAGCTGCCCTCTGCCATGAAGTCCTCATACTTGACCCGCATGGCCGCCGGGAGTTTATGGAGCGTCAACGAAGTGATGTAGTTTCGGGTCTTGACGCCAAAAGCGCCATCCCGAAGAGGAAAGAGGAAGGTGAAGGAACAGAAGTCATCACCTTGGGAAAGGTCGGCGCCCATAGAGCAAGGCATCTGCCAGAATCTTTGCCGGCGATGGGGTAAGGTCTCCTCATAGGTGAAGTAATAGGTATATCCCTCCATGGGGAGTCCGAATCGCTTTGCCAGCATGTCGTTCCGTGTGGCAGGAGCCGTTTCCGCCCGGTCTACATCCTTCTGGTAGGTCTCATAGGTCACGGTCTTCCCGAGGTTTGGATTGGCCTTGGGCCACATGTCGGGATAGGCCACCTCCTCAACGGAGTCCAGCTTATACCACCAAATGGAAACGTGCTCCTGCGGAGGCCCGATGCCCTGGAGAATATTCATCAACTCCATTTTGATGGTGTCGCCGGCGCCATTTCGGACTGTGCCCTCGGAGCTAGTCGCTATAATAAGGTAGTCATCCAGCTTGGAGGCGCCCTGTTCGATTGCGCCGATGACATCTTCCCGGGCGTCGGCAGAGGACAGCCACTCGTCCACGGTGGCCACCTTGCAGCGAAGGCCCTGGAGCTTGTCCACCGACATGGGGCGAATCTCAATCAGAGAGCCAGAGATGAAGTTCTCGATACCCTTCTTGGTGGAGGCCAGTTTCACCCGATTGGCTCTGGAACCGGTGGTATTCTGCAAAGAACCCTCGGTCATAAACTGAAAAACCGGTCCTCTTGCCCGCGTGATAGCGGTCTTGATGGGATTGACGATCTCCTCCGCCTGTTTCATCGTGGGGGCCGTAGTGATTTGGTGGGTGGTGGAACCGTCCACAACGCAGAAGTAAGCCTGAATACAGGAATCATACAGCGACTTTGCCGCACCGCGTCCTACAATCAGGTATTGCTTCTTGGTCAGGCGCTGTTTGATCCGCTTGGTGACGTAGCGACCACCTCTGCCATCCGGATTTGGAACATAGACGGAGCGGTCGTCGAAATAGTACCAGCCAAACACCTGCTCTCCCCATAGCTTAAAGGTATCCAGAAGATGAAGATCAGAGCCGTCGGTCAGGGTCAACTCATTCTCACAGAACTCGATCCACCCCTCAACCGCCCTATCGTCATAGTAGTAACTGGGTGACTCGATCAGCCGGTCGATTCGATACATCTCCATGGCTACCTCTTTGCAGACCGGAATATCCCCTCGGATGACCGCATCTCGGAATGCGCCATAGTAGCGGGGGACGGCGGTGTTGGATAACATCTGTTCACCAGCCTCCCGTTATAGCCCCAGCGCTTTTCTGCCGATGAGAACCAAAGTAGAGAACTTCTGTTCACTCACTTTAGTCCGATAAACGTCTTTTGGTATAACCTGCTCCATATCAAACACGATAATGGGGGACTTGGCCTTGAACCCACCATAGATCGCATCATTCGTGTCAAGAAGTGCACCATATCCGGCTTTCTTACACGTATTAAAGAATTTGGTTCGCTGGGTATAGACGTCATGGCCCTTCCAGCTGTCACCTTGACCGTCATACGGAATAACATAATTGAACATCCGATAGACCGTCTGAAGATCATCAGCCGAAGGAGTATAATCCGGGTCCTTCATCTTGTTCAGAACCACAGCAGCTTCCCGATAACCCTTGAACTTATACTTGTCATTCACGAAATAACTTTGCATACGGTCTTTATCCGTAACAAAGTTGTAGAAGTCCCGGTCCTTCTTATAGAGGTCCATGAAAATCTTGGCACCGGAATCTTCGCTGGCTACCTTCAAATCGGTTTTAAGCGAATTGTTAATCCGGTACTTCATGAATGAGCCGGTTCCGATCTGCTTGCCATCCTTGTCGTAGACCGGCTGAGGAATCGGCCGGTTGAACAGAGCATTATACTGATGCTTGTCCAAAGAATTATGGGTAGCGTAAAACATATCGGTGTTCTTGGTTCGGTCCTTGTCATAGGACAGGGTGCTCAGCGTGGTTTTATCGGCATTCAATACCTCGTCAAAGTGCTTTTTGTTGTAGATGCTGTTGCCACTTTTTCGCTTATTGCTGATAGCCTTTCGCTGAGCTGGGGTGTAATCACCGCCGCGCAGAGGATAGGGAGGGCCGTTTCGGACGCCCCATTTTTGTTTCAGGATTCCGTGGTGATGCAGTTCCATAAACGATCACCCCCGCAATTCCTTGATTGCAAGGGCAATGCTCAGGGAAGATCCGGCAATCGCCAAAACACTTCCGGCTACTTCCAGAGTATCCCGCAGCGCCTGACGACCTTTTGAGACTTGGGCCGGAGAGGTGTCGGAAAACAACTGGTTATACTGCCGCTCCAAGAGTTCCCGGTTGATCTTGTCGCGCATCTCTTTGTCGGTCATTTCGGACAAGTCCATCCGTTTCGGAGTGGGCTTGGAAGTGGTGGTCTGCTCCAGTTTCTTCATTTCTTTCACCAAATCTGAACTGGAATCAACCGTTCGTTTGGTACGCTCCAGATCCTCCTTCGCCCAGCGCTGGGGGTCTGGATTAGTGAGGTCAATGCGGTTTTCCTTCTTCTTGGCCGCGTTCTCCCGCTTATCCCGGTCATAACGCTTCTCTCCGGCAGCGGTAAGGGTGCCGTCTTTGTTCTGATAACGGCGGACACCCCACTTCATGCCTTTAATTCCGTAGTGCAGGAGCATGCTATTCTCCATTTTGATTTTCCTCCTTCCCGCTGGTGTCTTCTACGGGGTCCGCCGCAACGAAAAGCCGCCACTCAAACTCGCTGATTTGCCGATTGATTGATTCAATGGCAGCAGAGCTGAGCGGCGGATCGAACAGTAATCGAACCTTCATGTAGACATAGGATTTGACCAAGGAAAAGATGTTCGGCTTATCCGTAATGAAAGCAGACCAGGTGTCATCCTTTCCTGAAATAGAGAAACCATTGGCAGGCCCGACGCCCATTTGCGTCAGGATCGAAAATACGCTGTTGATGTGCATGATAATGTCGGCATCAAAGTGCGTATAATTCTCGTCGATGCCCAACAGTTTCTTGATGGACGTCAAGATGCTTTCGGAAATCTCCATAGCGACCTCCTCACCGGCGGACTGCGATGAACTTCTTCATGCAGTATCCCTGAACTCCGTCAGAGGTAGAAACTTTATAGAATCCTTCCGTCGATCCGTCCACGTCGACTGTAACTTTGGTCAGTAGAGTAATGACCTTGATGATTTTGGAATTAGCCCTTGGCTCCCGGTAGATAGCCGCTCTCAGGCAATCGGTCACAACACCGGCAACATGATTTTGCACATCGAGTCCTCCTTCCTACTTTTTCCACGGGCAGGTATCATTGGGCCTACGCATGATCGGTTCTTTGAACAGCAGATGTTCGTCACCATAATGGATGGCCTGATGGGTTTCGTGGATTGTGGTGATCAGAAACTCAGGGTCAAGAATCAAACCCTTTCGATCCCGAATATCCTCCGGGCTGATCGGGTTCATGTGATGGATAAGCGGCCGGCGGTAAATCTCCCGACCGGCAATCCCCAGGTCGCACCCCATATCTCTGGCAATCACGACATCGCGGATTTGTTTCCACTCAGGTGAGCGGTAGAAAACCTGGTTCATATACCGGTCAAAACCAAAGGTCTCTTTTCCAACAACGCCGTCCAAACGGAGATAGCGGTAGCGTTCCTCAAAGGTGGGGAGAAGGATCAATTCTGAGTAACATCTAATACCCATCTTCATCCTCCTCGTCCTGACCGCTGTATCGCTTGAAAGCAGCCATGGCCTTCTCATAGAGTTCGTCCATCCTGACCCCGGACTTGTACGCCTCAGTCTTCGCCTGGACCAGCTCTACCTCTTTGGCAAGCCGCTCATTTTCCAATCGCGCTCTGGTAGTTCCAAGTTTCAGGATCGTAGTGACTTCTTGTGAAGAGGCCGTTCCTTCCAGCAGCCGTTTCTCGACCAGACTAACGGCCAAGTCGATCAGCTGGTTCTCTCTGGCCTCCGGTGTCAAGGCGGCCCGGCGTTTCCTTGGCTGAGTGCCCGAAGGCTTGATCGCTTTTGCCACGCTTGACACCTCCTCTCGCTCAGAATTGTGGCAGTTGCTATGACTTTCAGAATAGTTTGGGGCGGCATTTGAAGAAGCCCGCATAAGCAGATTGTTAATAAGTGGAGAAAAACACGTGGCGTCCATGGGCAATGGAGGTAATGCACTGCGCAATGACCAAAAAGGAGGTTTGGCGGACGAAAAGAGTCTCTTATCAACAATATCTACCTTGTGGGCTTGTTCAAATGCCGCCCCAAAACCGAAGCCATTTTTCAAAAATATCCCCCGGAGAATTTTCAAAGGTCATCGCGATACATAGGGGGTGCCGTTTTAGAGGGGCCCCCTATACCCTTTTCATGCGTTTAGAGCCCTATAATTGGTTTCAATCTCAGGAATTTTCCTCAAAAATGACAAAAAGAAATGCACTCTGAATCAGAGAACATTTCTTTTCCCGATTTTATGGGCTTTTGAGGTCACATGGTCGCGGCAGGTTCGGGGTTTAGCTTCCGCTTTACCTTTTTGTAGATACCCAGGGGGTCGTACTTGATGATGTCATTGATAGCTCGCTCGATTTCTTCCATGTTCTCCTGCTCAGAGAGCTGATCGGAAGTACGGGCGATACGCGCTAAGAAAGCGCAGGAGTGATACCCGTTGTCTTCGTCGAACCGATACCAGGCTTCATACTGGGTAAAGGGATCATACGGGTTATCAGTCGTTGTAAGCATACACGTTTCCATTCGCTCTCACTTCCTTTCTTACTCATTGAGATACTTGGAAACAACAGAAGATGAAAGGTTCAAAGCATCGGCGATCTCGGCATTAGTGCAGCCAGAGTTTGCCATCGCCTTGATCCGGTTGATGCGAGCTTCAGACAGTTGCATCGATGCTCTTGGAGTTGCACGGGCGCGAACAACATCAGGATCGGCATAGCGAAGGATCTCTTTCAAAGTTGTGTCAGAGATCGCACCAGCCTGAATAGCTTCCCATTCACCATCAGAGATTGTAATTCGTGTTCCTTTTCCGCTTGCGCCAGTAGCAACACGAGCATCGCTGATTGCGGCACGACGAATCTTGGAGATTTCATCTTTGTCGGTGATGTTGTTGGCCTGAATCTTTGCCTTTACCTGAGCATTGGCGATACGCTGAGCCTCACGTTCACGAGGGGCGTTGAGCTGAGCAGTCTTCAAGGCACTGGTCAGTCTAGTAACTTCAGGAGCATAAGCCTTAGCCGCGCTCGCATTGCGCACCAGAGTAGGTGTCGCCAAGTATTCCAGTCTTGCACGATTGGCAAGCGCCTTCATACGGTTCGCGTAATCGGCATAGGCGTCCTCTTGAACAGTTCCGGAGGATAGGGTTCGGATGTCGTCGGTCTTCTCCAAAAGTTTGATTTGCGTTGTGGCAGGAACTGTTTTCCCAGTCTTCGGGTCCACATAGGTTCGACCAGACTCCTTGTAGATAACTTTACCCGTCTCCCTGTCGATACGACCGCTACCCTGACGCTCCGGAACAGAAACACTCTGCTTTCTCCGAGAGAGCAGGGTGGAGGCCCCGCCCACTTCCTTACCAGTTTCAGGATCTATGTAGCCCTGCCACCGTTTCCGAAGGGTGGGGATGTCATTCTCGATCTCAGACCGCTTGTAGTCCAGCTTGTGCTTGGCCGCATCGATAACGACCATGCTATGCTTGACAGCTTTAGTGATTTCTTCCTCGGGGGCCCCTTTTAAGGTCATATCCGTGATCAGGTTGGAGATCTTACCCATCTCTATCTGGGTGGCTGCTTTTGAGAGGAGCCGGACGCCGGTCTTCCCCTCAGTGGAGTATTCGACTTTTGGGTCGAAGTCCTTCAAACCATCCAGGGCGGGGGTGGATTTTACCGATACCTTCCCGCCCACAGGGATGACAACTACCTGGTCGCCGTCAAAGTCGGCCCCGGAGAGCCGCTCCGCCACCTTTGGATTGATACCGACGGCGTCGCGAATGTTCTTGCCCAGAATTGAGATTGCTGACTGGTTTTTGTTGTTGACCGTCAGTTCGGGGATCTCAAAGGTGCCACCATGGGGGTAGCGAATCAAGACAACTTTCTCTCCGTTCCGATAGTTGGGGGCATAGATCTCCGTCTCCTTCATTTTTGTGATGGGGAGGATCACTTGCGTACTCTGCCGGGGGAGGGCAGCCGCTTTCAAGTGGACAACGGCGGAATCACACTCGTCCGCAAAGTCCATCAGTAGCTTTCGCTTGATGGTGGGGTTGTTCAGGGAGCAAATCTCGTCGAATTCATCGGCAGCATCAGCATAGGTCAGATCCAGCTGCTTTTGAATCAACTTGATGGGCTGCTTAGAAAGAAACTGGGAGGATAAGTTCTTGCTCATTTTGTCCCAGTCACCCTCCTCCTTCAGCTTGTTGATGGCCGAAAGAGATTTCTTCTCTCCTGTAATGGGGTCTGTGTACTTTCCGTTGGGGTCAGGATAGTAGCTTTGACCATTGGCCTTGATGAACGCACCGAAGGGATTATCCGGATCATCCTGAATCTTCTTCATAACGTCCATCTTAGGTGTGCCGGAATGTTTGTTCGTGTTGAACACAATATCGGCACCGTCGGGCATGTCGTCAGAGTACATGGCCATGCCTTTCAGATAGTGGGTTCCATCTACAAGGATACGAACCTGGGCGTAGTGGGAATCCCCCAAATCGAGGTCGGCCACACCACGGCGAAGTTCGATGACGCCATCCTTAGAGGTGCCGCCTTCATCGCCGTAACGAATTTTTATCCGGCTGGAATCAATGCTGGCCGGATATTCCCGCTTGTCCCAGGATGCACCTCCATCAGCAGAATGATAATCGCCGACCGACTTGATAATGTCCAGGTTCTGGTAGGCGTCGCGCTGTTCAATGTCGGGAACGGAGATAACCGGTGTGATGGTTCGCTTCTTCGGGTCATTCACCTGGGGGACGCCAACGCCATAGCGGTTGTAACCCTCAGTTTCCAGAATGAACAACGCCTCCTGGAGTACACCTTTGGAAACACCAAGCTGCTGCTCCACACCCTCGCCCACGTCAAGAGCACCTTTGACCGCCAACTCCTTCTTTAGAGCCTCGGCGGTGGCAAGGGCTTTATTCTTGTTGCTCGCGGTGTTCTCATTGAGCAGGGCGCGGACAGAGGAGTCATTGTTATACCCCATGATCTTGGCAATCTCGTCCAGCGTCTTACCCTCTTCCCGAAGGGACTTGGCTCGCTCAGCCTGTAAGGCACGGCGTTCATGCTTTGCTACACGAACCTGCATGCGGAGGTCGGTGGTAGACATCTTCAGTTCCTCGGCAATCTCCTTTTGAGATTTACCAAGCGCCTCAAGTTCTTCCACACGGGCCAGGAAATCTCCGCCGTGTTGGTAAGGGTTCTCGCCAGAACCCCAGGGATAGCGACCAGAGCGCCTCTTGACGCCATAGTGCATCAAAATGTCTTCCACAATGGGGTCCATGGCTTATTCCTCCTCTTCCTTAATACTGTTGATGATTTTGTCGAACGTAACAATGCGATCCATAATGGGGAAAATATCCTCGATGGTAGGCTTATGGTAGAGGATAGTGTCGTTCTGGTAAATACGCAGTTCCATCTCAATCTCGTTTGGTTTGTAGTCATACTCCAAACAGAAGAGGGCCGCGTAAACCATAAGCTGCTCCATGTGTGTTGGGGTCTCGCCGGTCTTCAAATCATGAATCCGAAGAATGTCTTTCCGAAAGGAAATGGCGTCGGCAGTTCCGAAACAGTTCGGGGAATAATATAGGATTTGCTCGGGGGTCATCTTATACCCAATGGCGTCATTCACATACATGTTTAACGTCTTCTGGGATTTGGGGAGCCGTTGACCCAGTTTGATACACTGAGCCGCAAAAGCATGAAGAGCCGTCCCGCGCTGAGCCGCCCGGTATTTGGCGTAAGCATCAGCAATCTTCTCTTCTGAGTAATTGATCCAGTGATAACCACTGGCGCTAAGAAAGGCATGCTGCCCCTCAAGGTTGGAGTGTTTTGCGAAGTTCATCCAGCACTTCCTCCTTGTTCTCCGGGGAAATGAATCTGGAGAAGGACATCTCATTCATCTTCCCAACATAATACTCTTGGTTCGGCTGTCTCTTAGCGCTTGCAGATTTCTTACACTCAAGGGAGGCCCATTTTTTGCCATAAAGAACGAGCAGGTCAGGGATGCCCTGGCGCTGGTCCATCTTGAAGACCATGCAGCCGGGGAAGATCGTTTTCAGATTGGCAATCAGTCTGTCCTGAAAACCGCTTTCCAGTCTCGCGCTTCTGGCCATGAAACAGGCCTCCTTTCTGATAAAAGTGATAGAAAGAATAGGATATGCGCGACATATCTCTCTCCTCTCCATAAAAGAGTCTGTTTTTTTCGCGGAAAGAAAAATCAGCCAAATATCAATCTGCGCAAAAGAAAAGAGCCGCTGTGTTAGCGGCTCAAATCTTATTCGATCGTAAATCCTATTTTCCGTTTCGGCTTACTATTTTCCTCAGCAATTTTCTCGACCTTCGGTTTGCCAAACGATTGCCAGATCGTGGCGCCGGCAGCAGTTCCAATCGCCGCCACCATCGACGTGGTAAACGTCATAAGTAGTTGGGTCGGGTTTCCAAAGTTGAGTTTCATACTATCGCCTCCCATAAAGGCGACTGCATTTTCGGCGGAAACGAAAAAAGCCGAGGCACCATCAGGCACCCCGGCTAAGTTGCGAATATCCATATTATATTCATCAGCTGTTGTTCCTCAGATACCGAATCAGAATCCAGATCAGCCAGAGACCTCCGGTACAAAGGGTGAGGATAACGTCCAGGATTAGTCCGGCTGTACTCCGTTTCTTTCCGCTATTCCTGCTCATGGGAGTTCTCCTTTCCAAGTTCTTTCTTTTTGTCACGGCGGATCATCTTCTCGACGCCGGCTCTTGCCTTGGCGGCAGTATCTCCCGCAACGGCTTTGGCACGCTCCATCTGTTCGGCCCGCTTAACTGCGCGCTCCTGTTTCAAAGCAGCCTTCTGTTTCTCAGCCTCTTCAAATATCCGCCGACTCTCGTCAATTACTTCCTGGGTCACATACTGAACAATGACCGTGTCGCCAGGTTTTAACTTTGAGTTGGGTTTTCGGTCAGAACCAACCACCTGGAGTTCAAAGCAATCTTTGTATTTTACGCAAGCGTCTCGAAGACGAACTTCGATGGGTAACGCTTTCAGGCCGCGGCTCTCTAAAAGTTCTTTGGCCTCGTCCAATTTCAGGGGGAACTTCTTGGAGCAGAGCTCAGGCATAAATATCAATTCTTCAGAAGGGCTAAGTTCTTCCTTTTTGGGAATCCGGTCGATAAGCTCGACGGCAAGCGGAGTCACGGCGCCGACAATCCCAGCGACAAGACCAAGCGTACCTCCGATATTACCATTTGGCTTCTTTGGCTTGGCCATAGGCAATCCCTCCTTTGGGCAAAATAAAAGAGTGCGCCCCATGAAGAGACGCACCCTTGCAAAAGCGCATCTCTCCATTGTTGCGACACAATCTCATTTCAGCCTATGGGCATAACAGTAAGAGAGAAAACACCTTTTGCCAAAGCATTTTCCCCATAGACTGAAAATATATGAAACTGTGTCGCATTGCCAGTATAACACACCCCCATTCGTTTTGGAAGAGAAATTTTGAAAGGTGGATAAACCTAGCACTCTAAGGCTGTAAATATCCATCAAACCCGTCAAAATTCCCTTGCTGGCCAGTTGGCCACTTTTTTTCGTCACTTTATATAATTTTTAATATTTTTTTTTCGCATTTAAGTGAAGAGAAAAAGTGGGAAAGTGGCCAGAAAACCCGCAAACCCTTGCGCCCCAAGGGTTTCAGCCTGGCCACTTTTGAAAATAAAAGTGGGCAGAAAGTGGGCAAATGGCCAGTTTTCCGCCATTTTCGGCCTTGTTTTCATGCAAGATTTTGAAGATTTCTGGCCAGTTTCAAATCAAAAGTGGGTAAATGGCCAGTTTTCAGACTAAAAGTGGCCAGCAAAATACTCCAAATTTGACCTGCTACTAACAGTAATAGTAGCAGCTTTTGGCTCACTTTTCGGTCGAATCCTGCTCTAAAATCGTCCACGTCCGTACCCTCCATTGCCTCTTCTTGCCAAAATATCAAGCTCTAATCAGGGCTATCTCTCAAAAAGCACGTCGCTGATAAGGCCGATTTCGAGGGGTCGTCGGTACAAATTGGTAACGAGGAGGGGACGGACGAACCCGGCGATGAAGGGACATGCCGTACTTTTTAGGCGGCACCCCGTTGCGCTTGGGCCAGAGTTCATCGCTCTCGGCTAGGCCACGAAACATATCCTGGAGCGCCTGTGCGGCGTTCTCCATCGCTTGGCCAAAGGCATTCCAAGCGTCTGCAATCTTCTGAATAACCGCCAAAGCCTCTTCCATGGTCATCAGTCATCACCTCTCAAATATTGTTTTGGGATTTGGAAAAGCCTGCCCGCATATTGGTGTAATGGCAGTTGAGTGCCCTTAACAGGTTGTCGATCTGAGCCGTTCGGTCTACCTGAATCTTAACCGTCGGCTCCGGCAACGGTAAATATCCAAGCGCCTCCATCTGCTTATGGTTACAGGTGGATACATGCGGACACGCCCTACACTTCGCTGCCAGTCTGGATAGTCCCATCTGAACCTCCTAATGCATTAGCCGATTCCGGATGGCCCTTCTTCGTGGGCGTCTCCCATCCTTCATGGTAGTTATAGATAACCCCAATAAAACCGTCTTTTATTTTGTCACGTACATTGGTAAATTCACGTTTGTAATCACAGCATGGATACAAAGATTTCAGACGATCTTCATTGGATTGATAGGGACAAACCAGAACTCGTCCCTCTGCAAGGTGAGCGGTGCATGCAACCCTTACTCCATTATCTAAGGGCGTCTGATAATCACACCAAAGCTCCACGGCCATTATCTCCAAACCTTTCCGGAGCGCTTGTCCACCAGAACAATCCGCCCCTCGATTTCAAAGTCCGCCAGTTCGCAAATATCAAAGATGGCATAGAGCAGCTTATGGAACCGCTCCTCCTCGGCCTCGATATTTTTCAGAGCTTGGTAAGCTGTGGGGTCTGAGTAACCCTCTGCGTTTTTTCGATCATTCCAGGACAATTTTTCTCACCCCGTTCGTTCATGAATTTGATAAGTGATTGGGCATGCATATCGCTGATGCCGTATTTTTCTTGCAGTTTTGAGATGAACCAATCTGGGACAGGTTTTCTCCCGCATTCGATGGCGGACAACTCGGCCGGTGAAATATTAAGATCCTTCGCCATATCATAGAGCAACATTGCTCGAACCAGGCGAATGTCCCGCACCATTCTTCCAAAAGCATCAAGTCCCATGGTCGCTCTCCTTATGCCATGCTTCGATGTCGACGCCAATTCGCTTTAGCATCTGCGTACAGAGCCAAATATCATCCTGGTCCTCCATCTCATACCGACTGACCAGCTCCTTGATACGGTCATGGAAGGCATCGTAATAAGTTCGAAGCCGCTGAGCCCCGAACCCGGACTGTTCATGCAGCACCCACAGAATGGTCGCGTCGATTTCGGCGATGTGTTTTCTGTCGTACTCCGCAAGCTCCTTCTGGATCTCGATATCCATCGCTTTTTTCTCCGCCGCGGTAAGTATGGCGCCGTACACTTTTCCTCCGGCTTTCTTGATATGCATAGCTGTGGCTCCCTCCCATAATCCAATTTTCCTTGGCAAAGAATAAGGGGACAGCGAAGAACAGCATCAGCACTGTCGCAGTCGCGTCCCCATCGAGAAACATCACAGGCAAAGAGAGCCCAACCAGCAGCAAAGCGTAGAGCTTATTTTTCAAGAGTTCTCGTTTCCACATTTGACACCTCTCCTTCCACAAATATCAATCCCGCTCAGTACACAAAGAGATGGGAAGTGTGCCCCTTCGGGTACTTCTTCTGGCCGCGGTAGTTTCCAGCCATCTTCTTACCAGTTACCAGATTGATGGGATAAGCGTTGATGACGGCCCGCCAACTGCCGTAACCAATTCTGCGGTTCACCTTAGAATATCCACGGCGAACCATCTCGGCCTTGGCCATACTTCTGAGTAATTTACGCATGATTGTATCCTCCTGTTTTTACTCAATAATCGGAAGCTCTGCCAAAATATCTTCCGGAATGTTTCCGCTCCAGACATAGGAGTTCTTGAGAATGTAGTTGTTGTAGTTCGCGGCAGTGCGGTTGGCTCGCATTTTCGCCTGATCTGCCCAAGACCGCTGCTCGTCGCTTTCGCTGTCCTTATACTGCTCATAGGTCAGCTTGTCGGCCTCATAGGAGGCGATCATCGCCCGGCAGCTGTCCTCCACAGTTTTTCGGGTTTCATAATTTGTGGCGTCGTCAATCTTCTGATCTACATACTCCACTTGATTTCCGAGCCAGGTGTTACCCCAGCCCAGAAATATCAAGGAAATGCAAATGAGGGCGGCCACGACGACCGCCCCCACAATGCTCAATGCCTTCCTCATGACGTCATCCTCCGACCTTCACGACAGGATCGTCCACCTCAAAGGGAATGTCAGAATAAAGGTAGGTGCCCGTCCATTCGACATACTTACCATCTGGAGTAAAGAAGAATATCCCAGCATCATTCTCTCCATAGGAGCCATCCACATCAGCAATCCATCTGGAATAATTGGACGAATATTCCTCGCTGTCCGGGGTAAGATAACTGTTTAGGCTGCTGACCTTACCATCAACTACAAACCGACCCACAACGCTTCCGCTCTCAGTAAAGAGTACAATGTATCCTAAAGGTTTCTCCACCTGACAGACAACTGCGGCAGCCTTTTCCCGTTGGCCATTTACCCAATAGGCCCGTCGGATCAGGTTATAGCGTTCCAAAGAGAAATCAAGATCGGTCGGCGTTGGCTGGCGCTCCTGGAGCTCACTCACGGTCTCAAGAGTAGAAATCGTATCCTGACGCTGACCACTGGGTTCTCCACAGGCTGAAAGGGAGAATATCATAGCTATGACCATCAGTAGTGTGATGATTTTCTTCATTTTGAAATGTCCTCCTGATTTTTTTATCGTGCTACCCCGGTGTTCTGCTGGAAATGCCGGCACTTCAGTTCCACCGGCTCGATCCAGGGAATATCACGGAGTCGAATCATCCGGGCAGAGTTTTCATCTTTGGTAGGCAAATGGACGCTGACTTCGTCCACAGCATGCTGAGCCGCCAGATACTCCTCTTTATACTGGCACACATCCCGATGGCTACATCTGGTGCAGCAGGTTTCCTTTACTCCAAACATGTGAACTTCCTCCTTACTATCTTCGTTAAGCGTTGCCGCCTCCACATTCATCTGGCTTAATACCATTTGCAGCTCGTCCACTAAATATCTTTGCTCTGAGTGGACTTGCTTGCGGGCTACCATCTGAGCCCATTCAACAACCGAGATAGGCGGTGGAATTTTCAATCCAAGTTTGCGGGCCATCTGGTCGATGTAGCTCACCATTTGATAAGTCGGGGCCACGATAACGGCGCCTGTCTTTGCGGACATCCGAATCAAATAGATTGTTTTGCCCGTCTGTCTCCCGGCGATATAAACTGTCATGGCGTTTCCTCACCTTCAATAGATTCAATGATGGTCACAGTGCCCTCAAACACCCCAAACTCGGACGACTGCTGGAACGTGTGCGTTTCCGGCTCCTCTCCATCCTGCATTGGCCGGGTGAGATACCATAAAGAATCATCCTTCCAGGTGATCATCTCCAGTTTTTGACCAGGTTCCAACTCCAAAGTCATGTCGCCGCCAAGGGAGCGAGCGACGCCTTGGTCACACCCAGTCAGCAGGCCCAACGACAAAATAGCGCATAAGAGCACGCTGGCATAAATGCGTTTCATGTTTTTCTCCTTTTCCGCCAAATATCAAGGCCCAATTTCAGCGATGGACTCTACGAAGCAGTTATAATAGGTATAACGCTTTCCCTCATAGTCAAAGAGCACATAACCGCCGTCATTTCCCTCAATATCAATCTTTCCGGTATACTGCGCGATGATTTCTCCATCAGCTGTATAGATCGTCACCGTCCGTTCGAGCCCATTGTCCAAATCGCTTTTCTGATCTGTCAGGGCTCTCTGACCAGATGCAGTGTTCTGGAAGTACCAGCGCATGCCGAAGAACAGACCCAGAATCAGCAAAATGGCTACCACCACGCTGATAATTTTCCCTGGAATGTTCTCAATCAGATATGCGCCTCCAATGCCAAAACACAGGATAAGAATTGCGAAGATGGCAAACATAACCCAACCACCGATTGTCATGCTTTTTTCTCCTCTCCAACAAGTTTCTGATACAGTTCCTCAGCCTCTTTGCCTTGGAACTGATTGATGATCTGGACATTATCCCGGGGTGCCTTTCGACCAACGATCAGCACTGCAGGGTCGCCATGGCTATGGTCAAAGCCGACCAATATTGTGTCGAAATCTTTCAAAATAACCACCTCATAAAATCGTAGAGTAGTTTTATAAGGAAAAGTAGGCCGAGAATAGCAAGAATGCCGATGGCGTTAAATAGGGCATGTAAAATATCATCCCAGCCACGTTTCATTTCTTATCCACCCGTTTCGCCTTTCTCTCCTCGTACTCGGCCTTCTCAATGGGAACCATCTTGCCGCCCTCCTCTTTGAAGTAGCGGTTCAACTCGATCCGCTTATCATTGGGTGTGAGAATATAAAGGTAGGCGATGGTGTCATAATCCCCGTTCTTGGGGTCCACCAGGAAGTCCTCGGAGAAGACACGATACTTCTTGGTCGCGGGCAGATAGGGCATGGTGATGGGAAAGAGCTTGTCAATGAGGCGGGTCATCAGGCCGTTCGTAAACGCCACATCAGGGGAATTAGCGTTGACGCCACAGACTCGGCCCACGTCGGAATAAGTAGTTGTGCCGTCCGAAGCGACCGTCTTGAACAGGGAGGACATCCGCTTGCACTGGAATTCCCGACGTCCGTCTTTGACATCCATTTCCCCGGTTACCTCATTCCAAATATCTTCCGTATCCTCGATGGGCGTCAGACACTTACCATCAATCAGGCGGTTGAGAATGCTCTTCGTGATTTGGATGCTGAATCCGGAGTGACCATCTTGCATCAGACTCCGATAGGCTCGCAGCGCACTTTCATAACAGGCCACGCCATAGTCCCAGTCATCCGTGCCCTCCGAAGCCTCACGCTCACTCTGGCATGCAAGGGCAATCTCCCTCGCCGCCCAGTCATCTTCCTCTTCTGCCATATAGACGGCCCGATCATCCCAATACTCATTGGCAAATACCTTTCTGGTATCGCCGCCAAAGGCCTCGATGATCTCCGGTAGGTTTGCATTGATCGCGTCCAGATGGATACCCCGCTCTTCGCAGAAATTCACCGCGTCGTCCAGTGGCTTATCCCGCCGGTTGGTCCAGAGGATGACCTTGGCGCCATTGGCCTGCTCCTGCTTGAGCCTGGAGATGGTCTTGTTGATGGGATCGCCGACCTCGGGGAACTTGTTCGTAACCAGGCAGCCGTCGAAGTCCACTGCGATGATCTTCGGCCGAATTTCCTTGTTTTCCGTAGTCTCGACTGCTTTTACATTCATCTCGTCCATGTTTTTTCTCCTTTTCAAAAATATCAAGATGTTTTATAAGCCACGAAGTTGATTGATGGCTCTCTGTGCCGCCCCGTTTCCGTTATCCCGATCGTAGAGCCATTCTTCAAAACAATCGTCATTGCTCAGATCCACCTTCATGACGCGACCTTTGAGATAATCGAAGTAGGTACCCATTCTCAAAAGCTCTTCAGCCTCCTCCTCAGTCATCGGAACAGGATCGAAATGTAGAAACCCCAACCCTTGCGGCTTAGAAGCGTTATAAAGTGCTGCCAGAACAGCGGACTTTTTTAGACCCCTTGTATCAACCATAGCGATTTTCTCCTTTCAAAATATCAATCCATAATAGTGAGTTCGCTGAGTAGCACTGTCGCCAGCGTGCCGTCGGGCCTCTTGATAATTGCCTTGTTTGCAAAGAACCCGACGCCAAGCTGTAAAATATCAACCTCTTCACGTCGCAATCGCTCGCATTCGGCGCAGGTTTCTGGGGTCATCCAGTCCATGTCAATGCAAGGAGAGCAACTTACTGGTCTTTTATAAATTCCCTTCATGCCGCTCCTCTCCAGAAAATATAAATGCCCCGAACTGCTGTTACACAATTCGAGGCATTTCAAGTTTTCCTTATTCGGTTTAATCAGAGGCTTTGAAGTTGTAGACAGGGCGGATGCGTTCCACAATGATTGCAGTGGGCCCGACTTGAGAGACGATCTCCTCTATGCTTTTATAGGCCATCGGAGATTCATCCAGAGTGTCAGGCACCACGCAAGTTGTGTAGATGCCCTTCATCTCATTCTGGAACTCCTCCATAGATAGGGTGTTAAGCGCTGCTCGACGGCTCATGAGGCGTCCGGCTCCGTGCGGAGCAGAGCAGTTCCAGTCCTCATTCCCTGTGCCAACGCAGATCAAGCTGCCGTCTCGCATGTTGATAGGGATAAGCAGCTTTTCTCCCTTCTTGGCAGATACGGAGCCCTTCCGAAGAATCATGGCGTCCGTATCAATGTAGTTATGGATGGTGGTGAAAATATCCACCGCAGTAAGGCCCATACCTTCCAGGATGACGTCCACCATAGCTTTCCGATTGAGCACCGCAAACTGCTGCGTCAACTTCATATCGTGAATGTAGTCGTCGAACAGCTTGCCCTCCACATAGGCGAGGTCTTTTGGAATATCTAGTTCATGCTCCTTCTTCAGAGCCGTGATAGTTTTCTGGATCTCCCGGAAGCGCCCCTCAGCTTTGAGCTTTGCGATGGTCTCCTGGATCTGATGCTTAGCTCCACCCCAGAGAGCCCTGCGCCCTTCATTCTGATAGTAGTCGGCTACCTCCGTTCCGAGATGCCGGCTCCCGGAGTGAACGACCAGGAACAGCCGTCCGTCCCCGGCTTGGTCCACCTCAATAAAGTGGTTACCACCACCCAAAGAGCCAATGCTGTGAACCGCTCTGTCAAGGTTGACCTGGTCAGCGCATCGGAGCTGGGTCAAGTCAATCTCAGAGTTGAGAGAATGGGGAATATCACGGATTTCCCGGCCGAAGGGGATCTTCTCCCGGATCAGCGCGTCCAACTTAGCGAAGTCGATTTCGCGCTCGGACAGTTCTACTGTCTCCATACCACAGCCAATGTCCACGCCTACCATGCCAGGAACGATTTTGTCCTGGATGGTCATGGTGGTGCCGATGGTGCAGCCCTTTCCGGCGTGCACATCGGGCATAATGCGAATTTTACAGCCTGCAAACTCGGGCCGGTCGCACACTGCCTGAATCTGCTCCCGAGCCGCTCCTTCCAGCTCGTTTGTGTAGCAGATGGCTGTGTTGTATTGCCCTTGAATGGTTATCACGGTTTTTCTCCTTTCCTGCGAGATTTCGTCTATTTCATGATTTCAATAGACTGGATATCAGTTTCATTGAGTCCAGTCCATTCCCCAGGTTTGGGGCAGTTATAGACATTGATGCCAGAAACCCCTTCCGGCTCGTTGTCCTCTGGGAAAATATAATCCTCGACAACGCCGGTCAGAACTTCATTGTCTGTGGTGACGATTCGTACTTGTTTCCCTTCGAGTGAGCGTTCAAGTTTCATCGTCATTCTCCTTTCTAATTGGGTAAATATGAGTGCCCGTTTTTGAATAGATGATCATGGCTCTGTCACTTCTGGTCTCATTGCCATCGACATCCACATAAGTACCAATGTCTTCTTTGGCGGTAATTCGTTCGCGATGCGACCATTTCCCATCCTTGCAGATTGGAGTTCCAGTTCCGGAGTATTCGTCGACCAGCTGCTGTGCAAAGTCAATATCTCCATCAAGATAACTTCTTCCGGGCTCGTGATCACTTTTTGAATGCCGTTTCTGCTTATCTTTATTAACGGTTTGCGAAACCTCTCCGGCAGCAATAGAATCTGTCACTATTGTACCAGACTTCTTGCTTTTATCAAGCGGATAAGGCGGCCCGTTGCGGACGCCCCACTTTTGGCCTTTGACGCCATGGTGAGCCAGAACGTTGAATCCAAGTCGGCCACGAAGATCCCAGAGAATATCTTCCACGGTCGACCGGGTTTTGGGATGGAGCTTGATGTAGGCCTGATGATCATCGTACCAGGAGAATATCTCGCTCAGGTCGCCTTTCTCCCAACTGAAGGCCCACCAGTCGCAAATCATCTCGATGATGTAATTATAAGGCATCTCCAGTAAGACTTCGCCTTCACCGGGGTCATCATTGATCAGAACCCAGTGTTGCCAATGGTGGGGATTGCGGTGAATATGCAGCAGCCAAGCATACTGGAACGCTTGGACAACTGCATAGGAGCGATTCCCGCCGTAGAAGTATGCATCATAGGCCTCGTACTCGTCCGGATTCGACTTAGAAGCATCGTGTTCAAACTCAGTTTGCCAAGCACTATCCGGTTGCCCTTCAAATAGCCAGGGCATGTTGGTGCGCAGCCAATCATAGCCTCTTTTTACATTGGCCTTATGTCGCTGCAAATATAAATCATATTCTTGACTCATATGGGCACCTCAATTCTTGATGCCGAGCTTCATCTTGGCCTGCTTGAGCGTGAGCCCGACAAAACTCTCCGGCTGAAGATTGATGGGCATCTTAGAACGGGAAACGGCTCCTCCATAATCCAGAATTCCTTGCGTTCCGTCATCATAGAGAAGCCGCAGCCGGTCGCCCAAAATATCTTGCCGAACCATCTTAATTCTCTTTTGTGCCATACTGTCCTCCTCAAATCATACTTGCTAGCTCCCAGTTTTGTGCAAACGCCTTGGTAGAGGAGTAGGGGCAAGACTTCACAGCAAAGAGGTTGACTTTCCACTCTACCCACAGGAATTTCCCCTTGATAAAGATGCGGGTCTCATAAACTTCACCATTTTTCAACCCCATGGAGCCATCTTCTCCCACAAATCTCAGTTTCATCGCACATCACCTCAGTCATTCTTATCCTCATAATTGACGGGCTTATGAGAATTCAGATTTATTGGATGCTCCAGGCATTCGTCGCAAGGAGGCTCATGTTCCTCCAGCTTTTCATGCTTACAAGTCTTGCAATACTTGCCGAAGTAGACAAGCAGGTCATTATCTCTGATAGGCATGACAGCACTCCTTAAATATCATCAGTGCGGCGGTGCTGGCTGTGTTCAGAATCAAAGCCGTCGGGATAACGGGCCTTGAGCTTATCCACATTCATCTGGAAAATGGTTTCCAAATCATACCCAATGGCATCGGCACTGATTGCTAAATACCAAGCGATATCACCAAGTTCTTTGGCCAGATGCTCCCGATCAAACTCGTGATCCTGGAAAAGCACTTTCTTCATAATATCGATGGCCTCTCCGGCCTCGCCATTAAGGCCCATAAGCCCCTCCAGAACTCGGATGTAAGGAACAGGGTCTGCGGCAATACGGGACTCAGTCCGAAGAGCAGCCTGCTGGTAATCATTGATTGTCATCTTCTGGATTCTCCTATTCTACGAAATAAATTTCATTGCCATGCTCCACCTTCTCGAAACCATTTGGAAAGGCGCCGCCGTTGATGGCATGCGAAATATCAGTGGTATGTTGGCAGTCGGGGTAGTGACACCGGTCACCGCAGCGTTTGCGATCGCATAGGTAGAGTACGGCTTTGGGTTTGTTCTTTGCCATAGCATGCCCTCCTATGATTCGATGATTTTGAGAAAATCGGGTTTTGCCTTCTCCTTGATTTGCTCCCAAAGTGCCTCCGAAGCCAGCTCATGCGTCCAAACCGGCCGGCCCAGAAGCTTTTCAATATATTTGTGGACCTCGTCCATGCTACACATCAAAATGCCGGTGTAGGCAGAGAGGACGACCTTTTCATGGAGCGTCATCTTTGTGTTCCTCCTTTTCCAGGCGAAGCCGTGAAATATCAATGTAGTTTGGACAGCGTAGAGATATGCCCATCTCCTTCGCCATCATTTCATACATGAGAAGGGTGGGTTTCAGCGAACAAACTTTGGTGTGGATGCAGGTCAAACATCGTATTCCTGGAATGTCCATGCTCAGCCCTCCTTGATAACGGCGCTTATTTCAGAAACCTGATGCTCAGTAGGGCCGTATCCCTCCGTTTTGCTTTTAATCGTCAAGCACACATTGGCCCGATCCACATCGAAGTGGTCTGCAAGCACCTGGATAATATCTTGCTCGTCCAGTCGAAGTAATTTTTCCATCGAATCAACCCCCTTTCAAAATATAAAAGAAGAGAGCCCACGTTTCCGTAGGCTCTCCCCTTGGTCGAGGTTTAGAACTTCAGCTTTTCATTGATTTTGCGAATTTGTTTCTCGACCTTTTCCTGGATTTCAGTGTTCCCGGCCTTGACCGCCAGATCCAGGACCTCCTGCCAGTCTTCTAACTGGTCAAGGAGCATTCCTTTGTACTGGTTGTCTGTCATGCCCATGGAATCGTCACCACCATCCAGAAGGCGAGAATTGTTGTGCTCAGCCATAGCTTAACAACCTCCTTCCATAATAGGAGCTGCGCTTTCTGCGCATGATCGATGCGGCTTATCCGAGTTCATCATACCATGCTGCGCTGGAGGGTGTCAATTAAGTCATGACAGGGTCAAGCCCAATCTTTTGACGGTAGTCATTGTAGGCGATTTTGCCACACTCCAGAGCCTCTCGCAGCGATTCCTCGTCCGGCCAGGGATAGACATTAACCGTCATGCCGCCATCAGGTGAAATATAAATTGCCACCGACCGATCGCGTTTTTCCACGGCGTTGTCGATGACAGTGTGTATCTCATTCCAAAAGTTGATAAAATCTCGACTTTCCATGAAATATCAATTCTCCTTAGCGCCAGAACAATAGGTATAGGATCATAATGGAGATTTGAACTTTTAGCACGAAGACCCAAAAGTTTGCAAGTTTCTGAAGGAGCCACCAACAGCAAGGATGTCGTTTCGTCCAAGCCTGTAAATGCTCCTCTAAAATATCAAGTTTATTCTTCACCCCTAACAGTCCTCTTTTATCGGAACTACCTCAAAAGGCTTGCCCTCCTCAAAGATATGGAACGACTTTCCTTCCTGGGTTACCTTCATGAGAGCGTCCCATGTTTCGGCATCGACGTCTTCTCTTCGGATTCGGAACACAGCACGCTCAACATTTTCATGGCCGCTGTGCATTTCATAAAACTTGTCCCACTGAGTATTTAACTCCTCGTGTACTCTTCGCTTTGCCTCTTCCATAATCTGATTGCAAATAGGAATATCTTTGAGGCTCGGGCCCACAATCAGCTCGCTGTACGGCAACCCTTCAATCCAATCACAGAACGTATGCCACTCGTCCAGCTTATGGTTTCGCCGAGACTTATAAATGTTGGCCAAAACCTCGTAATTGAGCATCACCGTCCGTCTCTGGTTGTAAGAGCTCGGGAGGAGCTGGATCATCTGCCACCAGTATTTCTTCATAAGTTCCTGCCGAGCCGTTTCATTTTTCATCGGCTTAGACTTGGTTTCGAGGTACTTTTGGCGGTAGAAGTTCAGAATGTTGATCGTCAGATTCAGTTGCTGTAAGCCGCCACACCGAATATGTGGAGCATCCTGCAACACCATACACTCAGATTCATCACACGCATACAGATCATAATCGATCAAATGTTCATGGCTAAAATCCTCCAGCGTAAACTCTTTCTCTGCGATCTTATGCATCGTCGAGCAAGAGTTCGCCACAGTCCCGACCTTGTACGTATCAAACTCCTTCCACCAGTACAGCGGAGCCGTCAGATCGACATACACGGTAATCATCCGCATGAACTTCCGATGATCCGTCCCAGCGCTACGCAAATTCATCATGAGTTTCTGATCATTTGGACCGACAAAATATTCATACTCGTCGTCATCCTTGACTAGGAGAAATTCATTTTTGTCTACTGGAGAATGATAGATTACATCCCAGCCAGAATCACTCTTCTCCCAAGAATTCATCGGATTCCGCATTCCACGGATCGCATGCTCCCAGCCCAAGACTTCGGTGTTTTCAAGTTTCAGCATTGTTGCTTTCTCCTTTCAACTCTCGCCCACAATAAGGGCAATGTTTTACGTTTTCGATAAGTCCAGAGTCATAAGGATCGGCAATGGCGACCCAAATATCAAACTGATCTAATACCTCATCATAGGTAATAAGGTTCTCGTCAGGAAGGCCGCCTTTACTCAGAGGATAAATTTTCTCGCAAAACTCACACATGGTTTTCTCCTCTCAAATCGCCACTTGCTCTGAACGAATCATGGTGAGATAGTCCCAAAGATAATCGACCGCTTTATTGGTGGTATCAATATCTATTTTGCGTAAATCTTGAATCAGGGACTCAATAGCATCGATCTTATCAACCAATTCCCCGACAGTGGTCTTCATAGTTTTTCTCCCTTCCGATAGCCGGCGTTATAGAGTGCTCTAGCCATCTTATTGAAATCAACAATAACTTGATGATCGTGGCCATGGACTAAGTATGAATGCACCCCAGAGAATACAACTTCCGGAGCCACGGCCTTGGAACGGATCGCTTCAGAATGAACCAGAGTATCCAACAACTCTCTAATCTTCTGCTCCACTGAAACGGAGGTTTTTTCCGGCTCTTTTTTTCAAATACGGGCACGCTTCGCCGCAGTCCAATTTGCACCGAGAGTACATCCCAGACTGAAACATGCATTTATATTTGCTAGTCATACCGATATATTCTGCAAAAATGCAGTCTTCGCTTTTAACCGGGAGGTCACTGACAATTACCTTCATGTATTTCCCTCCAACCGAATAAACGTTCCGTATTCACTAAAATTCGGATCGCCAAGGGTTGCTCCTGCAAATAATGCCACCACTTCTTCCATAGTCAACTCAATGGTGCGGTTACCATAGCAAGATGTGCAGCGCTCACGGTCTTCCTCAGTTTTAATAATCAGCATTGTCTTCTCCTTCTTCTAACTCTCTATAACGACAGACGTCTTCTTCTTTGATGATTTTGGCATACGGATAGAAATGGTCTATGGCGTCAAGCTTCATTCGAGCAACCTCGCGGCTACCATGAATATCTTCCCATTCGTACCACCTTCCGTCTACCCAAGATCCGTCATGTTCTAATTTGCAATCGACATACTGGCAGGGGTGCCATGCGTTCCCATGAGATTCTCTTTTCATCTTCGCATTCCACTTTTCGATTGACTCCGCTTTGGACTTCCGTGACCTCTCTAAAGAGATAGTACAATCCGGATTGATGCATCCACACAAATATCCATCACGAGAGCTCCAAACATGTGCCGGGCGTCCGCATTTGCAACGAACAGCCATCATCTGTTCACTCTTCATAGATGATGAGCGCACGATCCACAATGATCGTCTCCGAAGGAACACCATTTATAAACCTGAGTACCAGCGTCATACTCTGATATTTGATGTCGACGACTTTTTTTTGTCGGCGATGAAAGTATTGATTGAGCTTTGAAAAGCCGCAGGGTCATCGTTTGATAAAATGCAAACTTTCATGCGTTCCCCTCCTGATGATGTTTCGCCATCTCTGCCAGCAAGGCATTCTCCTCATCGCAGAACTTGATTTTCGCAGGGTCAATCCGCCGGACGCCGTCCGTAAACTCCACAATGCCATAGACTTGCCCGATCTGGCCTCCGGGATGACCGCCCCGCAGAGGACTTGCGTCTATTACATTGGACCAATGCTCCCAGCAGTGGAAATATCCAAGCTCGCCGTTTACCTCACAGAGCCGAGTTTCCCATTTGATTTCGCAGTTTAGTCCCGCCATAGTTTTTCTCCTTTTTCAGCGTCAGCGCAACATATCGTTGACGATTTGTTGCACATTCATTTTGAACGCCCCGCCAAAATATCCGGTAGCAATGTTCCCAGCCAGGGCATTCGCGTACTGCTCAATGACAATTTCGCGAACTCTTTTCTGCATGTCCTCGACAATCTGTTCAGCTTGTCTTCTAGCCTGCTCTTTGAAATCGTCACGCTCCAAAATATCAGCGACATACTTTTGGATTTTCTCTCCAAGAAGCTGCGCAGCCATTCTGTGTATCGTAGTAGTACGTTGACCCTCAAACCATTGATTTTCATAAAGGTCACGAATTGCTTTTTCTGCAAGTCGATTCAATCGGTCCTCATCTATCGAGGCTACGGCAAGGCGGGCAATTTCTTCGCCGACATATTTGGAAACGTCAACTTGAATACCATTTACATTTTCAGTCATCGTTTTTCTCCTTTCTCTTCACTTTTTCTCGGAACTGCCGCCCTTATTTCCATACAGCGTGGCGGCGATAAACGCTTGTGTCAGCCGCATGGCCTCCTCTTGAGTTGCTTTAGCGGACAAGGTGCTCCGATAGAAGAGCAGGGCCGTTTCCGCGATCATTCCGATACCATTGATGAACTCCTGGAGCTGCTGCTTGTCCATTTGCGTTACCTCCCGTTAGTGTATAAAGAAAAAGACCATCCCCAGCAACGAGGATGGTCTAATCGTGTTTCTGTTCAATTTGAGTAGGTCTGCTCAAACTCCTCCAAAATATCAAGGAACTCCTGGGGGAGATACTCTGCGGCTTTTTGCCATAGATCATCCGGCACACCGTAATAGGCTCCGGCGATCCCTCCGGTAATGGCCGCAATCGTGTCGCTGTCCCCGCCAAGGGAAACCGCTATCCGGATAGCGTCCTCAAAGTCTTCAGACTCCAAAAATGCCTCGATTGCCTGAGGAACAGATCCCTGGCAACTCGCATCAAAGCGATAAGTCGGGCGGATTTCGTCGATGGTGAAATCCAAAGTGTAATACCAGGTCTGCACCAACTCCCGAAGAATCTGTTTCGGCAGTGAACTTCGAGCACCAAAAGTGATCAGAGCAGTCGCTTCAGCGCCTTTCATTCCTTCTGGATGGTCATGACTCACTTTAGTTATTGCATCGGCCAGATTGATGCATTCCTGCGCCGACTTTGCCACATAGGCCACCGGACTGACCCGCATAGCAGAGCCGTTCCCATAGCTCCAATAGGGCTCCGGCGCTTTCTTATGTAGCCACAAGTAAAATATCTGTCCGTACCCGGCGTTAGGATACTTTTGCCCGATCTCCTGCATACACCGGATGGCATGGTTGCTGAGATCGGTATAGTCGCCTTTGCATTCCAGCAAAGCCTTAGCAATGGCCACTGTCATAGCAGTATCATCCGTAAACCGGCATTGGTTCGTGAACAGTTCAAAATCCTTTGACTTGCGGTTATGCCGTTCAAAACGGGAGCCAATGATGTCGCCGATAATTGCTCCGAGCATGTACTTTCACCTCTTGTCCAGTAGAATATAATAAGGTATGTCACTTGTCAATTTCCAGAATGTGTGCCGCGATCATGTCGGCCGTATGCGTCCAGAGCACGTTCGGACACTCATGAATAGCCCGGGTATAGTCATTCCACTCCTTTTGATCCACAAAGGCGCCCATGTGATAGCGGATACACAGGATTTCCTCCATCGTCAGCTGCAAATACTGGGAGAGCAGTATGACAGATTTATCACCATGTCCCTTGAGCAGCGTATCGGGCTCATACTCCCAGCGGCTTTCATCGACGGTACGAAATTCCGCACCTGCCGCCGAGTAGAGCGTGTCTCCAAAAGGATGTCGATATTGGTCCTGCTTACAAATATCATGGAACATGCCGATGATGTACGGGGATTCGGGACGCTGCCACTCCAAGTCATTATCGTGGGTGAGAGTGACCAATGCAGAAGTCACATTGTAGCTATGGTCAAACAGACCGCCCTCGTAGGCACCATGATACTTCGTGCTCGCCGGCGCAGTAAAGAACCCGCCCTCTGTCAGCTTCTCAACGATGTTCTGCGGAAACAGATGCAGAGCAGGTGCCATGCGATCGCGAAAAGCGCAAATACGGTCTTCAATGCTGCCAAAACCTGCTTTATGGTTAGATTTTTCATCCATCGTTATTCTCCTTTATCAATCATAGCTTTCTTGTTTTCCAAGTTCTCGAAGCTGGACAAAAGTCGGAAACTGAAGGCTACGAAGACCTGTTCGGCGATCATAGCTTTCATCCTTATACTTTACCTCGATAACGCGACCAATTAAGTTCAGGCCGTCATCCCAAAACTTTTTTCGCTGATCGTCTGTCATCCCCGAACCAACCCGTAAGTAGTTGTTCTTATAGCGGACAACAAATGCACCCAAAGTTCCGGACAGACGACCGGCCCCTTCTTCAAGATCTACAATTTCGAGGTCTACGGTATAGAACTGTTTCACTTTGAGGATACCATTATGACGCCGTGTGAAATATTTGCAGTTCCGATTCAGCATCAGCCCCTCTTTGCCTTCAACAATCATGCGGTTTAAGTATTTAGAGATCATGGACATGTCGTTCCCGGTATATAACACATCCACAATACGAAGATTTGACAAGTTTCGCCTCTTTATCCTTTGCCCCAGATCTTTTAGCTGCTCTAAGCGATCTCGATACCGCAACTTACTCTCGCCGCGAAGGAACTCAGCCTTTGGCAAAATATCAAAGATCACCAGTTGGATTTGCCGTTTGTCGCCATCCTCCTGGCTGAGTATTCCGGTCGTTAGCCGAAAGTTTTCATTGTCGGAGACATGCTCCGCATTTTTACGAATCAGCTCTCCGTCAATAACCCACTCGTCTGAATTAGGGATAAGCTGTTGAATATCTCCCAAAATGTGTTCCAAACCGATGAACTCTTTTCCTTGTCTGCTGATAAGCTTTCCCTCGAAGTAAGTCCCACGAACCCCATTTAGTTTCTGGCTTAAACTGAACCACTCATTTTCATTCATCTTCAATTTTCCGATTTGATAGGCTTGCTGCACTTCCCACTGGGGGATGAACTCATATCCGAATGCGTCATTGACAGTTTTGGCGTCACATCCGATACGAATGGTTTTTGCGATGATCCCGATATAGAACATCCGCAATTCGGGGTTCACATCATCCAGATAGGCTTGGGTATTTGCCAAAACATCATCGGAGCCCGTGTGATTTTTCCGAACATACGTCATCAACTCATGAAACGAATGGAAGTGAACTGATTTTTCGACGGACACAACTTTTCGGATTTTCTTCTCAGAAATGCCTGTAACAAAGAAGGGGTTCAACAGATAGTCTAAGAATTTTTTGACGTTTCCATCATCGCGCTTTTCAGCCAGGAGTTGCTTTTTAACCTTGATGGAAGGCGTATTGGCCAGTAGATCAAAGAACTTCTTTACTTCGAGGTCAAGCTGTTGTTTCAAAATGTTTTCCTCCTTTCTTCAAAATATAAAAGGAGACGTTCGGTGTCTCCCTCCATAATACAACCTGAAAATTACGCGGCCATCGGCATCGGCTTTGTGGCCCAGCCTACGAACTTGCCTTCATTGAAGTTCTTCTTCTTGGAAAGAGCCTTGCTGATGGCAAGGTCGATTCCGGAGAAACTCTTCAAGTGATAGTAGTTCAAGTCTCGATATGGCGTGGTCAGCCGGTCAATCCGTCCAGCCGCCTGCGTCGCCACCTTGTAAGAATATTGCTGTGAGTAAAATATAATGGTGTCCGTGGTGATACAGTTCCACCCCTCACATCCGGCGGTGTATTGGACGAGGTACACCCACTTGTCTCCGGTGGGAATCTCCTGATGCTTGTGTCCATTCCACTCCGCGATCTCTGTCCCCTCCGGATACCCAAGGGAGCGTAAAATATCCAGTTCATAGTCATAACTGTAAAAGATGATGGCTTTGGGGTGGTCCTCCAGCAGCTCCAATACCGCAACTGCTCTGGACTCGTCCGAATTGGTCACTCTCCGGAGCGCCATGCACAGTTCCGCCGCCGTTTCAATCGGCCGATCCTCCCACGGGTTCCACCGGTTCCGCATGATGTCTTTGTACTTGGAAATATCATACGAGACCCTGACATCTTCATGGTGGGAAACCGTTTGGCGCTTGAAGTCCATGGTCACCAGGATCTTATCCCGGAGCCGAATCAGCCGGCCAGTATTGCGGTAGCTGTCGATCTTCGGATACTTGGCCCGCCAGTCATAGATCACATGCTGATCCACAAAGTCGGTCTTATTGCGATAGAACCCATTGGCAATGAAGACTGGAATATAATCCTGCCAGGTGTCGCCAGGCGTGGCCGACAGCAGTATCCAGTCATTGGACTTGACGATTTTGAGGAATGCCTTGGTCCAGGCTCCATAGCCAACCACCCGCTGCTCGTCAAATATAAAGAAGGCGTTCTTGACGTCCACATACTTGGTGATGTTGTTCCAGGAGTCAATGACCACTTTATTCTTGTAGTAATTGGCCTCTGAAGTGGGGGAGAGCAGGAATGGAGCCAGGTCCCCTTGCCATTCACAGGTATCCCGCTTGCGCGCTGTGGTGATGATATAGAGGTCTCTGGGGTTCTTCATCGGAATATAATCGTCCGTACCCAGCTGACCACCCTCTTGCAGATAATAGTAAGCGAGGCCGGTCCTGGATTTGCCAGAGCCGACCCCGCCGCAGAGGATGCACCCATTTTTCATCCGGTCCAGGGCTTCGCGCTGATAGTCATAAAGCTGGATCGCCACAGAACATCACTTGTCCTCTTTCTCCAGGTACTCGTCCGTCCATCTCTTAATGACGTTGAAGTAGTTACCCTTATTACCAAGGGCCTTCTTCGCAATCGCCATAGCAAGTCCCTTCTCGGGGTCAAACTCGTCATAGATGGCCTTCACGACAGTTTTTGTCCCGTCTGCCCAGAAGATGATGGTGGCAGGCCCGTTGAAAACCACGTCCAGAATTTCCGGGACGATAGGATCATCGACAAAACTTCTTGCGGCTTCCATCATAGCCAGATAGGCCGCCGGCGGTTGATTCATTTCCTGAACTGACTTATAGTAAATTCTGCTTTTGGAGCGCGGGACGAAGTTGCTTTTAGCAACACAGCCTACGCAATGCCAACTGCCAAATTTATTGTCATATACGCAGTCCTCGCACGAAACCATTTTCTCATTCGTGTTCATCATTTATCCTCCTTGAACAGTTCTGTAAATCTATGAATCATTCTTCTTGTGTGCCACACATCGGAGAAGTACATAGGCGTAAACCAGTAGTTCTCCATACTATCGCCATAAGTCATCGGCTCGGTGAGGGCATTGCCAACTTTGACGTAGCCGGCTACTCCGAGCAGAGAAATTTGGATGTAGCACATCAGCGCTACCAACTCCTCAATATCCTGTCCGATGACCAGAATGTGGTTCTGAAAGTTCAGTCCCGCATCCTCCAATTTGCGGCGGGCAGAATTGATTGCGGCAATCAGGTTTGCACCCGCGCCGCAGCAGCAGTCATTGATGGACACATATCCCAGATCCTCAACTTGCTGGACAAGGTCGCCCATCGTGACGTCCGCCATCAGCTGACACACATGGTATGGTGTAAATATCTGTTTCAGCTCCTCATAGTCGAGGCGCAGATCCATGAACATCTCGCCAAGGAAGTCCTGCTCCGGATTTTCATCCAAAGCCATGACTACATCGGCATAGAGTTCAGGGAATATATGCTGCTGAGATTTTTCGTATTTGTTGATGGTGTCCAGATACCGTTTCTCCCGTTCCTCATAGTGTGATTTGTCCACGGTATTGGACATTGCGCAGGCCGACATGACGATGAAATCTCTCCAAATATCAATCGGGCGACACCTTGGAGAGAGTAGCTGCCGGAATTTGGAGCGAAACTCGTCATAATGCTCGCTCTTCCGCGTTGACGGCCTGACTGGAACATACTCCTTCTTAATGGGGCGAGCCGACTCCAGCATCTGCACAATCGGCGTTGTCGCTTGCTCCACCGGAGCCGTCGGAACAGCCATCGGCGGTTTCCAAGGCTCCTCCATGGGGTTTGTCCGTGTCTGTACCCTCGGTTTCGGCTGAGGATGCTTGGAATGTTTCTTGGATTTTCCCTTCCGGGTATTTTTCCAGAATGGTTTCATTCCTTCTCCTCCTCTTTCACCAAACCAAAGCCGGCGAAAATCGCAGCGCCCACTTGCCTCCCATCGCCAAAGCAGTCATGAGAAAGCACACTGGGTATGCGAGTCCGTAATTTCTCATGTTTGAATGTCGGATTTGCTGCGGCGGCGCACATGTTTGTGATTTGGTCTTCCGAGAGTTCGATCGGCCGGTGCAGTTGCTCCGGCAATCCTTTCCCAAATATCAATTTGTTACAAGATAAACAGCGATAGCCTATTTTGTACTTAGCCACGATTTTCTCCTTTCATGCTCAAAACACTTACGGATAGACTCCGTCTTCTGTTCGGAAGAGGCCAATGACCTCTTTGTCAATAAACTCTGCCGCGATACCAAACACATTCCGCATTTTTGCATCAAAAGAGGTGCATGCGTATCCATATAACTTTAGTGCAAATCGATAGGCGACATCCTCAACGGGATTGTCTGGATCTTCCGCAATGGCTTTCGCCAATTCTGAAATCGCCCATCTCTGGATGCACCGTTTCTCAAATTCCTTTTCTTTGTCTTGAGCATATCGGCGCACCATCAGACCTTCTTTGATGTTGTTGCGTAGATTATCCGGTTCGGTATAATCCAAAAATGCGTACAAGCCATCGACAAATGCTTGACGTTCATGCATAGTGACACCTCTGTCTCGGGGGGGGGGTAAGAGCGCGCCGGCTATTTCCTTATTCACCGACGCTCCCTTTAGAGTTTTATTATCGAGCCATCTATGATATAGTTGAGGCATCCCGAAGAAAGGAGGAGCTCAGCATGAGTAGAGGACCCGATTTTTCCTATCTGAACGAAAACGGAAAACGTGTCTCTGGTACCGCTGCATTTTTGCATTACGTCTTTACAGAAATGGGCGGTATCCAGAACTACAATGATGAAGTCGGCAAGGCGTATATCGCCGAATTTGTGTCCACACACTCCGACATCATCAATGCCGGTCTCGAATATCAGGCGCGGAAAAAGCGTCTGAAACTGACCGGGTAGTCTGACGACTAAAAAGAAATTGGGAGAAAGTGACCGCTTTCTCCCTTTTTCTTATTGTCCTCTATGTGCACTTACTCCTCCGGATACTCTTCGCCGGCATACTTCTCGGCGAACTCGTCCTCCTCGATGGTGACGTACATAGACCGCAGATAGGCCTTGACGCCCCGCTTTTCGTTCTTGGTGCCCTCCTGGATGACCCAGTTATAGGGGCGGATGGTCAGATCCACGTTCCGGATCTCCGCGAAGTCAAGAACGTCGATGGACTCCTCATCCAGCTTAGTCTTCTTCTTTTTCCGCTCAGGAATCACGTAGACCGTGGGCGGGATGTTCTCAAAGCTGACCGCCACCTGAAGGTAGTAGCGGGGCTCCTCGCCCTCCTCACGGGGAGGACGCTCCCGGATGTTCCAGCCGTCATCTGCCAGTTTCCGGGCATCCTGAGGATCGTCGATGTAGACGCAGAAGTTGCGCTGACCGGCGCGATTGTACTTGCTCTCCCGCCCGGAGAAGTTCCGAAACAGCAGACGAGCATTCTCGATCACGAGGTTGTCATTTACTCTGGGATTAGCCATAATCAAAATCTCCTTTTCAAATCTTTGATTTCTTGTTCGAGTTTCTCGATGCGGTTGATAAGACGCCCCTCATAGGCCATAGCCAAGAAAGCCATCAAAACTGCCAATACGACATTGACCACACACCAAAACAGGCGGTCTGTGGCGGCTGAGATGAAGGCAGACACAACATTGAATCCAAATATAATCAGAAGAATGGTCATGCCGTCACCTCACGTCAAAGGGTGTCGTGTCATTCTCATGGGGTTCTCCGGCGCCAAACCAAGGAGGGGTGTCATCCTCGACTTTCACATAGGGATCATCCGAGACAAACCACTCAAAGTCGCCATACTTGGAAATATCCGCAACCGCGGCGTCCACCATGGCGTCGTAGTAGCCCCGGTCAATGCCGTCCTCCTTTTGGAGTTGCTTGACCATTTCGGACTCCAGCCAGCGATAGCCCTTGGCGCCGCCGGCAGAGGCGTAACCCTTCTCTCCGGTCTTCTTGTCCACGACCTCCCGCAGCAGCAGACCACCGTTGCAGCCGGGTTTCATGGGACAAAAAGAGCCGACCTTTCCCACGAAAATATAATTGTGGCCCTGCTCGATCTTGGCCTTCAGATCCGCAACCACCTCTTCATAGTCGAGAGGATACTGCCCATGCTCGTCCGGCCACTTCTTCCGCAGAGTCTCCAGTTCCTTCTCGTATCCCGAAACGTCCGGCAAGGTCTCGTTCGTATCCAAATATAATGCGCTGGTGACCGACTTGGTCTCGCATATGTCCTCGAACACGATCTCCTCCTTGGAGAACAGTTTCTTGAACACATAGGGGATCTGGAACTGGGTGCCTGTGGCCGTCCACTCTCCAGGGTGCTTTCGGATGTCACCCGGAATATAACCGTAGGCGTCCTGACACTTCTCCGCCGTAGCATACTTGGCGATATAGACGGCGTTGTTTACCAGGCACATGCGGTCATAGGTGGCCTCATGCTCAAAGACATAGCCGTACTTTTTGCCGTAATCCATGACGAACTGGATAATCTCCGGCGTCGCGTCCGGAATCTTGATGGAGTCCGTCTTGATGTGGGCAACAGTAAAGCCCCGTTTCTGGACCTCATGCTTGAGGTTGACCATGAACAGGGCTCCGCGCTTGGCGACGATATTATCTTTGTTGCGGGTATCCCGGAAGGGATTCTCGAAGTTGGCTGAGGTCAGACCATAGACCGAGTTGATGGCAATCTTCAGTGCCTGAGCCAGAGCGTCCGCCGAACCCTCGTCCGTCAGGTACTTGGCCAAAGCACCATTCAGCATCTTTTTGGCCTTATCGAAGTTCTTGTGCTTGATCTCCACTCGAGCGTCCTTGATCTCCTGGAACCGCTTGGTGTACTCCGGGCCGAACAGCTGCTCCGTGATGATGCTGCTTGGGTGCATGGAGGCAATATCCAGCAGAGCGATGTCGCCGTACATACCAGGTTCCGCATAGACGTAACCGCCCTCACCAACTTCTTCGCCCCGGTAAATGGACTTACCACCCTCAAACTTGTAGCCGGGGAAGATGGGGCGACCTTTCTTGTCGAAGGCCGTGAACTCGTCGAATTCCGGCTTGCCCATGGTGAACGGCAAACCTCGGAAAGGGTCATCGATTTGTGCCACATCACCCATGTTCCGGTAATTGAACTGGTCCTGAGGGTGCTTGTTGCCGCCAAATATAATTTTGGTGGTCAGGGAGTTGGTAGTGTCGTTCACCGTCATCCCGGCCACGTCCGCCAGAATCTCCCGGGCCACAAAGTCGGCCTTCCGGGCGTTGAACACCGCCTCGGTGGCGATCACATCGTTGTCGCAGTATTCCGCGACCTTCTGCCACATGCTCTCCGGCACCGGCTGGTCCCAGGGAAGGCCCAGCTCCTGATGGTGAAGTCCCAGTTCAATCTCCCACTTCTTCAGGCTCTGCTTGACCGAGCAGAAGTCATACACGTCCGTATAAGAGACGTTGTACGCCTCCCCAAAGAAACAGTTGTTGCTCCGGGCCTTCTTCTCACTGCTGATGATCTTCTGGGAGAGATTGTAGAGCTGTTCATTGGTGTAGCCCATCAGTCGGGCGTACAGGATATGATTGTCGTACCTCCGGCAGTTGAACCCTACCAGACGGAACTTCATCAACTCCTCAATTTCCGTGGGCTTGGGATTGATCATCCGCACCACAGTCTGACCAGGGCCTTCGATTTTCCAGTTCACCAGGAACAGGTTTGGGAAGACCTCCACGTCATAAAACACTAACTTGGCCTCGTCGTTTTTCACCGAGGGGCCGTCTTCGGCGGATTTGAACGGCATCTTGTTCACCAGCTTGATGCAGTATTCCGCCTGGTTGGTGCTGTTGGCCGCGAAGGCCAGGACGGCGTTGCGCATGTCGGTCACGTCATAGGTCAGACCGCTCTCATATGCATCCGTCAAAATCTTGTAGATAAAGTCGATTGAGGGCTTAGTCGCCGGATGGATCTCCTTATTCAAATTTCGCTTGATCTGAACTCTAAGCCCTTTCTCGCTTTGAATGACTTTGGAATTTACCACGTTGTTTTCTCCTTTCAACGGTAACCCAGAGCTTATCGTAGCGATAGGCAGGTCATTGCATTTTGACAGTTTGCGGCGCAGCGAACTGTTTCCGGTGAACACCTTGACCTCGATGTGATCGTCATAGATCCGGCTCAGCCGGGTAGGGTCTCCGGAATAAATATAATGCAGGTGGATGCCGCAGCCGCTCTTACTCACCTCCGCATAGGTCGCCGGCCACTTGCTCGCCTCCTCCAAATTCCGGTCAAAGGATTTTCCGCCCTTTTCATCCGGAATATCAAAGTCGATGACGATATGGTTCTCCGGCAGTTTGACATAGTGAAGTTTTGTGGTGTCGAGGGAGGACAGCTTGGTGGTGACCTTTTCCCACTTTCGCCGAGGCGTGCCCTCATCGTTGGCATACTGGGCCAGACAGTCGGCACAATCCCGGTCAAAGGCAGAGGTCTGTCCCTCTACAAAGTTGATGGTGGGATGGGGCGGTTTCTCGGTCGTCGGCTTTTCCTCCGGAGCCTGCTCCTCAAACTTCTCCGTCCGAAACCCGCTGTAATAGTTCCGCACACGGGAACCATCTCCCAGGCTGAACCGCTCCTCGTAGCTCCGGAAGTAGTTCTTCAGCTCCTCCTTAAATATCATGCGGGAAACCGGGTAGGGCACCTTGGCGTCATCGCAGTAGGTCTTATACATCTCCCAGGCCGACTTCAGCGACACCCCATCCTCCTTCTTGAACACATGATAGGAATCCACCACGAAGTTGTAGAAATCATTGGAGGCCCCCATCATGGAGATAGGAATATAATCGTCGTAGTAGTCCGGGTCCTCCAGATACACCTCCTGGCAGTGATAGGCAATGCCGCCCAGTTCAAAGGGGATCTGCTTGGTCAGCGTCCGATACTCCGCCGGGGGCACCTTGTCTCCCGTGGGGGTCACATCGATCAACCGCCGGATGATGCCCGACTTGGCGTCCGTGATCTTCACAGGCTTGTTGGTGCCCATGATCAGAAATGCCTTGAACCGGTTGGAATAGGCCGAACGAAACTTTTCGTTGACCGTCATCATCTCATGGGAGACCAGGCTGTTGATCCGGGTGTTGTCCTCAATACGGGAAAGGTCACCATCATGCTGGATCGCCACCAGCGGATTGGACCGGAATGCCTCCAAAGCGAAAGCGTTGCTGGAGGAACCCAAATCCTTGGCATTGAAACTGGTGTAGTAGCCCTCGAAAAGCTGCTGGATCACATTGATGATCGTGCTCTTTCCCGTTCCCACCGCACCGTAGAACACCAGGAATTTTTGAATCCGCTTGGACTCCCCGGAAACGATGGCCCCGATGCTCCACTCGATTTTGTGGCGCTCCTCGGGAGAATATAATGTGGACACCAGCTTATCCCACGCCGGAGTATCCCCAGGTTCCAGAGGATAGGGCAGGGACTTGCTGGCATAATCGCGCTTTCCCGCTTTTGTGTTGGAAAATATCAGTTTTTCGTCAAGCATGTGGAACTGGTCTTTCATCTGTTTCTGGCAATACTTGTGCCAGGTATCGATCATACCAGTTTCCGCGTCCCACATATGCAGGACGCGAACAGTACCGTCAAAGCGCTTGCGGTTCTCTTCTGCGTATTGGTCCAGTTCACGGTCGATCAAGTCGACCGCGTCCTGTTCATCAGTCGACCATATTCCCCGTTCGTCAATCCATATTGCATAGAAGTCGCCGCCTCTAATCATGAGGTCGTTACTTTTCTTGATGATAAACTTGGGATAGATCTCGATGACACCGCGTTTTCCGCTGCGCGTAGAAATCATCAAGAAGTCCAGCATTGGGCCGATTACTCTCCTTCACCATACTCCAGCTTTTTCACCCTGACGGAAAGCTGATAGACCTCTTCCTCCTGTTTCCGCCGCTCCATCTCCGCCCATACCGCATAGCCAAAGGCGGCGATGGCGAGCACGGCGATGCTGCGGTTCCTCCGTGTCAGCTTGGTCAGCCGCTTCTCCAGGACACGGCAGTTGTGATTCAGCAGCTCCGTCAAGTCACCCAGGGTGCTCACCGGAACAAATTGCCCTTTCTTGCCCATCTCAAATGCTCCCTTCTTTAATGATTTCGCTGAGGTAGTAGTTCATCTGATACCAAATCTCCGTGCGCCGCATGTCACGGCCGTTGTTGACGGTGAAGAGACCGCCCTCGCCATTGCGTTCGTACCCTCTGTCCAGGAACCGTTCCAGGGTTTCGTCGACAAAATATCTGTCGAATTTCCGGTCCTCCATACCGCCGAGCCCCAGGCTCACCAGCATGCTCCAGAACCACTGTCCGGTCCGGTCGCCCACATCGGGATCATCCATGATGTGCTCTTCACACCGAATGGAGAGGGCGATCATCATCTCCAAAATACTGCACGGCCGGTCGTCCAGATAGGACGCAACCATGGCATCAGAATATAAGTGCTCGCGACCGAACCGATATCTAAGGTCGATGCCGTCTTCGGCCCGGTTGCCGTCCATCGGAATCGTATAGGTAAATTCCGTATCGTACAGCCGGCTAAACAGCTTACGATAGGACTTGTTAGAATATCGGTCATCGACCACGAGCTGATACATCCAGTCAAAATACTGGTCAATCAGTTCATCCCGGGTCAAATGTCAGACCTCCCTTTCAAATCTTCGGAGGAAGGGTGCTGCGGAACTCTGCGTAACTGCGAAGATCCCTTAGGATCTCATAGTCGCACCGCTTGGGGTCACTTCGGACAAAGACGGAGTCCTCTTCATACTCTCCGAAGTGGTTCAATGCGTCGCCGACGATCTCCTCCGGCTCGTCAATGATGACGCCATTCTCGTCGGACAGGATGCCGTCGTCAAAATAGGTCAGGCTGATCTGGGTGTACCCATCCATCTCTCCAAACTCCTCCGGGGAGATGACATAGGGCGCCTCCACCTCATGCTCAGGCGGTTGGGGCACCGAAGTCCTGGAATACTGAGTCCGATTGACCATCTTGGCGTAGTCGTTCAGATTGCCTTTTTCCTGGTGCTTACCCGACGCTACGACGGTTTGGGGCGTTTCCGTCTCGGCAGTATCATCCGCAATCTCATGGAGGCGCTTGTACTCCTTGAGGTCGGCGATCTCGTTCATCAACTTCTGCTCCCGCTTATGGAAGGCCTCTTTGATGGAGAAAATATCATTCTCCACCGCGTCGTCATACCGCTTTTGGAGCACGGTGAAGGCCGCAACTCCGCCAACGGCAACTCCGGCAAGAAACGCCATGGCAGTTCCAAGTTTACTCATTGTAGTCGTCCTCCTCGTCCCGCACGCTCATCACCGTAATGGCAAGGCCCCCGAACAGCAGCGCGGCGCTAATCAGGAGCCCTCCGGTAATGTGGCGTTTCCTTCTTGTGTTGACCGCGTAGTCCAGCATGGACACCAGATTTGCAAATCGCTCCATGCTCACTGCCTCCCGGACGAAAGAATGGTGACGCCGCCAACCAGGCAGAGCCCAGACACGGTCGCCAGGGCGTAGGACAGCAAGGTTTTGAGACAGTTCTTCATGATATGTGCCTCCTTTAATCATAACTGGAAAAGTAATGCGCCCCGACCTGAAACTTCGGGACGCCGTAGGAATGGTAATGGCCGGTGCGGAAGAACACTACGTCGTAATCCGTGCGGTTCTCCAGCTCCTCACGAACCAGCTGCACCAGCTCGTCCTTCACATAACAGCGGGTGATGCGATCGCCATACATGCCGGCAAACTGGTTCTTTTGATAAATCACATCGTAAATCGTGTCTGGAAAGTGAGGGTCATCCACCCGGTTCAAAATAACATCAATGACCAGGCGCTGACCATACTCACACTCTCCCTCAGCCTCCGCCATGACACAGAGGGCAATCAGTTCGATCTCCTCCTGCGTCACCGAAGGCGCTGGTGCTTCCTCAGGTTCCTGCTCCACGACGACTTCCTTTTCCACCATCGGCTCCGCAGCGACGGCCTTCTTGACAGAAATAGATTCCAAAATATCAGTCTCCTGGACAGGTTTGACGCTGTTGACGGCCACAGCCTCGTATGTACCCTGCGGTTCCGCGGCGGAGACCGGCTCCTCACTGGAGAAGGCCATGCCGGTCAGCGCCATCGCCGCGACCAATATTGCAAATATCAGTTTCTTCATGGCTCAGCCCTCACAGGGTCTGGTGGGTAGCCAGGGCGTCGGTGATGTCGCCCACCACGTTGAAGTCCAGAATGAAGGAGCGCTCATACCCATTCGCGAAGTCCATGGCCTTTTCGCGGCACACCTCGTAGATGCCAAAGTCCACAAAGTTGTCTCCCATGGGCTCCTTGGGGTCATAGATCCAGCCGACAACGGCGCCGGCCTTTGTCAGCGGGAACCCCAGCATTTCGTAGACTTCATTGAGGAACAGGTGGCCGCGGGACTTGAGCCGGTCGTTGGCCTGAGCCTGCCGGGCCAGCAGATAGAACTTGTTCTGCTCGGCGTCCTTCATGTAAGCAGAGTGTCCCTCGTCGAAGACGCGGGCATAAGGGCTGTACTTGGACGGGTCCCAACCTTCATCCGCCACATCCACGGTCTCCTTGACCTTCTTCTCCTTGCCGTTCTCGTCTACCACAGTGGTTTCGATTTCCTTGGCCTTGATGTTGTACCGGAGTTCCTTCTCCACCTGCTCACCAAAGCGCTCCAGCACCCGGCCGCGATAATCCTTGAAGGACGGGTCCAGCGTCGCATAGGCCGGAGCCAGTGCCATGTTACGCTTTCTCAGGATCTTGTGGCTGGTGAGGATGCAGGTGATAGAGGCCGCGCCCAGCAGAATGGCAGGGGCATACAGCTTTACATACTGGAACCCGGTGTGGGAGTAGACCTGGATACGGTCGTTGCGGGCGTCCTCCTGGGTATAGGTCTCGCCCGCCTGAGTCACGCCGGACTCTTCGGCATTCTGAATGCGGTCGATGTCCTCGCTGGTCTTTTCGGCGACCTTCAGGGCCTTGGGGGTGGCCGTACAGGCCATAACGGCGCTCACCACCACGCCGACCACGCCGGCGACGACCAGAATCTCCGGGCTCTTCTTCTGGAGCTGGAAACCGATCCGGTTGAAAGTCAGGTTCACAGACTTGACAAGTTCATTCTTCTTCATGATCAAATGTCCTCCTTAGAGAATGATTTCGCAATGGATTTATAGATTTTTCCGACATTCTGGAGGTTTCCATTGAACTCCTCCAAAATATCATCGAGCTTATCGTCAAACTTCTCGGCGATCTGCTCTTTGGCCTTCTGCACAACCTCTTTCTTGAGGCGGCCTTCGTCAATTTTGGCCACGTTCTTTGCGATTTGGTCGGTTACCCCGTCCGAAATCGCGTCATAGTGCTCTTTCACGACGGCGCCGACCCGGGATTCGATCTCCCGCTTGACGTCGTCCATCACCTCGTCCGTAGCCCGCTTTACCGCGGAATAGGACTCCCGGTCTACCGCGCGCTGCACCGCCTGATCGATGACCTTAGCCGGAATATCCACCTCGGTATCATTCGCCAGCCGGTCAATGCTGGTGTCCAGCTTTTCGCAGACTGTCTTCATCTTTGAGTGGACGCCAATGGCGTAGCCAACACCCAGCAATCCCAGGATACAGATGCCGACGCCAACAAAGGAATCCGCATTGAGTTTCATGGCAATCCTCCTTATTAAGCCGATGTTGCGTTCAGCGCCGTATTGGATGCAGTGGCGGCGACTTCTAAGGGCATTTCCGTGACAAGCTCTCCGCCACAGGCCGCATAACCCGCCAAGTCCACAAAGGAGTCTTCCGTTCCGCCGCCAGACTTGATGCGGGCGACCTTCAGCAGCGCCATCATCATAGCTACGTCACTGGCCGAGAACTTGACGCCTTTGTAGACCGACCAAAAATCGGCGATAGTCTGAAAGTTGTTTTCCGGAGAACCGTAGTCCTGCTCCCGCCGACCGCAGACACACTTCTCCGCAGTGTGCAAAATATCCGCTCGTTTCATTCCTCTTCCATCTCCCTCATATACTCGTGGTACTCGGTATCTGTGGCGAACAGCATCCATTTGCCGTTGACCATGCCCTTGTACCCACAGGAAACCGTGTATCCGTACATGGTTCACGCCTCCTTAATTGATTTGAACCGCCCTTGGAAGCCGGATCACATAGCCTTCCGACGTCCGTACCACCTTAGCCGCCTGAATATCCGTCCAGCCATAGCGGTTCGCCGTATAATTCCGGCAGGTGACGCCGGCCAGGTCGTAGAGATCTGCCACCGAGGCCACATCATACTTGGCGATGGCCGACTCCAGCTGATCCAGCACTAAGTCAGCATCCCCCCGGGTTTCAAATATAATGTCGTCATAGTCGTATGCGACCGCCGCCCTGGGACGTCCGTACTCTCTCCGGTCATCCCGCCTGTCGTCGTAATACTTCTGATAGGCGATACGGGAACCGCCGCTCTTCCGTCCGCCAATGCGGCCCGTGTCCCCGAACAGAACGATGCTGATCACATCAGCGATGGCCGCTTTGACGCCGGGGACAATCACGTCACCCAGAATGGAGCTCTTGACGTTCTCTGCATCATCTGGCACAAAGATGTTGAGAAACCGTCGGGCCTCGCTCTTCTTTTTGGTTCTCGCCGCCCCGGTGACCACCTTATCCAATTTCTTTTCAGTCTTAGCGGCAGCGGCGGCGTCTGATTTTTCCCTTGCGCTGTGGGAATTATTGGGGTACTCTCCCATTGTCTATCCTCCTTGTTAAGTCACGGGCATGGCTCTCGGAAACTCAATGGTATATCCATCCCGTTTACGAACAACTTTTACGCCATTGAGCGTCGTCCACCCGAATTTGCAGTCCTCATAAAGAGCCCGCACCCCGGCCAGATCATAGAAATCAGCCAGTGTCACGCAACCGTATTTCGAGATGCAGTAGTTCAAGGTATCAAGAATCTTTTCAACGTCTCCTCTGGTCTCGAACAGAACCTCCTGACACTCGCGCTGATTCTGCCGTAGGGTGTCAACGATCGCTTTCTGGGTCATCATACTTCCCAGAACAACGCCGCCCACCACCAGCAAGCCATTTTTCAGAAAACCATTCATACCTTTCTCCTTTTCAAAAAGCAAAAAGGGAAAGCACCTTGTTATAGGTACTCTCCCTTCGGCGAACCTCTTGCTCGATTACTTCTCAGAATCTTCCTCGTCGGAATCCTCCGCAGCGACTTCGGTGTACTCCGCGTCCACCACTTCGGTCTTGGCCTTTTCCGCGGCCTTCCGCTCGGCCAACTTGGTGCCGACGAATCCCCAGAGTTTCTTCACCCCGCCGATCATGGCGTAGGCCAGGAAACCTCCGACGACTCCAGCCACCAGCGCACCGGCGTTTCCGCTCTCCACAGCCTCGTCGACCTCAGTGACTTCGTCGAGTTCCTCGTTCTCCATCACTCTTGCGTTCATGTCTTCCATCGTAAAGTCCTCCTTGTAAATATAATTTTCCATAGATGGTTCTCCATAATAGGAGATGCAATTTTTGCGGATTAGCCCCAGCCGATGTAGCGGGGTGGGTTATGATGGCCGACGACCAGATAGGGGACACCGTCTACCAGCTGAGAACTGAAGTCCAGGTCGATCCACCCCTTGTCAATGTCCCATCCAAGGTTCTCCCCAATGGATTCATCGCAGGGGTCAAGGCCAATTTCTTCCAAAAATTCATTGACCGTGACCTTTACTTCGTCCCGCATCCGCTTGTTCAGGACATTCTCTGCTTTTCGCAGCGTCTCAATATCCGATTTGAAACAGGTATTGGTCAACGGGTCAAAGCAGGGGGTTTCACCCCGGCCGGTGGCGACGAATTTCCGCTCCGTCACATTGGCCTTCTCCAGCTGTTCCTTGGCTACGGCGTCCCGAATAGCCTGCTCCTTCTTCGGCCCGACGACCTCCACCGCCTTATCCTTATACTCCTTCAAAGCGGTCTCAGAAATGGTGTAGGCCGTGACCAGAGCCGCATTCCGCCGCGCGCTGATGGAGCTTGCCCCAATGATGCAGGCAGCAGAGCATACGCCGGTGACGGCGGCCGGAATATAACATTTCCAGGTTGTCTTGATGATCTCAGAGGTGGTCAGACGCTTTCCATCCTCAATTTCCTTGTCATCCACCATTCGGAGAGCCTTGGGGGTGGCCCGCACCGCCATAACAGTGGTAGCCACCATGCCCGCGATGCCGATGCCGGTCAAAATGGCCGGGCTGTGCTTGCGCATGGTTTTTTGCAGTGATTTCAGCGTGTTTGTGATAACCTGTTTGTTCACAACGCCTTCTCCTCTCATAAATATAATTGTGTTCAGCGCTCGATCGCCTTGATGTCATCGAGAAATTCCCATACGGTCTCGGCCGCGATCTTGAAGATCCGGTGCTGGGCATCCGTGTTGCAGGTCTCGGAGAAAAGCTCCATTTTCGACGCGAACCGCTCCACGGTTTCCGACGCCAACGTCCATGGGTGGTCCCAGACGTCTTGCAGCAGCTCCTCCAAGGCCCATCTGGAGAACGTAACTTCCTCAGCCTCATGCTGGGGCCAATCAGACCTCGGGGGTTCCTCAAACCCGTTCAAAACCGACATGAGAAATAGAATGGTCCGTTCATTCATGGAAAGCGGCTCCTGCAAAAGCAAAGAGCCCCAGTCAGGGCTCCTCGCTTCCGGTTGTTCCATGCTCACGGGCGGCAAGCGCTTCATTCACTTTCTCCTCGATGACAGCGTCCTGCTCCTTATTGTCAGCCCAGGCGCTCAGCAATGTGCCGATCCCGCCAAGAGCCATCCCAACCAGGGACAGAACCTTGAATATCGTTTTCTGATCCATAAACTCAAACCTCCTGTTTTCATGGTTCTCCATAATAGGAGATGTTGTTTTTGCGAATCACATGTATTTGTCGTATTCCTCTTCACTGACCGGAGGGAAGGGTGCATCAATAATGTAGCACTCCACTTCACCATTCAAACCGTCATCCACAACGGTCTTTTGATGGTCAAAGTCGACCCAGTAGAGCTCGTCCGAAACCATCCAGCCAACTTCATCTCCACCCTTTACTTTCGAGATTCCAAGAAACTCATAGAACTGGTTTAGGGTGATGAACCCGCCGCCGATGGCGAAATTTCGGTTGAGATGGTATTCGGCCTGTAAGACCTGACTGATGGTAGCCTGGAAATATCGATCAGAGATGGCATCATAGAATAGACGCTCCTCCTCGTTGGCGTCCTCAAATCCCAGAGAAGTCATCTGGGCGAGGGAACCGGCAGAGATTTCCGGTTTTGTACTCTTCTCCGCGGCCAAAGATGCCATCACTTTCTTGTGAGCTTCCTCACCGTAGAGCTCTTTTACCTTCTGCTTATAGCTGTTGAAGGAACGGCTCGCCAGAGCGTAGGCGCTGACCAAAGAGGCCTGTTGACGCCGATTTAAGACATTTGCACCGAAAATACACCCGATTGTAGCGATTCCCGTGGCCGCCGCAGGGATATAGCATCGCCAGCAAGCTGCTATCGTCTCCATTCGGGTCAAATTTTCGCCATTTTCAGCGTTTTTGACCTCTTTTTCCTTCTCAATGCACTTGAGCGCCTTGGGCGTGGCCTTAACTGCCAGAACCACCGTAACCACCACGCCGGCCGCGCTGATGCAGGTCAATATGGTCGGCGTCGCTTTCTTGAACGCCTTTCCGGCCCTTTGGAACAGGGCGGGTTTTGCTTTCACGTCCGTACCCTCCTTAAATATAATTGAAGATATGGTGCTTCCGGCAGATCTCGCAGAACTCACCCCGCAGAGCATTGTGTACCTCCAGAATTACAGGAACCTTCGGCGGCTCCGCCGTCTGGATGGAGTGCCCCAGCACCTCTTCCACAAAATCGACGACCTTTCCGGCCGTCCCCTCCAGAACATATCCGGTATAGGCCGTGATGACCAGTTTTTCACGTTCGGTCAACTTAGGCTTCCGGTTAAACCGGCGGTATTTCTGGTAGAGTTCCTGAATTCCAAAGTCCTCAGCAGACTTCCGCCAATCCAGATGGTGCTTATCCGCATCAAGGATTACCATGCCATGCTTGATCGCCCGCATCAATTCCGCCTCGGTAGCCCCATACCAGCACATGTCGGCAATCAAATTGGAATTCTTCCCCACCTCGATTTGATGCTGTTTAGGAGAGCGGAATACCGGCGTCATAAGGCCGGGGATCGCATACTCAGTTTTGGGGTTAAACTTCCTCAGTTCCTCGAACTTATCCTCGGTCAGAAACAGGTCGATACCTCTTTTGGTCAGAACATCAAGATAGGTCTTAGTCACGGTGTTTTCTCCTTTCAATCTCCGAAATATAATCCATCCAGAATGGACTGCGCTGCATCTCTGGACATGGAAAAGATAAAGTTCGGGTCATCCGTCTCTCTTGCCGATACAGCCATCCTCTCTACAAACCCCGCCACTACGGCGGTGGGAGAGTCTCCTTCATGTCTGTCGATCTCCTGGAGCAGTTGTTCCAACGTGAACTTCTGAATGCTGAGTTCCTTGAAATATTGGTCATTTGCTGAAACAAGCCCCATATTGTGCTCAAGATCGCCGATCAGGTCTTCGATGAAAGAGCCCATGACGACATCGGGATATCCAATTTCCGGTTTCATAGGCATCAAAACTTAAAGGGGACCTGCTCCACGTCGCCGCCCGGAACGGTGACAGAGCGCATGAGCATGCCGGTCGCCTCGTCGAAATAAATGGTATCCGCCTGATGATCCCAATCCTCGAATTGCTCCGAGATGTTCTTTCCACGGGACCGGCGCAGCGCAATCAGCTCCTCATGGATAACACGTCGCCACGCCCGGGCAAGTGTCTTCCGGCTCTGGGCAAGGACATTGTAGAGGCCGGTTTCCGTGATAAATGTGACCTTCCGGCGCTGACCCGCCACAACGGTCGGGAGCACCACCTTTTCATCCTCTTCGCAGATGCTGGTCAAGTTCCAGACATTGTTGCTCCCATACTCCAGCAGGTCGGCCACATCCGTCGCTTTGAACAAGGGTTCGTCCAGATCCCTATATACCGGCAGAGTGTGGTTCTTGAATTGGATACTGCCTACGATTTTGACTTCCATACGTATTCTCCTTTTTCAAAAAAAATTTTAGAGAAGATGTATCGGACTCGAACCGATGACCTCCGGACGGGTTTGTCCGGCGCTCTACCACTGAGCTAACTTCCTCTCCATAATAGGAATTGCAAATTCTGCGGAAGAAAGGCAAAAGCCCCTGTTATGGGGCCTCCGCCTTAGAGTCCGATGGTCTTCAGTAGCCTATCGAGTTCTTCCTTCGTGAGTTCCAAATCCACATTCAGTTCCACATGCATCTTGTCCTCCATCACAGTTGTCCGCAGCCGGTTGAGCCTGATCTCAACATCATAGCCCAACTTGTCGCGAACCATCTTTTTGGCAAACTTTGATGCAATCATAGTCGTAAATTTTGATTCAAGTCTCATTTCATCCATGCCCCTTTATCTCCTTTCATGAGCATCGTTCTCCGTAATAGAACCTGCGAAATGAGCGCAAATATAAAAGGAAAGAGCCCTTGTCTGGGCCCAATCCCTCAGTAAACCCAATTCTCCTTTGCAAAGAACAGCGGAACGGCAATCATTCCGATGACCACCAGCGCCGTCGCATCATTTACCACAAGAGCCGGTACGCTCCCGCAGACCAACAATCCAATCGCGCACAGTTTATTCTTTAATGTCTCCATAAACCGCAACTCCCTTCAAAAATTAGTTGGTTTTCCATAAAGGAAGTTGTCAAATCGGCGAATGGTCAAAGACCGTCTCCCAAGGCTGCTTTGGGATGGGTTTCATCTTCAGCGCCCACATGATCTGCCGGATGGTCACAGTGGGGTAGAGGCCGTCCGTACCCTCTGCCGCCCTGCTGTCAAAGAACGCCTGAAACCCCGGGTTCAAATATAATGGGTCAGTGAGCCACGGGTCTATCTCAGTCCAGCAGGTGGATTTTGTCGCCGGGTCAAACCGCTGCTGAATAACTGCCAATCCCCGCGCTTCCTCCAGAAACAGGGTGCAGGAGTTGTAGACCGGGTGGTTGCAAATATAACGCTGTCCATACATAGACAGATAAATCGGCGGTTTCTCGAAATGGTAGCGCATGCTTGCCTCCAAATATAAAGAGGAAAAGCCCCTGTTACAGGACTTCTCCTCCGCGTTGATAATGCTCAGTCGTCGAACATTTTGCACGACGCCTTGCAATAGGGGTAAGGTCCTCCGCAGGCTCTGCAACCGGCAGGCGGCATATCGTCCCTGAAGATCAGGTAGTCGTCGCCTCTTTCGTCTTGTACGAGCTCCATCGGATCTCCGCTTTCATACTCGTACTCCATTTCATCAATTTCCCATCCACAGGACGGGCAGACGTAAATATCACAACCGCCTCTTGGATCTTCTCTCCGGTCCATCACTGCTCCACATTTGTTGCAGATCGCGAACCCCCGGTTCAGGTAGTCCATCAGTTCGGCTCCCTCTGGAATAATGACCTTTTTGCCTTTCTTACGCATTTGCATTACCTCCTAAGTAGTCCGATGCCTTTCGGCTCCGGCTATTTTGAGGTAAAGAGCGCTCTCTTCCTCATAAAGCGCCTTGTAAATTTGGCGCCGGCATGCTATGATTTGGTAAATATAAGGAGGGTGGAATCTATGAAGATTTGCTCAATATGCGGAGCAGAATTTGACCCTGGGAGTGTAAAACGCAAAATCGGACGCATGTATGGCCCTGGCACTTACAGCGACTATTTCCCTGATGAAGAAGTATGTGCTAGTTGCGCCATTGTCGAAATGAGTCCGGATTACGGGAGCGGCGAAGACCAAATCGAAGATATGGGCTCCGGATGGGACCCAGACTAAAAAAGAAAGGGGCCGATTAGGACCCTTTCTGATGCTTGTAAAATGGCAAATATTTTCGTAAAAGTCCAATGGTGTCAACAACAGTTTGCAATTCTTTCTCCGTAGCTCCTTGCCTTTTGATGTAGCCCAGGAATAAAGTCAACTGTTTCTCAACATTTGATTTTTTCACGCTTATCCACCTCCATAAAATGCCTTGCCGAATGTGCGGATAAAACGAAGAGACTGTGCTGCCTGCACGGCCTCTTCATTTTTTTTGAGCCTCTCCGTTACTTTGCCGGCTTAAAGCGGCTGAACAGATTCCTGAATGTTGTGGACGAGTATACGCCGGATTCCTCAAATTTGAATCCCCGTTTCATCCAGATTCCGTAGAACACCAACGGCAATATCAATTCCGCGGCCGCAACACCTGTCCGCACATACCGGTCGATCTTCTGCTCCCGGAGTTGACGCGCCTGAGCCACCTCCTCACGGGCTCGGTCAGCATTCTTGGCGGCAAGCTCCTCCTTGCGCTGCCTGCTGTCCATTTCCCGCCGTTCGGATTTCTCCTCCACGTCGGCCTGAGCCTTGATCTCCTCGATGCGGAGCTTATGCAACGACACCAGATCCCGAATCGCGTCGCCTCTCCGTTCGTCCTCAATGGGCAAAGTCTTCAAATTCGAGATCTCCGTTTCGATCACATCGTCCAACAAAGTTTTGATCTCTGCCATGTGCTTTTTCTCCTTTCAAAATTTAAGTTGGCTCCATAATAGCCGGTGTTATTCGTGCGGGATGAAGTCCTCTACCTTGACCCGGAAGGCAACATACTTCTTCGTCATCACCGCAGGTACGTCCTTGTTCAATTCCAAAAATAACTGAGGGGGACTGTCCTGATCGGACTGATCAATCCTCAGATCACCGATGGGCCACTGATGATACTTGGCCTTTCCAATACTGAAACCTATCGCAACACCGATTATCATAGCGCCAATGGCGACGATCACGATCTCCAAAACAATGACCTCCTTGAACTGTTTTTCGGAATTTCCCACCCGGGAATTTTTCAGGGTATAACTGTAACACGATTTCCGGTCGGCTGTGTATGGAAAATATAAAAGCAAAGGGCCTGCTCAGCCCTTGCTCCTGGATTTGATTTTCCATTTCAGCTCTCCCAACTTTCTTGACGCCGTATTCCTGACCTCCGGAATGGATGCGAGCGCAACCGCCATCGTGACGGCGGGCACGATCACCTGTCCAATCCAAAGCCGCAGCTCTCGGCTTGTCTCGATTTGTTTGTAAGTCATAATGCTATCACCTCCATAAAAGTCACTGCTGTTTCTGCGTAAAATATAAAAGAAAAGAGCCCGCGTTTCCGCAGGCTCAATCCATTTAGGTCTTGAGAATGTTTTGCATCCTGATGATCTCTGCCATTCGTTTCTCTCCGAATCTTCGACAGCCGCGAAGTTTCTCCAAATCTGCATTACGAAGACCCTTCAGGCTCGTGATTCCGCCCCAATACAGACCGTGAATCACAGCTCCGGGATGTTTTCCGTTATAATGCTCAACGATAAACCTCGCCAACTCTATGTATTCGGTTTCCTCCGGGCAGACATGCTCTAATTGTTTCAAAACAGTGCTCATGGTATCACCTCCATAAAGCACCTTGCCTATTCTGCGGATTTATCCTCATAGACCGTCCGTTTCCTCAGAGCACTCCAAGGGACATACCGATCCTTTCGGCAGACAGGGCACCAGAACTGACTCGTCTTTCCGCCGATATCCACCAGCTCGTCGCAATCGGCTTCCAGCTTGCTTCCGCAGTTCGGGCAGTTGAACCGGTAGCATTGCCGTACCGCCACATCCACAACTCTCAAAGTCAATCCCTCCTCTTGCTTAGCAGCCAGAAGAACCGTCTGTACGCGGCGTAATAGACGTCCCGGCAGCATGGAATATCATACTTCATCTTTAGCGCGTCATAGGAGAGCCCTTCGGTCACACCCCGGATCAGGTATTGATAAAGCTCCGGGTCCGCTCCAATGGCCGCCTGCTCTACCATCTCCATGCGGTCAGCAAAGAAGAGCCTGGACTGGGCGCAGCGCTCCGTGGGATCGCCCTTCATCTGCCCGCTTTTGACAAAGACCTGAAGATCGGCCGGCCGTCTGCTAAGAGCGTCCAAAGACTGGTAGGCCTTCTTCCAGATTGGGTATTGCAGACAGAAGTGCTTCAACTCGTAGTAGCGGTGCTTACCGATCCAGTATGGATTCTTCTGCGAAACCTCTGGACGAATATCATTGGCCATCATCGTCGCTCTCCTCTCCAAAAGTATCCAGTTTCCTCATACAGCCGTTTGGGGGAGATGTAGAAGTTGATTCGTCCGTACCGGGAATCCATCTCCTCGATGCTGGTAACCAGATTGCCGTTACGGGTGGCCTTGCCGATCGGCAGCCAGCCGGACACGATGCCGGCTCTGACCCAGGACGCGTCTTTTCCATAGACACGAGCAACCACGGCGACTGGAACGGACCCCGGATGAAACTCTTGCTCATTCATCGGCGTTTACCTCCTTTCAACGGCTATTCTAAGTAAGAAACCACTTTTTGTGAAAACAACCTCGGTGGAAATGAAAAGAGAAGAGCCGCTGTAAGAGCGGCCCATCCCCTTAGAAACGGCTCCTTCGACGAGCCCAACCATTGAACAGCTTCGACACTGTCTTCCGAAACCCGATCCACCAGGCCGGCTCAAACAGGGCGATGCAGTAGACAGCACTAATGATTGTGCTGATTACCGTAAATACGCCGCAGAATTTGAGGTATCCGCCCCAGGTGATAGGTTTCTCGATCCATTTCTGCTTGTTCATACTGGTCACCTCTCTAAAGTTTTTGGTCTCCATAATAGGCGATGCTATTCGTGCGGAAAGGGAAGAGCCGCTATTTCAGCGGCCCAGATCCCTCTTCGCTTTCTTGAAGTCGACGAATATAATTTTGTCTGACTTCGGATGTGTCAGTCTGACTTTGACCATTTGAAATTTCCCGTCCAAAACATTCGTCCACAGAGCAGCGCCTGCTGTTGATACCGCGCCTACAATCGCGAACATTCCGATCGTGCTCAGAACTTTCCTGGTATTCATAACCATCACCTCCATAAAGGACTCTGCTGGACTTGCGAAAAATAAAAGAGAAGGTGATGACTTCAGGGTCGGCCCAACGAAAACCGTTGCCCGGTGGGTGCCATCTTTGATTAAGTTATTACTTGGCGGCACGCCTTCGTGTCTCACCGCTGGATTTCCACCAGCATCTATCCATCTTCTTCTCCATAAAGGAATTTGCAAAATCCGCGGATAACCTTCAGGCCTTCGCTTTCTAACTTAGATTAGATCGACCTATCCTAAGTTAGAAATATAATGGCCAGAACAAAAGAAAGAGCCGCTGTTACACGGCTCTTCCGGTTAAATATCCTTACTCAGAAACACTTCGTTTCCACGCCTCCATACCTTGACCGAACGCTTTGACCGCTTGATGGCGGCGGCCAGACAAGACCGGCAGACTGCTGGGGACTTGTAGTCGTCTTCGGTAAAATCGACCTTCACGATCTTAGCGTCGCCGTTTACAAATTCCTCAATCAGCTCTTGCAGCTTGTGATAACCGCTCACCTTCGGTATTGCGTCAACAGGTATCAATTTCATGGTTACAAAACTCCTTTCGCTTATGGATACCTCCATAAAAGGAGCTGCGCTTTCTGCGAAAGCCACCGAAGCATAGTCATCTCACAGGGGAAATCTTCAAATCCCAGTGTTTCACAGGTAATCAGCCCTTCCAGCACACCGATGATGACCTCCGCCTCATACTGCTTGTAGGGGAACAGAAGTTCTGGCAGCTCTCGATGAACTGCCCCGCAGTGGGCGCACCGAAATCGACGCATGGGTACTCTGGTTGTCTCCCGCCCCTTCGTCCGTACAATCCTTGGCACGCTGTCATAGTATTTCAGTTCCCCGCCGCACTTTGGGCAGGTGGTTTGGTCCTGCATCACCATAGGCCGCCCTCTAATCTAAATCAAAAAATATTGTGTAGGAATATACTTGACAATTCATACACTATAATATATGATTAGGACGGGCGGTGCAAGGGGCAAAAAGAAAAGGAGCCGCTGTATTGGCGACTCCGATTCCGCTTTAGTTTTGTTTTTTTGTATCTTTTTATGATTGCTCCAATGACTTGAACACCTATAACAATTCCAATGCCAATCGGTATGCCCTTAATCACGTTTCTGGCGCCCTGATCCATTCCTTCTTTGTAGAATGCGGTTAAGGCGGCTCCATGTTCAACCAAGAGCATGTTGAGCTCGTCGATTTGTGCGTTCGTCATACGCTTCATATAAAACACCTCCATAAAACCCACTGTAAATCTTGCGAAAGGAGATATTCAATGAAGAAACATGTGAATCCTGCCAAGCATCTGCACGAAGTCTATACCGTGCAAGGCGGGGTAAAAGAGTACAACAAAAATCAGCGAGCATGGGGCGCGCTACTATTTGCAGGAAGTGTTTTACTGCTGCATATGGTGGGTGGCCATATCGTTGACAAGATTGAACATCGAGAAATCAAAGCCTTGAAAAAGAGGGATGACCTATGCTGACCCAATGCCCAGAGTGCGAGCTGCCGGTGAGTGATAAGGCAAATACCTGTCCTCATTGCGGTTATCCGCTGAAACCCTCTGAAAAGCAAAAAAGACCTCGCAAATCCAACAAGCGCCGGCGATTGCCGAACGGCTTTGGTCAGATCAGCGAGATCAAAAATCGTAATTTAAGAAACCCATTTCGGGCGATGGTGACGGTGGGGAAGACGTCGGAGGGAAAACCCATCTGCAAACCCCTCAAACCGGAGTCCTACTTCGCCACCTATAACGATGCCTATGCCGCCCTGGTGGAATATAATAAGAACCCCTACGACCTGGAGCCGTCCATCACCATGCAGGAGCTCTATGACAAATGGCTCCCGGAATATGAGAAGACGGTGAAGAGCACTAAGTCCGTCACCTCGGCCTGGGCCTACTGTTCGGGAGTCTATAAAATGCGGGTTATGGACATTCGGGCCCGGCATGTGAAGGGCTGCATGGAGGAAGGCGTTGCCGTCATCCGCGGCAAAGAGCAGCACCCCAGCGCCACCATGAAGAATCAAATCAAGTCCTTGTTCAACATGATGCTGGACTACGCTTTGGAGTACGAATTGGTAGACCGGAATTACTCCCGTACCTTCAATCTCACCGAGGAGACGGTCAAAGAGATCCAGTCGGTGAAAAAGGAGCACATCGCCTTCACCGACGAAGAGATGGACTTGCTTTGGACAAATATTAGCAGCAAGCAGGGCATCGACATTATGCTTATTCAATGCTACTCTGGTTGGCGCCCTCAGGAGCTTGGTTTACTGGAACTGAAAGATGTTGACTTGGAGAATTGGACCTTCCGGGGTGGCATGAAGACCGATGCCGGCGAAAACCGTGTCGTCCCGATCCACTCCCGCATTCAAGACCTGGTGCTCCGAAAATATCAGGAGGCGGAGGCCCTTGGAAGTCCCTATCTACTCAACTGGACAGATCCCAATAACCGCAACAAGAAAAACATCAAGTTGACCTATGCCCGGTATCAGAAAGCCTTCGAGCGTATTCGGGATGACCTGAAGTTGAACCCCAATCACCGTCCGCACGATGGCCGTACCCACTTTGTCACCATGGCCAAGCGCTATGGAGTAGACGAGTATGCTATCAAATATATGGTAGGCCACAAGATCTCCGACATTACCGAGAAGGTCTATACCCGTCGGGAGTTCGCCTGGCTCCGGGAGGAGATTGAGAAAATAAAATAGGGGATGCAGCAAACGCGCCCTTTCGAGGGAACACTATTTAGTCGGAAAGGGGAAGTCTTGGCAATCATTTGTGCGGATATGCTCACCCCGCTGAGACTTGGCGTATTGCTGATTCCGCGACAATTTGCCGTGACTACGCAATCCAAGAAACCGCAATCAAATCATTAACCGAAGACAACACAAAGCCGCCCTTGACTGTTATTCGCAGCCAGGGGCGGTTCCTTTCCGACTAAATACTATTCCCTCTCAAATGACATTCCTACACTCATATTCCTATATTTTGGTGCCTGGGCTTGAATGTAGAAATTCAGGTATAGAAGTAATATAGAAACAATGTATGAGTTATCTACATTTCCACACTTTTATCCACTTCTAACCGCTCTGAAAACCATTGAAATAACAGCGATTAGACGCACTTAAAAGCGGATAATATCGTAATAAGTTTCTATATTGATTCCTTGGATGGCGTATCAGGTCTTGATTTTTCAAATGCGGAAACAC
>ERZ780149.211-NODE-211-length-78633-cov-6.138538_pt1 | contig 78633 bp, 94 predicted proteins | sample MGYA00511367_ERZ780149 | MGnify/ENA primary metagenome ERZ780149 (study PRJEB29588, sample SAMEA2153852) | human gut metagenome | biome: human gut; feature: human-associated habitat; material: faeces | place: Denmark | collected 2008/2010 ... | reverse complement strand
CTCGGATATGCCTGCCATTGTAGCAACAAACGACGAGCCTACCGAACCACGCGAGCCTACATAGTAACCCAGCTCCTCACTTTTGGCAACCAGCTTTTGCGCCGAGATATACATTATGGAAAATCCGTTGTTTATAATGGAGTTAAGCTCTTTATTAAGTCGCTTTTCAACAATTTCGGGCACAGGGTCACCGTAAATAGACTTGGCGTTTTTCCAGCAGATCTCACGCAGCAAATCATCCGAGCCCTCAATAACAGGCGGAAAATTACCCTTTGGCACGGGAATCACATCGTCCGATATCATATCGGCAATTTTGTTGGGGTTTTCGACAACAAATTCATAGGCGCGGTCACCGAAATATGAAAATTCCTCAAGCATTTCGGTTGTCGATTTCAGATAAAGCGGGGCTTGATTTTGTATATCGTCAAAGCCTTGACCCGCCATAACTATTTGGCGAATAATTCCGTCTTCCTTTTTAAGAAAATGCACATCGCCCGTGGCAACCACAGGCTTTTGTAATTTGTCGGCAATTTCAACTATTTTTCGGTTAAAGTTTTTTATAACCTCAACGCTTGTAACATTTTTAAATCGGTTGGGGGTAACATTGCCTTTTTTATCAACCTTATCGGGATTGGCGCTCTCACGCACCATAAATTCGTTATTGCCCAGCGGTTGTATTTCAAGGTAATCATAGTACGAGGCTATTTCCAAAAGTTCGTCGTCGCCCTTTCCGTCCACTACTGCGCGGTAAAGCTCGCCCTGCTCGCAGGCAGAGCCGACTATCAGACCCTCACGCAGTCGGTCAAGCGAAGATCGCATAATTACGGGTCTGCCGTAAAAATGATTAAGATGCGCGTCCGACACAAGCTGATAAAGATTTTTAAGACCGTTTAAATCTTTAACAAGCAAAATCTGGTGATTGCGCAGCTTTGCCTTTTCTTTAGCCGTAAGACCCTCGATATTATGACGGGTGTCGTCTATAAAGTAGCCTTCCATTCCGTAAATTGCCTTAAATTCTCCGCCGTTCTTGCGGATTTTACCTACTGCGTCGGCAATTTCTGGGTATGACTGAACTACCCCGTGGTCGGTAATGGCTACGGCTTTGTGCCCCCATTTGTAAGCACGGTTAATAATATCGCTCGCGCTTGATACCGCGTCTTTTGCCGACATATTGGTATGGCAATGCAGTTCTACGCGCTTTTCGCCGTCGTAATCGTCGGTTTCCTCGTATTTTTTTATTGCGGCAAGCGCCTTTACTTCAAGAACAAAATCGCGGCTCCAACTGTCAAAGGAATAGTCGCCGTTAACAATAACGCAGGCGCCGTCTTTAAGCGGTGAAATATCGCTTAAAAACTGTGCGGCGTCGTCATCCATATTTTTGCTGTACTTGGGGTCGAAAAATTTTGTAAGTGACGCACAAAAAGAATTGGTGGTATCGCTGAAATAAAATTTAACCTTTACCATTTTGCCGCCGCGCTTTGTATCGATTATTCGGCTTTCAAGCCCGAACACCTCGCCCCAAGCCGAAACATAGACGCTCTCGCCCTCGGTTTCGGGCGGAACAATACTGTTGAGTTTTTTTACATTTGCATCGATTTTTCTGCCGTAAAAAAGCTTTGCGCTTTCAAGATAAACGGGCAGACCGTCTTTCGGTTTATAGTCGTACTTTATTTCGGGTTCTGCCTTTTCGGGCTTTGGCATGAATTTTTGCCTTTCGGGCGATTTTTTAACCGCGACTTCGGGTTCGGGCAGGTTTATTGGCGCGCTTTCAAGCTCGCCGTCAAAATAAATATTTACATCTGTATTAAAACGCCTGCGTACCGTTGCTTTAAAGGTCTTTTCAAAATCGGCACTGCAAATGCGGTCGTATCCTCCGTATTTCAGGGTTATTGTCAAATTACCGTTTTCCAATTTATACAAGGCCTCATTAAAAAAGCCGTTAAAAACTATGTTTTTAGTTCGTATTTCGGTTACAATGTCCTCAGCCGCGGCGGCGTTAAAGGCGGTTTCCGAAAATGAGATTTCAGCCGAAACGCTGTCAAGGCGCAATGCGTGCTTAATTTCCTCACGCAAATTATTCATCTTTGAAAAAGGTATATATGTATCGCCCGACAGTTTTAAATTCAAACTGCGCGACTCGTCGTTAAGCTCGCATAAATTTATTTTTAATTCGCCAAAAATTTTAAGAGTTTCTGCACTTAAATATGTCGCGAACAGTTCCCCAAAAGAGTACATTTATATTCCTCACATTTTGTTGATTTCTTCTTCTAAAACATCTAAAAGTTTATTCTCGGGCACCTTGTTGTAAAGTATTTTTCCGCCCTTAAAAATAACGCCGCAGTCCTTACCGCCCGCAATACCTATATCGGCGGCAGACGCTTCACCCGGGCCGTTTACAACACATCCCATAATTGCAACCGTTATGTCTTTTTCAATATTCGCAAAGCGCTCTTCGGCGCGGTGGGCAAGACCTATAAGGTCAATTTCGGTTCTGCCGCAGGTGGGGCAGGATACAAATTTTATGCCGCCCCTTCTTATGCCTAACGCTTTGAGCAGTTTTTGTGCGGCGTAAACCTCACGCACGGGCTCGTCCGTCAAGGATATTCGAAGCGTATCGCCTATGCCGCGAAGCAAAAGCCCACCTATGCCCGCCGCAGATTTTATAACTCCCATATTTTCGGTGCCCGCTTCGGTTACGCCTAAATGTAACGGATAACGGCATTTTTGCGCGGCAAGTACATAAGCGTCATACATACGCTTTGTGTCGGAAGATTTAAGTGATAGCACAATATTGTCAAAATCGTATTTTTCTAAAAGCGATATATGGTAAAGTCCGCTTTCAACCATAGCTTCGGGCGTAGCGGCGCCGTAGCGCGCCAAAATCTCTTTTTCTAAAGAGCCTGAATTAACCCCTACTCTTATGGGTATATTCTTTTCTCGGCAGGCGACGGCCACTTCCTTTACCCTGCTTTCGTCGCCGATATTACCTGGGTTTATGCGCACCTTATCTACGCCTGCGGCAACGCTCTCGAGTGCCAGACGCCAGTCAAAATGAATGTCGGCAACAAGCGGAATACTGATATTTTGCTTTAATGCCTCTACCGTTTTAATTGTTTGCTTGTCGGGCACCGAAACACGCACAATGTCACAGCCCGCCTCTTGCAGAGCAAGGGCTTGTGCAATGTTGCCCTCAATATCGTGAGCAGGCGCGCAAAGCATGGACTGAATGCTTATATCAGCCCCGCCGCCTATGGCGACATTGCCCGCAAAAACCTTTTTGGTTACAGCGTTTGTGTACATAAAATCACCTTACTATAATCGACCATATATCTTTAAAAGTAATTATTAACATAAGACCGATAAGCAAAATAAAGCCAACTGTGTGAACTACCGCCTCGTACTTTTGAGGTACGGGTTTTTTGAATATCATTTCAAACAGAATAAACACCAATCTGCCGCCATCAAGCGCAGGAAGCGGCAAAAGGTTAAACAGACCCAGATTTATTGTTATAAACGCCATTATGGGCAAAAGGTTTAAAAGATTTTGTTTGGTGGCAGAGCCTATTGCGGCGGTAACGCCCACAGGACCCGCTATTGCGCTTATGCCGTATCTGCCCGTAATAAGGTCGAAAAGCGAGCGATAAACCACCGCACAGTAAGAAACCGAGGTGTCAAAGGTGTGACCTATAAAGCTTAAAAGGGTTTTATCCTTACCCTCTACATAAAAATCAACCGTAAGGTAGTTTATATTGTCAATTTTTTCGCTTTCAAATTTCACATTCTCAAGCTCAACTTTTTTTTCGCCGCGTTTTACGGTGATGTCAACGGTATCGCCGTCAACATTGCTGAAGGCATAGCTTAAATCATAGGTAGTGAAAATTTTTCTGCCGTCAACCTTTATAATTTTGTCGCCCTCTTTAAGCCCGTATTCACTGCTTACCGAATTTTCGTAAAAAGCCGAAACGGTGGTAGTGGTAAAGCGCTTTTGCGGCACAAGTGTAAGCGCCACCAAAACAAGACCTAAAATAAGGTTAAAGGTTGCGCCCATAAGCACAATTAAAAATCTGCGCCAAGGCGCTTTGTTGCAAAAGGCGCGCGTGTCGGTGCTTGCCTCGTCTTCACCCTCCATAGCGCAGTAACCGCCGAGCGGTATAAGATTTACGGCATATTTTGTTTCGCCTTTTCCCCATTTTATAAGCTTTGGACCAAAGCCCACCGCAAATTCATTTACGCGCACGCCCAAAAGCTTTGCGGCAATAAAATGACCGAATTCATGTATCAGTATAAGACCTAAAAACAGTACAATCGCTACTGCGTACGGCCAAATATTATTTAAAATATTTAAAAATGCAGAAATTGTAATCACAACCTAAACTAAAGTGAATTTTTAAGAACCTCGAAAATTCTGTCGGCTATTGTTTTCATACCCTTATCACCCGGATGATTGGCAACGCCGTTGTGTTCGAAAAGACCTATGGCTTTCATAGAATCGTCTTCGCCCAAATCGTTAATCTTTACAAGCGGCCAACCCGTTTGAACGCTGACCTGTTCAATAATTTCGTCGGCGGCGTGCTTCCAAAAAGAAGTGGTTAATATAATTTTTGCCTTTCCGCTTTTATTTAAAAAGTTGATAAAATCAACATATTCTCTTTTAAAAGCCACGGCATCAAAATTTTTCCACGGGCAGTTTTCAACCATTCGCACAACAATTATGTCGGAATTGAAATCTCGCGCCGGCTGATATATCGGATAAACCTCTTTACCGTTCGGATAATCTCTTTCCCATTTGTATGCCTGACATATACAGTACGATGCGTCGGGTATAACTTTATTTATATAACTTTCAAGCACATGAACATAGTCTTTTTCTTTTGCCGATGCCGCCATTCCCCACACATTGTTCCAGCCTATGTCGGGCTTTTTGCCGTGAAGGGTAATGGAATTGCCCGCAAACATTATGCGCTTGCCGCTGTTTTGGATATTTTCAAAGGTAACATCTTCGTTAGGCTTTAACTGATTTTCGGCCTTTACGGTATTCTTTTCTATTTGATTCAATCTATAACGACTCCCTTACAATTTGTCTTGCTTTGCTATCTGCGTAAAAAATATCGTCTAATGTAAAATCAGATTTGTTTTCACACATATTCATAGCTTTTTCATTTAACTCTGCTATTTGCAAAAATTTAATTTTACCCTCTAAAAACAGTTTAACCGACTCTTCGTTAGCGCCGTTAATTGCGGTAGGGTAAAGACCGCCGCGGTTTATTGCGTCTATACAAAGCGGCAACAGCTTAAATGTATCGGTATCGGGTTTTTCAAATGTTAATGAACCAACCTTAAACAAATCAAGGCTTTCAAAGCAAATATCGCGCTCGGGGTATGTTAGCGCATACTGTATCGGCAGTTTCATATCGGGAACGCCGAGCTGGGCTATAACGGCGCCGTCGCAAAGCTCGACCGCCGAATGAAGTATGCTTTGCCTATGCACAAGCACCTCGATTTGTGACGCATTTACACCGAACAAATGCACCGCCTCAATGACCTCTAAACCTTTATTCATAAGAGTAGCACTGTCCACGGTAATTTTTGCGCCCATCGACCAATTAGGGTGATTAAGCGCGTCTTTAACCGTTACATCTTGAAGCTCGTCTCGGGTTTTGCCGAAAAACGGCCCGCCCGACGCCGTAAGCAAAATCTTTTTAAGACTATTTTCGGGCACACCCTGAAGCGACTGAAAAATCGCAGAGTGCTCACTGTCAACCGGCAGTAACTTTGATTTGCTTTTCTTTAACCTTCGGTTAACTATTTCGCCGCCTGTTACAAGCGTTTCTTTATTGGCAAGAGCAACAGTTTTGCCGGCATCAACAGCCGTAAGAGTGGGGCGAAGCCCCGCTATGCCGACTATGGCGTTAAGCACAATATCGCCGTCCGACTCTGCCGCGGCGCAAACGCCCTCGGCGCCCGACAAAACCTTTATATCGGTGTCGGCAAGTTTAATTTTCAGGCTTGCAGCGGCGGCCCTGTCAAACAGAGCCACGGTTTTTACACCGAACTCACGCGCCTGACTTTCAAGCAGCTTTACATTGCCGAGTGCGGCAAGCGCGGTGACGGTGTATTTTTCGGGATTGGAACGTACAATGTCAAGCGCCTGCGTACCTATTGAACCCGTCGAGCCTAATATAATCAGTTTTTTCATTAAAGCGCACCTATAAGCATAAGGCAGTAAACAAGCGGCGCTATAAACAGCAGGCTGTCTACCCTGTCGAGTATTCCGCCGTGGCCGGGTATAAGATTGCCGTAATCTTTAATGCCCGCCTTACGCTTGATTATTGAAGCGAACAAATCGCCCGCCATGCCCGCGGCACAAAGCGGTATTGTAAGCAAAAGCACCGGCAAGATTTTGCCGAAATGTCCGTAACAAAGGGTTATTATAAGGCTTACGACTATACTTGAAGCTATGCCGCCCAAAGCACCCTCGACCGTTTTGTTTGGGCTTATTTCGGGGCAAAGCTTGGTTTTGCCGAGACTCACGCCCACAAAGTACGCACCCATATCGCAAACGCAAGCAAAATTGAGCGCCAATAATAAATAGTATATTCCGCCCGTAGCTATAATAATACTGCCGAGCGTTGAAAACGCAAATGCCAAAACCGTAGGCATGGCGCAAACCACGGTGATTTTGCCGATGTCAAACTCAGAGTGCTTTACCAGTATTAAAACAGCACAGGCGATAAAGTACAAAACCGACACTATTATTGCGGCTACCGGCGTTGACATATCTATATACATATAGTCGGTAGCGCTGAGCAAATAGACCTGCTCGTTTATATCGCTTAGCAAGAACACCATTACAGCCGTATAAACCGACGGCAACAGTGTCCACAAAAGGCCCTTAAGCCCTGCGGCATTTATAACAAGCTCAAACGAAGCAATAGCCGCTATAACACACAAAAACACCGTAATAAAAACACTTTTTACCTCAAGACCCAAAAGCAGCACAAGCGCTACAACCGCACCCATTACCACGCCTGAAATAATACGCTTTTTCATAAAAAATCACTCCTACACGCCGCCGAACCGACGGTTTCTTTTGTTAAAATCATCAATTGCGCGTTCTAAATCTTTAGGTTTAAAATCGGGCCACAGTATATCGGAAAACCAGTATTCCGCATAGGCCGATTGCCATATAAGATAGTTCGAAAGTCGGTATTCTCCGCTTGGCCTTATAATAAAATCGGGGTCGGGCTGACCTGCGGTGTAAAGATGCTCCGATATTGTCTGCTCGGTTATATCATCGGCAGAAGTTCCGCTTTTTACTATATTTTTAACCGCGTGAACAATCTCATCACGGCCGCCGTAATTGATTGCTATATTAAGCTTCAGCCCCGTCGCGTCAGCCGAGGCATCCTCTGCCTCTTTCATAAGCCGGATAATATCGGGGTCTAACACACTGCGGTCACCGATAAAGCGCACCATAATGTTTTCATCTTTAAAGTTTTTGGCGTCTTCAAGGTAATCTTTAAAGATTTTCATTATGTTGTCAACCTCTTCTTTAGGCCGCTTCCAGTTTTCGGTCGAAAAGGCATAAACGGTTAAATATTTAAGGCCGATTTTATTGCAGTAGCGGGCTATATCCTTAAAATTTTTCGAGCCTGCCGCATGACCTGCGGTGCGCGGCAGTGAGCGCTTTTTTGCCCAGCGGCCGTTGCCGTCCATAATTATTGCAATATGGGTAGGCAACACTCTTTCAATATTGATTTTCTTTTTAAAAACAGGCATTTTTTACCCTCTTTTTTATTGACAATGAGAGCGGATTAAAAAATCCGCTCCGCCTTTTAGATTTCCATTATTTCTTTTTCTTTTATTGCCGACAGCTCGTCAATTTCTTTACAGAACTTGTCGGTAAGATTTTGAATTTTTTTCTCTCCGTTTGCCTCGTCGTCCTCGGTGATTGAATTACCCTTTTTAAGCGCCTTAAGCTTATCAATCGCGTCGCGGCGTTGATTGCGAACGGCAACCTTTGACTCCTCGCCTTTTTTTCTTATATCTTTAACAATATCCTTTCTTCTTTCCTCGGTAAGCGGAGGAAAGTTAAGGCGTATGCTTGTGCCGTCGTTTTGCGGATTTATGCCGATTTCAGAGGTGAGTATAGCCTTTTCGATGTCCTTTAAGGTCGACTTATCCCAAGGTGAAATAAGCAGAGTGCGCGCTTCGGGCACCGAAACCGCCGCCATTTGCTGAATGGGTGTGGGAACACCGTAATAGTCAACAGTAACACGGTCAAGCACCGAGGCGTTTGCGCGGCCTGCCCTTATTGATTTGTATTCACGCTCAAGCGCGTCAACAGATTTGCTCATCTTTTCTTCGGTATTTTTAATAAGTTCGTTCATAAGCGTCTCCTATAAAAAATTATTTTACAAGTGTGCCGAGCTGTTTGCCGAGCACTGCGTCAACAATATTATGCGGATTGTCAAGATTAAATACAAGTATATAGATGCCGTTGTCCATACAAAGCGAAGCCGCCGTAGAGTCCATAACATGCAGCTCCTTTGCCAAAACATCATGGTGAGTAAGGGTGTCAAACTTTTTAGCGTTCGGATTAGTTTTTGGGTCGCTGTCATAAACGCCGTCAACATTAGTAGCCTTAAAGATTACATCGGCCCCTATTTCTACACCGCGCAAGGCTGCCGCAGTATCGGTAGAGAAAAACGGATTGCCGGTGCCGCAGCCAAAAATTACCACCCTGCCCTTTTCAAGATGTCGTATCGCCTTGTTGCGTATATAAGGCTCGGCAATCTGACGCATTTCGATGGCTGTTTGCACGCGCGAGGTAACGCCCAACTGTTCGAGCGTGTCACAAAGCGCCAATGAGTTCATTGTGGTTGCAAGCATGCCCATGTGGTCGGCACGGGTGCGGTCCATACTGCCGCTGCTTCTGCCGCGCCAGAAATTGCCTCCGCCTACAACAACGGCGATTTGCACGCCTAAATCTACGCATTCTTTAATTGATTTGCAAACCTCTGTAACCTTGTCAAAGTCGATGCCTGTGCCCTTATCACCGGCAAGCACCTCGCCGCTCAGTTTAAGCAAAATGCGTTTGTAAACAGGTTTCATAAACAACTCTCCAAACTACTTATCTTATACTGATATTATTTTACAATATTGATATCTTAAAGTCAATCCAAAAAGGAAAAATGTAAAAAAATTTACAAAAGGCGGGTGCCGTAAAATGCACCCGCCCCAAAAATCATTTTTTATATACTGCGTTATATACAAACAAGGCAATAGCCGCAATCGGCACGCCGACGGCAAAGCCGCAAATAATCGCGCTTATATACCACACAAAGCATAGTACCGTAATTCCTACGGCGAAAACATAGCCGGCAAATTTTGCGCCCAAAAGCATAAATGTTTTTTTTGCATTCTTATCGTTAAAGGCAAAAATAAGCTGCTCGGTAAGCCACACCTGCGCCGCTCCGAAAAGAAACGCTATTATAAACGCTAACATTTTATCACTCCAATGTGTCTGCAATTTTGTATATAAGGTTTTCGGTCTTTTCCCAGCCGAGACATGGGTCGGTAATTGATTTGCCGTAAATATGCTCGCCTATTTTTTGACATCCGTCTTCAATGTAGCTTTCAATCATAAGACCCTTTACAAGTCCCTTTATATCGCTGTTGTGATTTCGGCTGTAAACAACATCCTTTGCAATGCGTATCTGCTCAAGGTATTTTTTTGAAGAATTTGCATGATTGGCATCAATTATAACCGAGGGGTTTTTAAGCCCGTATTCCTGATACAGCTCGCACAGGCGGGATATGTCTTCATAATGATAGTTTGAAATGTTTCTGCCTGCAAAATCCATATAACCGCGAAGTATCGCATGCGCGGTGTCGTTGCCCGTGCTTGTAACCTCCCAGCCGCGATACAGATATGTGTGACTGCTCTGCGCCGCCTTGATTGAATTCATCATAATTGTAAGGTCGCCGCTTGTCGGGTTTTTCATACCTACCGGTATTTCGATACCGCTTGCCACAAGTCGGTGTTGCTGGTTTTCAACCGAGCGCGCACCCACGGCGGTGTAACCCAACAGGTCGGACAGATAACGGTAATTTTCGGGATAAAGCATTTCATCCGCACAGGTAAACCCATAGTCCGAAAGCGCCTTCATATGCAGTTCGCGAATAGCAATAATGCCTTTAAGCATATCGGGCTTTTCGTCGGGATTAGGCTGATGAAGCATGCCCTTGTACCCCTCGCCCGTAGTTCTGGGTTTGTTGGTGTAAACTCGGGGGATAATCAAAATTTTATCCTTAACCTCGTCTGCTGCTTTTTTCAGTCTGCCCATATAGTCAAGCACCGCCGCCTCATTGTCGGCAGAGCAGGGCCCTATGATAAGCAAAAATTTGTCGGACTCACCCGTAAATACCGCTTTTATATCCGCATCACGCCGAGCCTTTATTTTAGCCAATTCCTCGGTTACGGGATATTGCGCCTTTATTTCTTTCGGAATAGGCAGTTTGCGCTTAAAATCCATACTCATATCAGTTTTTCACCCTCGTTAAATGTTTTTCTGCGCGCGCTTGAAAGTCGCATCATTTCGCGCATAGCGTCGCGGTCGTTGTTTTTTACCGTTTCATAAAGCCTGTTAAAGGCATCACGGTAGCCGTCCATTTCTTTTAAAAGCGCCTCGCGGTTTGCCAAAAACAGCTCGCTCCACATTTCGTCGTTTATATTCGCAATTCGTGTAAGGTCGCGGAACGAATCGCCCGTATATCGCACAAGATTTGGGTCGCCGTTTGCGCACATAAGCGATATTGCAATACAGTGGGTAAGCTGTGACAAAAAGGCTATCATTTCGTCGTGCTGACGCACATTAAGGCTTGAAATATCGTTAAAGCCGAGCGCGCGGCCTAAATCACAGCAAAGTCTTATGCCGTCGGGCGTGTTGCGGTTGGTTGGAACCACTATGTAGTTTGCTGTTTTGAATATTCCCTCATCTGCATTGCGAACTCCGCATACCTCTTTACCCGCCATCGGGTGCGCCGAAATAAATTCAACGCCGGCGGGCAGCATATCCTGCACCTTTTCTACAACACAGCCTTTAACACCCGTAACATCGGTTATAACCGTTCCCGATTTTATAAGATTTCCGTACTGCTGTATCCACTCAATAAATGTGTGCGGATAAAGCGCAAATATTATAAGCTGTGAATCGGCAATCAAATCGGGGTCTGCCGTTGTGGCTCCGCCCGTGATAAAGCCCTCATCCAGCGCATAATCAATATCTTCCTGATTTAGAGTAATAACCTTTACATCAAAGCCTTTTTTACTGAGCGCCTTGGCGTAACTGCCACCGAGTAGGCCCAAACCTACAATAAGTACATTTTTTACATCATTCAAATTCATTTTCTACCACTATTCCAAGAGATTTTATTTTTTCAAAATAATCGGGGTAGCTTTTTGCCACCGCCTGAGCGTCGCTTATACTACCACCCGTAAGAGTGCACAAAAGGCTCAGCGCCATTACAATTCGGTGGTCATTGTGCCCGAAAAGCGTTTCGGAAGGCTCTTGCAATTTACCTTTATGTACCGTTACGCTGTTTTCAAGCACATCAACATCAATACCGAATTTTTTAAGCTCGCTCGCCATGGCGCAGGCGCGGTCGCTCTCTTTTATTTTCAGTCTGCGTGTGCCCGTAAATTCGGCACCTCCGAATACTGCCGACAGCGCAAACATAACGGGTGCAAGGTCGGGGCAGTTTGACAAATCAAAATGCTTTTTGCCGTTTTTAAGCCCCTCATACATCTGCCTGTAAATTCTGTCGCCCTGCAAAGAATCGGCATCAAGCCCCGTAACCGTAACATTGCCGCCTATAAGGTTAAAGCCGTCTAAAAACGCCGCGTTCGAATAATCGCCTTCAACGGTTATATTTTTTGCCGTATATTTTTTATTTCCGATTATTTTATATATTCGGCCGCTTTTTTCGATTTTCATACCGAAATCACGCAAAGACTTCAAAGTCAAATCAACATAGGGCTCGCTTTCATAATCGCCCGTTATTTCAAGCACGCTGTCGCCGTCAAGTAAAGGCAGGGCAAAAAGCATACCCGAAATAAACTGACTCGAAATATTGCCCGCTACCCTATAGCCGCCCGATTTAAGCCTTCCGCAAACCGTAAGACTGCCTTCGCCTTTTTGAAACAGTATGCCGTTTCGCTTAGCAATCTGCTCATAAATTTCAAGATTGCGCGCAAACAGTCGGTTACTGCCCGTAAGGGTAATTTCACTGCCCGACAGCATACAAAGCGGTATCATAAAGCGCAGTGTACTGCCGCTTTCGCGGCAATCAATCGTTACACCCTTTGATTCAAAAGGGTCAAGTCCGCCGAGCGTTACGCCGTTGTCGGTTTTTTCTATGCTTGCGCCAAGTGCTTCAAGGCAGTCAAGCGTTGCCGAAATGTCGTTTGAATAGTCAATATTCTCGATTTTACTTCCTGCGGTGAGCGCGCCGCAAATGAGCGCGCGGTGAGCCGCTGATTTTGACGGCGGCGCCGCAACGGTACCGCACGCCGTTGATTTTTTAATTGTTACTGTCATAATTATTTTCCGTTATTCATTAGGGTGTCAATTGCACGCAAATACCCATCAAAGCCCAGCCCCGTAATTGTTTTTATGCAAGCCGAGCGTATAAAGCTTATCTGTCTGAAATCTTCACGTCTTTCAACCGCCGAAATATGCACCTCAACCGTAGGAATCCCCACAGCTTTAACGGCGTCTAAAATTGCCACGCTTGTGTGGGTGTATGCCGCGGGATTTATAACAATGCCGTCAAATTTTTGATATGCCGATTGAATTTCATCTACCAAATCGCCCTCGTGATTTGACTGAAAAAGCTTTACCTCTATGCCTTTTTTATTAGCATAATCGGTTATAAGGTCACATAAATCAGCGTATGTTTTTTTGCCGTAAATATCAGGCTCGCGAACACCCAGCATATTAAGATTAGGGCCGTTAATTACAAGTATTTTCATTTTAAAAAATCTTCCTTTACAGCATTGACAACATTTTGTATATCGCTGTCGTTTATTATTTTTTTATCAGCCGAAGCACAATACAGGTCATAACGCTCATTATACCGCTTTTCAAGATCATCACGATTGCTTGACAGCGGTCGGTCATCGGTAGTTGTAAGCAAATCAATCGGTCGGTCTATAAAATACACCGTGCCGTTACCTTTTAGCGCCGTTATATTCCGCTCGCGCAAAACAGCGCCGCCGCCTGTTGATATAACGCAGTTTTGTTTTGCCGAAATTTCGGTTATCACACGGCTTTCAATATCACGAAATCCGTCCTCACCCGACTGTTTGAAAATTTCGGGTATTTTTTTGCCCGACAGTTTTTCTATCTCTTTGTCGGTGTCAATAAGGCACATATTAAGTTCGTCTGCCAACCTGCTGCCTACCGTTGTTTTACCGCACGACGGCATACCTACAAGCACTATGTTGCGTTTTGAAGAAATTATTTTTTTATACACATGATAAATGCGACTGCTTTCTACCTTTGTGTCAATAAACAGCTCTGCCGCAAACGCCGCCTGCGCCACCAGCATATAAAGTCCGCCTGTGGCTTTTATGCCCCTGCGCTCTGCTTTTACCACAAGGTTTGAACGAAGCGGGTTGTAAATTGCGTCTATCACAGCCTCGACTTTACAAAAGCGGTCAAGGCTTACAGGCTCGCCGATTATGTTGGGGTACATTCCGCAGGGTGTGGTATTGATTATAACCTCACAGTCACCGTAATCGGTATATGCCTGTTCATAGGTAATGCAATCTTCTTTTGCGGTGCGCGATACTCGCTTTACGCTTGCGGCTCCCAAAGCGTTAGCTACGGCAACCGCCGTTTTTGATGTGCCGCCGCTTCCGAGAACCAAAACACTTTTGCCCCGAAGCTCAATACCGTTAAGCTTAATCAAAGCAGTCATACCCGCAAAATCGGTGTTATAGCCGTAAAGCCTGCCGCCGCGGTTTACTATTGTGTTTACAGCACCTATGGCACGCGCGGTATCGCTTACAACATCAAGATAAGGTATCACAGCCTGCTTATACGGTATTGTTACATTTATGGCCTTAAAATCTTTAAGTCGCATAAACTCATCAAGCTTGTCTTTCGGAATTTCTTGTATTTTATAATCGTAATCAAACAAGGCCGCATGAATTTCTTTAGAAAAACTGTGAGTCAGTTTTTCTCCGATACAACCGTATTCCATTATTTTGCCAACCAATCCGTACCGTATTTTGCGCTCAGCATATCGGCAATCACAAGCGCCGTTACGCTTTCAATCACAACTGCCGCGCGGTGCACAATGCACGGGTCGTGTCGGCCGCGTGCGGCAAGCACGGTGTTGCTCATATCGCTTATATCAACCGTTTGCTGTTCTATGCTTATAGTGGGCGTGGGCTTAATCGCCGCGCGGAAAATAACGGGCATACCGTTTGTAATGCCGCCCAAAATTCCGCCGTTATTGTTTGTGTAGCATTTAACTGTGCCGTTTTCGGCGTACATACGGTCATTTGCCTCACTGCCCGTTTTGTCGGCAAAGCCAAAGCCCATGCCAAACTCAATTCCCTTTACGGCAGGCACCGAAAAGATTGCATGCGAGAGCATACCCTCTACCGTGTCAAACCACGGCTCGCCCACACCTGCGGGCAAGCCTATAACCGCGGTTTCTACCACGCCTCCTACGCTGTCGCCCTTTGCTTTTGCGGCAAGAATTTTTTCACGCATAATTTCTGCCTTACTGTCATCCAATACCGGAAAGTCTTTTTTTGAAATATCTCTTATATCGCGGTCACAGTTAAAATCACAATCTGAAACGCCCGCAATGTTTTTAATATGAGCGCCGATATAAATTCCCTTTTTGTTTAAAGCGGGAAGAACTATTGCGCCCGCCGCCACCAAAGCCGCCGTTATTCTGCCGCTGAAGTGACCGCCGCCGCGGTAATCCTGAAAACCGCTATACCTACAGTTTGCGGTATAATCGGCGTGCGAGGGGCGCATTTTATACTGCAATTTATCGTAATCGGGTGAATATGTGTCGGCATTGGGTATTGTAATGCAAATAGGCGTGCCTGTTGTAAAACCGTTAAAAACACCGCTTAAAATCTGAAACTCATCCTTTTCACGGCGCGCGGTAGAGGTTTTGTCTTTGGGTCTGCGGCGTGAAAGCTGAGAGGCTACAAGCTCCTCATCAACCGCAATACCCGACGCAATACCGTCAATTACTGCGCCTATCGCTTTGCCGTGACTTTCGCCGAACAGCGTTAACGTAAGGCTGTTGCCGATGGTGTTTTTCATTTTTCATACACCGCCTTAATTTTATCTGCAAAATCGCTGAATTTTACTTCAGCTATATTAAATGTTCCAACGCTTTCTACTCTCACTACCGAAATCATATCGCCTGCCATTTTTTTGTCATGGCTCATACTTTCAATAATTTCTTTTGTGTCGCAATCAATATCGCAGGGTAAATCTAACTTTTTAAGTACAGGTATAATACGGTCTCGCACCCCGTCGCTGCACATTGGCAGCATACCGAGCGCCACACATTCGCCGTGATAAAGCGTGGGGTTGGTTCTTTCGATGGCGTGGCCTACCGTATGCCCGAAATTAAGCACCCGACGCTCGCCCGATTCCTTTTCGTCGTTTTCTACAACCGAGCGTTTTATCTTTATCGAACGCTCAATTACGGTGTCTATATCAAAGCTGTCGCTTTCAAACATACCGAAAAGCTCGCTGTCATGTGTGAGCGACATTTTAACTGCCTCTGCAAGACCGTTTGAAATTTGCCTGTCAGGCAGGGTTTTCAGCGTTTCGGGGTCGATTATTACGCCCCTCGGCTGATGAAACGCGCCTATTATGTTCTTGTATCCGTCAAAATCTATGGCGGTTTTTCCGCCGACCGACGAGTCAACCTGCGACAGCACGGTGGTGGGTATGTTGTAAAAGTCGATACCGCGCATAAAGCTTGCCGCGGCAAAGCCTGCCATATCGCCCGTAACGCCGCCGCCTACCGCCACAACGCAGTCGGTGCGTGTGAAGCCGCCTGTTACCAGCACTTCAAGTATGCTTTTGTAGGTGTCAAAATTTTTAGACCTTTCGCCCTGCTCAAAAACCTTGATAACCGCCCTGCGACACTGCTTTGCCACGGTTTCGGCATATTGGCGCGGAACTCCGCTGTCGGTTACAACAAGCACACTTCGGTCAAGGTTAAAATATTCATAAGCCTTTTTAAGCGCTCCGCGTTCAAGGTAAATGTTATACCCGCCGCCTGCGGTTTTTACAGGTATTATCATACCTTTATCTCCTTTTCAAAGCTGCCTAAAATTTTTAAATCAGAACAGCATTTTGATAATTCTTTGAGCATTTTCTTGCCCTGTTCACTGCCCAAATTACCCTCGCCCTCGGCGTAAAAGTAATAGCTCCACACAAGTTCTTTTGTAGGTCGGCTTTTAAGAGCCCTCAAATTAAAGCCGTATTCGCCTATTACCGACACGGCTTTACCCAACGAGCCTGCCGCATTGTTAACGGTAAACAGCATTATAAAATTATTATCGGTTTCAAGGCGCGCCTTTTCACTGCGCGAAAATACGGCAAATCGGGTTGTGTTAATATTGCTTGCGTTTATATGTGACTCAAGCTTTTGAAGCCCGAATTTTTGCGCGGCCTCCTCGCTGCCTATGGCCGCCACCGTTTTATCGCCTTTTTCTGCCACCGTTTTTACAGCTACGGCTGTGTTGACCGCTTCTACCGTCTCGAAGCCGTGCTTTTCAATATAAGCCGCACATTGACCGAGCGCCTGTTCGTGACTGATAACCGTTTTTATATCTGAAATTTCGGCGCCCTTTACGCCGAGCAAATTATGAACAACATCAATGCTGTATATTCCGTTTACAAAAAGCGAGCCGAAAAAGCTTAAATCCATAACCTTGCCGACATCGCCGTTAAAGCTGTTTTCGACAGGCAAAACGGCACAGTCGCATTCGCCCGAAACCACCGCATTATACGCCGCTTTAAAATCTTTATAGCCTATGCAGTCGGCATCGGGGAAAATGCGTTCTGCCGCAATGTTTGCAAAGGCGCCCTCTACGCCGCTGTATGCAACGCGCATACCGTCAAGCAAACGGTGTTGCAGAGCCTTTGAAAGATTTATGGTCTCACGCAAAAAGCTGACATAGTACGATTTGTAATCTTCATCTTTAATAAGCGCGGTATTTTTGGCGATAATCTGCTCTTCGCGGGCAAAGTCGTCAACCTTAAGCCCGTGCTGTTTTTTGTATTCGGCAACCGTTCTGGCGGCGTCCATTCTTTGACTGAACAGCTCTGCCATTTGTTTGTCAACATCATTTATTATGCGTCTTGCATTTTCAAGTTCTGTCATAACTGCTTTCCTTTTACTCTTGATTGTATTCATCAAATAACGCCTTAAATGCGGTAATTGAATTTTTTATCGTGTCATACGACACACAGTACGAAATTCTTACATAGCCCTTAACGCCGAAGCTGTCGGACGGCACAAGCAAAAGCTCGTGCTTTTTTGCCCTTTCGCAAAATGCGGCGGCGTCATCCTCAAGGGCTTTTACAAACAAATAAAACGCGCCTTGCGGTTTTACGGCGTTATAACCTATTTTTGTAAGTGATTCGTAAAGTAAAATTCGGTTTTTGTTGTAAAGCGATATATCGGCTGTGCTGCCGTCACACTCGGCAATCACACGCTGCATAAGACTTGGCGCGCAAACATAGCCCATACTGCGTGCCGCGCCGCAAACCGCGGCAAATAAATCGGCGGCATTTTCGCAGTCGGGTGACACAAACACATAGCCTATGCGCTCGCCCGGAAGCGAGAGCGATTTGCTGTAAGAATAACAAACCACGGTATTATTGTAAAATTTCGGTATATACGGCACCTCGTCGCCGTAGGTAAGCTCACGGTAGGGCTCGTCGGCGATTATGTATATTGCCCGGCCGAGCTCTGCCCGCTTTTTGTTCAAAAGCACCGCCAATTTTTCAATGTCGCTTTGCGGTATTATTGCGCCGGTCGGATTGTTGGGCGAATTTACAATTATTGCCGCCGTATTTTTGTTTATTGCCCTGTCAAGCGCCTCTAAATCAATCGAAAAATTTTCGCCCTTGCATAAAACCGTAACCGCTTTTGCGCCGGCGTTTTCACAAAATACGCTGTATTCGGGGAAAAAAGGTGCCAAAAGTATTACCTCGTCACCGCACGATACCACAGCCTTTAATGCCGAAGTGAGCGATGCCGCCGCGCCGCAGGTGATGTAAATGTTTTGAGCCGAGGCGCAAAAACCGAACCGAGATTTAATGTTTTTTGCAATTCTGTCGCGTACAAAGGCGGCACCCGGCGCCGAGGTGTAACCGTGAAGCTCGACGCTGTCGCCCGTTTCAATCAAGGTTTTTATAGTGTCGTTAACAATTTGCGGCGCAGGTATGCTCGGGTTTCCGAGACTGAAATCAAAAACATTTTCAGCGCCTATCTGCGCCTTGCGAAGATTTGAGTATTCAAAAATTTCTCTTATAGCCGAGGGCTTGTTGCCAAGCTGTGCCATTTTCTCGTTAACCGTAATAAATCAACTCCAATAAAAAAGCCGCAAACGCGTTGAATGCCGATTTTCGGCACAAACGGTTGCGGACTGTCTTAATATCCTTTGTTAAGTACGCCAATTACGCATTCTCAAAAGAGGTAAGACAGCCCTGACTAAAATAATAAAAGTAATAACCCTTGTTAAATAACACAGCAAATCGTCTCCTCTCTTGATTATACGAAATATATTACTATTTTTTTATGTGTTTGTCAAGAAAAAAAGGGCATTTATGCCTGATATTTGCATAAAACACCGATTTTTTAAAATTCAATCATACTTTTTACTTCATTCGGCTCAATTTCAAGCACAAAGCCAAGCTCGTTGTAAAGCAGATTTTCTGCCTTTGCAAGTGTTTGCTCATCGTTTAGATTAAGCTTTTTACCGCATTGTCGCCGAGCTTCTTTTTCATACTGTATTGTTTTTACAAGTGAAAGCAGCTTATGCCTGTCATTCGAGGCGAGAATGTTTTTGTATTCCTCTCGCTTTTCACTTTCGCCGTTTGTTTCGATTACCCCGACCTTGTCGGCGGCGCCGATAATGCCCTTAGCCTCATCCGCATTAAGCAACGGCTTCATACGGGCGGTTAAAGCCTTGTTTTCAACAGGCACAAAAAGCACTGTAGTTTGACTGAAAACAGGTCTTAAAACAAAATACTCGGCAGAAAGCTTTCCTATCTGCTTTGTTTGAGTGCTGTCGATTTTGCAAATTCCCTGCGCACCGTAAACTATAATGTCGCCCACCGAAAACAATTATATCACCCCTTAATATCTTAATTATAGCACTTTTTGGATAAAATTGTTATGGGCATACTTAACAAATATTTTCAACACTCTTTTTATAATATTTAACCTAAAAGGTCTGTTTGATTGACAACGACGGATATAAATGTTATATTTAAAGCACACAATGTAAAAGTGAGGACTTTTGTATGAAAAGAGCAAAAACCTTTATTGCACTGATTTTGTGCTTTATTTTAACCGCCGCCTGCTCGGTTTGCGCCTTTGCGGCAGGCTCGCCCGCCGTAACAATTTCGAATGTTTCGGCAAATCCCGGCGAATCGGTAACGGTCGATGTAAAAATTTCAAACAACCCCGGTATCATGGCAATGGCTTTTTGTATTACCTATGACAGCGGCGTATTTGAATACACCGGCTACACACGCGGTTACCCCTCAAGCTGTACGGTAAAGGATCACCCCGACAAGGGTCATATTGCCGTTGTGTGCGATGAATCGTCAGACAAGGCAACCGACGGCACGATTATATCACTTTCTTTTAAAATAAATGATAACGCGGCGGCGGGCAAATTTGCGGTATCCATGGCAAACATAAACCGCAATAAATACGGCTACAAGCTTAACAACAGCTTTTCAAATTCAAATCAGCAATTTGTTGTACCCACCGTTACAAACGGAAGTATCACGGTAAACGAAACCTGCGAAAACTCGGGTCATAAATACGGCGAATGGCAGGTTGTTACCCCTGCCGACTGCACCCATACGGGTCTTAAAGAGCACAAATGCGTAAGATGTGAACACACCGAAACCGCAGAAATACCGATAACCCACGATTTTGAAGATGATTGGACGGTCGATAAAGCCGCAACACCCGAAGAGGACGGCATCATGTCGCGCCACTGCAAAAAATGCGACGCCGTAACCGACAAAATAACCTTTACATATAAAGAGGTTGAGGACAGCACCTCAAGCGGTGACAATTCGTCGCAAATTACCGATTCAAGCAGCAGTGAAGCTCAAACAAGCTCTTCGGAAACTACAACCTCTGACAGCGTAAGTTCAGGCAACAGCTCATCAAACAAAACGCCTATCGATAACACCGTGGGCGCAAAAAACCCCGTATCTGCCGTTGAAAACATTAAAGATTATCAAGAAAACATTAAGCCTAACACTAACGAAAGTAACACATCATCCAACACACAAAGCAGTAGTAATAATTCAGAAAGCGATACAACTTTCGACACTTCAACCACACAAGAAAGCGATAAAACCGAATTAACCGACGGCACAGCCGCAGACGGCGATCACAGCGACCAAAACACAGCTTCGCCGATTAAAACAACCATTTTAATTATATCGGCAATACTCAGCGCCGCAATAATAGCTATCGGAGTTATACTGATTATCAAACGCAAAAAGGCCGAATAAACACAAAAACAACACCCTATGCAATGTAACTTGCATGGGGTGTTTAATTTATAATTCATTATTACATTTATGGCGTTAATTCGTCAACACAGAGAACCGTCCCCTGATTTTTTGCGTTTTACGCATTTTTATAGTGCTTTACAATATGATTATAAAGCATTTTTGCGGCGGGCGCCATAAGGTCTTTGTTAAGTGCCGATATACCTATAACACGGCAGGCTTCGGGCTGCATACGGTAGCGCGTTACATCATAAGGAATATCATTCATAACAAGCTCGGGCATTATACAAATGCCAAAGCCGTTTGCAACCATTGCTATTGTAGAAAGGTCATCTAACACATGGTAGCCCGTTTGAACCTTTAAATTGTTTTGTTTAAGATAATTCTGTATATCGGCGTCGGTTGATTCACGCTGAACAACAAAACGGTGACGCGACATTTCATCAATGCTCATAACATTGCTTGACGGGTCTTTTTTGAAATTTTTCGGCACTATACATAACAGCGGATCGCGGTAAATAGGCTCTATCGGCAAATCGCCCGCGCTTGAGGTTGAAAGAAAGCCAAAATCCACAACGCCGTTTTTTATCCAATAATTAACATCGTCGTAGGTGCCTTGAAAAACCTCTATCCAAATACCCGGATATTCTTTTTCAAAAGACTTTATAATGCTCGGCATCCAGTTGGTGCAAACACTTGAAAAGCAACCTACCTTAACCTTGCCCTTTTTGAGTCCGTTAACATCGGACACCGCCTGTTTAAGACTTTCCTCGCTGTTGAGCACCGCATTTACATAGGGCAACAGATGCTCGCCGTAGTTTGTAAGCGTAACCCCCGACTTGTTTCGGTTAAATACCGAAAAGCCGAGCTCGCTTTCCATAGAGCTTACGGCGTGACTTATTGCAGACGGCGTAAGACCGAGTAGGTCTGCCGCTTTATGAAAACTACCTATATCGGCAACCGTTTTGAAAACCTGATAAACAAGTAATGTCATAAATACACCCGCTTTAATAAATATTATCAAAATTTTATCTGCTGCATTTATATATCAAATCGTTCCAGCGGCGGTCAACCTCTTGTTGAAACTGTTCGATTAAATCTTCGTTTCCGGGTTTAAAAAGGTGCTTAAATCTGCCCTGCGGCTTTAAAAAGTCTTCAATAGGCAACTTCTTTTTCGGTTCGTATGAAAGCTTCCATACGCCGTGGTCAACCTCAAACAGCGGCCAATAGCAGGTTTCAACCGCAAGCTTGCAAATCTTCATAATATCCGCCGTATCATAGCGCCAACCGCGCGGGCAGGGTGTTAAAACATTTAAAAATGCCGCGCCCTCGGTATATATTGCGCTGTGCGCCTTTTTGTGCAAATCTTTAAAATCGGTGGTAAAGGTGGTCTGTGCAACATAGGGCACATCGTGATCGGCAATAATGCTTGCAAGGTCTTTGCGGTTTTGCATTTTGCCGTTTGACTTACTGCCTACCGGCGTTGTGGTTGTGTCGGCAAACATAGGCGTTGCCGAAGAACGCTGTATGCCGGTGTTCATATATGCGCCGTTATCATAGCACACATACACCATATCGTGACCGCGTTCCATAGCGCCCGACAAAGACTGAAAACCTATGTCATAGGTGCCGCCGTCACCTCCGAAGGTAATAAACTTAAAGTTGTCATCGGCGCCCAATTTACCCTTTCTTTTAAGCGCTTTATACGCGGTTTCAACGCCGCTCATGGTAGCACCCGCATTTTCAAACGCATTATGTATATAGCTGTCTTCCCAAGCGGTATATGGGTACATAAAAGAAGAAACCTCAAGGCAACCCGTAGCGTTGCCGATTACCGCACGGTCGCCCTCGTCCAGCGCTCGAAGCACGGCTCTTACCGCTATTGTGGCGCCGCAGCCCGCGCACATTCTGTGACCGGGTGCCAAACGCTCTTTTTTATTCATTATAGTTTTTAAACCGTAATCGTTCATAAGGGTCTCCTGTTATCTTAAACCAATGTATTTATGATTTTCTGCTTTTTTGCCCTGCTCAACAATTTCGGCAAGCTCGGCAAAAATATCTTTGGCGTGGGTTGTGGTAAAATCTCTGCCCGCAAGACCGTAAACATAATTAACCGCCTCAATGAAAACGCGGTTGCGGTAAAGGCCCGCCACTACCTCGCTGCCCAAGGGACCGCTGTTGCCGTTATAGCTTTCGCACCTGTCCATAACAGCAACCGCCTTGCAGTTTTTAAGCGCCTCGGCTATCTCTTTTTCGGGGAAAGGGCGGAACACCCTAAGCTTTAAAACGCCCACCCTTTTGCCCTGCTCGCGAAGCTCTTCGACCGCCTCTTTTGCGGTGCCTGCGGCAGAGCCCATAATAAGCATTATATAATCGGCGTCCTCGGTTTTGTACTCTTCAAACAGGCCGTACTGTCTGCCCGAAATTTCGGCAAATTTTCGGGCGGTTTCCAATATAACCTCTTTTGAGCCTTCCATGGCGAGCTCTTGATTTTTTCGCGCTTCCATAGCATAGTTTGAAACCGAATACGGGCCTACTGCAATAGGCTTATCGGGATTAAGCAAAAATTCCTGCGGGTTGTATTCGCCAACAAAATTTTTAACCGCCAAATCCTCTAACAACTCTATATTTTCAACCGCGTGGCTTGTTATAAAACCGTCCTGACAAATCATAACAGGCAGATGAACACGCTCGTCCTCGGCTATGGGGAAGGCCTGAACAAAGTTGTCATACGCCTCTTGATTATTTTCGGAATATATTTGTATCCAACCCGTATCGCGCGCGCCCATGCCGTCGGTGTGGTCGCAGTTTATATTTATCGGTCCCGACAGCGTGCGGTTTACAAGCGCCATAACTATCGGCATACGGTTGGAGGCGGCAAGCAACAGCTCCTCCCACATAAGGGCAAGACCCGCCGACGAGGTGGCTGTAATTGTGCGTGCACCTGCGGCTTCGGCGCCTATTGCCGCCGACATTGCCGAATGCTCGCTTTCTACGGGAATAAACTCGGTATCAACCTTACCGTTTGCAATATATGCAGATACCATTTGCGGAATTTCGGTAGAGGGCGTTATCGGAAACGCAGGCATAACATCGGGGTTAATCTGGCGTATGGCATATGCCACAGCCTCGTTGCCCGACATTCTTTCTTTAATACTCATTACTCAACACCCTCCTTCATATCGATTGCACCGAACGGGCAAACGCGGGCGCAGATACCGCAGCCTTTGCAGTGATCAAAGTCAAAATCACCGCGCTTTGAATCTTTTACGGTAATGCAAGCATCGGGGCATACGGGCGTGCAAAGCAGACACTGCTTGCATTTATCGGCGTGCCACACAGGTGTGTTTATACGCCACTCGCCCGTTTTAAACTGCTTTGATGTGCCGCCTGCAAACACCATTAAACCCTCGGTAAGCTCTGTATGTGAACTTTTTTCATTTATTTTGCTTATATCTGTTCTCATAAAATTCTCCTGTAAAACAAAGCGCCGCCGATTTCAAATGCCAAAATCGCCAGCACTTTTAAATTATGCGCTCTTTGAAAATGCTTCTGCACAGTCAACCGAATCGTAAGCCATTTTAAGCGCCTGCATATTGCCGTCGATTACCTCGGGCTTTTTGGCAAATTTATGCTCAAACGACGCTTTCATTTCGTTTATAAATTCGCGCCTTTGCATGACACCGCTTACTGCAACGGTTGCCGCAAGCATAGGTGTATTGGGAAAATTTTTGCCGAGCGTCTGTTCAGATATACTGCGTGCGTCAACCGTAACAACCCTGCCTTTGTAACCGTTAAGATACGGCATAATTTCAGAAGCCTTTTTTGCGGTATTCACAATAATAGCGCCGCTTGGTTTAAGACCTGCGGTAACATCTACCGAATAAAGCAGCGTTTCGTCAACAACAACCACATAGTCGGGCGTATATATATTGGAATGAACACGAATACTGTCACGGCTTATTCTGTTATACGCGGTAATCGGTGCGCCCATTCTTTCGGGGCCGTATTCGGGAAAGCCCTGAACATTCTGCCCCGTCTTAAAAGCAACATCCGCAAGCAGCAATGCCGCCGTCTTTGCACCCTGACCTCCGCGGCCGTGCCATCTTATTTCTATGCCGTTCTTCATTTTATTTCTCCTTAAAATTCGTCTTACACAATTTCAAAACTGATATTACCCATTATAACGCCTTTTCCAAAAATGTAAATAGTAATTTTCATTTTTATAATGAATTTTTTTCATCTGTATTTTATGTAAATTTCCGCTTGTTCATTTTATTGTCAAAAACAACAACAAACGCCCGAAAAACCGAAATTTTTTAGGCGTCTGTTAGTATAGTTTTATAATTATTCTTCGTTATTAACCGAAATTTTTCCGTAAAGCGGAATGTCGGTATCACGCTTAGGCTCACGCGAAGGTGTGCTTGCTACCGTGCTTGAAGGTTTGCGGCCGCGGTCATTTCTGCGGCGTCCGTTTTCACGGCGCGGCATATTGGGCGTTCCGCCTTCGGGGAAGATAACAACCCTACGCGCATTGCCCTCGCCTATCGAGGCGGAATCTACACCCTCGATTTCCTGAACGGCGGTGTGAATTATGCGGCGTTCATAAGCGCTCATGGGTTCAAGCGCGCGGTTGCGCGAATTGCGTTTAACCTGCTCGGCAACACGCTGTGCAAGTGCCGTCAAGGTCTGCTCGCGTTTTTGGCGATAGTCGCCTATATTAAGGGTAACCTTAAAGTATCCGCCCGACTTATTGGCCGCAAGCGAAACAAGATGCTGAACTGCGTCAAGCGTTTCGCCGCGGTGACCGATTATAACGCCGAGGCCCTCGCCCTCAAGGTTTATAACCGCGGAATTTTCGCGAACCTCTGCCTTAATATCTATATTCTCGCAACCGAGATTTTTAAGAATAGCATTAAGGTATGCTATTGCTTTTCCCGTTTTGCTGTCGGCGGGGATAAGTGACTGGTCAACCGCCTCTGCCTGCGGTTTTTCGTTTTCTTTAGCCTTAGGTGCCGCTTTTACTTCGGGCTTTTTTGCCTCAGGCTTTTTTTCATTCTTTGTACCCTTTTCTGCCTTTGCAGACTGCTTGTTATTCTTTTTAGACGGCTTGTCGGGGCGTTCAACATACGCCTTAACCTCGGCACGTGCCCCGCCGAATATCCCTAAAACCTTCTTTTTAGGCAACGAAACTATTTCAAACTGAATATCCTCGTCTATTTTAGCGCCGAGCTTTAAAATGGCGTCTTCTTTTGCTTCATCAACTGTATTTCCGAAGCCTATTGCTTCTTTAATCAAGAAAAATTACCTCCTTAAAGTTATTATTCAACCGTACCTTTAAATTTTTCAAGCTGTTTAGCCTCGAAATCGCATTGCTTGCCGAGTTCTTTTGCGCGTTCACGGGCAAGAAGCTTTTTAGGACCGTACCACAGCTGCACACCCGACTGAATAAGTCCGCCTATAAGTGACGAGCATATCCAATAAAAGCCTACGCCGCCCGGCAAACCGAAACCGATGAACAGCGATATTAACGGCATTGTGAGCATCATGCCCATCATTGAAGGCGCGTCGGGATTGTTGATTTTATTTATTTTAACCGAAATAAGACTTGTAAGAATTTGAGCCAAAAACGCGCATATAGGAATAAGCCACAAGAGCTGTGCTTCTTTAAAAATGTTGAACGAGAATTTCGGTGTTTTGGTAAGGTCTAAATTTTTGTTTCCGAAAAGATAAAAATTGATGTGAGTCTTGTCGTTATTGTCAATTCCTTTAAGCGTTTCGACATCATCTTTAATCTTTGAATATGTTTCTTTCGGCAGAACCTCTTCAAAGATATTACCATCCTGTCTTAAATTGCCTACAATAGCAAGCTCTACATTGTTTTTGGTAACCTTTTGCCAACCGAGTTCATCAATAATATCTTTGTAAAGGCTTTCATCCTCGCTCTTTACGGCAACAATAGTATTGTAAATATTGTCAATATTTTTATCCTTTGCACCTGCCATATAGGTAAGAGGAGACATAATAAGCCAATAAATGCTGAACATAAGCAACATTCTGATAACCATAGGAAGACAGCCGCCCGACATGGAAACGCCCTCGTCCTGATAAAGCTTTTGCTGGGCTTCGGCCATTTTTTGACGGTCGTCGCCGTAACGCTTGCGCAGTTCGTCCATTTTGGGCTTTATGCGCATCTGCTGAACCGAAGATTTTTGACTTTTGATGCTGAGCGGAATTAAAATAAGATTTATTAAAAGTGTGAAAACAGCAACGGCGGCGGCAAAATCGTGATTAAAAATATCAGCCAAAAACCGCATAACATAGCCGAGCGGAACATTTATAATGTTAAAAAGTGCCTGCATAATCTAACACCTTTCTGTGTTCTTAATTTATTTTTTCTTTTTGGGTGGAACCGGATCATAACCGCCCTTGCATAACGGATTGCACCTTAATACCCTTTTTACAGCCAAAAACAGCCCCTTAAAAGCGCCGTGCACGGTAATTGCCTCTACCGCATAGGCAGAACAGCTGGGTGTAAAACGGCAACAGGGAATTTTGTGCGGTGAAATGTGTTTTTGATAAAATTTGATAAGCCATATAAAAAGTCGGCTTACGGGATTTTTTATTCTACCCATAAATTTTCGTTTTGTAATTGCCTTTTAAACGAATCGGCAACCTCATTGCTTTTTACATTGAGAATTCGCGTGCGCGCAACAACAACAAAATCGTACCCCGAGGGCAAATGCGGCAAACAGGAACCAAAGGCGGCGGTTATAACCCGTTTTGCACGATTGCGGCTTACCGCCGTGCCTATTTTTTTGCCGGCTGTAATACCAAGCCTGATCTGCCCCTTTTTGCCCTTTACGGCATAAAGCACATAGCTTGGAGCTACAAGCGCCGCGCCGCGATTATAAGCGCGTCGAAATTCCCAATTCTGTTTGAGTTTTGTATAAGCTTTCATAACACTAATCGGTAACAAAAGTAAAAGCCACATGGAAGTGGCTTTTCTTTAGTAAGATAACTGCTTTCTTCCTTTTGCTCTGCGGCGTGCCAAAACTTTACGACCGTTGGCTGTAGCCATTCTCTTAAGGAAACCGTGCTCTTTTTTACGATGTAATTTTTTAGGCTGATAGGTTCTCTTCATTATCACTTACCTCCTTGTCCGAGATATAAATATAACTTATTAAAATTATGCGGGGCAAAATACCCCTTATAGATACAGATTATAACTAAAAAACCGACGAATGTCAATAAAAAAGTGCTGTTTTGAAAAAATTTTTATGCGGCACTTGATTTTTTTGCCGTAATATGTTAACATATCGGTGGTAAATGTATGGGGCATTAGCGCAGCTGGGAGCGCACCACACTGGCAGTGTGGGGGTCAGGGGTTCGAATCCCCTATGCTCCACCATTGAAGTATAATCCGAACACCCTATTCTTTATAGGGACACTGTTCGGACAAACAACAAAACACCGAGTAGAGTAACAAGCTCTGCCCGGTGTTTTGTTGTTGGTGGGTAGAGCGGGTAGAGAAAAATCGCAATTTCCCATAAACTCTCTTATAGTAGCTCTCTTATAGACTACTTTATGAAAAATACAGATTTACTCTACCCACTCTACCCGTAAGGAGGAATATATACTCAACAGCCTGTCGGCTGAGTGAGCCGTTTAGGACTTTTTCAGTTCGAGAACAGCAGATTCAATCAGATTGTCGATAGAGTCAAGGTCGAGGGTATAACCCTTCTCTTTCAGATAGTTCAGAACATAGGCTTTCTTCTCAGCCCCTCGACCTGTTCCGTTGTAAATCATCTCAGCAGCTTCGACAGCTACCTTGACCCAATTCTTGATTTTGGCGAACTTCTCTGCATCGACCTTAGCTTTCAGGTAAGGGATGAGGAAGGTGGTGATGACAGCCACAATCAGAGTGATAATGGCAGAAGCGATGTTGGTTAAATCAGTCATTGCAAATACCTCCTAAAAATTATCGGAAAAATGTTGTTCCTGCGGAGCGACCTTGTACTGCCGCATAAGTTTGATTCTGTTCTCGACTTTGGCTTTTGAGTAATAGAAGCCTGTCCCAGTTGCTACCTCGGCGGCTACTGACGGTATGAGGTAAGCAAGGGGTGTAAGGTCGAGAGTACGCCATATCATTATCATTGTGAAGATGATGACTACGGCGTTCATAACACCCGCAACAATAAGGATTTTCTTTGAAAACTCCTTCGGCTGGTTTCGTACTCTCCTCATACCGCCATCCCTCCTTATGCTTTGGTGAAAGTTCCCTTGTCTACCCAACCATAAACGGTAGCACCGCCGCCAATGATTCTGACAAGGTGGTAAGGGTGCTTGCCGTTATAGGTCTGCGTGATTTTTGCCTTACCCGGTCGGCAGGACACCGCTCTGCTACCGTTGGAACTCGAATAGTGAGTGTTGCCGTTGAACATAACGGTATCGCCTACCTTCGGAGTCCAAGCCGTCTCAGGGGGCGTAGAAGCAGCGTTCACCACGGTAAGGTACTTTGTGTTGACCGGGCTACAAATAGCGTTCCTGCCGTCCTGAGACTTGTCAATGACGGCTCTATCGCCTACGACCTCACGGACAATCCAATTCTTCGCTTTGACCCATCCGGGGATAGCCTTGCCGCCGTAGTAGACGGCATTGGAAGCGAGCTTCACGATGTCCCCAACCTTGACGGCACTCGGTTTTTCGGGGGTAGGCTCAGGCTTGACCTCGGTCGTTGCGCCGAGTTTGGCGTTGACCTTTGCGGCAATGTCTCCGTGTCGCTCGTAGAGATATGTACCGGGACAAGACTTGTTCGCATAGTCTCTGTGAACGGTCATGTTACAACCGTCAAGGTGATTCATGCGCTTGTTCTTGTCAGTACTCCAAACGAGCTTCTTGATACCGTTACGGCGGCAAATATCAGCCACAAGCTCAATGAGGGCATTGTAAGCCCTGTCGGTAACGGTATACGGCTCTTTGGTGTCAGAAGCTACCTCAATAGTGATAGCCCTTTGGTCGTTGGCGTTCGAGGAAGAACACCACGACCTGTTTTTCTCTTCCACATACAGACCGATAGAGCCGTCAAGCCCAACGCCGTAGTTGGAAGAAGCCTGTCGAGAGGTCGGCTGAAAAATCTCGCCGATTCTCTTTGCAGTACATTGACCCACCACACAATGAATGGTGATGGTGTCAATAGCATGAGTTCTTTGCCCGGAATGGTTAGGACTCAACAGAGTTACATTCACGAGCGGACTGTTTGTGTAAGCCATTGTTTTAATCCTCCTTCTTTACAGGTAAATCTAAGAACTTCTCATGAAGGTCATCCATAACGCCGTTTGCGCCGAGGGAATGATACTGCTTCCAACAGTTTTCAAAGTTCTCTCTTGCATAAACAGGGGCGTACCCCTTTTCGTCATACTTGTTATAGTCGGCAATCATCTGACTGCGGAGCAGAGCTTGAATGCCGGATTTCAGAGCCACGGTGTCATCCTTATTTTTCTTGATGAGGGAGTGCAGGAACTTGAATATACCTGCGAGAATAGCGGGGACTCCGAACAAGCAGAGCCATTGATAAATTGTCATTCCGTAATCTCCTCCCATCCGTAGACCCCCGGCTCCCAAACATTGTTGTTCACGGTAGACTTCCAATGCTTGCTGTTATGAGATACTTTATCTCCCATAGAGTAGGCATCATGCGCCCCGATGGGCTGATACCATTCCGGGTATTCCTCCTGCGGGTTGCCGATTTGAGTCCACATGGAAGGGGTTTCGGACGGCTTTGTGTTTTGAGCGGTTGTGAGTACATCGTGAATGGAACGATAAAGGTTGCCGCCCTCAGATACGATAGCTCCCGCTTTACCCGTCCAATTTTCGTTCCACTCGATAAACAGCTTCGGGTGGTCGGTGATGACCGCTTCATCAAGCTCACCGCTTTCAGCGAGCTTGACAAAGACAATGGTAGAGATTTCTCTCTGCTCCTGTTCGGAGATTCCTGTTTTCTTAAAAACGCTGCTCATTCAAAATTACCTCCAATCTGAGAAACATAACACGCACCTTCGCCCTCTCCACGAGTAACGACAACTTTGATGATGACACCCCAATTCGTCCCTGTTTTGGTCGTGTTCTCAAACACATGAACGAGACCGCCTGTTACGGAAGTTGTGGCATCTTCCCAAGTGGGAGAGGTGTCAAATCCATTGTTACAGACATATACCTTAAAATCGGACTCAGCCGGGATACTCCGAGTGACCGTGATTTTGATACGAGTTGGACGAGTATTGGAGGTATAAGGGGTTGTGTTTTGGATGGTAAAACTGTTGACCGATTTCGTAAAGGTATAAGTTCTTACGGTGGTCGAGTTACTACCATCATTCGCCTTTATTTTCATTGTGTGAGAGCCATTGCTCAGTTGAAGCCATGTACTCCCGGTCACATAAAAGGTATTTGTCTCCCCAAGCGTTACTACATACGAGCGAATAGGCTCATCGTCAAGGAGTTCGTCAACAGTGACAGAATCATTGTCTGCATCTGTGACCGTGTAAGTTTGCGTAAATCCTTCGCTTTTTGTGCCGAGATTTGCATTTGACCCGGAGATAACAGGCGGTTGATTGTTGATGACCGTCCGGGATGCACTCGTTTGATAATCACTCGTAGCCCCCTGAGAGTCATAAGCGCAGACACGATATTGAACGGTAGTCCAACCGTATGTAATGCTGTCGGCATAACTGCGGTTTGCGCCCTTATAGACCTGAGTCCAAGAGCCTGTCCCAACCTTCCTTTGAAGGATGTAGCCGGAGAGGTTGCCGTCAGGGTCGGTCGATGCACCCCAATTAATAGTTGCGCTCTTGCCGCCGTAGACGGAAGTAGGCACATTGATATAGGAAGGTTTCGTAGGAGCTTGATTCCATACGAAGGTGTAGCATCCGTCAGCATCGGTGCTGTCAGATACCAAGAGAGAAGAGGAAAGATTCAAAGCGGGACGAACGCCACGGTGACCATAGTAAGCAGAGGAGTTGTTCAAACTACCATCCGAGTAGACAAGCCGAGCGCGGTTGGCGTACGAGTAGTAAGGCGTTCTCAGCCACCAATACCAAGCGGTAGTTTTACTCGAAGGTTTAGAACTCGAAGGAGTGTTGCTGAAACACTGCTGTGTGAGATACCCGATACGAGCGGTATTGCTCGTGTAGTACCCCCACGCCGCACCTTCGGCGATGCTGTTTTCGTTAGAGAGACCGACTTCGGTTGTGGACGGTAGGAATACCTTGCGAACAACATCCTCATAAGAGCCGCCGTCTACACTCGGTTTGACAACACGAATGGTTGTCGAGAGAATAGCGGCTTTTTCATCATCCGTAAAACCGTTCAAAAAACCGGGACGGCTTGCGTACTGAGTATTTGCATATACCACACTTGAACTGTTCGGCGATTGGTCTGCACTATGAGCTGCGCTATACCATGCGCCACCTGCGGCATCTTTGTTGAGCCATTGGTCGAGGTTAGAGACGGAATAGCGGTTGTTACCGTAACTCTGTCGGTCGGAATTGCTGTTACTCGGCTCTTTGGCATCGAAACATCTCAGGTCAAGAATCTCAGCGGCGTGTAGCGTGATTGCATTTGTGGGATATGCGGGAGTGCATTGATGGTTTTTGGCAACCACAGTCCACACAATCGGCTGCGCCGTCTCTGAGTTTACCTGAAACTTACCGAACTTGACTTTCGCCCCGGTCGGCAGATTCGACAGTAATTGAGACATCTTTGTTATCCTCCTTGAATAGTGAATTGTATAACTCGTCCATCTCTCGAACGAGATGATGACAGTTACCTCGAAGAGCATGACCCTTCCACGATTGATAGGATTGATGTATGCTCTCCATTGTGATTAGTCCTCGGTCGAGCAGCTTTCGGAACTTTTTGAGTTTCCGGGACATATTGCCTTTGCTCCTGCGGCGTATTTTTCATACCGTCTTACCTGTTTCGGTGAGATAAATATGAAAACCAAGAAAGTCAATACCGTTTTTCAATGGAAATATCTGAGTCTTTTGATTCAGTTGCATCCCCATCGGAGCGAGGAACATTCCTATGTCCTTCAAGCACTGTTTCAGATACTCCTTGTCCTCATGAATAAGGTAGAAGTCATCCATGTATCGACCGTAGTACTTGATACCCAACTTCTCTTTGATGAAATGGTCTAAGGGACTCAGGCACAAAACAGCGAGAAGCTGACTGCTCTGATTGCCTATCGGTATGCCGGGGTCTGCGGTAGAATCAATGATGTACCATAACAGCCACCTGACATCCTCTTCGGGTACATACGGCTCTAAAATCCTTTTCAGATACTCGTGAGGAATACTGTAAAAGTACTTTCGGATGTCGCACTTCAACACCCATCCCTCCAAGCCGTGTTGTCGGTAGAACTTGTGCATAAAACCGTCCAAGCGATTTAGCCCGAAGTCTGTACCCTTGCCGACCTGTGATGCGTAATTGTCGTAGAGGAAGTTCTTTCTCAGCAGGATTTCGAGTACATTGTCGCATAATGAATGCTGCACCACCTTGTCTCGAAAAGAGTTTGACATGACATCTCGTTCCTTTGGCTCATAAACTTTGAAAGTGTGATACTCTGAAAGTTCATAAGTCTTATCCTGTAATTCCCGGCTCAGACGGAGCAGATTCTCTAAGAGATTCACTTCAAACCGAGCCGTAGCGGGTTTCCACCGCTTACCTCTGCGAGCCAACTTAAACGCTTTGTGTAAGTTATCAAATCCGTAGATTCTCTCGTAATACATAATAATTCCACGCCGTATATAGCTTGTGCGTTGGTAAGACCAAAGCCCTTGCATCGACATTCATGTGTTTATCTCCCTTGCGGAAGAAGGGATGCACCTTCCTTTGATGATGGGTCACTGTTTTCACCATAAGGGTTACTCAGACTCGATTATCCATCAAATCGGGACGAACGCCATTGTTACCATTGTAAGCATTGTTGTTGTTCAAACTACCATCCGAGTTGACATTCCGAGCGTTGTTGGCGTTCGAGTAGTTAGGCGTTCAAGCGACAAGGCACACCCCAATGTGTTTACCGTTGCTTATCCTTCTTGTGCCAAGCTAAGGTCATATTCTTTACATCACTGATAAGCTGAGTCCAATAGACACAACTCCCGCCGCTGATATAGCTTTCCTCATACGCTTGCTCTACAAGGAACAGCAGATTCTTACAGGCGGTAACAGCTTCAAGCTGATACCTCAGCCGGAGACTCCGTTGCTCCTCGTCATTCAGCATATAGTCGTTTGCGGCGATGAGCTTTGTGACAATTTCCTTCGACAGCTCATAGATGTCTTTTACCATCATGAAGCGTTCTTTCTTTGGAAAATGCTTGTCGGTCTTTATCATCAGACGGCTATGCTTGAATACATCCTTTGCTTTGGTGATGACATTCATTTCGGTCGGCTCTTTACGATGCGAAGTATTTACTGCCATCTTAACACTCGATTCTGCTCAGAGACTTGTTCCATACGCCTGTAACGGCAATGCCCGTGAGGTCTCCGAAACTCATCATAAAAGGATTGCTTGTGATGTCATCGAAAACACGATTCATCAGCCATACAACTCTATCCTCAATGGGTTGAAGCAGAGCTTTGTTGATGTCCGTTCCTGTCTCCGTAATGGAGTCGGGAGCGGGTGTAAGCATAATACGCCCATCTTCTAACTCCTCCATATAGAAACAGTTGTCTCCAATAGCCACACGGTCTTTGATTTCTCTTGATACATACGCCATACGGCTTTCACCTCCTGATAGGTAGCATCCTCATCGCCCCGGATTTGAACATTCCGCTTTTTTGGAATCCGTCAACCATCGAGTCGAGAAGCTGCTTGATTGCACATAGGTTTTCTTCAACAGCGTTGATGTCCGAGAAGGTACTCATATCTTCGGGAACATCGGGAACATCTGCCTGTTGGTGATAAGCGGCAATGATGAGTCTGACATTGGAGAGAATGCGTTTGACATCTCGTGCCGTAGGCAGACCGCTTCGTTCCCATACTTTACAGGATGTTCCGGGAGGATAGTGCAGCTCATCAAGTCTATCGCTGATATACTGAATGTCTCCTTCAATACGGTTGATGTCCGTGAGATTAAAGCATCCTTTCAACTCATAAGTTTCGACCGGATTGCCTGACAGTTTTGCATCAATCCATTTCTGAATCTGCTCCTGAGCGAAAGCAACATCCTCGTTAGTCCTGTCATAAACAGGCTGAATCCATACTGCCATTACACAACCCTCCCTTCACCTGTTCCTCTGAAAGCACCTGTGAACGAGTACTTGACCGAAGTCATACGCACCGATTCAGTACCAAACTTGTTTTCAGCGGTAATGATGTCAGTAGCATCGAGCCGAGGGTCAGCTCGCCAACCATCCATCTTCATGATTTTTCGGTGACTCAGCCAAACCTTAACCCATGCACTCACCGTTGTCGCAACTGCGGTAGAGGTGATGAGCGGATTATCAACCGTCTGAGTTTCGCCGTTTTCCTCAGCATCGACAACATAATTGGAATCGGAGCTTTTGAGAAAATCCCCGGTGACAAGGATTGTCACTTCACCGCTGCCTGTGATTTTGAGATGACAGGTGTTGGTGTAGTATGTTGCGGAGACCAAAGTTCCTCCCGTGACCGTTGCTGCTGCGTTGACGGCACTTTGCGAGTAGGTCACAATCACTTCCTTTGTACCGTTGACCGTCACCTTTCCGCTGAATAGCTCTTTCCCTGTTTCGTCCGCAAAGTAGTTGTAGACCTTCGTGCTGACCGCCATGAGCGGCTTTTGCAGCGAGATTTCCGGGCGAGACAGGAGGTTGAAGTGCGTGAGAGCGTAATCCTGTTCCGTAGTCGAGATAGGCTCGATGTGCAGCACTCCCGCTCTGTCGCAATAGATGACACAGCATCCTGCCTGAGCGATGTATTGCAAACATTCCGCTAACGGTCTGAGCGGCAAAGGGGCGGTTGTCGTTATGGATTTCAGCGTATTGCTTACAACCCATTTCTTACTGCCATCATCGTTGAGCGGGAGGTTTGCTTCGGTGAGAACGCTGATTGCAAGGTCGTAGAGAGTTGCCCCGGTAGACTTGTAAAGTCCTTTGGTATAGGTCTTTTGCATGAACTCCAAGAGGTCTCGTGCCGTAAACCTTGCTTCGATACCATTCTGAGGAGCTTCCCATTCGGAAAGGTAAAACACCCCGGCAGGTATGTACTCGATAGTACCGTCATTCAGTTTCAACCCGTACTTGACACGCATTTCCTGCCGCTCCATGAGATACTTCGAGAGACCTGTCGTATTGTTCGGGTCGTAGATGTTGTTGCTGTTGTCGATGGAAAAGCCCATCTTGTTTACAGGGGTGGTTGCGCCTATCGGGTTGATGTCCTGCTCATGCTCATACCCGGTGATGTCCGATTTGCCGTAGACCTTGTTGACCCCAACAAAAATCTCAGCGATTCTCGGTCGGTGATGAGGGAGACACCATTTGAGGATTTCAATGCGGATGCTATCATAGGTCTCGATGTCAAACTCGACAACCGATTTGACAGAAGCATTATCCTCGACCTTGCACTCGGCAACCACGGTCGAGCCATTGTATGCCGTAATCTTGAACACTTCGGCATATTCGTTATAGGCGATACCCCATGTGATGGTGATACCGGGGATGATAGGCTCATGCACCTCTGTGAAGTCAATATCCACGAAAGGCACTCGGTCGAAGCTGCCGTCCTCTTCGGAAAGTAGATTGCCGATATAGCCGTTGTCCCCATAATTCGATTCGGGGATAAACCTTCGGCTACCATCAAGTAGCCAAAGGTTTTCCTCTAATGTCCCGTAAGGTACGATTTTCTTATCGACCTCACTTACAATCTGCTCTGTGTCAGCGATGTAGATTGCACCGTTGTCTTTGGAGGTTGCATCCGCAAGAGCATCCGGGTCGGCTATGTCAAATGAGATTTCGACATAGCTTTCGTTGACAAGCTGCTGCTTTTGAACAGCTTTCCAAGCATCCGAAACATTTTGCATACTTACACCTCCACGAGAGAGAGCTTACACTCAGTCCAACCGAGGATGTCTCCGTTCTCCGGGTCTCGTCTCCACATCCCGGCACTTCTGTCGCTGACATACATTGTCTTTGTGACCCACCCCCCGGCACTTTGGTCGAAGAATGTTACCGTGTTGTAGAACTTACCCCCGGCAGACTGCTTGAAGCACTTGTTGATTGCCGCCCATTGCTCAACGGTCAGATACCGCCAAGACATTTCGACTTTGGCAACATCGTCTCGAATGACAGACCCGATAACAACTCCTTCGAGGTTACGGGCAGAATCTACGAGTGTTGCCGTGTTGCCGGAATAGGCAGACGGCTCAGGAAAGGGATAGCTCCCAACAGTAACCAATGCTCTAAATGCCATTGAGAACACCTCCCGGATAAATAGTTGCGCCACGCTCTCTCTGCCGCTTCTCTACGGCTGCGGTTATCTGTTTGCCATCGAGATATACTCGGACATCAAAGTTACCGCCGTTACCACCGTCAGAAGCTCTCATAGCGGCAAGGACACCCTGATAGATACCCTCTACAATTTGGTCGTTGTTTGCGACAGCGGTACGACCGCCGATGCTGCCGACCATTTCTGCACCCGCTTCACGAGCAATGAAGAGCTGACCGACTTCCGGGAAACCGCCCGATGCAAAGCCGAGCTTACTGCCGACCCAAGAAGCTGCGCTTGAAACGGCGTTCGACACGGAACTTCCGATACTCGACAGGGTTTCCGATACTTTGCTGATAGCACTCTTAGCGGCAGATACCGCACTGTCGAACAAACCTTTAACCGCACTTATGCCGGAAGAGACAATGCTCTTCATGTTATCCACAAAGCCCGTGATGGAGCTTACGGCGTTAGAGATGTGCGATTTCAAATTGTCCCACACGGTACAAATGCTGCTCTTCATCGAAGAGAACGCCGTGACTGCCGTAGACTTGATGTTACCCCAAGTGGTCGAGAGGGTCGTTTTGAGACCGCCCCATACCGTGTTCGTATTGGTCTTGACATTATTCCATACATTCGCAATGGATGTCTTGATGTTATTGAACACAGAGCTTGCGGTAGATTTCACCGAGTTCCAAGCCGTAGAGAGCGAAGATTTGATGCTACTCCACTTTGTCGAGGTATCAGTGCTGATGTTCGACCATGCCGTACTGATAGTGGATTTCAGATTGCTCCAAGTAGTACTTGCGAGTGTTTTGACATTCGTCCAAGTGGTCGAGAGCGAAGTCTTGATGTTCGTCCATGCAGTCGAGGTGCTGGTCTTAACATTATCCCACGCCGTAGAGATGGTGGTTTTCATGTTGTTCCAAACAGTACTTGCCGTAGACTTGATACCGTCCCAAGTGGTCGAGAGGAAGCTCTTAATGTTGCCCCACACCGTAGAAGCGGTACTCTTAATGGCGTTCCAAGCATCAGAGCAAGCCTGTTTGATACCCTCCAACTTCTCAGAGAAGAACTCGACAATGTTGTGCCAAGTATCAGCGATACCTTGCAGAAGACCATCAATCAGGAAAGTACCGATTTCGGCAAACACCGTAGAGGGAGAATGAATACCGAACAGGTCTTTCACCCAATTTACCACGGGGTCTACCAAGTTTTCTTTCAGCCATGTACCCGCCGAGCGCATTGCATCTCCGATACCGTAGAAGAAACCTGCCACGCTGTCGAGACCAAAGCCCTCGAAGAGACCACCTAAAATGTCTGCGATACCGCCCAACGCACCGACAATAATGCCCGGAAGCTGAACAACAAGTTCAACCACCAATGCGCCGATTTTGGCGAGGATTTCGCCCCACTCGATGTTGGCGAGCATATTACCGATACCCGCACAAATGTCTTGCACAACCTTGCCCCAATCGGTTTCACCGACCACTCCGAGCAGCAGGTCAAGCAGACCGACAACGGCATCGCTGAGAAGCGTACCGAGGTCTCCGAGTAAAGACATCCAATCAATCGACTCAATGGCATCCATAATCTGTGTGCCGATTTTGTACCACTCGACATTACGAATTGCCTGAGACATACTCTCGAAGATTCCGAGAATAAGTTCTTGTGCCGTCTGAACAGCTTTTGTGATGTCAATCTCCTCAAACCAACCGTTGATGAAGTCTGCGATTGCAAGACCGAACTTCGTCCAATCGAAGGTCGTTACAAACCCGTAGAGGGTATCTACAAGAATCGTCCACTTCTTCGCAAAGGTCTTTCCAACCAAGCCGAAGTCGATTTGCTCCATCATGTGATTGAGGGTAGTTGCGATACCCGCCCCGATTTTATCGAAGTTGATAGTGTCGAGGAAGTTATATAGTACCTCGAAAGCAGACTGAATACCGTAGCCCAACTTGTCTCCGATACCTGCAAAGTCTACTTTGTCGATAAGCTCGTTGACCTTATCTCCAAGGATTTTGCCAACACCCGCCCAATCGCCGTTTGCAATAGCTTCCTTGATTTGATCTATCCATTTTGCAAAGTCGCTGTCGAGCTGCATTTCCTCGAACATAGAACCGTAGTCCATGCCACCCGCACCGCCGCCACCTCCGCTGTCGGAGAGGACATTCAGTTCATCGAAACCTGCGGTAAGGCTTTTTGCGGCTTCCGCTGCACCACCTGCGGCTTCGGCATACTCGGTCTGAGTCTTAACAGCTTTCGTCCAACTACTTGCCCCGGAGAGCTTCGCAAACAACTGATTCAGCACATTGATTAGAGCTACGGCTTTATCAATCACATACTCAATTGCAGGAGCGAGAGCGTTGATGAGCGGAGCAACCATCGCACCGATGGAGTTTTTGAAGTACAGAAAGCTCGATGCAATCCTATCCATAGAGGACGCAAGGTTGCCGCCAATGGCTTTACTGTACTGATATACATTGTTCGTTCCGTCCTTGAATGCGGTTGCAATCTGAGACAGGATGAAACGAATAGCCCGGTACATAGCAACACGACCCATAGAGCGAATAAATCCGCTGAACTTCTTAGTTGCACCGCCTACTGCGCCTTTGAGTTTCCCGCCGATATAGCTGCCGAGCTTCTTCATTGCCCCAAACACGCTCTTAGCTGCGCTGCCGAGCTTTTGAAAAACCGTCACAATGCCCTTGAACGCACCGCCGATAACCTTTGCTACCCCGCCAAAGACGATGGTTGCCCCGGTCTTGATAGAGGAAAAGATGTTGGCTGCAAACTCTTTGAGCTGCGATAGCTTGCTTTTCGTTTCCTCAACATCCACACTCGGAGCGATAGGAACGGTTTCGGTAGAAGTTTCGGGAGGAGTAATGGTAGAGGTCGGATTTGCGTTTGTGATTTCACCGACCTTATCGGCAATTTCAGAGATTTTCTCAGACCCCGCACCGAGGTTAGAGAAGTCAATCTTCGAGAGCTTTCTCAGTTCGGAAACGGCGGCACTCAGACCGGGATTGCTCCCGGCATTTGCAAGGGACTCAACACCCTGCGCCATTTCCTTTAACTTAGAGATACCATCGCTGTTCATATTGGCAACAGCGTTACTCATCTCAGTCAGCTTTTGGAGGGAGTTCTTCAACTTCGTCAACCCACGCTGTGCATCGGTAGTCGAAGATTCAATTTCGATTTGTAAGGTGTCAATCGTGTTATCCACCGTCTACCTCCTTCCCGGCTCGAATGGCAAGCTGTGTATTGGTCTTTGCCGCCCACGCTGTCATTTTTGCCTTTGTTTTTTCGTATCGAAGGCGTTCTTGCCGTTCCTTCTTTTCTTTGACCTGTTTTTCGGTAACGGCATACGGCTCAGGAGAGTACGGAGTAGGCTTCGTGCCTTTCTTTGCAAAGGCTTGAAGGATAGGAGACACATCACACAGAGCTTCGTAAAAATACATTCCCTGTAACCAAAGGTCTTGATTCCTTCGCCGTTGCTTCAACTCGTCAGCCCTTCGATAACTCTCCGTCAATCGGCAATCTCCGTCCCAAAACTGTTCAGGGGTCATGCCGATAGCCAAGTAATATGGTAAGTGATTGTAGAACACCTCAGTATAAGAAAGGGCGGCAAACCCTTTCGATTCGCCGCCCCGGTGGGGTTGCGAGTCACTTACCAACTCGTTCCCCAAGTCAAGTTTCCCTCGGACTCCTCCGGCTCATCGACAAGTGCTTCGATAGGCTCGTTATACATCTCAGCGAGTCGCATTACCAAGTCCATCTTGTTTGTCATCTTCTCGAAAATACGGTCGATGACTTCACGCTTCACGAAACGATGGTGAGCGAGAAACGCTCCTGCAAAGAGGGCGGGAAGAGTAGTAAGAGGTTTGTCGGAAATATCCCCGATGTTAAACCCCTGTTTTTCAAGAGCTGCCACAGAAGCTCTCGTGTATTCGAGGGTATAATCCGTACCCTCGAAGGTAAAGTTGATAGTCTTAGCCATGATACATTCCTCCTTGTTTCACGGTCTTAGGCAGAAGCTACGGTGATGGGAGTGGAAGGAGCGATGGTGATAGTCATATCGACCACCTCGTTCACGCCGCCGCCCACAACGAACACATTGAGCTTACCCTTGAACTCGAACTTGCCCTCAGACCCGGTAGGCGTGACAACACCGTTCGACTCAGTACCGCCAAACCAAACGGCGAACTCCGTTTCGGTGTCCTTCATAGCGGAAAGAGTAGCATAGTCATCCTTGTCATAGTTGGCGGTAAACTCCAACGCTTCAAGAGACTGAATGCCGGGGATGTAGGTCTGCATACCATCCGAAAGGGTGGTGGTTTCAAGCATTTCGGGCGCACCGCCGAGGTCGGGGAAGTCTTTGATGTCAACGACCTTGCTATAAGTGCCGCCGCTTGCGGCTTTCTTCATCAGAAAGACCTTGTAAGTGGAAATAGCCATTACTTATTACCTCCTGTAAATTGTTTGATTGGTGGAGACGATAGCCGTATATCGAGTAACCATTCGATAAATAGTGGCATCGTCCATCGAAACAGGGTTTTTCATTGTGCGGGTAAACCCAAGACCCAAGAGAATATCGTCAATGACGGCAATGATTTCTTTGCACTCGGTCTTTTTTCCACTCGTTTTATTCGAGTAGACATTGACCTCGTACATCAGATTAGCGTGATTTTCATTACTCCCGGAGTCCTGTGTTCGCTTGACCGTATAATTATCGGCTTCCACGATGCTGACACACGGGAATGATGAAGGACTACGCACATCCTCACCATAGACATTGACCTTCGGGAACTGAGTACGAAGTTCGGTAGCGACCTTCGTAAAAATCTCGTTTTCCACATCAATCATTTACCGAACACCTCCTCAGCGATTTTTGTTATTTGCTCTCGCATTTCCTTAGCGGAATCATATAACGCCCGGTTTGCCGGATTACCGTATGTTTTGACTTCGCCTTGATGCTTGCCATCGGTGATGACTTCACCGTTTGTTCCGGGATTGCCTGAGTATCGCCACGAGTCGAGCTTACCTAAGTGATAGCCATACCCGCCACGAGTAAAACCGAAGTCTCCCGCTTTCGGATGACCCTCGGCTGCATAATGCACACCTGCGCCAAACTCAATGAAAGTGATAGACTTACCCGTTGCGGAGATAGCCAACTTGTTTTTGTCTATCCAAACAGGAGTATTGTTCACTCGCACATCGTTTGTACCGTCATAGATTGCATTTGCAAACCGCACAGTTGCTTCTTCGATTCCGATTTCGGCAAGCCGCTCCATAAGTGTATGGATTTTTTCATCCAACTCCTTTTGGTAGCTTTCGATTTCGGCAATCGCCTTGTGCAGCGTTCCGAGAGTACACTTGATTTTCTTCACGATACTTCCACCTTGCTTACCGCAAATGAGACCGTGTTGAGAGACCGAGCGACCTTCTTCACGATGTAGTCGTAAATCAGGTTTCCGTCCTTATCGTAGGCGGGAGGAGAGTCGATACAAAGGACAGAGTGTTCATCGACCGGGCAGGTAACATCATCCGTGATAATGACCTTATCGTACAGAAGAGAGTTACCAAATTGCTCAACCTGAGCCTCGCCCGTAGCGGCTGATACATTGGCTTTCATCTCAACGGGAGATTCATAGACCACCTTGTATTCGCCGCTGTCGTTGCCGTACTCATCTTTGATAGCGACTTTTTCCTTGAAGAGTGCGTAGTAAAACTTTCGCTTGTTTCGGTGTAAACATCTCATTTCAGCACCCCCGCAAAAGGAAGCACTCTCGATAGCATCGACTCAGGCACATCGGCGTTTTCGTAGGAGCGGTTGATTCCATTTTCGCTATGGTAGGTCTCTCCCTCCGCACCACGCTTGTTGAGAAGATAGCAAGCAATTTCAACCTGATTGGTTGCGTACTTGTCCGGCACTATCTCAACATCATCTCGGTAGGGATAGGCTCTTTGAATAACCTTCCGACCTGCCAAAGAAAGATAGGCAAGCAACACGCTGTCTGCGGTCTCTTCGCCCTTTTCCTCATTCAAGAGAGATTTGAGCATCGTGAGTTTTTCCTCATCAGTCCATACCATGTTGCTTGCCTCCTTTCATTTTTTATGCAATGGTAAACCAACCCTTATCCTTCGGACTATCGCCCGTTGCGGGAGTGACAGCAACATAACCGTTGCCGACCTTTGCATAATAGGTCGTACCTGCTGCGGCAGTAGTAGCGGTAACTGCGGTCGCAGTACCCTTGAAAATCTTCACGACCTTCGTCTCATTGGTAAGAGCCGCAAGATAATACTTGCGAGAGAAGATAGAGTTCTCACGGGTGTTAGCATCACGCTCCTGCTCGATTTCAACGCCCTTCTTATTGAAGAGGGTGACGGCTTCCTTCGTACCTATGTAAATAGAGCCGGAAGTTGCATCCTTCTTCGTATAGATGTTCACACCCGCCACAGTGCCGACATAGCCATTCTTAGCGAACGCTTCGACATACTGCAAGGTGTCTTTCAGTTCCTTACGGATGTCAGCGACATCGGCAGGAGACACAAAAGCAAAGATGGTAACATCTTCGAGGTTTTCAAGGGCAAGAACGGACTGAGCATCAGCAAACATATCGAAGTTAAACTTCGTGCCAACGACTACCTGAGTAGCCTTTGCGAACTCAGCATAAATGTCCTTGTTGACAGTGTTGAACATATCAGTACCCATGTGACGAGTACCGACAGGGACGAGCTGCGGGTCGGTCATAGCCTGTTCATCGTAGTACTTGAATCTATTCTGAGCGAGCAGAATCTCATACTGCTTCTGAGTGTAACCAACCTCGATGGACTTTGTGTTGCCGTTGCCCATAGTCAGCTTCTCGGTACCATCGGTAGCCTTATAGACATTGATTTTGCGAATCATGCCGGGAGTACCGACAAGGTTGTTGTCAACGGTGCAGAACTGCTGCAAGTCGAGATGAGACTTGTACTGGTCTTCTACCTCGTTAGACAGGTAAAAGTTCGGATATACGGTATTAGCCATTATTCATTACCTCCATAAAGTTTTTTGTATTCTTCGGGATTCTTTTCGGAATACTCAAACCGCTCCTGTGGAGACATTTTTCTCAGTTTATCGAGAGTCATCGTGCCCCCACCGTCTCCGGCAGGGGGAGCAGGTGTCTTTTTGAGCAAGTCCGCTTTCAGAGTTTTGTCGTGCGTTTCGAGGAACTTTTTCTGATTGGCAAACACCTTAGCGGTATCTCCATCAGCCAAAGCCTTAGCAGTAGCATCGGCAAGAGCTTCATCATAACCGATAGCAAGGAATTGAGCCTTGTGTCCGGCAATGAGCTTTTCCTTTTCCATTGCTTCGACTTTTGCACGAAGAGTAGTAAGCTCTTCCTCGTTTGCCTGTTTCTTCTGTTCCTCCTCGGACAGAAGAGCATTGTGCTTTTTGCGCCACTCAGCAGCTTCGGAGTTCGCCTTAGAAGCGGCATTCTTGTACTTTTCCAACTCAGAGAAGTTGTCCTCATACTCGAACGCTTCAAGAGCTGCGAGTTTTTCTTCCGGGGTCATCTTGTCATACCCTTCGATTTTGGTGATGTCGATTTTTGCCATATCAATTACCTCCTGCGTTTAATAAGGCTGTTCACTCAGCACTATTGTCTGTTTTACGGTCTTGTCTGACCCTTGCGTTTAGAGTTCACTCTCATATATCAAGCCTTTCGGCTGCTATATCAAAATGAACAGGGGCTACAAGCATTTCGCTCATAGCCCCTGTTGGCTGTTTCCCTCTACCCATTTGCAGAGGTCTTAATTTTCACTTTTCGTTGAATCTCGACTACCACGAGTCGATTGTTTTCTCGCTTCAATTCAACCGAGTTGCCATGTTTGAGGATTCTTTGAATCTCCTCAATGACCTCAGCCGTAAACAGCTTCGAGTCAATTACTGCTGTTGCCATCAGTCTGTACCTCCCCAATATGGCAGAAGATAACACCTGCACCCCAAGTGAGGTTTCGGCGGTACTTTTGCAATGTCGTAGATTTTCCCGTCTCGCTTTCGACACTCAACACAACGCCGTTCGTCCTTCATTGTTACCCATATTACCTTTTCGACATCGTTATCGAGATAGGCTTGTTCAACTGCCTTATCGGTGATGTCGATAGCATACTGTGTAACCATGTTAGACCAATAGCGAAGAGCGGTTTCAATTTCTTTTGCACGATTGTCGCTTGCAAGAATACTCTCGGCAAACCGAGCGCACTTTCGTTCGATTTCGTGCATATACACATATTTCGTTACAGGGTTATAATCGTTTAGCCATCCGAGCAACCAAGCGACAGAGATTGCATTTGCAAACTTGCCGCTTTGGTCTTTGTAAGCTCGTTTGGCTATTAAAAGGAGACCTTCTTCTGTTATCTTCTCCAACTCCTCGTAAAGAGATTTGGAGGACTGAATAACATTCAATTCGTCAAAGGAGGTAAGACCGTTGAACTGATTGAATAACCGAATGAACTTCTTCCGCATATAACGGATGACCTTATCGGTATATTCGTACATCGTTCACACCTCCTTGTCGAGTAAAGCGACCACATCAGAACGAGACAACCTGAAAGTTCCCTGACTTCCGTCTGACAAAAACAGGTGAAGAACAATCTCTCCGTTCTTATCGCAAGAGCCGTCAATCGCTTTTAGCGTTGTCATCATTGTCCTCGCTTTCATCCGACTCATCCTCACTGCCGTCATCTTTGTGAGCAGAATCAGTTTCCAACTCTTTCAGAAGTTCGGCTTCACGCTCTTCGGCGTATTCCTTGCTTTCGGTATAAGCGAGTTCCGGGTCTACGAAGAGACCACAGTGTTCAAAAGCGAGTCGAGGATGGATTTTATTATTCGAGAGCATCGTAGTAAGCACTTGCGCTTTTTCCTGAATGTTCTCGTAGTTACGGCGAGTGAAGCGTATTTCGATTGCAGAGAGCTTTAAGTCCATATCTCGAAGAGTGTTTGCAATGGAGATAACCAACCGCAAAAACTCCTTTTCGGACATCTTGAACATCAGCTCAGTATCTTTCGCTCTCGCTTCGGCGGCAGACCAACCATCACGCATAATGACCGCCGACCCGGTATCGCTCGTAGAGCTGCCGCCGTTTCGGTTAGGCATACCGCAAATGGTAAGCACCGTCTGATACATATAATCGACAAGAGTCTGAGTCTGAGTCTGATTGAGTTCCTGAACGAGATACTTAGCATCCCCTTCAAGCGGAACTTTCAGACCGCCGTTTTCCTTCAAAGCCTTGAAGTCATCGGAGTCGATGTCAACGCCTTTGAGAAGAAGAATAGACTGAACAAACTGCTCAATGCCGTCAAGACGGTTACTTCCAACCTCGTTGATTGCATCGAGGAGAGGGAGGACAATCTCAAACGCACCGAGCCGAGCGGTATTCGCCGGATACTCGATGATTGGAACACATCCGAGAGAATGCGGCTCTGCTTTGAGAACTTTACCGTCTTTAATTTCAAAGTACATTGCATCGGTGTATACGCTATACACAATGCTGTTATCTTGTTTGATAATGTACTTTACACCCATCTTGCGTTTGTTGCCGAGACCATTATGATAGACCACAAAGGAGTATCGAGGGTCGAGGGTATAAATCTCAAAAGGAGCTTCGTCAACATCATCGTCAACGGCATCCGGGAGTACCATGCGGAAAGAAGTACCGCAGATAGTAAACCAATCGGCAAGCTCTTTATCCTTCGCCGCCTTGTCCTCAGCAAACACAAACTCGTTGAGCTGATTGATAGCTTCGGAATGTTTATCACTTCCACCACGACAAACATACTGAATCGGCTCACCCATGAGATAGCCGACCTTGAAAGACACAATCTCGTTTGCCCGGTTTTCGACCAACTTATTGTTGATTTCCGGGCGAATATCTTTTACTCTTTCGAGAATGGGCTGTTTGCCCTTGTAATAGTCGTAAAGGTACTGAATGTCATTCTTGTTGACATCGTGAGTTTCGAGAGCCTTATTCAGAACTTCCACGACATTGTTCCTGTCGATGACATCCACATCGGTATAGATGACAGTCCTGCCTGTCAATGTACGAGTCATAGCCACTCAGCCCACCTCCTTCAAGTACCTATTCTTATACACATACCATTATAGCATATCTTCAATGCTTTGTCAAGTGGTTTTGTGTAAATAAACCATTGGAGAGCAAGAAAATCAAAAAGTCCTTCGGAAAACCTCACAACGCCCCATCGGATTTCGCACCATGCTCACAGCCATTGTAAGACTATCGGGGGCATCGTCGTTTTTGTTCTTGCCAAGCATTTTATAGGAAAACACATTCTGCATGAAGAGGGAGTAGGCTTTATCCCGTTTTCCCGGCTCTCGAAAAATCATCATCTCTCGAATGTCTGGGGCTTTATCGAAAATGCGTTGATATTTTGCCTTGTCGGTGGGAGCGGCTTTCGTTGTGATGTTCAGACGGTAGCCCTGTTTCTTCAACTCTTCCTCAATGCCCTCCTTGTACGACTCGGTGGACTTATTTGCTTCAACCTGCATCGCTTGAACATTGTGTTCCATGACCGCCTTAACGAGCAGCGGTTGAGTAACCTTCTTGTCCCGGTTGTCGTACACCACATCATGAACATAGATGTCCTCGCCATACTGATAACAGACCGGGGATGCAACAAAGTCACCGCCGCCGAACGCCGGGTCTACCGCCATAAAGATACGGTCAGGCTCAACATCGGTCGGGAGTTCGCCATTGTAATAGCGGAAGTCATCCGGGGTGAACAAAGCACCGTCTCTTTCAATCGGCTCACCCATATACTGAGCTGCCCAAGAAGCCATATCATTGTTGCGCTCGAAGGAAGCTCGCCGCTGTTGATAGTACTCTGTACTGAAACCCACACCGTAGTCGTAATTGAATTGGCTCTCATCGTTTTCATCAAGTGCCGACAGATTGATGACCGCAAAACGGCGGGTCTTGAATCGCTCATCATTTTGCAGAAGTTCCATACGAAGTCCTGCTGGGTCTATCATAGACCATCGAGTACCACACCAAAGGATTTTTGCCTTTTCCTTCGCACGAGGAAGCAGGTTGTTATCGACTTTGCTCCACGCAGACATCAAACGGTCTTTATTCATTGCTTCCTCAATGCCGCCGATAAGGTCATCGGAGATTTCGACACCATTACAGTCACACGCACCGTTCAGAGTACCGTAGAGGGAACGACAGGTCAGTGAGGGATAACGCTTTTTGCGGTCGATGTTCAGGGTCTCATCGGCAGAGTTGGTCTGTACCACCTTCGCAGAAGGAAATACATCCTTCCACAGATAGGTTACAGGGTCTTGAATTGTCTCCAACACGCCGTTGTAGAACGCTTTGGTGATGGTATCGGAGTATGCAGAATACAGGTTGGATGACTCGCTGTTGCGCCCGATGAGCCAAGTGACAAAGAACATCAGAATGGTGGTCTTACCGACACGAGGCGGCATGGAGATGAACAGTTCATCAAGTTCATCATCTACGAGCTTTTGCAGATTATCCACAACCTGTTTCAGAATACGGCGGCGGGGCTGATAGAAACGCTCCTCCGGCTTTCGGTTAATTTCGATGTAGAGAAGATAGCTGTCGAACTTGTACGGTGCATCGAATAGCAAACTGCGCCGATACAGGTCAAACAGTTTTGCATACGCCGAGGTTTTCATTCCACGGCTGATATACGACCGCAACTCAGTGTTGGTGTCGTGCGCCAACTTGAAGTCGGACTCCTCGATACTACGGCAAAGCGAGAACACATCCTCGTATGCCCGATAGTCAGAGGGGTCTTTTTGTATTTCAAAAAATATTTTGGATATGAGTTTTTCGTTATCCACTTTCATTACCTCCCAAAAGAAAAGGACTACCCGAAGGTAGTCCCTGTTGACTGTTACTCATCGCCCTGTTGCGAGAGCCTTAATCCCATAAATAACCTGCAACCCACTCAAAACGGCTGCGCCATGAATCATTTTCTTTTTTCTCTTTCTTTGGCTTAGGGAGTTTTCCTCCACATAAAGCGTATATACCGTAGAACGGCAAGAGGATAAGAGTAATGACGAACGCAAAGGTATAGATAAATACATACCCGATTATCTTGAAAAACATCTTAAACGCCCATATCATCGTTTAGCCCTCCTTTTTGAGAATCGGCTCGTGAACGCCCTTGACCCAATTCATATCCTTGCCGTACTTATACATCCCCTCGTAGAAGGGGCGGTTATCCCGGATGCTTCTTACATTGGACTCACGGAAGGGTGTACCTTTGCGGGTGGTATAACCTGCGGCAGTTAAACCATCAGCGATGTCCCAAAGGGTACGACCTGCATCCAATCCCTCAAAGACTGCTTTAACGATAGGCACTTCGTCCTCATTGATGACAAGCTGACTGTTTTCCACCTTATACCCATAAGGACTACGACCGCCGCTATAACCTCCGGCTTTCGCCTTGATTCTACGACCGCTGCTTGTTCTCATCGCAATGTTACGCCGTTCCTGCTCAGCCACGAAAAGCATGATGGAGCGATAGATACCGCTTAGACCGTTGTCATCATCAAACTGTTCGCAGACACTCAGGAGCTTGATGTTCTTCTTTTCGAGAGTGAAGAGGTAGTAGAAGTAGAGCTTAATGTCTCTCGCCATACGGTCGGACTTTGCAACGATGACCGCTTCATAGGGAGGATTAGTTACATCAGTTCCATAGAGAATCTTGTCAAGCTCAGGGCGATTGTCTTTGACACCGCTCACAGCCTTGTCAATAAACCATTCCACGATATTGTAGCCATTCTCGTTGGCGTAGAGGAGAATGGATTGTTTTTGAGAGTCAATGCCGAACTTATCGTCTCCGACCTGTCCTTCGGTGCTGACTCGAATATATCCAACTGCGTTTTTGAAGTTCATGGTATCTTCCTCCTGTTCGCATTTATTATATCACAAGTTTATGCGAATGTCAATAGGTTTTTGCGAATTGTCTTTTTATTTTTTGCGAGTGGTTACGACCCTCACCCGCCCCGAAACCCTCGCCCGGTTTCCCCCTCCAGGGGTATGCTGCCCCGGAACGCCTGAGCAGCGAGCAACGCCGAGCCGAAAGCCGGACAAAATGCAACTTGAAACGCCGAACGGCTGACAATCGCAGAAAATCTTGAAAAACTTTCGCAGAAACTCTTGACAAGTAAATGCGAATGTGCTATAATGATACCGTAAACAAAAGAGAGCGCACCCGGAAGCCCTGAGAAAGCAAGACCGGGAACGCTCACACAAACCAACCCACGCCGGGCGGCTGCTCCTCCATTATAGCACAAACCCGGCACAATTACAAGGAGGAAACCCCATGAAAAAAACAATGTTGACTTGCGACACCCTCGACCGCTTCGAGAAGTTCATCAACCCCGAAACACTGACCGCCGAACAGGTGCAGGAGGTCGAACACCTCGCATATTGCGCCAACATGGGCGCAGAGAGCAAGGAAAGCGCATGGACTCGCTTTTGCGAACTTGTCAAGCACTTCTTAAACCTCGACATCATCGACACCGAGAAGCACCCGAACATTAGAAAGGCAATAGCAGACCACGAAGCCGAAACCCTCGACAAGTTCAATCAAGAGATTGAAACCAAGACCGCCGCCGACATCCTCGCAAGTTGGTATTTGAAGCAGTACACCACCCCGAAAACCCTTGAAGCCATCAAGAACACCGCACCCGAAGAGAAACCCGCCGCCGACATCCTCGCCAAGATGAAGGCGAAGAAGGCAAGAGAGGAAGCCTGGAACACGGCGAAACGCCTCGAAGCTCTTGCCCTTGCTGAGTCTTGCAAGCTGCCCGAATCGGTCAATATTTCGGTTGAGTTCACCCGCTCCCGCACATGGGGAAGCATCCCACACGCCACCATTACGGCAGAACAGCGGCGCACCTTCGGAACGGCGAGCGGCTGCGGCTATGATAAGGAATCGGCGGCAATTGCTTCCGCTATGAATCAAAACTCCGAAGTTATGCGGATTCTGTACGACCACGCCGAGAGCGGGAAGGGTTTCCCGTATTCTGTCCATACTTTCGCCGGGCTGCCGTCCTTTGATGGTGGTTGCGGGGTTTCCTGCTTCCGCTCTGTGTTCGAGGCTTGCGGCTATGAGTGGCGGCAGGTCGGCAACGGTAAGACCTTCAACGCCTACGCAATCACCCGCAAATAACAACGAGAGACACCGAGCCGGGGCAGTTCGTCCCGGCTCATTTCGTAGGAGGTGAAACCATGCCGAAAGAATGGAAAACGCCCGGAGGAACGGCGGCGGCGGTCTGTCTCGATATGCTCAAGCAACCGCATTTACTCATTGCAGGAAGTACGGGAAGCGGTAAAAGCGTACTTTTGAACACGCTCATTTACACCGCACTTTACAAAGCCCCGCACCGCTGCCGCTTCATCCTGATAGACCCGAAACGGGTTGAACTTATCGACTATAAGGAACTACCGCACACGCTCATATATGCGAGCGAGCCGCCCGACATTGCCGCCGCTTTGGTGTACGCTGTCGAGGTCATGGAAGAGCGATACAAGCGAATGCAAGCCGCCCGGCAGAAGAAAAGCACCGAGCCGGACATATTTGTTATTGTGGACGAGTTCGCCGACCTCATGACAACACAGAAGCGGGAAATCATGCCGCAAATAATACGCCTTGCACAACTCGGAAGAGCCGCAAACCTGCATTTGATTATTGCCACCCAACGACCGACACGGGACATTATCAACGGTCAAATCAAAGTCAATCTTGATTCACGGGTTGCATTACGGTGTCCGACCGCTCAGGACTCCCGAAACATCATCAACACCAAAGGAGCGGAAACGCTGCCCCGCTACGGTTTCGGGTACTACCTCACGCCGAAGGGCTGCGAGCTTATCAAAATACCCATGACACCGCTCGAAGCCATCGCCGAGCGGGTGCAATGGTGGGAAGCTCAGAAGCCGCACAAATCCATATTTGACCGCATAGCCGCCCGGAGATAATGCCGGGCGGCTTTCCTTATGCCATCACAGAAGCCCACAGAAACGCCCACAGAGCCACGCAAGGCGGCAGGGGTATAGAGATACTACCCGACACGCAAACGCCCCACAGAGAGCCGCAGAGGGCGCACAGAGTCACGCCCGAAAAACGACCGAGAGACCCACCCGGGACAGCATCGCCGCCCGAATGGGTCTCTTTTCGTTCACTTTTCGTTTTATTTCGGTGGGAGTTAGGCGGGGCGAACTTTGCCAAGCTGATTTTTGACCTTCTGAAAAGTCCTTTCTGCGGCTTTTCGGAAAATGAAAAAGTTTATTTTCTCAGTCGTTTTCCTCACCGTCATCAGGTGGAAGTTCATCAACCACCACAGAATCAAGATAACGCTGCCGCACCTCTTCCGGGTCTCTTGCTTCGCCGAGGGGGTTGTTCGGCGTAACAATGATGTCCTGCTTGTCAGCATAACCGAAGTGATTCTTTCCGAGGAAGATTCCAACCACCGGGTTAATCTTGCCATCGACCATCCAATCTTCCCACATTTCTTCGAGAATTGCCCTCGCTTTTTTTATAATGGGGGTGTGGCTGCGTTCTCTGCATTCGCCAACCTGCCATTGATAAAATGTCTTTCTCTCAATACCAAGTGCATTGCACATCCCGGAAACAGTCGGTTTAATGTCATCTTCTACGCAATGATTGAAGTACCAAATGATACGCTCTTCAACCTGTTTCTCATCGGATATATCAATCACGGGCAAATCCCAACTCGCAAGGGCGTGTCGCAAATAGCGACCCCTATCCCCCGGTAAAAGATTTTCATTTCCGTTCCAAGAAAGGTCTTTCCTCTCGTTGCCGCCTGAGCCTTTCGGTCTCCCTCTTTTTGCTACCTGCTGACCGATGTCAGTCAATTCTTTGTCTTTCATCTCGTATGCTCCTTTCTGCCTGTCGGGTAGAGTGGGTAGAGGAAAATCGGCTTTTTCAGTAAAGTCCTCTATATAGTACTCTCTATAAGACACTTTATAGAAAAAAGCTAATTTACTCTACCCGCTCTACCCAAAACGCTCGCTAAACAGGCTTTGTGAATAATTTATGAACAAGTTTTCAGGGAAACACCATCAAAAACAGTGTACCCATGTGATACCTTCTTACCGTTGTGCCATTCCGGGTGTTGTTCAAGTCCGGCATTGAACTTTTTCGATGTGCAGACATAATACCCATTACTCTTACACCAAATCTTATAGGCATCGAATAGGCTCTTTGCCCTCGTGCTTGCATCCTCATTTCTCTCGCAACGCTCTTCAAGGAACTGCAATACAAGGTCATTGTCACGCTCATACTGCTTGATGACTTCCTTCATCTTCTCGGACATTTTCAGTCCGAAACGCTTATAACGGAAGTACCCTATCACGAGCCAAGTGAAGATACCCTTCATCGCTTCGGGCGTTCTGAAAGCATCCTTCAAACTCTCATCCCGTTCTTCCTCAGTGAAGTGCCTGTTGAACTCAATGACCCTTACACGGTCGGAAGCGAACAGGGATTTATCCTGCACACTCGGAAGGTCATTACAAGACAGCCACATTGTGAATTGCGGAAGGAAGGTCATCATGCTCTCATACAGATTCCGAGCAGTTATTTCCTCGCCGCCTGTGAGCTGCTTGATAACTTCTTCATCGAGTTTACCGTACTGATTGCTTTCTGCCATTGTCACAAACCGCTTTCCTTTGAGGGCGGCGATTGTAGGGGAAGCTGCTTCTGCGTTCTTTGCCCTGTCGGTCTTACAAATAATCGACACGGGGGAGACAGAAGCATAATCGCCGAGCAGGTGGTGAATCGTTCCGAGCAGCGTTGACTTACCATTACGGGTCGTTTTGCCGTGAAGGATGAACATACACTCCTCTTTGGAAGTACCGAGCATGGAGTAGCCTAACGCCCGTTGTAGGTAGTCAGCTTTCTCTTTGTCGTTACTCGTAACTTCACGGATGAACTCTTCCCAACGCTCACAGCGAATGTCATCCTGCATGGTATACTCAAAATTGGTCTGCATTGTGAGATAGTCACGCCAATCGTGTTCTCGGAAGCTCATTGTCTCCAAGTCGTATGTACCATTGAGACAGTTGATGAGGTTAGGGTTTGCATCGAACTGAGATGCTGAGATGGGGTAGACGGAAGCAGCATCCTTCATTAGTCTGTCACGGAAACGCCTATCCCCCATCTTATTTACGAACGCAAAATAGCTTTTGCGCTTTTCCTCATCGGTAATTTCTCCGCAGTATAAGACCATCAAACGAGTGAACTCTTTGATTTTCTCAGCCACAAGCAGAGAGCCGACATCCTTACGCCATGCACCGTTGTCGTAGGTGTACCACGACTTCGCTTCCGGGCAGTACCGGGTGTCGTTCTTGTAACACTCCGAGAAGAGTTCTGCCATGCCGCTTTCATCCCATGAATACCCGCTGTTGTCGAGCTGCCGGGATTCCGGGTGAGCGTTCATAATGTAGAACATCTTTCTCGAAAGCTCTTCGGATAGGATGAGCTGACCACTTTTCAGTTGGAACAGTTCGGGAGTTACCTCAGCTATCATTTCTTCGCTCATTTTCATTCACCTCCTCATATTCAAATAACCGTCTGCCACAGTTCGGGCAAAACTTTGGATGATAGCTTGCTACAATGGTGTTTCTTTGCATTTGCTCATTCCATGCTTCGACTTCGATGCTTACGGGGGAGCGATTCCCGGAGTTGATAGATAAACGATAACCCTTCATAGCTCTGCCAACCCCAATGGAAGAGAAGTCGTTGTCATCGGTTAGCTCATCATCCACTCGTGCGTTTACACACATGAAGCAAGGCTTAGAAGGATAGCGTTCTAACTCTCGAAGTTTTTCTTCTGCGGCTTCTCTGTCTTGCAATATTCGTCGTTGAGGCAGTTCCGAAAGCTGTTCATCAACGCTTTCTGTAAGAGCGATTAAAGTGTCAACGCTCATCCCTTTTTCTGCAAACTTGACTTCAAAATAATGCATCCAACAATCGGCTGCATCACACTTGTTGCAATGCTCCTCACACCAAACACAGTTCTCTTCGGAGTTGTGTAACTCCTCCTCGCATGGGGAGAAGTTACACGGAAAGTCGAAGAGTTCTGCGAGCAGTTTTGTTATAAACTCCTCGTTCATTCTTACCTCCTGTACTTCGTAACGCTGTTCGTGATGGTCTGAATCTCACTCGTAGGAAGAGGAGGAGAACAAGCGACCTGATTTGCGTGTAGAAGCTCCTGATAGATTTCCTTTTTCGAGTAGCCCTGATTGTGAAGCTGCCCGGCGAGAGAGGTGAGAGACAGGTTTCTCATCCCTCTCGGTATGGGCGGGTACTTCGGTCTGAGGGAGATTTTCCCATTCTCCGGCTTCTCGTACAATGGGGAATAGATACGCTGAGAGCTGCCGGGGTTATCATTTTCCTTCACGGTTTCCGGGAAGTACTTGCCGATAACATAATCAATCGCTTCCTGATTTTCTATCATCGTCTCATAGATGAGCTTTTCACCTGTAACGATGAAGTATCGGCTGCTTTTGTAAATCTCCACTCCGTTACCGTTATTCTTGCCCTTAAATGGTAAATCGCCTTTGAGTAGAATGTGAACACCTCTGCCGCTTCTCGACTTTTCGGTATACGACCGACAAGCTCGCATGATGTCGATGCTCGTTTCAGATAAAAAGCCGTCCTCATCGAAACCACAGTCGATGTCAATACCTACAATTCCATTGTTGTTGAACACAAACCCGATATGGTCGTAGATACCATCGCTGACGGCTTTTTGCGCCGTCTCAAAATCGCACCAAGTTTCCGGGTTGACGGACGATGCACCTTTGCGTTCGTTGGCTTTCATCGGTATCTTCGAGCCATTCCACACACAGACCCATTGAGGGAGAGCGATAATGTCGGGTGGGAGATTAGCGTATCTCACAGAGCGTTATCCCTGTTCGGGTGCATCTTCCGGCTCAACCTCCGGGGATGCAGCGGATTTCTTTCTCTTCTTTGAGTATGTACCCTCGAAGAAGTACTTGCCGTCAACACAAATGGGATAACCCTCAAACTGCTTGCTCTCGGTTACTTCGCCCTTTTCGATAAGAGCGTTGGCGGCGTTGATACCCATTTCGTTCTGTACGAAGTCTTTTCCCGCAACCATGATGAAATGGACTTTACCTTTGTTGTTTTTCAGTCTCATCGTTGACCTCCTTGTTCCATTCTTCGACATCCACACCGATGTCTTTCAATTTTCTCTGACAGAGCCATGCACCATCATCGGGCATTTGATAATACTCAACAAGGGCTTTATGCTCCTGCTGAAACGCTTCCCAAAACCGCCTGAGTCGCTTCTTACCGAAACCAAGATGAACATGAAGGGTATACAAGACCATCGCATCAATATCGTTTGTGTACTTTCGGTCGGCTTCAACGATTTGACGGTTGATTTCGATGTTCATAGCAAGTCGCTCTTTGGCGGTAAGGTCTGCGCCGAAAATCTTACCCTTATACTGTTTTACTCTCATTTCTGCTTCCTCCTGAACAGGTTACGGACGAAGTAGCGGATGATGTACCAACATTGTTCGAGATAGCCGACCCTTCGGTAGCTCATCTCAAACCTCGATGTCATCGAAGATGAGGGGAATGAGGGATTTGAGTTCGTTGAGCAGAGGGATAGCAACCTCTCGAATCTGCGGATGAGCCGCCTGAGAAGTTCTCAGTTTCAGAAAATGTCTCCACTCTCTGAGGTCGGCGGTCATCACAATTTCGGTTTTCAGACTGTTCGGAAGAACGGCTCTCGCTTCCTGCGGAGAGCAACCAAAGTCGAGCAGGTCGAAGTAGGCAGTCTCGGCGTTTTTGCAAGATCGTTCCCAAATGTGATACCCCGCTGCGCTCTTGTCAAGATAGGACGGCTCAATGACGGTAATTTCGCTCTGAAAATCGTCCTTCGAGTAATTGCAGTACCGGGTAGACTCTTGACAGTAGGAAGCAAGCCGATGACGGACAATTTCGTGAGAAACGCCCCTGTCACATACGAACTTCACTGAAAGAGAGGAATGTTCGAGAACAGCTTCATGTCCTCGTTTGACGATGTTCCTCACGAACGAGAGGTAACTATCATCGGTAATTTTGTGTTCGCTCTTGTAGCAGATACGACCACAGCTTTCAATGTGTTTGAGCATCTGCACCCCATCAATCGGGGTAAGAATCTCGTGATACGGTTTAATGATTTTCATATCAAAGCCCCTTTATATGAGCCGCAATCATGTCGGCTTGATGAGTCCATAAGACATTCGGGTAGCGATGAATCGCTCTCGTGTAGTCTTGCCATTCTTCTTTGTCGGTGAACGCTCCCATGTGATAGCGGATGCACATGACCTCTTCCTCTGTCAGTTGGAGCAGCGATGCACAACGCATGACCGATTTATCTCCGTGACCTTTGAGGAGAGTGTCGGTGTTGTACTCCCATGCCTGTTCATCATAGACGGGACAGTACTTATCACCGTCAACGATTCTTCCCGTGACAGGATGACGGTATTGGTCGATTTTACAGAGGTCGTGAAACATTCCGACAATCCACGGAGAGCGATTGCATTGCCAAATGAGACCGTTCTTTTCGGTGAGGTCAACGAGAGCTTCGGTAACTGCGAAAGAATGGTCGAAAAGACCGCCTTTGTAGTTACCATGATATTTCGTAGATGCAGGTGCATCGAAGAAACCCCACTCTTCGAGCTTTTCCGGGATTTCCGGGTCATTGAGACATTGCATCATGGATTTGAAAATCTCAATTCTGTTGGCTCTGTCCATCTTCGTACTCCTTTCTATGAATGCTCTTTTCACTTGAAAACCCATCTGGGTATCTCTCACGGAGCTTTGCCTTGTTCATTTCAAAAACATCATCAAGCTCCATGCCGATAGCGGCGGCTGCGATTGCCAAATACCAAGCACAATCCCCAAGCTCCTCGGCAATATGCTTTGTATCAAGTTCGTGACCCTGAAAGGTAGCTTTCTTTACAATGTCAGCGACTTCACCCGCTTCGCCGCACAAGCCGAGTACACCGTTGATGAGCATACCATGATGCTCATAGTTCATACCGCTTGCCGTTCTCAGAGCTTCCTTCTGATACTCATTCCCCGTCATTGTTCGCAACCTCCATTTCCAACACAGTCATGATTGCGTAGTTGGCAAGGTCAATCAATGTGTCTCGGATGGACTCGTCATTGACTTTCTGCTCACCACCACGGGAAAGAGTCTTGAAGCGACTGAGCTTATCTCCCAAGCGGATACGAGCCATTGCCATTCCTTCTTCGCTGAAAGTTTGATGAAAGCTATCACCATAGTCGTGATTTTTACGCTCATAGAGCTTATTGATTTCCTCACAGATACGAGCGTGATGTTCGACTTTACTTGTAATCATTTGCGTGATTCCTCCTATTTCCAATGCCATAATACCTCACTCCCTACCGCAAGTATCGTTCTGAATTGCTCGTACTTTGCCGATGAAGTCCCGCAAGGAGCGAGGGCGGTAGCTGAGACCGCCGCTCGCTGTCAGCTTGCGAGGTGGTGTTGTTTCCTCAAATTCAAACATCACAAACTGCCCGTTGATACAGGCGAGGACACCCGGAGAACTTCTCGTATAGTAGATACCCTCAGAACTAAGGTATTTCGTGCATTCCCTCAGCAGTTTGGATTCTGCCATTGTCAGCCCAACAGAGAGTCGAGGTCGAAACCGCCGCTTTTCTTCGGTGCTGCCTTGCTTGCGGTAGGAGCAGCTTTCTTCGGAGCGGGAGTCTGAACTTCCTCTTCATCGAAACCGTCAGCGGGAGACTTATCTCCGAGACGAATGAAGGTGACGGTCTTGTTCGGGTCTTTGTTGGACGGCTGAACATCATGCTCAACGCTGCACTTAATGTAACGCCCCACAAGGTCGTTGTGGTCGATTTCGGTGAGCGTGTAGTCCTGCAAAGCGGTCTTTGCGAAGAATGAGAAAGCGTTGTACGCACCCTCATTCATAGACCCGTCCTGCTTCATAAGGTTGAAGCGTTCGGTATGGGTCTGACCCTTTGCGGTTTTCATCTTGACCTCTAACTTGCCGAACTCTTCCTTGTAAGAGACCTCGATGATTTTGAAGATGTGCGTTCCTTCCGGGATGAGGGAAAAACCCTCAGTCAATGCGATTTTAGCCATTTGCTTTATCCTCCTTGTTATTCTTCGATGATGGGAAAGATAATACCGACCAATTCGTAGTCATCTGTCGGAATCATTCCGGCTTTCTTGATGAGCAGCGCATCGGGAACGGGGTTGTCATTCTCATAGTGATACAGAATCTCGGTAATGTCCGACTTCTCGATGAGACCGTAGTCATCATTGCAAATCGGGAGAGAAATACTGCCGTCCTCAGACTGATAGACTCTTACGCAGTCCTTAATTTTGCCGTCTGCGATAGGCATAACAGCCTTTTCGAGAGTGGCATCGACCGTATTGCCGATACCGTTGATGATTCTCTTGATGGTTTCCGGGGCTTCCTTGATGTCGGAAGCGGTTACGCTTCTCACGGTATCGGGGATAGCCATGAGAACGGAAACGGAAGCGAGCCAACGCTTTTCGAGAATCTGATTGGTTTCATAGATAACGCCCTCGGATGCAAGGGACTTGACGAACTTTGTAAACTTCATTGTGTTTTCCTCACTTTCTTTTCTTGTTGGCGGCTGCGATAACCGCACCCGCAATGACGATGATAAGCTCGACCATGACGGTAACGAGAATACCTGCAACGAACGGATTGATATACATTATGCTTCCTCCTCAATGGCTTTGGTTGTGATACGGTAGCTGACTTTTGCTCTTGTGTACTTAGCAAGCAGACCATCAGCTTTCAGACCGTCCTTGTCGATTTCCGAGGTTTCGGAGCGAGAAACATTCCATTCGTACTTTTCTCCACGGATGGAAACCTTCTTATCGCCGTCCCGGAACTGAGCAAGAGCGTGTTGCTTGATGATGTCGGTAACGACCTTCAAGCGTTTTTCAAGCGGCTCAATGGGGGCAGAGAGACGGTCGATTTCTGCTTTCAGTTCCTCACCCTCTCGGAGCAGAGCTTCAATATCCGACTCAGGGTTGAGGGTGTTCGTGCGAAGTTCTTTCAGAATCTCGGCATCGGCTTTCTCATCGAACGCCGGGGAGATACCCGTCTCTACATGGTCTTTCCACCACTTCTCAGCCTTTTTCACGAGCTTCTTGAACTCAGGGTATCTCTCGGACACCTTGAAGGGAACGGTGATGGTGTTCTTTGCACTCGGAACGAACTGCGAAGGGTCTTTGTAGTCCTTGTCCGAGAGGAAGGATGCAACCATGATGACATCATCCACACCGAGCAGGTAGGCGTACAAAGCCGCTTGCAGAGCATAGTATTCGGGGATGTCCTTAGCCCAATCTTCGGCTCGTTTGGTAGTTTTCATTTCAAGGACGGTGACAGGCTTCTTGTTCTCATCGAAGAGCAGGTAGTCCCACATACCGCCGAAGATAGGCTCATCCTTGAAGAAGTCTCCGTAAGTACGGTTGAAGTAGTCCTCGCCGTAAATATCGGTCGGGGTGACGATGTTCGTCATGAAGTAGGACTTCTTCATAAACTGAGCCTGTTTCGGCTCGATGGTCTTACCTGCGGCGGTGTAAATGGTCTCCTCAAAAGGCTTCTGATAAGTCCTCGTGATTTCGCACCATACCTCAAAAGGGGTAGACCACGGATTCAGACCGAGAACGGTTGCGAATCGGGTTGCCGTCAGCTTCTTCGGTCTCTTCGGGGGTACGACCTTGATTTTGTTTCCTTCTAACCATTCCATGACTTATTTCTCCTCGATGTTGTAGTTTTCGACCATCTCGCCGACCTTCAAAACAAGCTGCTCACAAGCGGACTTCGAGATTTTGGTGAATCCCTCAGTTTTGATTGCTACCTGCTGAATGAACTCTTCCTGAGTGGAATCGACCTCTTTCAGCTTTTTCAAGACGGCTTTCAGAGCCTTGATTTGCAGCTCATCGGCGTTGGCTTCCGGGGCGGTGAGACCCTGTTTGATTTCCTCACGCTTCTCAGTAGAAACGGGCTTCTTCGGCTCTGCTTTCGGAGCGGGAGCATCCTTGCCGGACTCGGCATCAAACGCATCGGCTTCAACCACATCAAGGATAAGGAAGTAGAGATAGCGGCGCATATAGGTGATTTCCGCACCGAGACCCTGTACCTCGTTCATACGGAACTTGCCCGGCTCTGCAATGGAACGGGCGGTAAACTCAACGACCACCTGCTCATCGGGATTGTCGAGGTTGATGAATCTGCCGACCGCCTTGCCATCGGGGAAGCTCGTGAGGAACACACAGTTGAAGTTCGAGAAAATCTCGGTTGCCACGGGGACAATATCTTCAAGCTCGAAGTACTTGAACTCGGCGTGAAGGTTGACACCCGATTTTGTTATGCCCCTACGAAGGAACTCAATCCTTGCCGCAAGGAGCTTCTGCCACACATTCATTGCGGCGGTATCAACGGTTGCTTCGGTTTTCTTTGTTGCCATTTTTCAGACCTCCAATATTTTAAGGATTTGTTTTTTCAAGCTGTTGATTTTACGAGTGTTCTTCTTCGGCGGCTTGATTCCGAGGAAGTCGTTTACATACTTCTGAGCGAGCTTGATGTACCAAGACCTGTCGAGTACCGCAACGGTAAGTTCGTTGGTATTATCAATCATGCAACGCTCAGGGAGACCGCCGATTTTGGCATCGTTACCTTTTTCGGCATGGGTCTTGACGAGTGTTCCGTATCGGGTATCTTTGACGGCATAAACCCGGTTGCATTTTTGAACAGGGATTTTTTCACCGTCAACAATGTGATTGACCTCGGAGTAGAGACCCGATGCTTTTGCCACAAGCTGAAAGCTGAGAAGGTCGTTACAACTGTTGATGGTATCTTCGACCGAGACACCCTTTGCGAAGTAGTCGAGAATCGCTTTGGCAACGATAGTCGCATTGTTGTTGATATTGAACGCTCCTGCCGGAGCAATACCACGCACCAACTGACCGCCCTTGATTTTCGTGCTGCCGTCAATGGCAATCTCGACATAGTTGTTGACATCCTTCTGAATGATTTCAGAGATGGTGTCCTCTTCGAGTTCAAATCCCGTTCTGTCCTGCCATTCCTGACAGATAGCATCGTAGCGTTCGAGGTCATCATCGCTGAGACTTACCATGATACCATCAGTGTTGAGCTGCACGATTTTGAGGGAAGGGCATTCTCTCACGAGATGAATTGCAAGCTCCAAGAGTCGGAGTTGCCCGGTGATGCACACTGACCGACCCATGAGAGGGTCAAACAGGTCGTTGTACTTCGAGAGCATCGCACCGTAGGTCGTGTTTGCAACGAGCTTTAATGCGTTGGCGGTTGCCTTGTCCCCGGACTTCTTCGCTTTCATTCGGGCTTCGAGCATATCGGCATAGTTCTGAGGATTAGGAATGTTTCGGCTGCAATATCCATCCAATGTCATGAGGTGGGGATAATAGCTGCCGACATCACGGTTTCTCAAATGTCTGCCGTTTTGTGCTTTCTCCCGATAGCAAGGAATAGCACCGTGAATCCCGCCGTAGGCGATTGTTACCTCACAATCCCCGATTTTGAAGTTGAGCTTGCTCTTGAACACCTCTTCATCGGAAAGCGAGCGGTCGTAAATACGATTGAAGAAGCTGAATACATCTTCGGGAATGTACTCTCGGAGCAAGTTGTCCGGGTAGACATACTCCCGCTCGTCATCATGCTCTTTTGGAACAGCATCGAGATAAGCGGCGGTCAATTTTGCGTTTGTCATATACAACGCCCGGTTATCGGGAATGCCCTTGATTCTGCCAAGCATGAGCTTGTTTTCGATATAGCTCTTTCTCAGGTGGTAGAGCTTTTCGGTAGCATCAACATCGTGCTTACAGTAGAAGATAGTCTCTTCAAGTTCTTCCTCTGTAAGAGGACGGTCGATGTTGAAGTCAACCTCAGACTCTCGAATATCCATTCCGAGATGGGCTTCAATCGCTTTCAGCGAAAGTCCTGCCTGACAGTCATCGAAAAGGTCGAACTGCTCGAAATAAACTTTGCAGTCCCTTACAAGCGGATGTTGCCATCCGACCTCACCGTGAACGATGACATAATCGTTGAGTTCCTTGATTTGTTCAGGGGTTGCATCCGAAAGCACCGCTTTCAGAATGAATTGGTCGTAGTGCTTATTGTTGAAACCTGCGAGAAGAGGGTCGTTTTCCATGAACGACTTGACCGCTTCGTTGTCGTTGTGGATGACTGTGTATTCGCCGCTGTCGAGGTCTTTGAACACAAAGAGCCAATCAAAAGCGAATACCTCGCAGTCGAATATAAAAGTCAATCTCTCACCTCCATTACTTCATCAAGCCATTTCAAGATGTTTTGTGCTTCCTGCTTGTGCGGGTCTGCGGAGAGAAGTAGATTCCTTAAAATCCCTTCAAGCACATTCACGACAATCGAGTTCCCGGCTTGTTTGTATAGTTGCGAATTACTGTTTACCGCTTCCGCTTTCCGAAAGTCCTCATCGTCAAAGCCCATCAGTCTCCAACATTCGAGGGGTGTCAGTTTGCGAATGCGGAATTGTTCGTTGTTCTCCATAACTGCCACCTTTATTTCCTGATTACCCCCCCCGCAAGTGTGTAGGGTAGGAGATAATCCGTCAGTTGCGCACACTCTCCGGGATTGCTCGTACATTTTGTCCCACACACCGCCTGAGAGGACACCTATTTGATTACACTTCATATACACCTACCTTTGGTGGGTCTTTGGAGTGGCAAGCCTTAATTGTCCCAATCAAACCTTTTGAAGAATAGACCTCTTGATTTTGATGGTACTTCCCACTTTTGCCTAAGACCCTTCCTAACACAATCGCTCTTTGATGAAGTTGTCGGTAATTCTTTGACCCGCTTTGGTGGTTATTGTATGGGCGATTATCCGTCTCTCTCTCTCTCGGCTCGAACTTAAAACCATTGCCGATAGCTGCCATTCTTATTGACCGCTCTTCGGCATCCTTCAAGAACGCATCTGAAAGAAAGTATTTCTCCTCGACATTTTCTTCAAGAAAATCATCCATAGAGCATTGGAGAGTTTGAGGTTGAGGAAAAGCGAATCCATTATCAATGTCCTTACGAATACTGACCGCAAACACTCGCTCTCGATTTTGGGGAATACCACAGTCTTTCGCATTGATGACCTGCCAATAGGAGTTATAACCGAGTTCATCTAACCAACTGAGCCATGCTTCAAATTGCTTGATGAACTTCTTACCCACGAGGTTTTTGACATTTTCGAGGATAAGATACTTTGGTAATTCCTCATGTTCGGCGGCAACACTCAAAAGCCGTTCGACTTCATACAGGAGACCACTACGGGTCTCGCCCTTAATGATTCCTGCTTGATGACCTGCTTGTGAGATATCCTGACACGGAAAGCCGTAAGTCCATAAATCGGCATAGTCGAGTTTTGCGACCTTTGAGATGTCTCCGTAGTTTCGGGTTGCACCATAGATAGCTTCATAGGACTTGATAGCATACTTGTCGATTTCAGAGATACCGACAATCTCGTGAGGAATATTCAGCCTTTCAAGTGCTTTGCGAAACGCTCCAATTCCGGCGAACAGTTCATTGACTTTAATCACTCTGCCACCTCCTCAGCCGCTTTTCGCTCGATGAGGGGAAGGAAGTACTCATCCTCGCCACGCTGCCGAGCTTTCACAGCATCTTCGAGCCGATGGTATCTGCCGAGATGAATCCGCTTGCCGTGAACTGAGATATACGCTACCCACATCTGACGGTGAGCATCCCACCATACACCCTTGTACCCGCTGCGGTTGTTCTTCGGAGGGACATTACTCTCAATGACTTGAAAGTTGGTATGATATTTCAGATTCTCCTTAACACTCATTCCGTGTCCTCCTCTACAAAGTAGCATCCGTTTTTGCGATAGGTGGTGCATCTTCGTTTGAACGACTTGACAAGGTACTGACTATCATCAACAAAGTCGTAGCAGACAGGCTCTTGTTTACCTTCGTGAGTTCGAGCGATACGCCCGATGCTCTGAGTGATTACGGCGTAGTCCTTTTGAGGAGTTGCCATATAAAGTCGCTCCAAGCAAGGAATATCAAGACCTTCTTTGGCGAGAGAGTAAGTAGCAAACAGGTATTTCTTGTTGCCCGTCCGCATATCCTCAATCGCTTTTTCCCGCTCTGCCTTGCCCTTTTTGGTTGTCATCTTACCGCTTATCATCACCGCCTGTCTCCGCATATCAGAGGGAAGGGTGTTCATAAGCGTTTCGAGATGTTCCAAACGGTCGGACAGAATGAGGGAGGAGCGTTCACTCTCACTGACTATCCACGAACTGATTTGATGATTTCGCTCGCCATTTTCGCACAGATAGGTAATGAGCTTCGTGTAGTTGAGAGTCCCGTCAGTGTTAATGCACTCTCTTCCGGGCTTTATCCCGGTATAGATAGGTTTTACACCAACCTTCATAATACGGTCTCCAACCGCTTCATCCGGGACAGTGTAAACCACCTGACCGAGTAGAGCGTAGGTTGCAGCTATCATCCCATCGGAACGATGGACGGTAGCCGACAACCCGAACTTATGTCGGGCAGACAAGCTGTTCAGTACCTTATAGAATTGAGTCATCGCCGTAGGTGTCCCGGAACATCTGTGACACTCATCGACTATGATGACATCCCATAAGTACTTGTACTGAGCAAGGTCTAAGCGACACATCGTTTGTATGGTTGCGAATGTGATACCCTTCCCGATACTCACCTTACCTTCGGTGATTGTCCCGATAAGCGATTCCTTCATGTACTGTTCGGCACGAGTTTTACTTTGGTTGAGCAGGTCTTTCGTGTGAGTCAACCATAGTGTTCTTCGACCGAGCCGTTCCACGAGGGATATTCCCATCTGCGTTTTTCCGCTTCCTGCCGGACTTTGAAGGATTCCGTAGTGCTTCGCAAGTACCTCATCGACCGCTTTTTGCTGATAGTTATATAACGGTACTCGGCACTTGAAGTCTATCGGAGTTGCTTCGGAGAAGTCTGCAAATGTCTCAGCTCCTTGAAGCATCGGGGCGATTGCTCTCAGTGTACCAAAGGGAAGAATGAGAGCATTTCCTCGTACCTCATATAGCGACAGGATTTCCGGGGTGTTTCCGACCCAAAAGTGCATCCGCACCTTCTTAGAGTAGTCGGGGTTTCTGATTTTAAGATTTTGGCTGCACCATTGAATCAACTCCTGAGAGGGATTCTCGACTGTAATAGTACTGCCGACAGTCACTTGCATTTTGCAATCCATTTATCGAGGGGCTTCCCGTACTCGAATATGTCTTGCGCCGTCATGGATGACTTCTCATTCATGAACGCTTTGATTGTGAAGTAAGGAATCATGTAGACCACCTCAGCGAGTTTGATTGCAAACCAACCTTCCCCGTTTCCACAATCTTTCCACAAGCTCATTGAGGAATCCTGATTTTCCTCAACTCTGCTGAGTGGGAATCCTTTCCCGGAGCATACCTTACAGTCGATGAGGTATGCCGCCTTATTTCGCACAGCGATTACATCGGCGGGTTGCCCCGCTTGATTTTGAGCCAAGTTATGACACCAAAACCCGTGATTGAAGAGGATTTCGCACAACTCGGACTCAAAACTGTTGCCAAGTTTCCGATTGCTCATCTCATTCCTCCAATCCGAAAATATCCTCCATGATAGCCTTGAACTCCTCGGCAATCTCTTCCCGGTCATCTTCATCCAAGAGCTTTATCCGGGAAATGAGGTCGAGGGTCTGACATTCAATATCTGAACGAGTAGACCTGACCTCTTGTCGTTCTTCTTCGACCTCGTTCATCAGTTCTCGAAAGTACTGAACTGCTTCATAGCCCATGTACTTATCAATCAAGTACTCGAAGTCTTTTGCATCAAAGAGGGTTTCTATCTTGTCATCACTCAGTTTCAGTACTCTCGGCATTGCGACGAAGCACCTCCTTCAAAAGCTCCTCGGTCGTGAACTCGGAGAGTGAAGGGGAAAGAGATTCCAAGATGGAAGATTTCAGATAGAAAGCGGGACGAACGCCACGGCTACCATCGTAAGCATAGTGGTAGCTCAAACTACCATCCGAGTAGACATTCCGAGCGCCGCCGGCGTACCCATTAGACTCAGTGCTATACGCAGTTGCAAGCCACCACCAATCATCAAGGTTAGGGATTACAGAACGGTACTTGCGGTACATATCGCAAGTGAGAAGGAAAATCTTCTGAGTGGTTTCCCCATAGTCCTTCAAGCCATCATCAGAAGTCAGGTCGATAGTCGTAGGGATAAGTGCCGAAGTGTCTGCACCATTGGCTTTGAGCTTCTTGATGAACTCACCGTTGAGATATTTGCAAAGCGTACCCTTCGGGAAGTTGTTGCTGTTGCCCTCATCGAAGGGCATATTGCCGATGGATTCCTTAGCGAGAACAAGAATCTTGTCCTGCTCAACATCGAGAACGATGCAATCCAAACCGCCGTAGTTGATTACGCTCGAAGGAGCGATTTTGATGTTTGTTTTTGTCATAACGAAAATCTCCTTTGATTTTTGTTTCAGGTTGTGCTATAATGATAGCGGGTTAATTTCCTTTGCCGCTTACGGTGTTACCGCACCGTTGGCGGCTTTCTCTTTGTAAGACTCGTAGAGAGTCATTACAGAGCGGGAGTAGTTAGTTGAGTAGATTCCTTGATTCCACAGTTTTCTTGCACCGCTCGCACCGCAGTTGTATCGCATAAGAGCGAGTTCGACATTACCATCGGTCTTTTCGAGGTGTCCTGAGATAATGTAGATACCACACAATATGTTTTCCTTCGGGTCAAGGAAGTTACTCACGCCGAGCGTTGAGGACAGCCATTCATGATTACACTGATTGATTTGCATAAATCCGTAGTCGTTGGTCGTACTTACGACATCTGACCGAAACGAGCTTTCCTTGTCAATCAGAGCAATCACAAGCTCCATAGGCACTTCGTACTCCGAACACTTCTCTCGAATGTAGTCTTGTAACTCCTCGGAGAGAGGAATATCGAAGTAAAAGACCTGCGGCTCAGGAACGGGTTCAAGACTCGGACTTGTGATGTCCGGCTGCATTACGGTTGCGGTCGAAACATCGGTTTTTGTTTTGGGTGTTGAGGTGTCCTGCGGTTTGGGAAGAAACGCCAAACAACCTATCGCACCCACCGTCATGGAGAGCAAGATGATTCCTATGAGAGCCAAACTAAGACTGTTTCTCACAAGCCATCGTCTGATACCGCCATGCCGTTTCTTATGGACGGTTGTCATGTTGAAACACCTCCAAACCTCCATTGATACTTCACACCGTACTTTTTGAAGTACCATTCTTCAAACTCCCGGCGATGCTCTTCATCCTTCAAATACCGGGAAACTGTTTTGGCGAGAAGTCTGCCGATTCTCTTTTTCGTAGACTCCTCTAACGGAGTACTCACTCACAAACTCCCATCTTCGATTCATAGTCATCGAGGATTTCGAGGGAAGTCTTGATGATGGTTTCCGCTTTCGCACCCTTACGAACTCCACGAAGGACAGAACTCATCTCCGTTTTCTCGGTGATAACACCTCGTTCTTCGAGACGATTCACGAGCCAAGCGTTCGTAAGAGTGTTCCGATAGAGCATCAATCGGATTCTGTCTCGTTCTTCTCTCACACGGTCAACCTCCTTTTTCTTAAACTTTGTATACAACAACGGTTGACAAAACTCGTCTCTAATGGTATAATAGTATTGCCACATACCTAATACCATTGAGGAGCTTCGGCAAAGAAAGAACTTGTCGAGGGTGTCTTTCTTGTTGCCGTTTGTTGTTTACAAGTATATTATACTCCCCATTTAGGAGCTTGTCAAGCGGTTTTAGGAAAAATTCAAAAATAATTTTCCCTACTTAGGAGGAGCATGATATGAACAAGGAATTGTTGATGGAGCGCATTACCGCTCTTTGCAAGGAAAAAGGAATCAATCTTACTACCGCCTTTGAGCAGAGTGGAGTCGGAAAGAACTTTCGCAGTAACCTGAAAACCTCAAATCCGAGCGACAAAAATCTGTACCTGTTGGCAAAGTACTTCAATGTCAGCATCGAATATCTGTTGGGCGAAGAAACCGAGGAGGACTTAGCTCGCAAGGCGTTAGGCTTAGTCCTTGAATGGCTTGATGATAACGGCTTTGAGGTGCAACAGGACGAGCGTGATGATTATTCCATCGGCAAAGATGGACACTACATCTATCTGTCGAGTGCCGACTTCACTGCCGAGAGTCTGAGAATCAAAGCCGTAGCAGAACAGGGCTTTGAACTTGCAATGGAGAAGTGGGAACAGAAAAGATTTCCCTCTGTCCACATTGATAGATGCAACAACCATCTCTTCAACGCCATCAATGAAAGCCCCAACGCAACCCTCAACATCAACGGTACAGAGGGATTTACGGCTCAGGAGCTTGAATTGATTGACTTGTATCGAAACTTCCCGCTGAGAAAACAAATGGAGCTGCTGAATTATGCTTTCAACCTGAAAGAAGGTAAGCAATGAGAGTAGTTCTTTATATGAGATATAGCAGCGACCGTCAGACCGAGCAATCCATAGAGGGGCAAAATCGAGTTTGTACGGCATTCTGCGAGCAACAGGGGTATGAGATAGTAGACAGGTACATTGACCGGGCTACATCGGCTTTTAAGGACACGGACAAGCGCACAGAGTTTCAGAGAATGATACGAGATAGCGAAAAGCAGCTATGGGAGGGTATCGTTGTCTATAAGCTCGACCGCTTCGCCCGGAACAGATATGATTCTGCCACTTATAAAGCACGACTCAAAAAGAATGGTGTTCGTGTCATTTCGGCAACCGAGAACATCTCTGACAATCCGGAAGGGGTCATCCTTGAAGCAGTCCTCGAAGGTATGGCTGAGTTTTACTCCAAAGAGCTTTCTCAGAAAATCACAAGAGGTATGTTTGAATCTGCAAACAAATGTCATAGTATAGGCGGTCATATCCCCCTCGGCTATAAAATTGAAAACAAGAAGCTCGTGATAGATGAAGCAGGCGCAGCTATTGTCCGAGAAGCCTTTGACCTCTACGCCAACGGAGCTACTGTTGCTGAGATTTGCGAGACATTCAATACCAAAGGATATAGAACGGCAAAGAACGCAGAGTTCAATAAGAACAGTTTTCGGTCGATGTTCAAGAATGAACGGTATATCGGCATTTACAAATACAAAGACCTTCGTATTGAGGGCGGCGTACCTGCTATTGTTGATAAGGATACTTTTGCAATTGTGCAAAAGAAGCTCTCCAAGAACGCAGAAGCCCCGTCAAGAGGTAAAGCAAAGATAGACTATCTCCTATCACAAAAACTCTTTTGCGGTCATTGTGGCTCGCTTATGACGGGTGAGAGCGGTACAGGTAAAGGCGGTACAACCTACTTCTATTACACCTGCGGAAAGCGCAAGAGAGAGCATACCTGTGATAAGAAGCCTTTGAAGAAGGACTTTATCGAAAGAGCCGTTGTGGAAGATGCTCTCACGCTTCTCACCCCTGAGACAATAGATGAACTTGCCGATATTGCCGTCAATGAATCCATTCGAGAGATGGAGGAGAACTCTATCATCCCGGCGTTGAAAGACCAACTTCACGATACAGAGCGTTCTATCAACAACCTTGTCAAGATGGTCGAGAAAGGTGTCGAGTCCGATACAATAGCCGACCGACTGAAAGAGTTGGAAAAAGAAAAACGAGCCATCGAGAAACGGCTCGTTGTCGCACAAGACGATTATGTGCTTTTGGAAAAAGACCATATCGTTTGGTGGTTGAGTGAGTTTTGCAACGGGGATATTGAGGATGAGGAGTTCCGTAGGCATATTATCGACCTGCTCGTAAACTCGGTTACGGTATGGGATGAGCCTGACGGATGGTACAAAATCACTTCCGTTTACAACCTGACATCGAATAAAACCAAGACCTTTCGGTGTTCGGATTTGAGCGGTCAAGCTCCACCAAAGCCCCAAAGGCGTAAGTCTTTGGGGCTTTACTTTTTACTTCTTCACTATTCGCTCAATTCGCCTTTGGCGCTTTGGAAAGAACGGTATATAATGTATTTTCTTTCGCATTGGTTTTTTTCAAAATTTGCCTTGGTGCGTTATATATGCTATAATCTTTTCGGGTGATGATATTTTGTTCAGCGTTATTTTTGATATGGACGGTACTCTGTTGGATACGCAGCGAATTTGTATTCCGGCTTGGGATTACGCCGGAGAATTACAGGGCTTTAAAAACATGGGCAGTCACATACCCAATGTTTGCGGAATGAGTGAAAGCGGGTGGACAAACTATTTAAAAGAAAATTTCAAAGCTCTTAACCTTGATGCCTTTGTTCGCGAGGCGCGGCAGTATATATTGGACAACGGCAAAGTCAAATTTAAAAAAGGCGCGGTCGAGCTTATTGATTTTTTAAAACTCAACGGTATAAAAACAGGGCTTGCCTCGGGCTCTTCGAGAAATTCGATAAACCACCACCTGAACGAATTAAACGCATTCGATTTTTTTGACACCGTAGTTGCAGGGCACGATGTTGCAAACGGAAAGCCCGCGCCCGATATATTTTTGCTGACCGCCGAAAAAATGAAGGTAAAGCCCGAAGATTGTTTTGTTTTCGAAGATTCGTCAAACGGCGTAAGGGCGGCTGTTGCCGCCGGAATGAAATGTATCGGTGTTCCCGATATTGTTGATTTTCCGCCCGAGATACAAAAACTGTTATTTGCAAAGCTTAATGATTTATCCGAAGCAATAGAGATTTTAAGGCATTATTTATGTTAAGCCCTTATAAACTTGACATTTTTCGACTTTTAGAATAGAATTAAACTGCTTTATTTATAAGTAATAGGGGATTTTAGGTGTTATGAAGTTTTTGAACAGTGTTAAATCGGTATTTTATGCTATTGTTGCCTTTGTTGCGGAGCATAAAATAACTTCTGCCGTTACGGTTGCCGCCGTTGCGGGCGTTACCGCGGCGGTTTTAATTGTAACAAGCGTTTTATCGGCTCCTGCACAGTTGCTTTTATCAAGCGCCTCGGCAGGCGGTTTTGAAAGCAAGGTCGAAATACCGTCCGAGCCTCAGCAGGAGGTTTCACAACCCGAAAGCGTTGTTTCGAGTGAAGAAACAGCGCCGCAAATCACGCCTGCGGTCGAAAGCAGTAAACCCGAGCCGCCTATTCCGGCACCGGTTGTTCCGTCGGGCTCGCAGTACAACTACAACTCAAATATGAGCCCCGACAGCAATGTGTTTTTAGACGCGCTTGAACACACGGGTTATAATCTTACTGCCAACCGAAACAGCGGACTTATGTGGGCTTCGGGCAACAACTATGTTCTTTGCTCTCGCAAAAGGGGACTCGGCTGGCTGTCTAACATAACCTATGGCGGGGGCTGCAGCGGTTACGAAACAACCGCCGACGGTGTTCCCAATATTCACCGTTTTGAACAGGGCGGACTTGTATGCGCGTCTTATGTTACATATGCTTATTTCAACTATCTGCCTAATGTGGCAGGCATTGATACATCTTCGCTTATGCGCCCCGAGCGTTCCTATGACGCTAACAGCTGGTACAATGCCGCAAAGCAGTGGGTAAACGCCGGATATTCACGATACATAGAGTTTAACGCAAACGACGGCGGAAGCATAAACCGAGATATAGATTTTGACCCGTTTGAAGAAATACCGATAGGCTCGATTATGTGCACGCAGGATTGGTACAACCGTAACGGCCACTGCACACATATAAGTATTTACGCGGGCACAGTAAACGGCTATCACTGGGTAACCCATGTTGGTAACGAGAACGGCCCCGAATTTTGCGCTATGGAGCGTATGAACCGAAAGCCCCACCCGCAATGGCCGCTCGCAATTATCACTACGCCGTCAAATATACGCTTTTCTGCCGCGGTGGAGGTTACGGTAAATGACGAAAACGGTGCCCCGATACCGAATGTGCCGATAAGCGTAAAGCGCCAATCAAACGGTGTTGTTACCGAGCTTGGCGTTACAAACGCCGAAGGAAAAGTTATGGGTGAAAATCTTTCATACGGTCAGTATGAAATAATCCAAACCGTGCCCGCGGGTTACACCTGCCCTCAAAGCACGCTGACCGTAAGCTTTACCACCGCAAACAACAGTCTTAACAAGGCGGCATTTACAAACCAAAAAGAAATTAAGACAACCGAACCGATTTCAAGTGATACAACCGCTTCAGATGAAGAAAATTAAAAAACAGGTCTTGCAAAATTTTTCTTTTGCAAGACCTGTTTTTTACGGTATAGGAATATTATTGCCCCAATTCTAAATTTCTTTTATATGCCGCCTTTATACAGCCGACAACAATCTTTTCAAAATCACTGTTTTTAAGAACATTAACTCCCTCAATGGTACTGCCGCCCTTTGAGCAAACGGCGTCGGTAAGCTGTTCGGGGGTTTTTTCAGATGTCAAAAGCATTTCTGCGGCGCCCGCCATTGTTGCGGCGGCAAATTCTATCGCCTGCTCGGGTGACAGCCCGCACGCTTCTCCGCCCTTTGCGACGGCAGAGGCGAACATATACATAAAAGCAGGACCGCAGCCCGAAACCGAGCAACCTGCGTCGATGAGGCTTTCGGAAACCGAGTACAATTTACCGCTGTAACGCATATCGTTCACAAAATCTGCAACAGCATTTTGCTCTGCGCCGCTTGAGCAATAAAGAATTACCCCCCGCCCTACGCTTACGGGCGTATTGGGCATAATGCGTATAACAGACAAATTGCCTGCCAGCTGTTTTATTTTGTCTGTAGAAAGCCCCGCCGCCATAGAGATAAGCAGGGGTTTTTTTGCCTCTAACTGCGGTTTTATGCTGCCGAGCATATCTGCCATCATTTGCGGCTTTACGCCTAAAAATATACGGTCGCACTCAAGCACCGCTTGGGCGTTATCCGCAGCCGCCGTTACGCCCAGCTCCGCCGCCAACGCCTCGGCGCGAGATTTGTCAAAGTCGGAAAGCATAATGTCCTTTGTGGTTTTAGATAAGGCCCGTGCCAATGCACCGCCCATATTTCCGCAACCGATAAATCCGTATTTCATAGTATCACCTTATATGTCCGTTACCTTTTATAATGTATTTATAGCTTGTAAGCTCACGCAAGCCCATAGGGCCGCGAGCGTGCAATTTTTGAGTCGAAATGCCCATTTCGCACCCCAAACCAAACTCGCCGCCGTCGGTAAAACGGGTTGACGCATTAACATATACTGCGGCGCTGTCAACACAGCTTGTAAAAATTTTTGCCGCGTTATCGTCTTTTGTAATTATCGACTCGCTATGCCCTGTTGAATGAGCCGCAATATGTTCAATCGCCTCGCGCGTATTTCTAACGCATTTAACCGCCATTATATAATCTAAAAACTCGGTATCAAAATCGTTATCACCCGCGGGCGTACCGTTTATTACCGTAATTGCCTCGCCGTCTAATCTAAGCTCCACGGGTGCCAAACCATTTTGCTTACGCTTTGTAACAAGCGCGTCATAAACACGCGGCAAAAGTTCATTTTTAATATCACGGTCAACAAGCAACACCTCTGCCGCGTTACAAACGCTCGGTCTGCTTGTTTTTGCGTTTTCAATAATTTTTACCGCCATATCCAAATCGGCGGGTTTTTTAACATATATATGGCAAATTCCGGTGCCTGTTTGAATGCACGGAACGGTTGAATTGTTTATACAGGCGTTAATGAGCCCTGCCCCGCCGCGCGGAATAAGCATATCTATATATCCGTTAGCCTTCATAAGCGCGGTTGCGCTGTCACGCGAGGTATCGGTTACCAAATTTATAGCGTTCTCTGTAACTCCCGCCGCCGAAAGACCCTTGCGAAGTGCGCTTACAACAGCACATGCAGAATTAAAGGCTTCTTTTCCTCCGCGAAGCACGCAAACATTGCCGCTTTTAAGTGAAAGTGCCGCCGCGTCGCTTGTAACATTGGGTCGGCTCTCATATATAATTGCAATAACGCCTATGGGCACCGAAACCTTTGTAATGCACAAGCCGTCATCACGAGTAAAGCTGTCAAGCGTGAGCCCCACGGGATCGGGCAGCTTTGCCACGGCGCGTATGCCGCACGCCATGGCGGCTATTCTGTCGGCGTTGAGCATCAAGCGGTCAAGCATAACCTCGCTTACCGTGCCGCGCGCCTTTTCTATATCCTTTTTATTGGCGTCGAGAATTTTTTGTGTGTCGCTTACCAGCGCATCTGCCATTTTTAGCAAAGCGGTATTTTTTTGAACCTCGGTTAAATTTGCAACTTCTTCCTTTGCATGCCTTGCGGCAGTTAACATATCAATCATTTTTTGCTCCGATTACTTTTTTGAAAATTTAGTTCCAACCGATTTGCCCTCGGCAATATCATAAAGGCTTTCGGGTCGGTTGCCGTTTGTTATAATCATATCACAGCCGCAGTCAAGGCAAATTTTTGCGGCGTTAAGCTTTGTAATCATACCGCCTGTGCCAAATTCGGTGCCTTTGCCGCCGGCGGATTTCATAATGCCGTCGTCAATGCAGTCGACGCGGGTGATAAGCCTTGCATTTTTATCCTTGTGCGGGTCGGCTGTAAAAAGACCGTCTATGTCGGAAAACAATACCAATATATCCGCCCCGATGCTTTTTGCAACTATTGCCGCTAAAGTATCATTGTCGCCTATAACAATTTCTTCGGTGGCGACAGTATCGTTTTCGTTTATTATGGGTATAGCGTTTAGCTCTAACAAGCGGTTAAGTGTATTGCTGAAATTAAAATGCCTTTCCTCATTTTCAAGGTCGGCGCCCGTCATAAGAAGCTGCGCCACCGTATGATTGTATTCCGAAAACAGCTTGTCGTATGTATACATAAGCTCACACTGACCGACTGCGGCGGCGGCCTGCTTGGTTGGAATATCCTGCGGTTTTCCGTTTAATGCAAGCTTGCCTGCCCCCATGCCTATTGCGCCCGAAGACACAACAATAATTTCATTGCCCGCATTTTTTATATCACTCATAACCTTGCACAGCTCTTCAACACGGCGAATATTAAGATGCCCCGTGGAATGAGCCAAGGTGCTTGTGCCCAACTTTACAACTATACGCATTGCGGTTCTCCTCTTTTTAATTTAATACCATTATTATACATATATAAAGTAAAAAAATAAAGACTTTTTTTAAAGAAATATTGACAAGCAAAATTTATTGTAATATCATTATTAGGTATAAATTGTTTTTTAATTTAAGGAGGACAAAAGATGGATATCAAATTTGTAAAAAATGAAAATCCGAAACAAAAACCGGATCAGAACAATCTCGGATTCGGCCACATCTTTACAGACCATATGTTTGTAATGAACTACACTGAAGGCAAGGGCTGGCATGACGCAAGGATTGTTCCCTTTGGTGATATTACACTGTCGCCTGCTGCAATGGTTTTCCATTACGGTCAGGAAATGTTTGAAGGTCTTAAAGCGTACAGAGGAAATGATGGTAAAGCAAGACTTTTCAGACCTATTATGAATGCGAAAAGAACAAACGCATCAAACGACAGACTTTGTATTCCGAATGTTAATGAAGAAGATTTTGTTGAAGCAATAAGATCTTTGGTTTCAGTTGACAAAGACTGGATTCCTTCAGCTCCGGGAACATCGCTTTATATCCGTCCGTTTATTATTGCAACAGACGCATTTTTGGGTGTTGCTCCTTCAAAAACATATTTGTTTATTATAATTCTTTCGCCGAGCGGTGCATACTATGAAAGCGGACTTGCCCCTGTAGGCATCTGGATTGAGGACGAATACGTAAGAGCCGTAAGAGGCGGTATGGGATTTGCAAAAACAGGCGGAAACTATGCAGCATCGCTTGCAGCACAGGTTAAAGCTCACGATGACGGATATTCACAGGTTTTGTGGCTTGACGGTGTTGAAAGAAAATATATCGAAGAAGTCGGCGCAATGAACATTTTCTTTAAAATCGACGGAAAAATCGTTACACCGATGCTCAACGGAAGTATACTCCCCGGTATAACAAGAAATTCGGTTATTGCACTTTGCAAAGACTGGGGCTATGAAGTCGAAGAAAGAAAAGTATCTGTTGACGAGCTTATCGAAGCTCAGAAAAGCGGAAAGCTTGAAGAATGCTTCGGCACAGGTACGGCTGCGGTTATTTCGCCGGTAGGAAAACTCAGATACAAAGATGATGTTATGCTTATCAACAATAACGAAATCGGCGAAGTTGCTTCTAAACTTTACGATGAAATAACAGGTATTCAGAACGGAACAAAAGAAGACAAATTCGGCTGGATTACGTTTGTTGACTAATAAATAATATACTGTATGCCGCCGCGTATTTTCACGGCGGCATAATAAAAATTATCGGCAGAGGATGGTGCATATGAAATACATAGTAGTGCTCGGCGACGGAATGGCAGATTATCCCGTAAAAGAGCTAGGCGGAAAAACACCGCTTGAGGCTGCAAAAAAACCAAATATTGATTCCCTTTGTAAAAAAGGAACACTAGGAACAGTTTCAAACGTCCCCGAAAATTTAAAGCCGGGGAGCGACGTTGCAAATCTTTCGGCAATGGGATATGATCCGCAAAAATATTATTCCGGACGCTCTCCGCTTGAAGCGGTAAGCATCGGTATAGACCTTAAAGAAACGGACGTTGTGTTTAGATGCAATGTTGTTACCCTTACGGAAGATGAGGACGAATACACCGAAAAAACCATTATTGACCATAGTGCCGATGAAATTACGACAGAAGAGGCGGCTGAGCTTATTAATGCAATTCAAAAAGAATTTGGAAACGACCATCTTACTTTTTATCCCGGAATCAGCTACCGTCATGCGCTTGTTTGGGATAACGGCTCGTTAAATGTCGACCTTACGCCGCCGCACGATATTCTGGAAAGAAAAATCGGGGAGTATATGCCAAAGGGCGACGGCAGCAATGAGCTTTTTGAAATTATGAAAAAAAGCTACGACGTCTTAAAAAACCACCCTGTAAACATCAAGCGAAAAGAAAGAGGTCTTAACCCTGCAAACTCCATATGGATTTGGGGAGAAGGAAAGAAACCCAGACTTGACAATTTTGAAGAAAAATTCGGAAAAAAGGGTAGTGTTATATCGGCTGTTGACCTTATAAAGGGAATTGCAATCTGCGCAGGTCTTGAAAGCATTGACGTTGA
>ERZ780149.207-NODE-207-length-79458-cov-5.483684_pt1 | contig 79458 bp, 79 predicted proteins | sample MGYA00511367_ERZ780149 | MGnify/ENA primary metagenome ERZ780149 (study PRJEB29588, sample SAMEA2153852) | human gut metagenome | biome: human gut; feature: human-associated habitat; material: faeces | place: Denmark | collected 2008/2010 ... | reverse complement strand
TTAATATAAAAAAATTAAACAATATATGTTGCATTTTTTTTCGCGGTGTGATATAAAAGAAAGTCATCATTGATAATTTGCACTCGTGACTTATTCTTTGTCGGTTGCCTGAGAGGGTTGACAAAGGAGCAACGACAGCGCGAGGAAGTTTAAAAACAAGGAGGAAAAAAATTATGCCAGTTATTTCAATGAAACAATTATTGGAGGCCGGTGTTCACTTCGGTCACCAAACAAGAAAATGGAATCCGCTCATGAAGAAATATATCTTCACAGCAAGAAACGACATCCATATTCTCAACTTGGAGCAAACATCAGACCTTATTGATGCTGCTTACAACTATGTCAGAGATGTTGCCGCAAGCGGAAAAACTGTTCTTTTCGTAGGAACAAAAAAACAAGCTCAAGAAGCTGTTAAGGAAGAAGCAGAACGCTGCGGAATGTTCTATGTGAACAACCGTTGGCTTGGCGGATGCTTGACAAACTTCAAGACAATCAAAACAAGAATCGAAAGACTCAACAAACTCAACCAAATGGAGAAAGTTGGCGAATTCAACTTGTTGCCAAAGAAAGAAGTTGCTCGTCTTAAACAAGAAAGAGACAAACTCGAAGCAAACCTTGGCGGAATCAAGGACATGAGAGAACTTCCAGGACTTATCTTTGTTGTTGACCCAACAAAAGAACACATCTGTGTTAAAGAAGCAAAAGCACTTGGAATTCCACTTGTTGGACTTGTTGACACAAACTGTGACCCAAGCAACATCGACTATGTTATTCCAGGCAATGACGATGCAATCCGTTCTGTAAAACTCATTGCAAGTGCAATCGCAGACGCAATCATCGAAGCTCGTGAAGGCGTTTCAATGAAAACTGTTGAAAATGAAGAAGACGCAACAGATATGGCTGCTGCCCTCACCGACGACAAAGCACTTGAAGAAGCAAAAGCTGAAGAAGAAGTTGTTGAAAAGAAACCTGCTAGAAAACCAAGAGCAAAAAAAGTTGAAACCCCAAAAGAAGGAGAATAATTATGTTTACAGCACAAGATATCGCAAAGCTTAGAGCAATGACAGGTGCAGGCATGATGGACTGCAAAAAAGCGCTCACAGAATCAAATGGAGATATGGACGGCGCTGTCAAATTCCTTCGCGAAAAAGGAATGGCAGCAGCAGCAAAAAAGGCTGACAGAATTGCAGCTGAAGGCGTTGTTGGCTCATACATTCACATGGGCGGAAAAATCGGTGTTTTGGTTGAAGTCAACTGTGAAACAGACTTCGTTGCAAAATCAGAACAATTCCAACAACTCGTCAAAGACATTGCAATGCAAATTGCAGCAGCAAAACCTTTGTATGTAAATTCAAGCGAAGTTCCAGCTGAAGTTTTGGAAAGCGAAAAAGAAATTCTTCGCACACAAGCACTCAACGAAGGAAAACCAGCTCAAATCGTTGAAAAAATGGTTGAAGGAAGAATCAAAAAATACTACCAAGATTTCTGCCTTATGGATCAACAATTTGTTAAAAATCCAGACCTCACAATCGCAACACTCATCAACGAAGCAACACTCAAAATTGGAGAAAAAATTTCAATCAGAAGATTCACTCGTTATGAAATGGGCGAAGGTCTTGAAAAAAGAGTTGACAACCTCGCAGAAGAAGTTGCAAAAATGTCAAAGTAATTTGATTATTAAAAAACACGGGCAAAGTGAAACCCGTGTTTTTTTTGTGTCCACATCATTCCAAAACCTCAATTTTTTGCATATAATTTGCTCCATTGCAAAAACTAAACTCGGAGGAAAATATGAAAGACGCGGATTTGAAACTTTTGAATGCAATATACCAAAATGTCAAAATGGGAGTTGAATCAATGGAAGAACTTATGGGAATTTGCAAAAGCGAAGACCTGAAAACCGAAATTAGCAAACAACTTTCAGACTACAATATTCTCGCAAAAGAGTGCGAAATGCTCGCCAAAGCAGAAAATCTTGACATAAAGGATAACAACTGGTTTGACAAAACAATGCTTTATAGTTCAATCAAAATGAAAACCTGTTTTAACAAGAGCGAAGAAAACATTGCCGAGATGCTTATTGTTGGTAGCACAATGGGCGTTATTGATGTGATTAAAATAAAAAACAAAACAGGCTGCGACAACAACGAAATTTTGGAAATCGCTTTGAAGCTTGAAGACTTTCAAGAACGCAACATTCAAAAACTAAAACCATTTTTGTGCTAAATCAAAAAAGTTAAGAGAAACCCTCTTAACTTTTTTGGTTGATATTTCAATTTAATTTGTCTTGCGAGATGAAACTGAAACAGCATTAAGTGCGAAATCAAAAAGTCTTTCTCCAACCCCACCAATGGAAATGGCATTTGTTTTTATTGTGTCATACTTATTCCCGTTTTTTGTGACATCAACAAGGCGATAGAAATATATGCTTGAAAGGGTCGCGTAATCTTGCCCCAAGAGGACTGGTTTGTCAAAACAAACTTCAACCAATGTTCCAAGTTCTTCTTGAATATAAACCATTGAAGAAAGGATTTGTTCGTCATCTGCCCTATTTTCGACAAAACCAAAGTTTTTCATGCTTGCAATGAATGGTCGAGTTGTCACAAACATTCCTGCAAATCTTGAAACGCTCACAGCCATTTGAGAATATGTTTTGATATCAAACACACTTCTTCTGAATTGTTCAAATAATGGATTCTCAATCGCATACAAAACATCATCAAATCTTTCATCAAGGTCAAGAGAATGGACAATTGAAATTTGCGGATTGTCAAGTTGTAGAGTTTGGACGACATATCGTTTTTCATCTCCGTCCAAAACAAAAGCATTATATAGACGCCCAAAATTATATTCGCCCCAAACCAAATGTCTTGCGAGTTCTCCCAAAACATTTTTTGACATAAATAGTTTTTCAAATTTTTTTGGAGTGTATTCTCGTTTTGAAATAAATGCATTGAACAGTCTTTTTGTTTGCTCGCTTACGCTTTGATCTGTTGCGACATCTTCAACCAGTTCGTCATAAACATCTGACAAGTTTTTGTTGTTTGCTGTGGCATATAAGTTCGCATATTCATCTTTGAGATCGCCCAAAATTTCCGGCGATTTTTCACAAAGTTCTTTGATTCCCGCAAGCACTTGTTCGCGTTCAGAATAAATCAAACATTCAGCCAAATAGTTGGCTTCTTTTCGGCGCCCAAGCCTAAATAGTTCAACCATTTTGTTTGCCATTCTCTCCGCTTTTTCTTCGCGACAGAGAAGTGCACACATTCGAATTGCCCATTTTGCACATAAAATATCCGGTTTGTTTTCAATTTCGCCAAAAACTGCTTCAGCAAACTCCGAAAGTCCTTGCATTTCAAATATATTTTCAAGAACTTTGAGTTTTTTGATGTTTTTGAGATTTTTTTCTTCCTTGAACAAATATATTATGAAAGAAAAAATCGCATCATCACATTTATATCCGCTTTTGAGTTTTAGGTCAAATTTTGAGAACACAACACCAAGCGCGCGTTGTTGAGGTTCTTTGATTTTTCTTCGAACCGCATACAAAAACTGTTTTTCTGTTTTGATTGAAAGAGTGTCTGTGATTCCAAGAATTGATGCGACCATGCTTTTTACTTCTTCACATTTATCGCTCTCATAAATTTGTTTGAGTCGTGTGATAATTTCGTTATCTGGCAAAAATTTTGAGTAAATTCCAATGAGTTCGATTTTTCGTTTGTCATCAGAGAAAATAAACTCTTTATCAATAAAATTAATCACATCTTTTTTGTATGTTTTGAAAATTCCGTCACTCTTTTCTTTGTTGAAAGCAATTTTTGCAATATAGTCTTCAACCAACAAATTGATTCCCTTGTTGGAATTGAAACTGCAAACTGCCTCAATGAGTTCATATTTATATTCTTTTCCGTCACGAATGTAATCATAAATCCACTGTTCATTCTGATTGAAAAAAAGTTGGATATATTCGCTTGCTGGGTTAATCCATTGATAGAGCACACTTCCTTCGTTTGACGAAACAATTTTTGCAACAAATGGCAGATAGAGTTCAGAGTCAATTTTGCAGTTTTTGACAATTTCAATAAATCGGTCAAAATAGCGTTCGGAATATGAATAACTGCCTTTGACACTTTGATATTTGATTATTCCAATTTGGTTGGCAAAAATTTTTTTGACAAAAATAACAATTTGTTCATAGTTTTTTGAAACGAGCAAAATCTTTATGAAATTTCCAACAGACGGCAAAAAATCACGAAGCTGAAAAAGCATTTCGGATATGTCTTCAATGATATTTTGTTTGTTATCAAGCAAGTCAAGACCTGCGGCATACTCTTTGATTTTTGGAAGGTCGAGAGAGGTTTCAACAAACGCTGAAACATCTTCGAGCCCAGTCGCACCGTCACGAATCAAACAATTATATTTTTCTGCAATCTGCTCAATATTCTTAAGAATAATCATAATTTGCTCCTGCCATATTAAATATTACAGCATTATATTTTACCAAAATAACAAAAACAACGCAACAAATTTTGATTATATCCGTTTTATCATTTGACCCAATTCAACAAACTTAACCGTTTTATTCAAGAACAAGTTCGCATATTCCTCTTTCTGCAAAATGTCACGAGCAAAAATCTCAGCAAATATTCTTGCTTCCGCACTTGGAAGTTTGATAAATTCCCTTGAATAAAAAAACTGTGCTTCAAGCGGAATGTAGTCAAACGAACAAATCATTTTGGGTTCGTATTCGCACCCCGCATATTGCAACACATTCATTCCGTTTTCGCATGAAAACACAAAATAAATTTGTTTAATTTCTGGTGGCAATGGGTCATCTTCTTCAATTCCACCAACCCATTCACAAAACTCTTGAAAAACCAAATTGTATTTATCCAAATCTTTCATTTGAGCACCTGTGAAACAACAATTGAAGTAACAACAAAACATATTGCGAGTGCCAAAAATGTCAGCGCCGCATTAAACAAGCGAAACTTGATTTTCGCAACTTTGCTTGTTGCAATAATCTGACGAGCAAGGTCATTGTCAAATCCGTCCGGCTTATAGGATTTTGGAAGAGAATAATCGGTTTGAATTTTTTTGATATATGTTTCTTCATCAAAAGTTGATGCATCTTGAAAATAAATCAAGTTCTTTGCTTTTTCAGATTTTTTGAATGCATGAAACCAGCGAATTTTTCTTGAGCTCATTGCCGAAAAAGAACAAAAAAGCGATGCTGCACATGCCACAATCGCGCATGAAGCAAAGACCGCACCCAGTCGAGTGTAGAGCGAAAATTGACTTGCGGCGAACACTATCACCGCACTTGAAAGCGTGATTGAAATGTTGTGTTTTCCTTCTGCAAAATGCAAGTTTTCCATGACTTGAGCAAGAATGTATTTGAGAATCTGTTTCATAAATCTATTATGTGCAAACTTTCAAAATTTCTCCCAAATATTGATTTGGTGTTGCCTTCAAAAACAAGTTTGCAAGTTGCGATTGAGTTAGCACTTTTGTTTTGCCGTCCGGAAAAACAACATATACCAAATTGAATTTATTGCGTTTGCAACGCCTTGCAATATCCATGATTTTTGTGTCGAGTGTCACGGCAAAAGTGTTCACTCCACTCACCCCGCTTTTTTGTTTTCGAAATACAGACAAAATGTTGATTCCCAAATACTTGCCTCCCTCATTTTTATCAACAATTCCGAGCATCAAAAATATCGCCGCAAAAAGCAAAGTGAAGTTCACTGAAAAGAACAATGAGGCAACAAACAAACCAAGAAGAATAATCACAAAAATATAGTTGAATATTTTAACAATTTTTATTGCAGTTTTTCGATTGAATTTCAGTGAAATTAAACCACATAAAACCCTTCCGCCATCAAGCGGATAAGCGGGCAATAAATTAAATAAAAATAATGTCAAATTCGCTATTGCAAAAGTGTATAAATAAGAATATGTTTCAGGATATACCCACCAAATGGCAAGAGTCACAACAAGCAAAAACAAGTTGCAAATTGGACCCGCAATAGCGATTTTTATCTCATCTTTTTCGGAGTAAATTTGGTCCTTGAGATTAAGCCCTGCCCCGTATGGCATAAGGATTATGGAACTTAGTTTATACCCCAATCGTTCAGAGACTCGCCCATGAGCGTATTCATGAATTAACACGCAAATAAAATATTGAAAAAATTCAAAAAAACGCCCTTGAATCAGCATAAATATGGCAAAAATTATAAATAAATAATGTATTTTTATTTTCATTAATTTTTCACCACAAATTCCATGAGAAAATCAAGTTTGAACAAACAAAAAAAATGATGAAAATTGAAACAGATATTGCAAGATATTTAATAAAAAATTTCTTGTCTAAATTTTGTGAAATTAAACAAGAATCAATTTTTTCTTCACGCGTTTTTATCAGCCTTTCATCAAATGTTTTCACATCTTATTATATGGTGTGAAATTTGCAATCATGCAAGAGGAAGTGTGCCAATTATTTTTGCTCTTTTTGCACGTGCATAGATATTGAGATGAATGCCATCAACGTCAACATCAATGTCACACTCGACACCTGGGTCATCAAGTTCAAGATATTGGACAAGAACATTTTTTATGTCACTTTCAATGAGTCTTTTGAGTTTTGTTGGGTCTTGTCTTTTGTCGACCGTAAGAATTTTTTTTAGCCTGTCTGCTCCGTCCATATTCTCTCCTATATAATCTTTTTCAAACCTCGACGAATAACGCCAGAAAGTCCTCGATATCTGTTTGTGCAATCATAAATCTTTCTTGTTCCGTTATGCAAGTTTTCACACAAAAGCGTGAAAGCACGCCCCGCTGGCGTTCGCCCCACAAGCCCGCCAAAATTAAGAAGAGTGCTAACTGCATCATCTTCTGGAATAACGCCCAGCAAGTTCACTCCAAGCATTTCTGAAATTTGATTTTCGTCAAGCATATTGCCTTCAAGTTGCATATCGCCACGCATTCTGTTGACAACAATATACTTTTCTTCCAAGTGAAAATTTGCCAAAATTCCCAAAACCTTGTCCGCATCTCGAATGCTTGAAATGTGTGGCGTGACAACAATAATAGCCTCGTGTGCGGGATATACCGCCCTCATAAAGCCTTCCTCAACACCCGCTGGACAATCAATCAAAATGTAGTCAAATGAAACATCAAGCGTGTCGACAATATCTTTGATGTTTTCCTTGGTGATTTTGCCCGAATTATATGTATGGTTTGACGCCAAGATATAGAGAGAAGGAAAACGAGGGTCTTGAACCAACGCTTGTTTGACTCTGCATTTGTTTTTGACAACATCCAAAATGTCATAGACAACATTATCTTCAAGTCCCATCACAACATCAAGATTGTTTAGTCCAATATCGACATCAATAATGACAACACGAAAGCCAAATTTTGCCAGCGTTGCACCAAGGTTGGCACAAACTGTTGTTTTTCCAACACCACCTTTGCCACTTGTTAGGACAATTTTTCTTGCCATAAAAACTCCTTGAAACAAGTGTAAAATTTTGTATAAAAAAACAAAAGGAACAATTTGGTATTTTTTGTTCCTTTTTTGCTTTTTTTAACAAATTAAAACTCTTTTAGTATATCGCCAAGTTGAGAACTATCCGAAAGAAGTTTGCCACATCCCAAAATTGAACAAATGTCTGGGTCTTCAATGATGCGAACTGGAAGTTTGAGTCTTTTCCTCATAAAGTCTTCAAGCCCAGAAATCTTTGACACGCCACCGCAGAAGAATATTCCACCACGACTTAAATCCGAGCAAACATCGGGAGAGCACATATTGATTGTCGACTCAATCGCATAGGCAATTTTTTCGAAAGCATCAATAATCCCCTCTTTGACGACATCAGCAACAACAATAATGGGTTTTGGTGCTTGTGTCCTTGAATCAACACCCAAGACTTCAATGTTTTGAATATCTCTTTCATAGAGCGAACCAATTTCTTCTTTTATTTGTTTTGCTGCTTGTGGACTTATGAATGCTTGATAGTTTTCTTCAACCGCAGCCATAATCTTGTCATCACAGACCTCGCCTCCAACGCCGATTGTGCAACCTTTGAGAATGGTGTTCATATTGACTGTTGCAATATCAGTCTTTCCATGTCCAATATCAACAATGAGATATGTGGTTGGTGTGTGAACAAATTTTCCTCCACCAAGCGCACTTGTTATCACGCCAGGAACAAGTTTTACACTTGCGATGCCTGCTTTGTAGCACACTCTTGCATATGTTTCTTTTTGCTCATCTGAAAGAGCACATGGGACACAAACAACCGCATCAATGGTTTTTGAAAAAATTGATTTTGGCTTTATTTTTTGAAGAAAATGTTTGAGTAGTGTCGCAGCGTATTCTTCGCTTTTTATTTCGCCTTGAGAAATTGGTGAAAAAACAACAGTTTGGTCGCTTGTTTTTCCTTCCATTTCTCTTGCCTCATTTCCATAAGCCTTGATTTGTTCACTGCCAAAAACTTTTGAAAGTGCAATGAGTGTTGGTTCACACAAAACCAACCCGCAATCTTTTGCAAATATTCTTGTTTGACTTGAGCCCATATCAATGGCAATTTTTATTGAATTCATATTTTCTCCTTATGGTAAAACAACCGCACTTGTTTCAATTTTTGCGCCAGCACGCTCCACGACGAATGTCACACTTGCGCCTTTGCCCGCACGCAAGCAATTATAATAAAAATCGTAAACATTGTTTATGTCATATGTTTTTTCATTATAAGTCATTTGCAAAATAACATCATTTTTGAGAAGTGTCAAAGAGCCAATCGCACTATATGGATTTGTTTTGATCAACACTCCTTCGCCCGAATATGCACCGCTGATATATTTGCTGAAAACTTTGTCTTGGCAAGTTATCGCAGGAATTGGGTCAACATAATCACGCCTGTTTTCATAACTCTCAACAACCCCATCAATAATCTTTATTATTGGATAAATCGGAACTGCAAAATTAATTTCTGCAACATAATTATCATTTTTGTCTTCAACCATGCTGCAAGAATTAATTCCAACAACATAACCTTTTGAATCAATGAGTGGTCCTCCAGAATTCCCGGAATTAATCGTTGCTTGATGTTGAATCAGATATTCATAAATGCGAGTTGTTGTCACATCTCCATTTGCCGCACCAACACGATTTAGTCCGTTGACTCGTCCAAAAGTTGTTGTGTTTTGAAGATTCATTTCGATTGGTGTGCCAATTGCAATCACTTCGTCGCCAATTTTTAACTTGTCGCCATCAGAACAAGCAAAACTCCTATCCTTCATTTTTGCATAGCGAATGTCCGTGTATGATGACTTTATGATTGCAAGGTCAAGGTCGTCATTTGCCCACAACAATTCACTCTTATATCCTTTTTGTTGATCGCCATTAAGAAAAGTGTAGATTTCATAAATTGGATTGCTTTTGCTTTGTGCAATAACATGGTAATTTGTCACAATATATCCGCCAGCATGAACGCAAACACCACTGCCAAGTGAAAAAGAGTCGGGATTTGTCTTGCTGACAACTTTGATTGAAACAACCGCATCTTGATAGGCTTGAGCAACAGCAGCAACATCTGCTCCGTCAGAAATTTCAATTTGAGTGCCTTGCGCCATTGGGTGCTGAAATCCGCCGACCAAATAATAGGCGATAAACAAACCTCCAATACAACCAATCGCCAAGCAAAATATAACAATCATAACATTTCTGAAAATTGATGTTTGTCGCATTTGCGCCTCCATGATTACATTTTATTTCATCAATTATACTTTGTCAAATAATCTTTCAAATTGCATAAAAAAGGACATACTCTTGTATGTCCTTCAGTTTTAGATTACTTCCAAATATTTTTTAAATACCTTCTTGAAATCAGCACCCATTTTCATTCCTTCAGATATTTCAAATGTTGCGTCGCCTTCAACAACAGTTTTCATGATGACACTGTCGCCCAAAATATCACAAGAAATGTCTTTGACAACGCTCGTTTTTGTTTTGTCGAGTGCAACAGCAAGTTTTATGATTGTTCCAAGTTTTCTGACCGCATCAAGATCATCTTCGGTGACGATGTCTTTGTATTTTACCCAATCAGACAAGTTGAAATTATCCAAATTTTGACAAACTGATGCAAATGCGGCAATCAAAATTTCTCTTTGTGAAACACCATTAATGTTTGAATTCAAAATGATTTCAAAACTATTTTTTTCACTATTTTCAAATCTGATTCTTCTTCCACTGTCATACAACGATGCAGCAATGCGAAGAGGTTTGACATAGTATCTGTGAAGTTTATGAATGACTTTGAGTTGTTTGAATAGCATTATTGACAAAGCGTAAACTTGACTTGCATTTGTCATTTCTTGGTCACGAAATGCTCTTATGTTTTCGATTGAGAAGCCCATCATATCAGAAAGTGGTTTGTCGTTGATTTCAGGAACAATATTGTTATAAATCAACCCTTCTTTTTTGCCATAAGCAGAAATCGACATATTTTCAATATGCAAGCATTCAAACAAAGTTTTTGCAATCGCAAGGCCACAAAGAACAACATCCGCGCGCTCTGATGAAACACCCTTGAGTTTCTTTGTTTTGTCAACGTCCAAAGTCTTAACAAAGTTGTTCACCGCATGAAAACTATCGGCACTCAAAATATAGTTGTTTTCAATATCCAAAGAATATCTTGATGTTTTTCTTGAAAGATATCCAATGCTTTTGAACATTGTGCCAGAACCAATAAATTGAATTTCTGGGTCAAGATTAGCAAGAAATTCAACTTTTTTGAGTTGTTTTTCAACAAAACTCTCAACTTTTTCGCATTTTTCAGAAATATTATCAACTTTTTCAAACTCGTCTGCAAGGCTAGTTGCCCCAAATGGCAAACAAACTTGGTTGAGAATTGTGCGTCTGTTGTATTGAATTATGTTGGTTGTGTTGTTCGCAATTTCAATAATAATTCCTTTTGGAATGTCAACAGTGTTGACAACCCCAGCATATGTCGCACGCATTTCATCCTCAACTGTGAGCAAGTTCATTGTGAACCCGCAAGAGTTGTATACCTCGTCCAAAAAACTATTTTGGTTTTTTGCCTCGCGAACAAGACTTGTTGCAACGCAAACAATCTTTGCAACACCTCGTCTGTCACAAAGTTTTCTAAACATTTTCAAAATTCCAATGCATTCAGATATTGTTGTTGGTTTCAAAACACCACTTGTCTGAATGTCTTTTCCAACCTTGATTTGTTCTTCAAGTTCATCAACAACGTCAAAATATCCGCCGTCTTTTGTGTTGAGAAGAATCAAACGCAAAGCACTATTTCCAAGTTCAATTAATGCAACTTTTTCCATATAATCCTCAAAATTTTCCTAATCAATTTTTATTGCTTCAACTGGGCAAGTGTTTTCACAAGCACCACATTTCACACAAATGTTTGGGTCAATAACAGGTTTTGAATCAGCCCCAAATTTGATTGCTTCAACTGGGCAAACTGAAACACACGCTCCACAACTAATACATTTGTTCTTGTCAATCATAGTTTCACCTCTACTAATGCAAGTATAATAGCATATAGCAAAAAGTTTGTCCACTATTTTTTGTTTTTTATAAGCATAAAAAAGGTTATGAACTGCCAAATCGCAATGGTAATCAAAAACGCTCCAAAAATGATGCGAACAATGTTTCTTGGAATGAGATTTGTTATGCTCGCACCAACCACTGAAAACAGCACTCCTGGCATAATTATCCACATTAAGTTTTTTGTTTGTATGAAACCATTTTTTGAGTGAATAATTATTGCGACAATAGCAGTTGGAATGAACGCAAGAAGATTGATGCCCTGCGCGACTGTTTGAGGAATGCCCAAAAGTATTGTGAGCGCTGGAATCATGATAGTTCCACCGCCAAGTCCCATGCCCGAAATTACGCCTGAAAAAAGGCCAATGATGATAAGCCACAAAATCACCATGGCAGCACCATTTTTATGCCTGCTGCGAGCATGAGCACAGCAAAGGCAAGCATAATCCATTTTGACTTGATTTTTTTGAGAAAAATTGCCCCAAACACGCCACCAAAAAGCACCCCAACCCCGCATAAACCAAGGCTAAACATATCAATGTTATTGTTTAAAAGATAGACAACACTGCTGACAATGCTGAGTGACAACATCACGACAAGTGCTGTGGAATGAGCTTCTTTTGTTTTGAGTGAGTAGAGTTTTTCAAGCATTGGCACGCAAAACATACCTCCTCCACCCCCCAAAAATCCATTTATCAGACCAATAAAAATGCCCGCAAGGACAATCCACAAAATGTTGAAATCAAGTCTTTTTTTGTTCATGATATTATTATTGTTTTTTCAGCCCAAATTATTTGATTTTATTAAGATATTATTATATAATGGCAAAGTTAAATTTATATTAAAGGTGAAATATGGGACAACAAAAAAACAAATTTACAAAAATATTTTTTCCAATTATCTGCTTGGTGATTTTTGCATGCACACCTTTGTGCTTTGCACTTTCATCAAAAGTCCAAAATGTTTTTGCAGAAACAAGTGATATTGTTGAAGTTTCAATATCAAACAAAGACTTTGATAGTTCTTCATCAAGCTCTCTGCAATCAAGTCCAAGTGGTTGGAACAAAATTGAAACATCTGACGGCGTGAAAAGTGGCATCATTTCTGTTGACGAAACAGATTTTTCAAACAACAAAAACACTTACGGTCTTGAAATTGGACAAAACCCAGGTCGTGGCGGGACTGTTGCAAGCGACAAACATATCCTTATGGTTAACGCACAAAAAAATTATGTAAAAGCAGGATTTGAGTCAAGCTCTTCGACTTCTTTGGAAGCAAATTCTTTCTATGTTGTTGCAATAAACACAAAAACAACTTCATCAAGTTTTGCTTCTCTCTATGTTGACGGCTTGGTTGACAACTATGATGCAACAAACAGTTTTTCAGAAGTCAACTTTCAACAATGGACAAAAAACTACTTTTTCATCAGAACTGGCGCCACAAAAAAAGATATCAAAATCCAAATGTATCTTGGTTCAAAAAATACACCTTCGACGTCGGCTGTTTTCTTTGATAACATCGAATTTTTTAGAACTTCAGAAAGCTCATATGAAAACTTGCTCACTCAACAAGTTGCTGAAAATGCGACTCGCCCACTCGAAGCAAAAACATATCGTGAAATCAACCTCGTTGACGACTATGTTGACATCACTTCAAAAATTGGCAATGCAAACTTCAACGACCCTTCCACTTCGGTTCTCTCACCAATTTTTGACACCTCGGCAAAATTTGTTGATGTAAGAGATAATTCAAAGTATTCAAATCTCTCATCAAACAACTCATTTGCATTTATGATTAAGAATGAACAAAAATCTTATTCATGTTATGAACTTAAAGACATTGTTGTTCCAGCCTACGGCGTTTATGCAGTTTCAGTTGATGCAAAAATCATTGAAGCAATCTCATCATCAAACGCAACACTCAAACTTGTTGAAAGCGACGAAATCAAAAAAGATTATCCTTCATATGAACCAAAGTCTGCCGAACTAACAATTTCATCAAACACAAATGCTGTGAAAAATGATTTCAATACCTACACTTTCTTTATCAAAGGAAACGGACTTAAAGAAACAAAATTCTCTCTTCAAGTTTCAATTGGAACAAAGGACTCAAAAGCAACTGGCGAAATCGCACTTGATGACATCAAATTCTTCAGCATGACATCAAAAGAATATGATGGCGCAACTGGAAGTTTCCAAAAAACAATTGATCTCAATTTGTCATCTGCTTCTCCTCTTATCGCAAATGGACATTTCAACAATTATACAGTTTCGACACCGGTTGAATTTGTTGCCGGCAAGCCCGCTTATGCTTTCCCTTATGAAGTGGAAAAATGGACACATGAAGTTGACCCAAATGTTTCAAAAACCGATATTGCTTTTGGTGTTATAAACACACAATCAAAATTGTATAACGCAACAATGATTGGCACTGCAAACCCACAAAACCCCGACTTTAACATTGTTGACCCAGACACCCATGAGGCAAACGCAAACTCAAACAACATTCTCATGTTCAAGAATTTGGCATCAACCCATCAATCCGCTTCTCTCTCTTCAATCTCGCTCGAGGCATCTTCGACCTATGAACTCACATTTGATTGCAAGACAGAGCTCAATGCAGGAGCACTCTCTTTCTCCGTCATTTCAGACAGCAAAAAAATATCAAAATTTTCTGAAATTAACACAAATGGCGATTGGAAAAAATACAAAGTTGCAATCAGAACAAATGCCGCTTCAACCAACATTGACATCAAATTTAATTTTGGAACACAAACGCAAAACGCAATTGGATTTGGATTTGTTGACAATGTCAGACTTGTCAAGAAAACTTTGACAGATGAACAATTCTTGGCTCTTGAGAATCAAAACAACACAAAAATTGTTGACTTCAAAAATGGCAACTGGAAAATTGTTTCTGACACACAAAATACTTTTGGTGTTTGGGAACTGCTCACCTCTTCAAGTTCGCTTTGTGACGGAGCATTCGCTGGCGTAATAAATGCAAAAGAAAACGCTTTTGGCGTCGTTGGTAAAAACGAAGACAACAATATGCTCATTGTTTCAAACACAGAAAAAGGAACATCAAGCATCACAACAAAAAATGATTTCCATTTCACAAAAGACAAATTCTACAAAATTTCACTCAACATTCTCACTCAACGTATGCAAACACTCACAAGTGAAGATGACAAAGAATTGACATTTGGCGCAAGTTTGAAACTTTCTGGTTTTGACACAACTCTCAAAAACATTGTCACAAACGGAGAATTCAAAACATACACATTCCTTCTCAAAGCAACAGAAGATGGCGATCAAGGTCTCACACTCACAGTTTCAAGTCCAACATCTCAAACTCTTGGAACAGCAATCGTTGACAATTTGGTTGTGACAGAACTCGACCAAGCGGAATATGACGAAGCAGTTGCACTCAAGGAATCCAAAAAACAAGCAAATGTCGCAGTTGTTGGAACATCAAGCAATGACGACACAACAGGCGACACAACAGACGAAGCAAATGAAACAAACAAACTTTCAAACAAAGAAATCTGGCTTCTCGTCCCATCAATCATATTTGGTGTTGCAGTGATTGGCGCAATTCTTGCTTTCACACTTCGACACATCAAAATCAAAAAGTTTGAAAAATCAACTCAAGCAACCTATAACCGCAAATCTTCTCTTGAACGCGAAAAAGCAAAAATTGAGGCAAAGAAAAACATTGACAAACAAATTGCTGAACAAGTTGAACTGCAAAAGATTGTTGAAAATGAACTTGCAACACTTGAAGCAAACTATCAAAAAGATTTGCAAGAGTTTAGATCACATGGAAACTCAAAATCAAGCAAGATGGAAAAAGAATTCAAATCTTATATGAACGAAAAATCAAAACTTGATGCAACTTTGAATTCAATCAAAGAAAAGATCAAACAACTTGAAAACCCTGAACTTCTCGTTCTTGAAGAAAAGAAAATCTATCTCAAATATCAAAAAGAACAAGAAAGAGTTGATCGTCACATCAAACGTGAAACCAAAAAACTCAACAAAGACAAAAAGAAACAAAAATAAGTTGAATAAAAAAGAAGAGAACAACACATCTCTTCTTTTTTTTGTTATTTTACAAAGCGGCGTCTTCTTCACTTTCGTTGTCAAGCGTTATTCTTCCGACTGACACTTCGTAGGCAACTCTGTCTTCGACATTGCCGTCTTCGAGTTTCTTTTGATACACCCTGCTTTGGATTCGTCCAACAAGGCTCACTTTGTCGCCAACCGTGGCATCTTTAATAAACCTCGCATTTCTGCCCCACGCGATGCAAGGAAGATAGTCAGATTTGTTGTAGGCACGATTTACTGCAATCAACACATCGCAAATTTCGCGCTTAAATGGCGTCGTTCGATAAATCGGATTTTTGCAAATAAATCCATTGATTTCAATTATGTTTGTTGGCATATCTTTTTGTTCTGTTGTCACTTCGCGAACAAAAACAGTAAGCATCAAATGACTTCGTGTTTCATCGCTTTTGTTATAACTTCGAAATTGTCCTTTGATTGAAATTACATTGCCAACCTGAATTAAATTTCCAGTCATAAGTTTTTCTGAAATGGTGATTGGAATGATGTCGATGTTTTGACTGAGTCTTTCAACCTCCAAATCAATCTCATAAAATGCTTCGCCGAATGTTTCATGAGAAAACTTTGGCTCTGTTGCCACTTTCCCCGTCAAAAACACCCTGTTGTTATTCATTTGTTCATAATTCATATTTTCCCTCCTGGTTTTCTCTTTTTATGCGTTTTTTGTTTGAGTCCCATCACGGCGAATTGAGTAATTTGATTTATAAATCAAGTTGCCAACGCTCGTCACTTCATAGCCTTTCTTTTGAAGTCTGTCAAGCATGATTGGAAGCGCTTCGGTGATGTGGTCGGAATTGTTGTGGCAAAGAATGATTGAACCATTTTTAACCTTTGAAACAACTCGTTTGCAAATCTCGTCAGCCTTTATTCCTTTCCAGTCAAGAGTGTCGACGTCCCACTGAATTGGAATGAGGTTCATATCCTCACAAACTTTCATTGCGGTGTTGTTGTATGACCCAAATGGAAATCTGAACACCTCAACTTTTTTGTTTGTTATTCCTTCAATGGTTTTGATTGAACCTTCAAGTTCTTGTCGCATTTGCGTCTCAGATAGTTTTGCAAAGTCGGGGTGCGAGTTTGAGTGACTCCCAATTTCAAATCCGTTTTCATCAATCTTTTTAACCAAATCGTTGTGTTCTTCCGCCCAAAAACTCACCAAGAAAAATGTTGCATTAACTTTGTATTCTTTGAGAATGCTCATAATCTTTTCGGTTTTGTCGGCACCCCACGCAGCATCAAATGATATTGCGACCTTTTTTTCTTCGGTTTCAACGCAGTAAACAGGCACTTTTTTTGCTGGATAACCAAAATAAACCTGTGCCGCATTCACTCCGTCAATGCTGATTGAGAGCAGGCAAGCCACAATGATAACGAAGATTGTGAATTTTATTGTCCTTGATTTAACGACTAGAAACGGCATGAAAACCTCACTTTTAATGTTATTTGAAATGTTTATACATTCAAATGCTAAAAATACAATTTTTTGTTTTGTTATGTCGAAAAATATTCAACATCTAATTTAATATATTTTTGAGATTTCCAAATATGACAAAAGCAAAACAAAAAACGGGGCTATGTGCCTCGTTTTTTGCTTGAATACTTGAATTTGCTATCTGTTATAAGAATATACTTCTTCAATCTTTTGTTTGACTTTTTGAGTGCCTTTTGTGTATCGCCCTTCAACGTCGAGCGAACGCGTTGCTACCGACACAAGTCCATTTGTTGTGAGAACTGCAATAATTTTATTGGTGTTATAAATTTGTCCAAACAAGACTTCTTTTCCGTTTTCCCCAAGCGCAATCGTTCGAAGTCCTTTTCTATTTCTTGGCAAAACATCAAACTCACTGCACGAAACTCTTTTTGCAAAACCCTTGTTTGTCATCACAACCAAGGAGTCTTCCGCACTCACTTGCCCCGCACAAACAACTTCGTCTTTTGCTTCAAGACTCATTCCAATAACACCTGTTGAAATTCTGCCTTGTGTTGGAATGTCAGTCTTTGACATATTGAGAACCATGCCACTCTTTGAGAGCATAATCACCGACCCGTCTTTTGTCTTGATTTCTGCTGACAAAACTTTGTCGCCATCTTTGAGTTTGACGACTTGATAGAAGCCTTTGCTGATGACAAGGTCGTCAAAGTTTGAAAGTTTGACCATTCCAAATTTTGTCATAAACAACACTTGCAAGTCTTCTGTTTTTTCTGGTATTTCAATAATTGACACAATTTTGTCATTCACATCAGCATTTGACTCAATATTTTTTATTGATGTTCCCTTGTCACGCCATTTTGCTTCTGGGATTTTTTGCACATCAGTTTTGATGCAATTTCCATTTTCTGTTATCATCAAAATTTTTTTCTTTGATTTTGTTGGAACAAGCACAGTGTGAATGTCGTTCGCACTTGAAGTGTCAGTGATTTCTTTTTGAGCCATTGAGTAATTTTTTGCTGCAATGTTTTTGACATTGTTTGCCGCCGTCACACCAATATAAACATCTTTTTGATATGCTGTTTCGTCTTCTTCTTTGAGTTGTTTGATTTCAAGAGTCTTGATTATCTCGCTTCTTCTTGGAACTGAATACTTCTTCTTGATTTCAAGAAGTTCATTTTTAACAATTTCAAATTGCAATTTCTTTGAAGCAAGGATTTCAGAAAGTCGTTTGATGAGCTCTTTGAGTTCTTTGAGTTCAAGTTCAAGTTTTTCAACTTCAAGATTTACAAGTCGAGCAAGACGCATATCAAGAATTGCCTGCGCTTGGCGTTCAGAAAGCAAAAATCTGTCTTTGAGCCTGCTCTTTGCCTCAGCCGTGGTTGAAGACTTTTTGATGATTTTGATAACTTCATCAATATTCTTGATTGCAATCAGAAGTCCTTCAACAATATGCGCTCTGTCTTTTGCTGCATCATAATCGAATTTTGTGCGTTTATAGATGACTTCGCGTTGATATTCAACATAATATGAAATGATGTCGAGAAGTCCCATAAGTTTTGGTTTTCCACCAGCGATTGCAAACATATTTATGCTGAATGAGGTCTGCAAGTTTGTTGATTTATAGAGATATTCCAAAACCTCTTTTGGATTTGCTTCCTTTTTTAGGCGAATGACAGCACGCATTCCTTCCCTATCGCTTTCATCACGAATTTCAGAGATGTCAGCGAGTGGATTTTTTCCGTCGTTTTTGAGTTCAGCAATCTTTTGCAAAATTGCTGCCTTGTTTTGTTGATAAGGAATTTCAGTGAACACGAGTTCGCGTTTGTCGCCCTTTGATTCAAGGTGGCATTTTGCTCGAATTATTAGTTTGCCTTTTCCTGTGCGATAAGCATTAACGATTTCATCTCCCGCAGTGATTTGAGCACCTGTTGGAAAATCTGGCGCAGGAATATATTTCATCATCTCGGCAAGTGTGATTTTGTTGTTATCAATATATGCCACTGTTCCGTCAATAACTTCGCCCAAATTGTGAGGAGGAATGTTTGTTGCAAGACCAACAGCAATTCCATATGCACCATTAACCAAAAGGTTTGGAAAACGCCCCGGCAAAATATCTGGTTCTTTCAATGTGTCGTCAAAGTTAAGTCCCCAACGAATTGTATTTTTTTCAATATCACGCAAAAGTTCCATTGCAAGAGGTTGAAGTTTTGCTTCGGTGTATCTCATTGCAGCAGCACCATCGCCATCAACTGAGCCAAAGTTTCCGTGACCCCAAATCAGTGGAGCACTCATTGAGAAATCTTGCGACATTCTGACCATTGCGTCATAAACAGAACTATCGCCATGAGGGTGATATTTACCCATGCAATCACCAACAATACGCGCAGATTTTCTGAAAGGTTTGTCTGGTGTGACACCGAGTTCAAGCATGGAATAGAGAATTCTTCTTTGAACAGGTTTGAGTCCGTCTTCAACACGAGGAAGTGCACGGTCAAGCACGACGTGTTCGGTGTATGGAATCATTGAATCGTGCAAAACTTCGTCAATGCTTTTTTCAAACAATCCGTCACTCCCGCGAGGAGGCAAAGAAAAGGCACTTTTTGCGTCTTGAGACTCTTCAATAATTTCTTCGTTTTTGAACTCATTGCTCATGTCTTCATCCTCCTGTTTGGTTTGTTTGTCTGATTTAACGACTTTTTGACTTGCTTTTTGTTGCTCGCGTTTTTGTTCTTCAAACTCCGCGACTTGCTCTTTTTCTTTCTTTTCTCGCTCAAGTTTTTGCTCTCGACTCTCTTTTGGCGGTCTCGATGGCTTTTGTTCATGAGAAAGAGCATCTTCGCTTTGTTTGAGCCTTGCATCAAGGTCGAAAAGCAGTTGCGAAAAATCAATTTGACCTTCAATTTTTTGCGATGAAACATTTTCGCTATGTTCTTCTTCCTGCGTCATGGAAGAAAGAAGTTCATCATAGCGAACTTGCCCCGGCAAAACATTATTTGGTTTGTGTTGATTTTCTTTTTCGTCCAATTATCTATCGACTTCCTTTATAAATGTGTCTTCACGATTAAAATTGCAATGTTCATTCAAATATTCTTTTCTTGCATCAATGTCATCACCCATAAGTGTTGTCACCATTCTTTCCGCTTCTGCGACATCGTCAATGGTCACACGCAAAAGAGAACGCTTGCTTGGGTCCATAGTTGTGTCCCAAAGTTGTTCAGGGTTCATTTCGCCAAGTCCTTTGAAGCGTTGAATTTGATACCCTTTCCCAGCGCGTTTGATTGCATCAGGAAGTTCTGCATCTGAATAAACATATTCCGAATAGTCTTTTTTATAAACACGATAAAGTGGTGGCAATCCAATATAAACGTGTCCGTCTGTCACCAAACTCTTCATATAACGGAAGAAGAATGTGAGAAGGATTGCACGAATATGGAAGCCGTCTTGGTCAGCATCGGAAAGAATGATAACTTTGTTATAACGAAGGTTTGAAATGTCAAAATCTTCGCCAATTCCAGTTTCGAGTGCTGAAATTATTGTTCTTACTTCTTCGTTTGCAAGAACTTGGTCAAGTCTTTTCTTTTCCGCATTAAGCGGTTTTCCGCGAAGTGGCAAAATTGCTTGGAACGACCTGTCGCGCGCTTGCTTTGCGCTTCCGCCCGCCGAATCACCCTCAACAATAAAGAGTTCGGTTGTATCATTCTTTCGCGTTGTGCATGCAGCAAGTTTTCCAACCAAGTTATAATTGTCAATGCTGTTCTTTTGACGTGTTATTTCTTTTGCTTTGCGTGCTGCTTCTCTTGTTTTTGCTGCACCCTTGGCTTTGTTTATGATGATTTCTGCAATCTTGATGTTTTCTTTCTTGTCAAAAAACTTTTGGAGTTCGCTCGAAACCAAAGCATCAACTTCGGTTTTGGCTTCGGGGTTTCCGAGTTTTGTTTTTGTTTGTCCTTCAAACTGAACATTTCGCATTTTGATTGAAAGCATAACCGTGATGCCCTCGCGAAAGTCTTCGCCCAAAAGGTTTTGCTCTTTTTCTTTGAGAAGTCCATTCTTTCTCGCAACATCATTCATTGTTTTTGTGAACGCACTCTTAAAGCCTGTTTCATGCATTCCGCCTTCGGTGGTTGGAATGTTGTTTACATATGAAAAAGAGTTTTCGGTGTATGAATCTGTGTATATAACCGCCGCTTCAAGTTTGAGAACTTTGCTCTCTGCTTCCATAAGAATTGGCTCTTTGAAAAGTGGTGTTTTGCCTTGAATCATGTATAAAGCAAAGTCTTTGACACCGCCCTCAAAATGAAAGTCTTCCGCTTTGTTTTGTCTTTCGTCCGTGAGCGAAATCATGACACCTTTGTTCAGATATGCCAGTTCTCTCAATCTTTTTGCAATGGTTGCATAATCAAACACAATTGTTTCAAAAACTGAACTATCCGGCATGAAAGTCACTTTTGTTCCAGAATGAGTCGAAACACCAATCTCTTTGAGTGGACAAACTGGAATTCCGCTGTGCCATTTTCCGTTTTCGTCCTTGAAACTCGAAAACTCCATGTAATATTTTTTCTTATCCTTGTTGACTGTCACTTTGAGCCAACTCGAAAGCGCGTTTGTCACCGATGCACCAACGCCATGCAGTCCACCAGAATAACTATAATTTTCATTATTGAACTTTCCGCCAGCATGGAGTTGCGTAAAAACAACCTCAACACCAGACTTTTTTAGTGTTGGGTGAATATCAACTGGAATTCCACGACCATCATCTTCAACAGTCACAGAACCATCTGCATGGAGCGTTATTGAAATCCTTTTTCCATATCCATTTGCAACCTCATCCATTGAGTTGTCAACAATTTCCCACAAAAGATGATGAAGTCCTTTCACACTCGTTGTTCCAATATACATTCCGGGACGAAGTCTAACCGCTTCAAGTCCTTCAAGAACAACGATGTCTTTCGATTTGTAATTCTCAGCCATACGTTCTCCAAAAAAATAATCAATCTTTTTTATTATATCATAACAAAACAAATTAAAACAAGATTTTGTCAAACTTTTTAAAAGAAAAAATCGTCAAACAAATTAAAAAAATAAAAACACTTCAAGCCATCTAAAATTTTTTGCGTTGTATAAAAATTTATGTTATTGCATATTTATTCATAAAAATAAAATAATTAAGATATGCATACAATAACAATATGGAAAGCAAAAAAGAAAAATCAATCGTTCTCACTGGTGGTGGAACAGCGGGTCACGTCATGCCAAACCTTGCACTCGTTCCAGAACTCAAAAAACACTTTGACAAAATTTATTATTTTGGGACTGCGACTGGCATTGAAAAAGAAATTTTGAAATCATATCCCGAAATTGAATTTGTTGAGATTCCTGCGGTCAAGTTTCGAAGGACTTTTTCCTTTGACTTGTTCTTGTTGCCATTCAAACTCATCTCTTCAATTCGCAAAACAAAAAAAGTCTTAAAAGGGTTAAAACCAGACATAATTTTCTCAAAAGGCGGTTATGTTGCAATTCCTGTTGCAATTTCGGGCAAAAAATTAAAAATTCCTGTTATTTCACACGAATCTGATTTTTCTATGGGACTTGCAAACAAAATTATCTATCACTACGCAACAGTGATGTGCACAAGTTTTGAGATGCAACAAAAAAAATCAAAAATGATTTGCACGGGCTCACCTGTTCGTCCAGAAATCACAGCGGGACGCGGAAAAGTTCAGAAACAAAAACTTGGGTTTGATTCTCGTCCAGTGATTTTGGTGTTTGGCGGTTCAATCGGAGCAATGGCAATAAATCAACTCGTTTGGAACAATATTCAAACACTTTCAAAAAAATATAACATCGCTCATATTGTTGGGCGAGGCAATCAAAACAAAAGTATAAATATTCAAAATTACAAGCAGTTTGAATTTGTTTCAAACATACAAGATTTTTTTGCCATGAGTGATATTGCGGTTTGTCGAAGTGGTGCAAACACACTTTTTGAGCTCATCGCCACACGCCTTCCCGCCCTTCTTATTCCTTTGCCGAAACTCGAAAGTCGTGGCGACCAAATCGACAACGCAAAATACTTTGAAAAACTTGGCTATTTCAGAGTGCTTGAACAAGAGAACGCAACAAATCAAAAATTCGTCAAAGAAATTGAAATCACATTATACAAAAAAGACATACTCAAAAAGAATATGTCAAATTCAAAAGAAAGTTCAGCAAATGAGAAAATTGTTGACATAATTTTGCAAAACGTCAAAACATGACAAATTTTAATGCATCAACAAGCCCATATCCCTCTTCGTTTCGATTGTATGATATTGGAATACAACTCGCCAAAAGTTTTTGTTTGACTTGAAATGGAGTGGCATGCGGATATTTCTGCAAAATCAGAGCGCAAAGTCCAGCAATCATTGGCGTGGCAACACTTGTTCCACTCATTTTTCCATACATCTTTTTGTCACGTGTGCAAGAAGTTATTTCAACAGATGGGGCAACGACATCGGGTTTTAGTTTTGAAAATGCAGGTCCTCGAGAAGAAAATCTGGCAATTTTAAAATCTTTTTTATTGTAGTGTTCATCAAGAGTGCGTCCATCGTCAAGACCGCCCACAGTGATGATTTTTGTGCTGATTCCTGGCGATTTTATTGTTTGATATTCGGGCCCAGAGTTTCCCGCTGCGGCAACAACCACAATTCCTTTTGCGACAAGCATTTCAGCACCTTTTGCGATTGGGTCGTTAATCATCATTGGTTCACTCCCAAAACTCATGCACACAACTTTGATGTTGTAGTCCTTGTGGTGGTCATAGACCCATTGCATTGCCGACAAAATTGTCATTGCCCCACTCTCGCCATCACGCGCCAGAGCTTTGAGTGCAACAATATTCGAAGCAGGCGCAATCCCCGCATATCTTCCCCCACTTGCCAGTCCATTTCCGCTTCCAATCCCACACACAAAAGTCCCATGGCCGTTGTCGTCATGCATGGTTTGATTGTCTGTCACAAAGTTTTCAAAATGAAGGACGCGGTTTTTGCCAAACACAAAGTCCATGTGTGGAGCAAGCCCTGTGTCGATATAACAAATTGTCACACCCTCACCGCGAAATCCCGCATTATGAACTTCGTCCACCCTCATAATTTTTCGCGAAACATCAATCATTGCTTGAACACTTGCCGCACGCGAAACATACTCAACAATTTTGAGCGCTGAAATTTTTTGCAAAGAACTTGGCAAAATATTGACACCAACCGCACCAATAAACGGAAAAACATCTATTGACGAAATGCCGAGAATTTTCTTGTTTTTCACAAAATAATTTTCAAGCTGATATGGACTTCTTGAATAAATCAGGCAGTCAACATTTTCTTTGCTTGAAAGAGTGAACACGCTTTCATATAAACTTGGATCAATCTTTTGTTTCATTTGAGTCCTTGCAAAATTGAATTAATATGATTTTTTTGTTCCTCACTCATGTAAGGCGCCATCATATTAAATGTGTTTGATAGTTTTTCAAAATCAAATGTTCCAGCCATTTTTTGTTTTGCAACTTCTTTGATTAGTTCTTCTTGAAGTTCGTTATGCGACAGGTTTTTGTGCGAGTCATAGAAGTTTTGAAAATCCTTAGGTGGCTCTGTTTGTGAGTATCTTGATGTGTATTTTGGTGCTTCTTCAAACTTCATTTGTGCAAAATCTTTCAAATTTTTTGACATTTAATACCTCAAAACTAACTAGTTTAATATATGCGCGCATATATTTAATAGTGAAAGGAAACGCTATGAATTTATCAAAATTATTAAAAGGATTTATGGGGCAAAAACAATCCGCTTCTCCCGCACCTCGCCCCGCACCACAAAATTATAATCTTTCTGAAAACTACTATCCAAAAGAAGCGTTTGACACGCCAAATCAGCCACAAACGCAAGCTTCTGCAACACAATTCGTGCCAAATTTTGCACCCGATTCTTCACCCATGCAACAAGTGACACAGCAACAATCCCCCGCAAGTGGTGGCGGACTCGACATTCAAAGTTTGTTGCCGCTTCTTGCTGGGATGAACGGCGGAGGTGGCAGCGGGCTTAATATTGCGAGTTTGCTTGGAGGGAACAAGTCTGGCGCAAGTTCAGGAAATCCGCTCTCTCTTGTTTCATCAATTTTGGGCAATAACAAAAAGGACGACAAAGATGTCGACCTAAACAAAAATTCAAAGCAAAGCATTGAGAGTTTCAAAAAAATATCTGACATTGACGATTAAAACATTTTTCGGAAAACTGTGACGAGATTTGCAAATATTATTGCGTCATCAAAGTTTTTGAGATTGAGTCCCGTATGTTTTTTTACTTTGTCAAGACGATATGTCAAAGTGTTGCGGTGCATAAATCCATTTTTTGATGCTTGAGAAATGTTGAGATTATTGTCAAAGAAAATTTTTATTGTTGACATAATTTCTTCATCTCTCAAAATATTTAATATATTTTCATTTGAAAAAATGGTTATAAACTGCATTTTTTGTCTTTCAAGGGCAAAATCAACAATATTGCCAGTTGAGAACAACGCTCTCACATCGTCACACAAACTTCCAAGTTCCTCATCATTTGTAATTTTGTCCATCAGTCTTCAACCTGCCCGTTATTAAACTTTATTGTTCTTGAACAAAGTCTGTTCGCAATTTCTTCACTTGTTGTTGCAATGAGGCAAGTAACACCGGATTTGACAAACATATCATCAAAGAGTTTGATGAGTTTTTCTCTTTCATCGTTTTCAACTTGGTCAAAAACATTATTTATCAATAGAACATCAAGTTTTCTGAATGACAAGCGAATGAGTGCAATCATATATTTTTCAAACAGACTGAGTTTCTTGATTTTTTCGTCTTTATATTTTGCAAGGTCGAACAAAATCAAAGCTTCATTGATTTTTTCCTCAATTTCATATTTTGTGAATCCTCTGTCTTTGAGAACAAATTCCAAGTTTTCTTTGACAGTTTTTCTTTCCATAAAAACAGGAGTTTGAGGGAAATATCCCATTGAAATGTCGTTTTTGAAATCGAGTTTTTTGAGTGGAATGCCTTTTATATAGATTTCCCCACTATTGATGTCTTCAAGCTTGCAAAGAACACGAAGCATGCTTGTTTTGCCACTATCTTCTCCACCAAGAAGGGCGACACTCTCTCCCTTTTTGATTTCAAACGAAACATCAAAGAGCGCATAAAACTCTTTCGTAAACTTCAAGCAAACATTTTTTACACTAATCATATCAACCTCGTTAAACTAAATTTTACACAAAAAAATTCAAAAGTCAACTGACAAAAAGTGTTCTTGCAAAATGAATTTATATATGATATAATATTTGTATGGAAAAGAATATATTTGGAGAAGAACTCCGAGCACTGTTTCGTGAAATATTCAAGCTTGAAGTCAAGACGGTTGCGTCTGATGTTGCTTTCCTTGGAAAAATGAAAAACACCAAACTCAACGAAGAACGTCTTACACTCAAAGAGCGAAAATGGCTTGAAAACATTGGCATTCTCACTCCCGACTCAAAAAATATGGTGAGTTATGACGACAGAACAATTTTCTCGCACATAATTTCAGCGGTATATGCTGGACTTTATGGACTTAACTTTGTTGATGTCACCGCTCACTGTCTTGAAACAATAAAAAAACAAAAAGGATTGAGCGAAAAACAAAATCTTGTTGACCACCTTTCAGCAAAAGAGATACGCCAATTTTCTGTCGCACTCTACACACTTTCAAATGAAATTCGACAACTCAAAAATGCTGGAAAACTTGAATATGCGACAATGTCAAATTTCTATTCAGTTGCTGACCGTGCTTTTGTTGCTGGGCTCAATGCAAGACGAAATAGCGTGTTTGACAAAAATTCTGAATTTGTCACAAAAAATTCAAAGCATAAAGCATCAAACACTCTCAACAACATTGACGCCTCGCTTCAAATCGGCACATTCTCTCATAAACATATGCAACTTGCTGTTCAAGACGAAGAGTATTGCAAAAAACAAAAAGAACAATATCTTGCCAATCAAAATCAAATTCGAAGTTTGCTCAAAGAAAACGATTACAACTCAAACCAAATCAATCAAGTTCTTGCAACAATTGATGAGGGATATTACAAAACAAGATGTTTTCGACCCAGCAAACTCATGATTTCAAATTTAATCAGTCGCGATGACGCAATGCTGTCAATCGACGACCTTGATGCACAAAACACAAAATTGATATTCGCAAAATTGTCACTCGAAAAATATTTGAAACGAACGGACAAAAACACCCGCCTGTTATCAGACTTGCTTAACTGTGCATTCCGAAGCGGTTCAAGGGCACGCGAAGATTGCATTTTCAAACATCAAACATCTCCAGAGTTTTTTGCAAGTTTTGCAAGCGCTTTGATTTTGGATAAAGAAAAAAAGTTGAACAAAAATTTATAAACCACAATTAAAAAAACGATATGTTTTTTAACAAAATATGATGTCCATTATTTTGGACATCATATTTTTGTTTGCACTAAATTTGTTCTCCCACAAGAATTGCGCTTGCCCACGCCCACGCGAGATTATATCCCCCGCACAAGCCATCAACATCAAGACATTCTCCAACAAAATATAGGTTTGGATGTTTTTTCGACATAAGGTTTTCATCAACTTCATCAAGTGAAATTCCACCAACTCGAACTTGACCTTCTCCCAACGTCCCTTGAATATGAAATGCGCAATTTTTTATTTGTTCAACAAGATCACAGATTTGTTTTTCTGTCACATTTTTGCAAAGTGTTGACGGCAAAATTCCACATCTTTTGAGAAACATTGCACCAAGAAGTCTATGAAACATTCCAACAAAAACGTTTTCGATTGGCTCATTTTTTTGCTTGTTTAGGCGGCGATTTAATTCATCTTTCAAAGCAGAATTTTCAAAAAATGGCGCAAAATCAACAAAAATTGTTGGATTTTTTATGTTTTTTCGAGAAATTATGCTCGAAATATCAAAAACACATATTCCCCCGAGTCCGTCTTGCTTGAATTGAAGTTCGCCAACCTCTTTATATAATTCACCCTCAATCGCAATCTTTATTTCAACTTTTGCACGAATTCCTGCAAGTCCCGCAATTTCTTCTTTTGGAGTTTTAAGTGAACAAAGTCCCTGTCTTTTTTCTGTCGAAGAAATGCCCAATTTAGTCAAAAACTCATTTGAGATATTTCCAGAAGAAATGACAACTTTGTCAAAAATTTCATTTTGAATTTCAAATTTTCCGTCACGAATTTTTATGTCCAAAACTGGGCTATTTGTTCTTATGACAACTCCAACTCTTTGACACTCATAACGCAATACGTCAAGCACAGAACTTGCAAGGTTGCTTGCCGGATACATTCTCCCCTCTTCATCCCAGTTATAACACAAACCCAAATTTTTAAAAAAGTTCAATATGTCATCAAGTCCAACTTTTGTGAATGCTCGCTCAACGAACTGGGGATTATTATATTTTTTTGGCGATAAATTTTTGTTGCAGAAATTGCACCTGCCATTCCCCGTTTGCAAAATCTTTTTGCCAATGCGGTCGTCCTTCTCAAACAAGACAACCTCACCGTTTTCCGCTGACATTATTGCGGCGACAAGTCCACTTGCACCGCCACCTATTATTGCAATTTTTTGTTTCATCATATAGTGAGTTTAAGTCAAATAATGTTTGCGGTCAAGAAAAAACTTTGTTTTGTTTGTGTTTTCTTTTATTTGCGTATAAAATAATTTTGAGGTAGTTATGAAAAAGACAAAAATTGTTTGCACAATTGGACCTGCTTGCGATGACAAAGATAGTTTGATTTCTCTCATGAAAGCGGGCATGAATGTTGCAAGAATTAATATGAGTCATGGCTCGCATGAAAGCCATCAAAAAACAATCAACAACATCTTGGCCGCTCGCAACGAACTTGGATTGCCACTTGCCCTCATGCTCGACACAAAAGGTCCCGAAATTCGTTTGGGCGAACTTCCAAAGCGTGGCATTGAACTTGTTGCGGGAGACACCTTTACGCTAACAAAAAAACAAATTCTTGGAACAAAAAAGATTGCATCAGTTTCGTATCCACAAATGATTGATGATGTTGAAGTTGGCAACAAAATTTTTGCGAATAATGGCATGCTTGTTCTTCGTGTGATAAAAAAGAACGAAGAAAGCATCGACACCAAAGTTTTGTTTGGTGGCAAACTCACGACTCACAAAGGAATCAATGTCCCTGGAATAAAAATTCGCAGAGATTTTTTGAGCGAGGCGGATAAATCGGATTTGCTTTTTGCAATAAAGAATGATGCTGATTACATCGCTGCTTCGTTTGTGTCAAACAAAGAAGACTTGTTTGAAATGAAAGAATTTTTGAACCAAAACGGAGCAAAGGACATAAAAATAATTGCAAAAATTGAAAATGGCGAGGGCGTCAAAAAAATTGACGAAATCATCGCGAACTCGGACGGAATTATGGTTGCACGCGGAGACTTGGGCGTTGAAATACCACTTGAAAAAATTCCACATATTCAAAAGAAAATCATCAAATCTTGCATAAGTGAAGGAAAAATCTCAATTGTTGCCACTGAAATGCTCGAATCAATGACGAACTCCCTTCGACCAACTCGTGCTGAAGTGAGCGATGTCGCAAACGCAATTTATGAATGCGCAACAGCAACCATGCTTTCGGGCGAAACTGCGGTTGGAATAAATCCCCTTCGCGTTGTTAAAACAATGTCAAAAATTATTATGGAGACCGAAAACAATATTGCCTACAACACAAAATTTTTGCGACACACCTACAAGACCCTTTCCATTTCTGATTCGGTTGCAAGTTCGACCTGCAAAAACCTTGTATCTCTCGGGTCCCCTGCTTGCTGTGTTTATACAGAAACTGGAACCACTGCTGAACTTATATCACGCTATCGTGTCAAAAACCGAATACTTGCCCTGACATCAAATCAAAAGACATTTAATCAACTCGCACTTTGCTGGAATACGACCGCAATTTTAACAAAAACGCTCGAAAATGAATATGAAATGATTGAAAATGCAAAATCCATTTGCAGATCTTTGCATTTGGGGAAAACAAATGATATAATAGTTATGGTTGTTGGAACACCAAAACAAACAGGCAAAACCAATACTATAAAAATTCTAAATTTATAGGAGGAAATTATGTCAAACAAATCTGAAGACGAAGTTGTGATTGAAGCAAAACCACAAACTTCAAAGAAAACAAAATTTGATGCAAAATCATTGTTCTCACTCAAAAACATTCCACTATTCCTTTCACTCGTTGCAATATTTTTTATGCTGCTTGGGGCATTCATTCTGATTTGTGGAGGGACGAAAGGAGTTCTTGCAATGACAGGGATTGCCACAATAATCAATATTGGTGCAATTGGAACATTGGTTGCATACTTCATTTGTGAAAAACGAGTTTCATTTGAAGTTCTACATATTGTTGTTGCGCTTTCACTTTTTGCAAACATAATCACAATTCTCTAAAAAAGCTTAATACACAACAAATTTTGGTTGTGTATTTTTTATACTTTGTATTAATATATATGTATAATAATTTTGCATTCATCAAAGGAGTTTTTATGCCAAGTGGTTCACATGGAGGCGGTGGCGGAAGTCACGGCGGCGGTTTTGGAGGAGGTTCACATTTCGGAGGCGGACACAGAAGTTCCGGTTCGTCAAGACGAGGGCCCACACCATTAAGAATTTGGTTCTTTGGACATCGATATTATGTCCCAGCGGAAAAGACAAGTGCTTTGCGCGGTCTTGTTTCAGTTTTTGTTATCCTGCTTTTCTTTGGAATTATATCAACTTTTATGTTGGTTTCTGCAAACAATCAGATTGAGAAAATTGAAGTCGACCACACTTATTATGTCAAAATGATCAACTACGCAACAACCCACCCAGATTTTCAAAAAACAGGAAAAATAACAGACAAGTTCTATAATAGCAACTGCAAAAAATGGTATTTGACATATTCGCTTGAAACACACGACGGAAGAACACTAGACGGATATACATATTCTGTTTATTCAGACGATGAAATCGACAATTTTGTTATTGGAGATGACATCTTGATTGCGGTCAACTCAAGCACTGTCACAATGCAAACAGACTCAATAACAATGGATTACATCAATATTCCAATTGAAAATGACGGAGAATATATCATTTCACAAAGAGCAAGAAAAACTTCATTAACACTCGTTGTTTTGTTCTTTGGTGCAAGTGTTGTGGTCGCAGCCGTATTCATTGTCAAAACAAAGAAAAACATGAAACTCAACGAACTTGAAAAAGAAAATGCATCTTCTCCTGCCCAAAATGAGAGCGTGAAAAGATGCAAATATTGTGGCTCAAAACAAAATCCAGACGACACAAAATGTCCAAATTGTGGGGCTAGTTTTGTTGACTAGGTTTTAGGTAAGTCAAAACAACCGTCCCATATTTCTTTTGACAAACAATATTATATCCAGAAAAATCAATTCGGTTTTCAAAATAGCTTTCACACACAACTGTTCCATTTGTGGATAGTTGTGCGTTTTCTTTTATGAGCTTCAAAGCACTTGCATATGCCTTTGTATGTTCGTATGGTGGATCAACATAAATTATATCAAATTGTTTTTTGTTGGTTTTTAAAAACTTTTTGTAGTCAATCAACTGAACATCGCACTTTTCACCAATCAACTTCAAATTTTGCCTAATAAGGTCAATACTTTCTGGATTATTATCGCAAATTGTGACTGTCGCTCCGCGTGAAAGCGCTTCAATTCCGATTGCCCCACTGCCACCAAACAAATCCAAAAAACGAGCACCGTCAATTTCAAACTGCATTTTTGTGAAAAACGCCTGCTTGACAATGTCAAGCGTTGGTCGCACATCTTCTGTTTTTGGTGCCAGCAAATTTCTTCCCTTATGTTTTCCTGATATGATTCTCATGTGGGAATTATATATCACAAAAAAGTTTTTTTCAACAAAATTTAGTGTTTCCTCAAGTTTTTGAAACCAGTTAGCACTTCGTATGGAATAACACCCAACTTTTCCGCCCAAACATTTGCATCATCGAACACAACGACCTCGTCACCCTCTTCGCACAAAACATTTGTCACATCGCAAATTAACATATCCATGCAGACACCCAAAATCTCACATTTTTGATTGTTAATTTTGACAAATGCTTGATTTGTTAGTTTTTTTGGGATGCCGTCAGCATATCCATAGAATATTGTTGCACTGCGGCGTGGCAACGCAGTGATTTTACATGGAAAATATCCAGTCATTTCATATGGCAAAACTTCATTGATTTGCAAAATTTTTGATGTCACTCGCATGACTTTTTGAACTGATAAATCACTTGAATATCCATATAGTGCCAAACCCGCTCGTATCATATCAATGTGAAATGAGAACTTTTCACAAATTGCCCCACTCCCGCCGACATGAATAAGAGGCTTAAACATTTTGTCAACGACACTCACAAATAATTCAAAAGTTTTGTTCTGTTTCTCAAAATATGATTTATCTTCTTTTATTGAACAAAAATGAGTAAAAAGTCCACAAAATTCAAGATTTGTTGAGTTTTTTAATAAATTTTGCATCAAATTAAACTCTTTTATTGTTTTGACGCCCAGTCTGTTCATGCCAGAATTGATTTTGATATGAATTTTCAAATGAAAAGAATTTTGCTTGCAAATCTCTTCCATTTTTTGCAACTCAGAAAATGAAAATACACTCAACTCAACATTGTTGTCCTGATATTTTTGCAAGTCACAAAATTCACTTTTGCCAACCATCAGAATTCGATTTTGTGCCCCAACACACCGAATTGTTATTGCCTCGCCAATTGTTGCAACTCCAAAAAAATCAGCATCTTTTTTTAATGTTTCACAAACCTTTTTTATCCCATGACCATATGCATCAGCCTTGACCATGGCACACACTTTTTTGCCACAACTTTTCTTTATGCATTGATAGTTGTTGCAAAGCGCTTCAATATTTATTTCTCTCATACTATGAGATTATTCAAATCAAGAATTTTTGGTTAAAAAAAAGACCAGGTTTTTGGTCTTTTAATTAAATTCAACTGTAAACGTGCTGCCCTCATTTTCTTTGCTTTTGACACTGATTTTATAACCATGATAATCCAAAATTTCTTTCACAATTGTCAAACCCACACCGCTGCCTGCTGTTGTTTGTTGTGAATTTGTTGAGCGGAAATGCCTTTGGAATATTTGTGGCAAATCTTTTTCAGATATTCCCATTCCGTGGTCAATCACTTCAAGAATTGCGTGTTCATTTTCTTTTCTCAAGTTCACTTGAATGTTTTTGTTGTCTTTTGAATAGTTGATTGCATTATTTATCAAATTCATAATCACTTGTTCAATGCGCTGTTTGTCTGCATTAATTTTGATGTTTTTTGCAATTCTAAAATTGAATTTATAGCCTTCTTTTTCATAACGCGTTTTGTAGTTGTCTTCAATCCCCTTCAAACTTTCACTCAAATCAAATTCTGTTTTGTTAAAAACCATTGTTTTTGCTTGCAACTTTGAAAGGTCAATCATGTCTTTAACCAAGTTTTCAAGTCTGTCTGTCTGCTCACTAATAACCTGCAAATGTTCTTTCCTTTTCACAGGGTCATCTCCAGAAAAATCTTGCAAAAGTTCTGTGTATGAACGAATCATCGTAAGCGGTGTTCGAAGCTCGTGAGAAACATTTTGAATGACATCTTTTTGAATCTCTTCGCTTTTTTTGATTTCGGAAATAGAATAATTCAAAGTTGAAGAAAGTTGTGCCACTTCAGTGTAGTCAAAGCTATCGAATTCAACACCAAGATTTCCACTCGCAAGAGTCGCTGCTTTTTTAGAAAGTTTTGTTATAGGCCTTGATATATCTTTTGCAAGAACAAACCAAACCCCAAGTGTGACAAGCAAACTAACAAGACTAACAATGAGCAAAACGAATGTCATAACTCGTGGAGTTTGATCAACAACAGAAACAACTCCACAAGTGTAGAAATAAACATTGTTTCCGTCAATCTTTTCAACTCTGCCGCAATTAAAAGTTTCCGTGCCATCTTCTTCAAGATAATATCTCGTTGAACTCTCTTTTCGAAGATTTTGTGCCATATCTTTGAGTTTTTGATTGAATGCTCCTTCCGTGTTGTTTCTCAATGTTGAAAATCTTATGTCAATGCTGTCGCCAAGTTTGGAATAAATAACAATCGAACAGTTGTTTTTGTTTGAATAATTTTTTAGAGTTGTCAAATCGCCATTTTCATAGAGCGACACAACTTGTTCATCAATTTTAGCCAAATCTTTTGACGTTATATTTCGATAAATGTTTGCATAAAGAAAAAATTGCAAAAGCCACACCAACAAAAGAATTATTGCGAGAAGTGACAAAAATCGCAAAAACAACTTAAACTTTATTCCATGCACATCAATAAGTTTACGCTTCAAATTTATAACCTTCTCCTCTGACCGTCTTAATTTTGTCGCCACAAGACTTCAAATCTTTGCGAAGCATTTTTATGTGAGTGTCGATTGTTCGAGGATCTTTGCGATAATCGTCACCCCAAATTGCTTCAAGCATTTGCTCACGAGATACATATTTTGTTCTGTTTTGAACGAGCAAAAGAAGTAAGTCGTATTCTTTGTTTGTTAATTCAACCTGTTCTTCATCAACAAACACCATGTGAGCCGACAAGTCAATTTTGAGATTATCAAAAATTAAAATGTCATGAAGGTTTGTTGCGTGTGAACGTTTTAACAACGCTTTTATTCTCGCGATAACTTCTTTGGGAGAAAAAGGTTTGACAATATAATCATCAACACCAAGTTCAAAACCTTTGAGCTTGTCATATTCTTCAACTTTTGCACTGCACAAAATGATCGGAACATCTTTGATTTTTTTGATTTCTTCAACCGCCTCATATCCACTCATCTTTGGCATCATAATATCCATGATGATGCAATCATAGAAATTGACTTTTGCCTTTTCAAACGCTTCAAGTCCATCATATGCAACATCAGTTTCAAATCCCGAGTATTCACAATATTCCTTGATGACATTAACAATGTTTTTCTCGTCATCAACAATAAGAATTTTTGACATATCAAACCTCATTTACATTTTACAACAATTTTTTCATTTTTTCAACAAATAAAACAATAAAAAAATTCGTCCAAGAAGAACGAATTTGGCTGGGGTGGCAGGATTTGAACCTACGCATGCGGGAGTCAAAGTCCCGTGCCTTACCGCTTGGCTACACCCCATCGGTGTAATGAAGTTTTAGTGGCTGGGGTACTAGGATTCGAACCTAGGAATGTGGGAGTCAGAGTCCCATGCCTTACCGCTTGGCGACACCCCAAAATAACCTTTCGGTTGGGGTGAGTAAGGGGTTTCGAACCCATGACCTCCAGAGCCACAATCTGGCGCTCTACCAACTGAGCTATACCCACCACATTTGGATTATTCAATTGATTTGAACGCACCAATGGTGCGTCTGGAGGGATTCGAACCCCCGACCTTTGCCTTAGAAGGGCACTGCTCTATCCAGCTGAGCTACAAACGCATACCTTCGATTTTTGTTAGGGTTCGAAATCCCTCTTTGTTTGTTGCCCGCAAGGGCACTGCTCTATAAACGAGGTTAAGGGGAGTAAAAACTGCTTGCAGGATTTTACGCAGATTAACCGAGTTTTCAAACTTCTGCTAAGAAGTTTATCCAGCTGAGCTACAAACGCAAGTATACGATTTTTGTTCAGGTTCGAACCTGCATTGCTAGGCTGAGCCTACTGGTGGACCAGCAGGGGCTCGAACCCTGGACCCCCTGATTAAGAGTCAGATGCTCTACCAACTGAGCTACTGGTCCATAAATTTGGTTTCCCTTGGTTTTGTTTTTTTTGTTTGGGGTCCAGGGTGCCCCTTCCGCTCGCAATCAAGTTGCTCACCGCTTTGGCTAAAAACTTGCCACTGGCAACTTTTCTCAACGCGTCGCGCCCTGATTAAGAGTCAGATGCTCTACCAACTGAGCTACTGGTCCATGCTTTGTCCGAAAATAATGGAGCGGGTGAAGGGAATCGGACCCTCGCAACCAGCTTGGAAGGCTGGTGTTCTACCACTGAACTACACCCGCAATATTGCGAACATTGAAATATTATCACAATGCAACTTGTGTGTCAAGAATTATTCGAAATATTTTAAAAAAGTTTATTATAAAATACACCGCCAAAAAAATTGGCAGTGTATTTTGAGTTTAATATTGAATTCCCCAAAGGACGAGGTGTTTTGCAGGCTTGCCACAAACAACGCACTTGTCGTCAATATGTTCGTGACCTTCCAATATGCAACGTGATTTTGTGCCACGAATTTCTTTCATTTTTAGTTCACAAGCCTCATCCCCGCACCACATTGCCTTGATGAATCCTGGGTGTGCGTTCATGATTTGCTCAACTTCTGCAAGATTGTGAGCGGTGTATGTTTGAGCATCACGACGTGCTTTTGCCCTTTCAAACATGTCTTTTTGAATTGTGTCAAGAAGCGTTTTGATTTCGCTTGCAATGTCCGCGGTTTTATCGACATTGATTTTTTCACTTGTGTCACGACGAGCAAGTGTTATGAAACCTTTTTCCAAATCGCGCTTTCCAATTTCAACACGCACTGGAATTCCATTTACTTCGTGTTCGGCAAACTTAAATCCTGGTGAGCGATCAGAATTGTCAACAAAAACAGAAATATTATTTTTGAGCAAATCGCCATATACTTTGTCACAAAGTTCCTTGATTTCATCGGTGTCTCCAATTGGAACAATAACAACTTGACGAGGTGCAATTTTTGGAGGAAGGACAAGTCCTTGGTCGTCACTGTGAACCATGATTAGTCCGCCAATCATTCTTGTTGAAACGCCCCAAGAGGTTTGATAAGCATATTCCCATTGATTTTGACGATTTAAAAACTTGATGTCATATGCTTTTGAGAATTTTTGTCCAAAATAGTGACTTGTTCCACTTTGAAGTGCAACGCCATTCCACATGAGTGCTTCGATTGTCAAAGTGTATTCAGCACCTGCGAATTTTTCTTTTTCAGTCTTGCGTCCACAAACCACTGGGATTGCGAGATAATCTTCAAAAAATGTTTTATACACTTCAAGCATGCGTCTTGTTTCTTCTTCGGCTTCACGTGCTGTTTCGTGAACAGTGTGACCTTCTTGCCACAAAAACTCTCTTGTGCGAAGGAAAGGTCTTGTTTCTTTTTCCCAACGAACAACATTAACCCATTGATTATAGAGTTTTGGCAAATCACGATAAGACTTTACTTTGAGGGCATAGTAATCAGAGAACATTGTTTCGCTCGTTGGACGAACAATCAGGCGTTCTTCAAGTTTGTTTGACCCACCTTCTGTCACCCAAGCACCTTCTGGCGCAAAACCTTGAATGAGTTCGCCTTCTTTTTTCATAAGACTTTCTGGAATAAACATCGGCATATAAACATTTTGATGTCCCGTTTGCTTAAACATCTTATCCAAATTTTTTTGTATCTCTTCCCAAATTGCATAACCATTTGGTTCCAAAATAACACAACCCTTAACACTTGAATACTCTGCAAGTTTTGCCGCTTTGACAACATCGGTATACCATCTTGCAAAATCAACATCACGAGATGTGATTGCTTTATTCTTAAAATCAGCCATATTGCACTTCCTTTTTAACATGTTAAATAATATAACAAAATAAACTTTTATTTGCAAGAAAATATTTGAGATAAAAATTGGTTTTTGTTAAAATAATAATATGATTTCAACTGATAAATTTTTGGCACAAATTATTGATAACGGTGCCAACGGATATGGGATTGCAAAACAAGACGGACTTGTGTGCTTTGTCCCTTTTTCAATTTCTGGAGAAAAAGTCTTGATTCACACAAAAAAGTTTGGCAAAAACTTTTGTGAATGTGTGCTTGATGAGGTTGTTTCTCCTTCACCATGTCGCGTGACTCCACAATGCCCATATTTTGGGAAATGCGGAGGTTGTGTTCTTCAGCACATGGACCAAAATTCACAACTTGAATACAAAACAAATCAAGTTAAAACAATTTTGCAACGTGCATTAAAAAAAGACTTGTCAACAAATTTTTGTATCTCAAAGAATTCATATCACTACCGCAACAAACTAAGTTTCACAATCGTCAACAACAAACTGTGCTTTGCTGATGTTGATGGCAACTTCTTTCCAGTTCAAAACTGCCCACTGTTCGTTTGTGACTTAACTCAAATTATTGAAGTCGTGAACAAATATTTGAGCACGACAAAAAATAATTTTCGAGCATTTCATGTTCGACTTTTGGACAATGGTTTTCAATTTACTTTTGTTTCAAACTCATATGGATTTCCAAAGTCAAAGCAGTTAATTGATGCTTTTTTGCAAAAAAATATCAAATTTTCATTAAATTTGTGCAGAAATACGCAAAAAAACAGTTCAAATATCACAGATAATTCGATTTGCTTATATGGCGAAGAGAATCAGCGTTATGACATTTGGGGACTTCAAAGTCTTGTTTCCCCTGCCGCATTTTTGCAAGTCAACAAAGATATTCAAAACAAAATTTATGATGACATTACAAACCTAATTCCAAAAGACGCAAAAGTCATTAATGCTTATGGCGGAACAGGAATTCTTGCGGGAATAATCGCAAGGCAAGCAAATGTTGTGTATTCGGTTGAACTAAACCGCAAAGCAAGTCAAAATTGTCGCGAACTTGCACACCATAATAACATTTCAAATCTTGTTCCAATTTGTGGCGACTGCAAAAACGAAATACCAAAAATTTTGCAAAATGACAAAATCACTCATATCGTTTTTGACCCACCAAGAAATGGAGTTAACAAAAACATTCTGGAACTTGTGGCAAGTTTGGAGATTGAAAACATCATTTATCTTTCATGCAACCCATCAACTCTTGCTCGCGACCTTGAGATGCTTTGTCCAAAATATGATATTATGTTCGTTCAACCATACGACATGTTTCCTCAAACTCACCATGTTGAAACTTTGGTGGCTTTGAGATTAAAAACAAAAAAATAGGAGAAAAAATGGAAAATATTATTGAGATTTCAAACCTTGATAAAAGTTTTGGTGAAATTCACGCGGTCAATGATTTGTCGTTTCATGTTCGACGCGGCGAACTTTTTGCTTTTCTTGGTGTAAACGGCGCGGGCAAATCAACAACCATTTCAATCATGTGTGGCACGCTTGCAAAGGACAAAGGCAAAATTTTGATTGACGGATTTGACATTGACCACGACATGGCAAAAATTTCTCGTGAACTTGGTGTTGTTTTTCAAACATCAGTTCTCGACAACAAACTAACTGTTCTCGAAAATCTTGTTTCTCGTGCAGCACTATATGGGATTTATGGAAAAGAAGCAAAAGCACGAATTGAAGAACTATCACAAATGCTCGAATTTTCTGACCTGTTGAAAAGAACGGTCGGCAAACTTTCTGGCGGTCAAAAAAGACGCATTGATGTCGCACGTGCTCTCATTCACCACCCCAAAATTCTCATTCTTGACGAGCCTACAACTGGTCTTGACCCTCAAACCCGCCAAACATTATGGCATGTGATTGAAAGTTTGCGTAAAAGCGAAAACATGACAGTGTTTCTCACAACACACTATATGGAAGAAAGTGCTGACGCAGATTATGTCGTCATTCTTGACTCGGGAAAAATTTCCGCCGAAGGAACACCGCTTGAACTGAAAAATAAATATACTGGAGATTACATCACTCTTTATAACCCCGACCAAACACATCTTGTTGAACTTGGTTTGCCAGTTCAAAAGATTTCAGACTCAGTTTGTCGAATTGAAGTCAAAAACACGCAAGATGCTCGCGACTTGATTGCTTCACATAAAGAAGTGTTTGTTGATTTTGAAGTGACAAAAGGCAAAATGGACGATGTGTTTTTGGCTGTCACCGGCAAAAAACTTTTGGGAGAGGCAAAATGAAAACTTTTTTATCAATGACAAAAAGAAATATAAAATTATTTTTCAAAGACAAAGCAATGTTTTTTACATCGCTCATCACCCCCGTCATTTTGCTCGTTTTGTATTCAACATTTCTTGCAAAAGTTTATCGTGATAGCTTCACATCCGCCCTGCCCGACGGCATTGTTGTTTCGGAGAAACTTATTGGCGGAATGGTTGGTGGCGAACTCTTTTCTTCACTCCTTGCAGTTTGTTGTGTGACAGTTGCTTTTTGTTCAAATTTACTCATGGTTCAAGACAAAGTGAGCGGGGTCAGAAAAAATTTTGACATTTCCCCAACAAAAAAATCAACACTCGCAATATCCTATTATATCTCATCTCTGCTCACAACTCTCATCATCAGTTTGGTCGCAACTTTTGCAAGTTTTGCCTATATTGCAATTCAAGGTTGGTTTCTTTCGTTTGGCGATGTCATGCTGATTCTTCTTGACGTGTTTATGCTCACAATGTTCGGCACTGCGCTCTCGTCAGTGATCAATTTCTTCCTTTCAACAAATGGTCAAGCAAGTGCAGTTGGAACAATTGTTTCGGCGGGTTATGGGTTTGTTTGTGGTGCATATATGCCAATCGCAAGCTTTGGTAAAGTTTTGCAAAACATTCTCGCTTTTCTTCCAGGAACATATGGCACATCACTCATTCGTCAACATTCACTGCGTGGAGTCTTTGCCGAAATGTCCAATCAAGGCTTCCCACCCGAAGTGATTGAAAAAATCAAAGACAGTGTCGACTGCAACCTATATTTCTTTGGCTCGCAAGTGTCACAAGGCGTTATGTATGCAATTCTTCTCGGCTCAATCGCCCTGCTCATTTCCGCCTATGTTCTAATCAATTTCCTACACAAAAAGAAGGCCCACTAGCCTTCTTTTTTTTCATACAATTTGTCATTGATTTTTAATGTGATTCGATTCGTCAACGATATTTTCGCTTCAAATTTTGTTCCGTCGTCCAATGTTGTTGAAAGCACAATTGGAATAAATGACGACAAAGTGTTATGTTCATCATATTTTTCCCCATCAATACGAAGTGTGTGATGAAAATAACCGGCATAAACTGAAATCGTTTTTTTATTATATTGATATTCTTTGTATGACAAGAAAAACGACATGATAAAAATTACAAATGCAACAATCACAAAAGGTAGCAATATCATCTGAATAATAATATACGCCGCAATTGAGTCACTCCCCTCAAACGCAAATATCAAACCAATCATCAAGCCTAACGAAAAAACAAATATCCAAAACCACACAATTCTATGAACCACAATTTTATTTTTCTCTTTCATTCACAAAACCTCTTATCAAATCATATCTATATTGTAGTTGGGTTAAGCCTAGTTGTAAAGTATAATTAGGTGAAAATAAATAAACTAATTATATGAAAGAAAATCAAATATCTGAAAATCTTAAAAAAGAAATTGAACTTTGCGGAAAAACCAAAACTGAAATAGCAAAAGAACTTGGAATTTCAAAACCAACCCTTTCTCAATATATCTCTGGAAAAATTTATCCTTCTTTGCCAACTTTTGCAAAATTATGTCAAATCATCAATTGTTCTTCTGACGACATCTTGGGCTTGAAATAAAAATCTGATATAATTAAATAACAACCAACAAAAAACTCGCCAATAAGCGAGATTTTTTTGGTGCGGGTAAAGGGACTCGAACCCCCACGATCTCTCACTAGATCCTAAGTCTAGCGCGTCTACCAATTCCGCCATACCCGCAAACATATTGTAGAATATATGTTTTGTGGGTTTTTGTCAAGTGTTTTGGTTGACTGCATAAAAAAGGGCAAGAAATTGCCCTTTTTGTTATTATTTTTTTCTGTCGTCATTTATGTTGTCCATTGCAATGACAAGAGCAACAACAAATGGCATATCTTCTTCACTCGCTTCGACTCTAAATCTGTCTTGGACATCAAATTCTCGTTTGATTGTCGCAATTTGTTGTCCGTTTTTTGTCACAGTCAAATTCCAAGCGATGAAGTCACCATCAATCGATATTTCGTCCTCACATCTTTCGACGACGAATTTTGTGTTTTTCAAACTGAGCTGATTTTTCAAAGTGCAGATTTTGTGTTTGTGGTCATCATAAATATATGCCCTATGGACAAAAAAATTCAACCACTTGTTTCGAACAACATAAAGAAGATTTTTGTTCATATCGAGAATCTTTTTCTTGCGAGTTGGGCTAATCAATTTGCCCTTAACTCGGAAAACATCATTCCCGTCTTTATCTTTCACAGTTGAACTACCAGTGAAAGAAAATGCCAGATTTCTAACAACAACAATCATATCAACCTCCCATAAATTCACTTATTAAAACGCCTGCGAGCGTCACAACAAGAGCAATAATCATAACAATTCTTATGGCAAGCAAAATTTTTCTGCGCTTTTTTAGTTTCGGATTGTTTTCAACCCGATTTGAGATTTCCAAAACCTCGCCGTCACATTTATACTCAATCGCGTTTCCATTTTCACCAGACGAAAGTTTGCCCTCAAAATTCGTCGTGTCATTGACGAGCGATATGTTGAGTTCGCAATCATATGTCGCGCACGATTTGCTATAACGCTTGTCAAATATTCCAAACACGCTTATGACAAGGAACAAAATCCCCATCCAAAGCCAGTGCCGACTTGCAAGTTCCAAATATCTTTTTACGACAATATTGACTGAATCTTTTTCGGTTTGATATGAATAAACATAATTGCCGAACTCATTTTTCTTTGCTTTGATTGCTTTTCCATCAACAAGAATGGTTGGGTCAGTTTTCCCGATATTTGTAAATTTTAGGTTTAATCGTTTCATCAACCTGCCCTCCCTTTAATGATGAGAGCAATGAGCACAACGACAAGAAAGGCAAGAACAACTCCAGAAAATATGATTCTGCCAGTATGTTTTTTTTGTTTGTCAAAAGAAAGCAACACGATTGATGCAATTGACAATGCTATTGAAATTGGAAGAATATAGAGCGATGCAGTTGCAAATTGAGAGACTGGGAACCAATCAAGGATTTTAGCCGCCTTTGAAAAAAGCGACATATAGTTTGGAACAATGGCAAAAATTGCGCCCAATGTCATAATGATTCCCATTGCCAAAATCATGACTGAAATTACTGTTCCAAGTGCAACTAAAATTGATGAAAGCAAAGCCATGACACCCACAACAAGTCCAACAATTGACATATTTGAGAATATGACTCCAAAATGACAAAGATACATCCTTGAAATTTCTTTTGGTGGAATATCACACGAACATTGCGAGATTTCGGAATTTTTTTGTTCTTCCATTTGTCCTCCATCATAATTATTTTATCATAAAATTTTTTTATTTCCAAACAATGCCGCACATTTGTTTTATATAAAAAAATTGCGAAATTCGCAATTTTTTTGTTTGTTTGATATTTTTATAGCAAAATGCAGATTATCCCGCCTTTTCCTTCATTGACAATCTTGCCAAGAGTTTTGCGTATTTTTCGTTGTGCTTCAACAGGCATTGCATTAACTTTTGTGTTGATGCCTTCATTCACAAGCATATGCAAACTTTTGCCAAACATGTTTGTTTCCCAGATTGATTGAGGATTGTTTTCAAACTCGCTCATGAGATATTTGACAAGTTCTTCGCTTTGTTGTTCTGTGCCAACAAGAGGGTTGATTTCGGTTTCGATGTCAACCTTCATGATGTGAAGACTTGGAGCAGATGCTTTGAGCTTGACACCAAATCGACTTCCTTGACGAACAATTTTTGGATCTTCAAGACTCATATCCTCAAGTTTTGGTGTGACAATGCCATAACCTTTTTCCTCAACATCAACAAGTGCTTGTTGGATTTTGTCATATTCCTGTTTTGCATGAGCAAGCGTTTTGACATATGAGATGAGGTGGAAGTCATCGCAAATATCTTCGCCGCACTGACGAGAGAGAACTTTGTAGAAGAGTTCTGGCTTTGGTGTGACCGAAATCACAACTTTGCCTTCGCCCATTTTTATTTTTGAAAGCGTGGTTGGCTCAAAGTTTTCACTTGTCACAAAGCACGCACTCGCCTTGTCGATTTGACCAATTTTTGTGACGCCTTCGCCAAAAGTTGAAACCTCGTTTGCAACCTCTTTTATGATGTCATCTGAATAGTCAAGAGCGCGCATCCAATCTGGCATATCAACTTCAATTGATTTGATTGGAAATTCGAGTAAGATTTTTTCAAAGATTTTGTCAATATCCCCTTCTGTCATTTCAAGAACATTGATTGCAAGCACTGGAACATCATATTTCTTTTCAAGGGAAGCAACAAGTTTTTTTGTCGATTCGTCTTTTGGCTTTGTCGTGTTGACAACAAGAACATGAGGTTTGCCTTGGTCTCTTAATTCGGCCATCACCCGCTCTTCGCTCTCGATGTATGCGCTTCTTTCAATATCCCCAATGCTTCCGTCAGTCGTCATGGCAACAGCGATGGTTGAATGCTCTTCAATAACCTTTTTTGTTCCAAGTTCTGCTGCCTCTTCAAAAGGCATTTCCTCTTCGCTCCAAGGTGTTTTGACCAGTCTTTGCTTTTCGCCTTCGGTGTGCCCAAGAGCACCAGAAACAAGATAACCAACGCAGTCAATCATGCGAACATTGAGTTCTGTGCTGTCGTCGACTTTGATTTCGACCGCTTCGTTTGGCACAAAGCGAGGTTGAGTTGTCATGATTGTTTTGCCATCAGCACTTTGTGGGAGTTCATCAACCGCCCTTTGTTGTTCGTTTTTGTCCTTGATGTTTGGGAGCACAAGTGTTTTCATAAATTTTGTTATAAATGTGCTTTTGCCACATCGAACAGGCCCAACAACGCCGACATAAATATCGCCGTTTGTGCGCCTAGAAATATCGCTATACAAATCGAATTTCTCCATACATACCTCCATGTGTAATCATGGTAATGTATGTCGAATCAATCTTTGATATGATAAAAATGTTTTAATCCTCGTTTGATGAATTATTTTGTGGTGCATCATCAACTTTGTTTTCAGCGTCAAACATATTTGTTTCTTCCACAATTCTTTTTTTGTTGGCAATTTTTGTTTTAATTTTGAATACAATTTTGTTTGACACTTTGAAAAAAGGCCTTTCGATTGCATATATGCGGAACAAGTCAATCAAAACGCAAACCGCAAACACACCAAGTATTGCACCCAGTGCAAACAAAGGGTAAAACCATTGTTCTGCCATTTGCGGACATTTTAAAAATGTTTGCCATAGCCATGGTCGAATGTAATTGTTGTCGTGCAAAAGATATACTCCAAGTGTGGCACTTGAAACGATGTTTATAAACGAAGAATGTATTGGCTTTTTGATGTTTTTGAACATATTGAACATCGCTATGGAGCAAATCAAGCAAACAATTCCCGTGGCTCCCCAAAGTGATATTTTAAGAACCGCATTAAAAGTTATTATTGCAACTAAACTTACACAAAAAAGGACTATGCTAATCCACTTTGTTTCCGTGTATTTTGATGGATACAATCTCAAAAAGCCAGCAATGATATACAATGTGATGAACCATGCGACATTTGAAAGATAAGAAAACCCAATCATTGGAAATATTGTCTGCAAAAGAAGCAAGAAACCAATCAACAAAAGGTGTTCTTTCTTTGTTAACGAGTTTATCATTTTGTTGATAAACGGCGACAAAATATACATTATTACATAGCAAGTCATGAACCAATATGCATTTGATGAGGTTGGAAACATGGAATAGAAAAAATCTTTTACAGAAAACTGAACTCGCCCTGCTGCCACAAATATTATATAAATGAAAAACGAATAAAAAAATATTTCAAATAGCAATTTGATGAGTTTTGACAGTTTGAACTTGCTGCAACAAAGAAAATATCCGCTTATCAAAACAAAAACATTAACACCAATTTTTCCGCCCACTATCAGCGCATCAATAAATCCACGATTTACAGCTGAAATTGAATCAAAAATATAGCCACCATGACATGACAAGTGATGAGCGACAATCATTAACATGCAAATTATTCTCAAAATCTCAAACTTTGAATCTCTTTGTGTCTTTTCCATATTTTTCCATCTTTTGTCATGCCAAAGTGGCATATATACATAATGAATTTTTAAATGCGTTGATATCAGCCAATTTCTTTTTCTTTCTGTTCTTTCTTGGTTTCTTTCACCCTGTCTTTTTTGAGAAGCTTTTTAAGTGACTTTTTGAGATTAACTTTGTTTTCTTCCCCAACAAGCAAGCGAAAAATGTTTTTTCTGTGAGCAAATATAATCAAAAAATACATCGCTGCAAGAAGCAAAGATATTGCCAAGTTTCCTTGAAAACTAATTGCCTCAACCGCCGTGCAAATCGTGAGAACAATAAACGAGAACACAGCTCCATAATCAAAAAAATATAAATATAAAATTGATGCACAGAAAACACAGATAAGAAGGATTGGATTTGCAACACAGAAAATTCCAAGTGCACAGGCAACACTTTTTCCGCCTTTGAATTTATAAACAACAGGATACATATGCCCAAACACAACCGCAAGCCCCGCTGCATACAAAGCAGTGTTTGCCATAATAATGCCTTCCCCTAGAAACAAAAGGTATCCCGCAAGTGCTGGAAGCGCGCCTTTGAGACAGTCAAAAAACAAAGTTAAAAGTCCAGTTCCAACCCCAAAAGTTCGAATCATGTTCATTGTTCCAGGGTTTCCGCTGCCATGCTTTGTGATGTCGTCTTTTTTGATGCGTGAAATAATTCTGGCAACACTAACATTGCCAAGTGCATAAGACAAAACAATTAAAAGAACCCATTTTAGTATTGTCATCAAATATCCTTTTCGTCTTTTCCTTTCATAACAAGTTTAATCGGTGTGCCAGAAAAGTCAACTGATGTGCGTATTCTGTTTTCAAGATAGCGAATATAAGAAAAATGTGCAAGTTCTGGGTCATTGCAAAAGAAAACAAAGGTTGGAGGATTGGTTGAGGCCTGAGTTGCATAATTGATTTTGAGTTTTCTTCCATTTCTCATTGGAGGCTCGTTCGCCATGATTGCCTCTTGCAAAATCTGATTTATGACGCCAGTTGAAATGCGGTGACTTGCGTGAGCGTAAACTTGTTCGACCATCGGCATCACTTCTCCAACACGTTTTTTGGTTAGTGCCGAAATGAAAAGCGGTTGATAATAATCCATAAAAGCAAGTTTTTCATCAAGCATTTTTTTGTATTTGTTTATTGTTTTGTCATCTTTGTTTACCGTGTCCCACTTATTCATGACAACAACACTTGGCTTGCCCTCTTCATGAACATAACCACAAATCCGAACATCTTGCTCGCTTACAGGCTGTGTTGCATCAATCACAATCAAAACGACATCTGCGCGCTTTATTGCTTCCATTGAACGTATCACGGCATAACTTTCAACCGTTCCATAGTCAACGCTTTTGTTCTTGCGCATCCCTGCGGTGTCAATAAGAATATAATCTTTTCCATCATAGCGAAAAGGTGTGTCAATGGCATCTCTTGTCGTTCCTGCAACATCGCTAACAATCACGCGACTTTCGCCAATCAATGCGTTCGTAAGTGAACTTTTGCCAGCATTTGGACGGCCTACAATGGCAATTTTGAGTGCCTTGCTTGCCTCGTCCTCATCAACTTTTGGCAAATGCTCAACAATCGCGTCCAAAACTTCGCCAAGACCTTTTGCTTGTTCACAAGAAATCGGATAGGGTTCGCCAATTCCAAGTTCATAAAATTCATATGAGTTTTCAACTTCGAATCTATCGAGTTTGTTGACAACAAGAACACATGGTTTGTTGCATTTGCGAAGATAATTTGCAACGTCATGGTCTTTTGCACAAAGACCTTCTTTCCCGTCAACCATAAACACGATGACATCTGCAAGATCAACTGCAATTTGTGCTTGACTCAAAATGTCGCCATTAAAAACATCTTCACTTCGAAAATCCATTCCCCCAGTGTCGACAACAGAAAAATTATAGCCACACCATTCGCCCTCACCATAAATCCTGTCGCGAGTGACTCCCGGCGTGTCTTCAACAATACTTATTCTTTTTCCGCAAACTTTATTAAAAAATGTGCTTTTGCCAACATTTGGGCGGCCAACGATGGCAACTAACGGCTTTCTCATGCTCTTATCCTTTTTGTATATAGATACATCTTACCATAATTATAGCACATTTTACAATAATTTTAACTCATAAAAAATTTTTGACTTTATTTGCAACAATTCGAGCAGTTTTCACAGCCTACACCACACCTTTTCTTTTTGTTTTTCACAAACACAATAACAAACGATATCACAATACAAATGATACAAGTGACGGTTATTATTTTCCATTTTGCAACCTTTGTGAACACAAGAAAAAGAGTGTAGAAAACAAAAGCAAAAACATAGGCAGAAACAAGTTGAATAACAAGAGCAAGCCACATCCATTTTCTTCCAACTTCTTTTTTGAGAACAACCATGCTTGAAAGACATGGGCAATATAGAAGACAAAACACCAAGAAACTAAAACACGATGCAGGTGTGAAATGAACTGGCGAAAGCGGGTCGATAAGTGTTCTTGAAATTTCTTGATTTGAATTTGCCCCACCCATGCCGTTGAATATTGCAATTGATGACACAACAACCTCTTTTGCAACAACTCCCGCAAGGAGTGCCGAAACCGCACCCCAACTTCCAAACCCGAGAGGGATAAACACTGGTGCCAAAATCTTTCCAAGGCTTTCCAAAATGCTTCGTCCGCCATCTGTTGGAACATAGTGGAACGAAAACGAAAATGATTGCAAAAACCAAACAATGATATTAACAAAAACCAAAACCCCGCCAACACGAGATATGAATGATGCAAAATTTTTCCACACAAGTTTTAGAATTTTTTTCAAACTTGGAACTCTGTAATCCGGAAATTCCAAAATAAAACTTTGCCTTTTGCTTTTTAAGGGTTTTGCTTCAAGCAATAGTGCGACCAAAACAGAAACAAAAATGCCAATCAAATAAAGAATGAAAACAACAAATATGTTTCTCGCACCAAAGAAAGCCGCTCCCAACACGAGATAGATTGGAAGTTTTGCCGAGCAACTCATAAATGGCGCGAGCAAGGCAGTTTTTATTTGCGAGTTTTTGTCTTCCATATTACGCGCAGTAAAAATTGCAGAAGTCGCACAACCAAAACCCATGATCAGCGTGTAGGCACTTTTGCCAGAAAGTCCAAGTTTTGAAAAAATGTCGTCAAACAAAAAAGCCACACGCGACATATACCCTGTTTCTTCCAAAATTGACAAAAACAAAAACAACAATACAATTTGTGGCAAAAATGAAAGCAGTGTTTCAAGTCCGCCAAGCACTCCAACCAGTGCAAAGTCTTTCACCCAAAGTGGACAATCCGCGCATAGTTTTGTGAGTGCGTTTCCAAGCGACAAGTCAAGAAGTTTGCAAACAAGATCACCCAGCCACGCGCCGAGCGAAAAAAATGTTAAATAGAAAACACCAAGCATGAACGCAAAAAACAAGAGAACTCCTGCCAACTTGTTGGTTGCAATTTTATCAAACCAACCAAGTCTTGAATTGGATGTTGTTTTTTTGTAATCGCACATTTTAAGAATTTGTTTGACTTTTTGGAATCTTCCTCGTGCCACTTGTGAACAACTGAATTTTGGTTTCAAATCATCAATAATTTGTTGTTTTTCACGAGAAATTTGAAGTTTTTTTGCAATTTTTTCATCATTTTCACATAATTTTATCGCACACCACTTTGAATCAAGCCCAACCGCAAAACATTCTTCTGTTATGTTTTTTGCAATTTTTTCAATATTCAAACCCTCAAGATAATCAATTTTGAGAGTGCTTTCTTGGTCTTCAATTTGATTTAATAAATTCTTACATTCTTTTTTTTGTGCATTTCCAACAACAACCGGCACACCCAAAATGTTGGATAATTTTTTTATATCAAAAGACGCATAACACTTTTTTGTGTTTGTGTCATTAACAAACAAAACAAACTTGCGCTTTGCTTCCACAAGTTGCAAAACGAGATATAGGTTTCTTTCAAGATTATTTATGTCGCAAATGTTGACAACAACATCTTCTTTGTTTTCGAGAAGTGCGTCCACCGTCACTTGTTCTTCAAAACTCAACGTGGTCAGTGAGTATGTCCCCGGAAGGTCAGTCATCACATATTCTTTTGAATTAAATCTAAATTTTTTTGATTTTCCGTCAACTGTGACACCATGCCAATTCCCAACGTGCTCGTCGCTCTTTGTGATTGTGTTAAAAAAAGTTGTTTTTCCAGTATTCGGATTTCCCACAAGCAACAAGTTTTTCATTTCCACACCTTCTTCACAATAATTTTTGCGGCAAGTGATGAACGTAGCATCAGTTTTGTGCCATCCAAAGAAATCAATACACTTTTGTTAAACATGGACTTTTTGAGAAGAATGACATTTGCTTCTGGGAAAAAACCAAGATCACCCAATCTTCGCATGATAGATGAACAATCATCTTCAACCATTGCGATAACATAATTTTCATTTCTCTTTGCATCAACAAGCGACAAAAAAGGGTTCATACAATATTGTATGAACCCTTGTTTTTTATAGAACAATCCTACAAGTTGTTGATAAATTTTTTGAAGTAATCAACATCTGCGAACTTGCGATAAACTGATGCAAAACGAACATAAGCAACTTCATCAATTTCACGAAGTTTGTCCATAACAACTTCGCCAATCTCACTTGACTTGACTTCGCCCGCGAGTTCATTTTTGAAGTGATTTTCAACATCTTCGCAAAGATTTTCAATTTGTTGAATTGAAACTGGCCTTTTTTCGCAAGCACGAATAACACCTTTTTTGACTTTTGCAATGTCAAAAGGTTGACGGCTTCCGTCATTTTTTACAACCAAAAGTGGGGTTGTTTCGACTGTTTCATATGTAGTGTAGCGCTTGCCGCATTTGAGGCATTCACGGCGACGACGAATTGAATTTGATTCATCTGTTGCTCGAGAATCAACAACTTTACTTTCTGGATAACCACAATATATGCATTTCATAACTTTTTTCTCCTGCTTATATTGTAGTATAGAAAAACCACAATTGCAAGCAATTTTTATTTTTTGTCACCAGAACTTTGAAGACTTGATGCTGGCATTGACGCGGAATATGCATTTGTTGTTGGAGTGTTCGCGCCATAGAGTTCAACAAGAATTGTGTCATCGCCAATTTTTCGAATTTGGGAGAGCGGGATAAAAATTTCAGCAGAATTTTTGAAAACATTCCAAAAGTTTTTGCTCGCAGGAACAACAAATCCAAGAACAACACAAGTCTGCATATTAAAAATTATGTCAGTGACATGCCCCAGACATCTTCCGTCAACAATATTAACCACTTCTTTGCAGCGGATATCCAAAAAAGAAAAATCCAAGTTCTCTCCTTGGATTTATATATGCTCACACTCCCCAAAATTTGACAAAAAGTTTCAAAATTTTCTGTTTTAGGTCATTTCTTTTTTTATGTTCGCAAGTGCATTCTTTTCAAGACGAGATACTTGTGCTTGCGAAATGCCCACCTCTTCACTCACTTCAATTTGTGTTTTTCCATCATAATAGCGCATAAGCAAAATCTCTTTTTCGCGCGGGCTGAGTCTGACAATCGCACTGGACAAAGCAAACTTCTCAAGCATTGAGTCTGAATCGGTTTTGTAGTCTGCGATTTGGTCCATAACACGAACAGTTTCGCTTCCGTCATTGTAAACTGGCTCATTGAGTGAAACAGCATCAGAAATTGCATCAAGTGCAATCATAACAGATTTTGGTGGCAAATTGAGTTCGTTTGCAATAAAGTCAATTGACGGCTCGTCTTGATTGAGTTTGACTTCTCGCTCTTTGATTTGAAGCGCACGATAAGCGATGTCACGCATGCTTCTTGACACACGAACAATGTTGTTGTCGCGAAGGTATCTTCGAATTTCGCCAACAATCATTGGAACTGCATATGTCGAAAAACGAACGTTAAGAGATGTGTCAAAATTATCAATCGCTTTAATAAGCCCAACACAACCAACTTGAAACATATCGTCCGCCTTGTCTTTCTTTCCGCCAAATCTCTGCACAACGCTGAGAACCAGACGCATATTTGCAACAACAAATTGGTCGCGCGCATACTCATCACCACTTTTAACTTTTTGCATAAGTTCAACAAGGTCAGCATTTTTAAGTTTTGGCAGAGTTGACGTGTCAACACCACAAATCTTAACTTTGTTTGCCATTTTTCACCTCATGACGATATTTTGCCCAAGTGAAAAATCTTATATACAAGCAAACTTTGACTTGTTTTGTCGAAAAAGCATCAAAAATTTCACGCTTTTGCATCAAAAATGATTAATTTAATTAATTATTTACATAATATTTGTCAAATCTTTTTTCATTCGTCCGAGAATTTTCTTTTCAATTCTTGAAATATAGCTTTGCGAAATTCCGAGCAATTCTGCAACTTCTTTTTGCGTTTTTTCTTCATTCCCATCGAGTCCGAATCTCAATTTCATAATATATTGCTCGCGTGGATTGAGTTTGTTCAAACAACCATAAAGAAGTTGACGCTCAACTGAACTTTCAAGCCCACCGCTCACAACATCTGCTTCTTGACACAACACATCTGAAAGCAACAACTCATTTCCATCGCCATCAAAAGTCAATGGTTCATCAATCGAAACCTCACCTTTTTGCTTTGATATTTTCCGTATTTGCATCAATATTTCGTTTTCAATGCAACGACTTGCATAGGTGGCGAGTTTAATGTTTTTGTTGAGATTATATGTGTTGATTGCTTTAATCAATCCAATTGCACCAACAGAAATCAAATCTTCCATATCAATTCCACACCCGTCAAATCTTTTTGCGATATATACAACAAGTCGAAGATTATGTTCAACAAGTTTTTCTTTTGCTTGTTGGTTGTTGTTTGAAAGTTCTTCAATGAGCATCAGCTCTTCTTCTGGTTCCAGCGGAAGAGGCAAGGCTTCGTTGCCACAAATATAACATACAATGTTGTCAATAAACTCCGAATTATCAAATCCGAGCAACTTTTTTATGATTTTTTTGAAAAAATTTAATATTTTCACTGATATTCTCCTAAAAACAGTTTTGATTAAGCAATATGTCACAACCAAAACTTTTTTGAAATTTGGCAAAACTTAATCCAAGCACACATTCTTTAAGTCCGTTTTTTTCTTTCTTGTTTTTCATTTCAATTTTGTCAATAGGAATAATAAGCATCGACATTTTTTGATTATTGAGAGTTTGATACTCAATATAGTGCGCCCCATCAATTTGGATTTTATCAAGCTTTTTCATGAGTAAATTTTCAAGCGCAACATCTTTATGAAGTTTGTTGAATGTTTTGAGTCCAATGATGACAACTGGTTTTTGAGTGACAGGGTCAACAAGCGTGTTTCCGCTGTCGAGATACGCCATGCTTTCAACTTTTTTATCTTTACATTCGAGTTCAATTTCAAATGTAAATTCGTTGCGGTTTTTCTTTCGATAGAAAAACTTTATTGAAGCAACCACTCCATAGACCCACGCAAATATCGCAATGTATATTGCGCTCATGAATATTGGTGAATTTATGGCAAATCCTGATGTCAATGTCACACTTCCAAACAAAAGATACAAAACACCAATTCCCACACCTCCAAACACTGCGGTTGTGGAAAGAAATATAAAGTAATCCAAAACAAACTTTTTAAAAGTTGAACACTTTTGGGCAATTAATACCATGACAACACCAATGAGAAATTTGACTCCAACAATCAAGAAATTGGCGCAGTTTAGTAGTGGCATCAAAAGAGCGCATATCGCCCCAAATAAACTTGAAATGCACAGTCTTGCAACAGAAATTTTTTCACGCTTTAGTTTGCATGAAACAAAAAGGATAATCATATCAATCAAAAAATTATCAAGCAAAGCATATTCAACCACAATTTCCATGTTTATAGTATAAAATTACACAATTTATTATGAAAGGCGAAAAAAGTTTTAAAATGGCGAAAAAAAACATTTCATACAAAATGAAATGTTTTTGAAACTCAAGAGATTATTTTCTGAGGCGTCTGAGGAATGGTGGAATGTCTGAATCATCAATTTTGAGTCTTCCTGTTGGAGCTCCATTTGAAGCGGTTGCCATTTCTGGTTTTCTGTCTTCAAATGCTGGTTCTTGTTGCATGTTATTTCTGAGTCCAATTGTTGAACCAAGATAGTTGTCATAAGGTTTTGCACCAAAACCATTGAATGTTGCAATATCTTTTTTGATTTGTTCAGCATTCTCTGTTTTTTCTTTCTTTTCCAAAATGTTTTCGCTGCCTGGGAAGCCTGTTGCAATGATTGTGATTTCAACTTCGTCATTCATTGCTTCATCAATTCCAGCACCAAAGATGATGTTGCATTCTGGGTCAAGGACTTCTTTCACAAGGTCAGCTGCTTCATAAACTTCATCAAGAGCCATGTCATTGCCGCCTTTGATGTTAAGAATAACACCAGTTGCGCCTTCAATTGTTGTTTCAAGAAGAGGAGATGAAACTGCTTGACGAACTGCTTCGAGTGTTTTGTTTTCACCTTTTGCATGTCCAATTCCCATGTGAGCAAGTCCTCTGTTTTTCATAACCGAACGAACATCGGCAAAGTCGAGGTTAATCATGTTTGGTTGAACAATAAGGTCAGAAATTCCTTGGATACCTTGACGAAGAACATCGTCCGCATATCTGAACGCTTCGACAATTGGAGTGCCCTTTGGAACAAGTTTGAGAAGTTTGTCGTTTGGAATGATAACCAATGTGTCAACATATTTACGCAAGTTTTCAATTCCGCGGTCTGCGTTTTCCATTCTGCGTTTGCCTTCAAATCCAAATGGTTTTGTGACAACAGCGATTGTCAATATTCCCATTTCTTTTGCAAGTTGAGCAACGATTGGAGCAGCACCTGTTCCTGTTCCGCCACCCATGCCAGCCGTGATGAAAACAAGGTCGCAATCTTTGAGAAGTTCAGAAATGCTTGCTTTGCTTTCTTCTGCTGCTTTTTGTCCAATGTCTGGATCAGCACCTGCTCCAAGTCCACGGGTGAGTTTTTCGCCAATTTGAAGACGAAGTTCCGCTTTGCTCATGAGGAGTGCTTGTTTGTCTGTGTTGATTGCAACAAATTGCGCACTTGTGATGTTTGCGTTAATCATTCTGTTGACAGCATTATTTCCGCCACCTCCAACTCCGATGACTTTGATGCTTGCAACTGGGCTAATATTATTGTTTGAATACATATTTCTCTCCTAAATTTTATATTTTTTTGCTTTGACGCAATTTGTTAACTCATTTTTATCTTACTATCTTTGAAATATTTTTGCAAGAAAACCCTTAACTTTTTGTGAAAAACTTGTCGACTCATCTTCAAGTTTTTCAAGTGCCATGTCAAGAAGTCCCAAAGTTGAGGAAAGGTATGCCTTGCTCATTTGTGCATCTTTTGGCATGAGAAGTTTGACATTTCTTCCAATTGATTTTGAAAGTTGGTCTTTTGCTCCTCGAATGTATGAGATTCCCCCACCCGTCAAATATACATCAACAAATTCTGGGTGTTCTTCTTTGCAAAGGTTGAGGCATTTGTTGATGGCAGAGGCAATCATATCAATTCTTGCACACACAACCGCATTTGTCATTTGCATTGAAACTGGCACTGTCTTGCTTTGAATCTGAACTTCATAAACATCGTTTTGTGATGGGCTGATGCTGAGCACGACTTTGCTTTTGAGTTGTTCGGCACTCGCAAATGGAATATGCAAACATTGTTGCAAATCAGCTGATATGTGTCCGCCACCAAGTGAGAACGAATTGAGCATAACCAGTCCTTTGCCGCGAATAAGGCTGACCGAAGTTGATATGTAGCCACAATCAATTATGATTGCATATTTTTCTCTTTGGTTTTCATCAAGAAGGTACATTCCTTCTGCAAGTGGGCTTGAAAGATATTCGCAATTTTGAATTCCAAGATTTGACAAAATTCCATTGATTATTTCAATAAATGTGTTATCCGCCCAAATGCATGAAATGCTTGCCGAAAGTCGAGAAGAACGCTCTCCCACAGGATCCACAACACGCCTGTTGTCAGAAAGAACAAAATAGATGCCAGAACAGTTTATCATTATGTGGGTTGTCTCAAACTCACTGCCGCTTGCTTTCAAGAAAAGGTCTTGAACATTTTCTTTTGAAATTCTGATTTTTTTCGGATAGTTTTGGCTAACCAGTTTTGTTTCACAAAGAGAAAATTCGCCTGGAACGCCAACAAACAAATCTCGAATCTCAAGTCCTGAATTGGTCTCTGCATTTGCTTTTGCAAGGTTTATGGCAGTCGCAAGTTCGTTTGTGTCCAAAAACTCCCCATCAACATAGCCTGAGTATTCACTTTCTCCAGTGCCGAGAATGTTAAATGTGCCATTGATGCCGCGTTTTCCAACAACAATTCTCACGCTCGACGAGCCAATGTCAAGCACTGCCACCATGCCTTGGGACATATTTTCCTCCTTTGTGACAAAATTTGAATAAATGAATAATTATCAAATTTTTTCTATAATTATAAACAACAAAAAAAATCATGTCAATAGATTTCTTGTTTTATTGTCATGATTTTTTTGATTGACGTTTGTTTTCTATGTCAAGTTCTTTAACTTTGCAAAAATTTCTCCTTTTGAATTTTCATAAATCAGTAGTTCATACTCTGCGCGATTGAAACCCTCAATCGTGTAGTCGCACGCAAATAGTTTGTTAAATTTGCTTTCAAGCCTGTTTTCATAATCAAAAATTTGATATGCGAAATCAGAATGAGATTTCAAAATCAAAGTTGTTTCGTCTTCAAAGCTTTCGGGATTGATTCTTTTTTCAAAACTTATAGTTTTGAAGTATGCCATGCTTTCAAGTTTGTTTCTGTTGTTTCGAAAAAGTGCCAAATAAATTTTTTTGAAGTTCGCGGTGTCAAATCCATCAAATTCAAGAAAATCCGCTTCTTTGATTTCTCCTTCGTTTGTTGGAGTCTTTCCTTCAACCAAAATCGCGTTGCTTTTTGTGGACGAATAGCCTTGTTTTATTTCAAGCACTTTGAGTTCTTCGTCACATATATAGGTTTGTCCATCACGCTCAAAAGCAAAGAGTTGTTGACGAAGAGCAAGATGAATGAGAACTGAAGACGGAAACTTTGTTTCAATATTTATTACTTTGAGATTTGGATAGTTTTTTTCAATGGATGAAATTGTTTTTTTCTTGTCCATCAAAAACACTGACTTGCCAAAATCAATCTCACATTTTTCTGTTATTTCGTGAGAAAGAGTTTGAGTGTCATAAATCTCATTTGTTGTTTCAAATTTTATGTCGGCATTTTTCAAAGAAAATGCAGTGAAAAACAATATGATGCCAAGAACTATGAGAGCACCAAGAACTGAGCCAAGAATAATCAAAACCATCTTTTTCTTTGTCAATCTTTTATCCTTTTTATTTTTGCACCAAGCCGCGTGAGATCATCTTCAATTTTGAAATAACCGCGGTCAATCAAATGCACATTGTCAATGGTTGTATAACCTTCTGCTTTGAGTCCTGCAAGACAAAGTGCCGCACCGCCACGCAAATCACACGTTGTCACACTCGCCCCAGACAGACTTTCGACACCAACAACGACAGCAATATTGTCTTTCACCGTGATTTTTGCGCCCATTTTGACGAGTTCGGGAATGTGCTTAAACCTGTTTTCAAAAAGGTTTTCAACAATTATGCTTGTTCCTTTTGCGGTTGCAAGAGTTGCGAGCATTTGTGCTTGCATGTCAGTTGGAAATCCTGGGAATGGTGCAGTTTCAATTTTTTGCACCGCCGAAAGTTTTCCATTTGACGACAAGAATAGTTTATCACTTTCGTATGCGATTTTGCAATTAGAATTTTGTATTTTGCTCAAAACTGGACTAATGCTTTCGCGTTTTACATTTTTTAGTTCAATCTCGCCGCCACAACTTGCGCCCATAAGTGCATATGTTCCCGCAATAATGCGGTCGGGAATTGGAGTGTATTCAATCTCGGTTTTGAGTTTTTTTACACCAACAATTTCAATATGGTCAGTCCCCGCTCCTCGAATTTTTGCACCAAGTCCATTCAAGAAGTTTTGAAGGTCAACAATTTCAGGCTCTTTTGCCGAGTTATAAATATGTGTTTCGCCTTTTGCCAAAACACTTGCCATCATGATGTTTTCGGTTGCCCCAACAGAGGGAAAATCAAGGTGTATGTCCGCCCCACGCAAGTCACCCGCCTCACAAAACAAAAAACCATGACTATCATGCACTGACACAGACAAACTCATCAAACCCCGAAGATGAATATCAATTGGACGTGCGCCAATTTCGCAGCCTCCAGGGTAGGCAACTTTTGCCTTGCGAAATCTGCCTAGAATTGCTCCCAACGAAAAAATTGACGAGCGAACCGTGCTTGCCTTTTGAGGCGAAATCTCAAAAGAAGTGAGGTTTGTGTTATCAATAATGACATCGTCTCCGCAAAAACTAACCTTGCTTCCAAGGTCTTCAAGAACCCCGCACATATTGTAGATGTCAACAAATCTTGGATTTTTATGTAAAACAACCTTGCCTTCGCACAAAATTGTTGCGGCAAGAATGGGAAGAAAGGCATTTTTTGACGAAGGAATTTCAACACTTCCAAAAAGTTTTTCGCCACCAAAAATTTGAAGTTTATCCATCGCCCCCTCCAAATTCATTTTATGAAATTTTATTTTCTTGTGTTCAAATTCACAAAATATGTTTGGAAACTTGTTCGTCCGAAACAAGCATCTGATAGACCTTGTCAACTTGAGACTTCTCGCCCTCAATGGCAACAACTTTCATTTGGGGTCTTGTGTAATCGTCAATTTCAAACTTGACATCACCTTTTTCAAAAACATATCTCGTTCTGAGATTATCCGCACTTTGTTCAAAGTCCATGACCTCAAGCATTGAGCGAGCGATTTTAATTCCCGACTCGTCGAGCACCATTGCTTCTGATTCTTTTGACACTTTGAGAAGGTTGTCATTCTTCCAAACCTTTTTGAAATCCCAAACCGTCACTTTTTCAGAGCCAAATTGATTATTGACTTATATATTGCATTTTGTTATAAATTATATTAAATAGACAAAAGGAGATATTCGATGGAAAAATACAAAATTAAAGATTTGCTTTTGATTTATGAGTCTGGAGATTGTCGGTTTGGTGTTTTGAACAACAAAAAAACAAAAATCAAAATCTTGACCAAAAATGAAATTCATTCTATAAACAACCCTTCGTTTCATACATATATGAAAGAAGATAGAGACGTTGGTCATTTCTACTATGTTAATGCATATGAGACAAATGACGGATTAAAAGCATTTCCATTATGTGGTAAATTTGAAGACATAAATGCAAACTCAAGGGCAATTTTCAGAGATGATGATGATACATGTTTTTATCGCTATAAGCAAATTATAGAAGTGTTGGAATACAATCGTATGGATAACAGCAAAAACATCTTTGAGGCAGTATTTAATAACCCTGACAATTTTATTGATATTACCACTATTGCAAAAATTGAAAAAGCGGTTAATTTTGTTGAATCCCATAGCAAATCCGCTTTTAGAAATATTAAAAATGAAAGACTGGCCAAACAGAAATGCAAAAATCAAGAATATGCAAAACAATATGACCAAACATTAGAATTTTGAAAAACGCCCACCAATATTGGTGGGTATTTTTATTGCATTTTTTTATTCAAAGTGTCAACAAATTGTTTTTTTCATGCTTTGTCTTTCGACATTGAGGCAGATGCCGACTGCGGACATGAACACAACGAGAGATGTTGAACCAGACGAGATGAATGGAAGTGGAAGACCTGTCGGCGGAATTGAACCTGTGACAACGGCGACATTGATGAGAGTTTGCACGGCGATGACAGAGGCAACACCAATGCACAAAAGGCAACCAAATCGGTCGCATGCACCCAGTCCAATTTTGATTAGTTTGATAACCAAAACCGCAAAGACCACGAGCAAAAGTCCTGCACCAACGAATCCAAACTCTTCAGCAATGATTGAAAATATGAAGTCACTTTCCGAGAATGGCAAAAAAAGATATTTTTGGCGGGAATTAAACAGCCCCACTCCAAACCACCCGCCAGAGCCAATGGAATAGAGCGACTGAATGAGTTGAAACCCCTCACTTTGCGGATTTGCCCAAGGATCCAAAAATGCAACGAGCCTTTTCATTCGATATGGTTCAATCGCAATTAACACTGGAAACATGCAAAGTGCGGGAATGCCAACCAGTGCAAATTGTTTGGCACTCGCCCCACCAACAAACAGCATGACAAGAAGGACTAGTCCCAAGCACATTGTGATTGACATGTTTGGCTCTGCAATAATAAGCAAACAAAAAATGCCACCCAAAACAAGCACTGGCAAAATGCCGCGAAATGATTTGACTTTGTGATAGTTTTCTCCCAAATACCATGCCGCATACAAAACAAACACAAACTTGCAAATCTCGCTTGGCTGAATTGTTGTGCCTGGGAGTCTAATCCACCTTTTTGCGCCATAATTCTCAACGCCAATGCCTGGCACAAACACGAGCACCATGAGCACGAGCGAAATGCCAATAATGAGATATCTCCATTTTATGAATTTGTGATAGTCAATAAACGAAAACAAAACAAGAGACACTGTGCCCAACCCCGCACCAATGATTTGCTTTATCAAGAAATAATATTGATTGTGATAACGATGTGCCGCAGCATATGAACTTGCAGAATACACCATGAGACAACCAAATCCAACAAGAAACAAAACAAGAACGAGCACAATAATTTGTGTTCGTGAAAATTTTATGTTTCCCCTAGATTTGTTTAACTTTTTCACAAAAACAATCTCCGCGTTCTTCAAAATTCTTGAATTCATCAAAACTTGCACATGCCGGAGAAAGAAGAACAACATCTCCCGCTGTTGCATTCATTTTTGCTTTTTCAAAAGCTTCATCAAAATTTTCCGACAAAATATAGTTGTATTTTTCTTTATATTTGTTTATTGCATTTTCAATAATTTCGTAATTTTCGCCATAAATTACAAATAATTTCACATTATTTAGGCTTTTTTTGAACAAATTATCAAAATTTTGATTTTTTGTCTGTCCACCCAGCATGAGAATGACATTCTTTTCAAAAGCACCCAAAGCACAAAGCGTTGACGAAATGTTGGTTGCTTTTGAGTCGTTGAAATATAGCACGCCGTCCTTTTCCCCAACGAACTCGATTCGATGACGAAGAGGTTTGAAATTTGAAACAACAGATGAAATTGTTTTGTCATCAACTCGAAAATGTTTTGCAACGGTCACAGCACACAATATGTTTTCAAGATTTTTTTCGCCACGCAATCCAACATCTTTGACGCTCATGATATCATCAAAATTTTCGTCATAATAGCAAAGTTTCCCCGCCCTCTCAAAGCAACCCTTGACAGTTTCGGTTTTTGAAAAATATAGTGCACGAGAGTTTATGTGACGAGTTCTGTCAAACACAATTTTGTCGTCAAAGTTGATGATGGCAACTTGCTTTTTTGTTTGACCCAAAAAAACTTTGAGTTTTGCCTGAAAATAATCTTCGACAGTTCCGTGCCAATTCTCATGGTCCGGTGAAAGATTGAGAAGGCATGCAACATCAAAGCGAAAGTCATTCATATTTTCAAGCATAAAAGAAGACACTTCAAGAACAACTTTTGTTTTTCTCGAAATGGAGTTAATTTGTGAAATTAGTGGCGTGCCAATGTTTCCGGCAAGAACGCACGGATATTTTTGTTTGAGCATCTCATAAATGAGCGTTGCGGTTGTGCTTTTTCCGTTGGTTCCTGTGACAGCAATGGTTGTTGCTTTGATGTTTTTTAGACTGTATTCAAGTTCAGTGACGACTTGAATTCCAAACCTTTTCAGATGCAAACAAAACAAATCTTTTTTTAGGTTAATCCCAGGACTTGTTATGCAAAGTTTTATTTGATTTTTCAAGACGTCTTCAATTGACGAAATCATTTCGCATCCATCAATTTGCTCAATCTCTTTCGCATAAACAAAAACCCGATATTTTTTTGAGATAAAGTGTTCCACACACGCTTTGCCAGTCACACCATATCCCAAAATAAGAACAGATTTTTGTTTTTTCATATCACCTCACCGCAAGCGTCATCGCAATCGAAAAAACGCTTATTGCCATCGTTATAAATATATATATTACGACAATGCGGTTTTCATGCACTCCTTTTTTCTCAAAATGGTGATGAAGTGGCGCCATGAGAAAAACACGTTTTTTTGTTCGCTTGTAGTGCAACACTTGAATGATGTCAGACAGTGCTGAAAGAACAAACATAATCCCCAAGATTGGCAGATATAGTTCAAGTCCCGAGAACACTGCAATCACTCCAATGAGTCCGCCGAGTGCAAGTGAGCCGGTGTCGCCCATAAAGATTTTTGCCTTGTTGCAGTTGAAACACAAAAATCCACCAAGTCCACCCATCATGGCAGCAGAAATGAGCATAAGATTAAACTGTTCGGTCAGGACATGGGTTGCACTGGTGTTTGAAATAAAAATATAAATAAGGACAGCAAATCCAAAAAGATAAACAAAACTCACTCCTCCCGCCAGTCCGTCCAATCCGTCAGTGAGGTTGACGCTGTTTGTGATTGCAATCATAACAAATATCACAAACGGAATAATGCCCCACCCGAGGTTCAATGTTATGTTTGAAAAAGGCAAAACAATCTCGTTTGGAACAAGACCGTTGAAATATGCGAATAATCCAATGATTGTTGATATGCCCAACTGTCCAATAATTTTTTGATAGGGTTTCAGCCCCTCATTTTGATGAAACTTAATTTTGATGAAATCGTCCAAAAACCCAAGCAGTCCAAATGAAAGCGTGACCGCGATTGCAATCACAGAAAGCAAGCAATCTTCTCGCAAAAAACAAGCTGCGGCCACCACAAACCCCAAAAGGAAAATAAATCCCCCCATTGTTGGAGTCCCCTGCTTGTCCTTATGCAGTTCAACATAGTGCAAAATTGTCTGTTTGAGTTTGAACTTTTGCGAAAGTTTTATAACCAGTGGCGCGAAAACAACAGAAACCAAAAGCCCAATCAAGAAACAAAACAGCAAGTTATACGCTTTCATTTCTTCTCCTTTTATAAAAATTGTTTGACAACTTCGGCATCTTTGAAATGAATTTTTTCTCCTTTAATTTCCATATAATCTTCGGCACCTTTGCCACAAACAAGAACAATGTCATGCGGACGAGCAATCTTCATCGCGTGCTTGATTGCCTCAAATCTGTCGACAATTTCAATATGGTTATTTCCTTCAAAACCCGTCTTGATTTCATCAATTATATCTTGGGGATTTTCAAATCGAGGATTGTCTGACGTCACAATCACATCGTCACAATATTTTTCTGCAATACGAGCCATTTGTGGCCTTTTTTGTCTTTCTCGACCACCCCCGCAACCAAACACCAAAATAAGTCGACCGCTCGTGAGACCGCTTGCTGTTTTCAAAACATTTTGCAACCCGTCTGGAGTATGTGCATAGTCAATAACAACATCAAACCCCCTTGTTGACGAGTATACATTAAACCGACCTTCAACTCCCGCAAACGAAGCAATCGCGTCCTTTGTTTCTTCAAACGGAACACCAAGCATGGAACAAGCACAAAACGCCGCCATGATGTTTTCAATATTATATTTCCCCACAAGCGGCGAATTTATTTCCACAACATTATCCATGAAATTCAGAACAAAATGACTGCCTTTTGCACTCATCGAAAGTCCTGCAACAAAACAATCCGCGGGACAATCCATTCCATATGTGATTTTTGCGAGATTATTTTCTTGCATATTATTTCTCAAAATCTCATCATCAACATTTACAACCCGACTCAAAACATATGGACTATTCATGAAGTCAACTTTGGTTTTTGCGTATTTTTGAAAAGTATCAAAAAAGTCCAAGTGGTCTTCTGTGATGTTTGTCATCACTCCAACTTCAAAAATTATGCCCGCAATTTTCTTCAGTGCAATGGCATGTGCAGAAACTTCCATAACAACATATTCAACGCCGTCTTCCAGCATTTGCATAAAAAACTTGTGCAAAAGGTCAGGGTCAGGAGTTGTCATATTGAAATTAATGTTGTTTCCATTCCAAAAAGCACCGCTTGTCCCAATGACTGCCGCATTTTTGCCTGCATGGTTCAAAATGTGGGCAATAAGAAATGCTGTGGTTGTTTTTCCATTCGTCCCCGAAACCCCAACAATTTTGAGTTTGTCACTCGCTTTGTCAAAATAGTTTTTGCAACATAGAGCAAACGCTTCTCGCGTGTCTTCAACAATAATTTGCATTGCGGAAATATTGAGAGGGTGCTGGCAAACAATTGCTTTCGCGCCTTTCTTTGCCGCATCACAAGCAAATTTATGACCATCAATATTCTTTCCTTCAAAGCAAAAGAACACGTCATCTTTCTCAATCTTATTAGAATCAAATTTTGGATGATTAAAAAATTTGTCAATCGTGGCATTTTGAATTTCTTGAATTTTAACCCCATCAAATAGTTTTTCAAATGAAATCATATTTTTCTCCTTGTTTTGAGTGTAGCACGTGGAAAATTTTTTTGTTGATGTTCGCAAAATAACTCATAATACGAGCAAAATTTCACTCATTTGCAACACTGATTTGAACTGTCGAATATTTTTCGAGAACTGTGCCAGTTGGTGGGAACTGGGCAACAACCATTCCACCCTCGCCATCAAGCTCATAGTTTAGTCCCATTGACACAAGTGTTTCGCAGGCTTCAACAAGGCTTAGTCCAACAAGATTTGGCATTTCAACATATTCTTTTTGTTTTTGTTGTTCGTCTTGTGACTTTATGTTTTTTGCTTGGAATATGCCAGAAAAAATTTGTTTTGCATATGGTGCCGCGACAACACTTCCATAATAAACGCCAGCGCTTGGCTCGTTAACCAAAAGCAACATTGCATACTCTGGATTTTCCGCGGGATAGGTGCCAAAGAAACTTGAAACATATTTGCCTCTTGCAATAACACCATTCTCATATTTTTGTGCAGTTCCAGTTTTTCCTCCAATTCGATATCCATCAACAAAAGTTGTTTTCCCACGTTTTGTTGCAACATTTTCGAGCAAATTATTAATTAAATTTGAAGTTTTTTGCGAAATTACTTGTGTTTTGACCATTTTTTTGTTTTCAAGCACAAGATTTCCTTGACTATCTGTCGCACTTTTGACGAGATATGGTTGCAAAAGCTCACCACCATTGATTGCCGCACAAAATGCGGTTATGATTTGGATTGGCGTGACAGCAACCGCTTGACCGAATCCAATGCGAGCAAGGTCGACATTTTTAACGCTTGACTGCTTCATCAAAATTCCAGAACTTTCTGATGCAATGTCAATGCCAGTTTTTGACCCAATTCCAAACTTTTTGAGATATGAATAAAAACTATTTGTTCCCATTCGAAGTGCCAAGTCCATAAAGACTGAGTTGCAAGAATTGATGAAACCGTCAACCAAGTCCTCGCTTCCATGTCCTATTGTTTTCCAACACTTGATTTTTTGCCCGTCAACAATTCGATAGCCGGGGTCATAGAATCTGTCATTCAAGTTCGTTTTTCCCTCTTCAAGCGCAGCTGCAGTGGTTAGAATTTTGAAAGTTGAACCTGGTTCATAAACATCAACGACTGCGGTGTTTTTGACGGTTGACATAAGGCTTGGATTACTTCTTGGAATATCATTGAGATTGAAACTTGGTTTGAGTCCAAGCGCCAACAGTTCGCCATTTTTTGGATTCATGACAATGCATGTCACGCTTTTTGGTTTGTGGTCAAGAACAACTTGCTCCAAAACTTTTTCAACCACTTGTTGGATGGCAACATCAATCGTCAGTTGCAAGTTCATTCCCGCAACAGAAGGAATATATGACGAAAGTGTGTTGTCAATTTGGCGACCTTGCAAATCACTTTGGACATAGTATTTCCCGTCAAGACCTGTGAGCATATTATTGTAGTATTGCTCAATGCCCGCTTGACCAACATCATCAATGGTTGTGAATCCCAAAATTTGCGTCAACAAATCTCCATATGGATAGTATCTTCCAATATTTTCAGACAAAAACACACCTTTGTAGTCGCTGTTCAAAATTTTTTGAGCAACCTCTTGGTCAATTTGCATCTTCACAAGGCTTTCAGAAATTGTTTTATCAATCGCTTTTGCATGGACTTTTTCAAATTCCAAACCCAAAAGGTTTGATAGATATGATGACACTCCAATTGGGTCATCAACTTCACGACCGCGAAGATAAACATCGTATGTCGTTTTTGAAACAGCAAGGGTCGCACCATTTGTGTCATAAATTTTGCCACGCTCACCAGTTATTGGCAAATCTCTCGTCCATTGATTAAATGCTTTTTCTTGCAGCCATTTTCCATCAACAAGGCTCACAATCGAAAGTCTGATAAGAAGTGTACAAAAAAGAAAGGATATCGCAATAATTAATGCTGATATCCTCTTTCGTAATGAAAATAATGTGTATGTTTTTTGAATTTTAAATTTGAATTTTGGTTTTTTCATGCTCTCCCAAAAAATTTTCTGATTTTGTCAACAAACCTATCAAACCAATTCGACTTTTGGGGAACCTCTGTGACGTCTTCTATCTCTTCTGGAAAACTTTCAAGATACCTGTCTGCCCCAATTTGAAAACTGTCTGCTGGCGCTTCCTTCCCTTTTTCAATAAGGTCATCAAGTTTGCTGATTTTATAAATGTATTTGGTCGTATTTACTTCAATTTGTTGCTGTGCTGCCGCAACTTCACTTGAAAGGCGTGTGATTTTGACAGCATTATGAATCGCAAGTCCCGAAAACAAAGCAACTGCAATGCAAACAGCAATAGAAATGAATTTCACACGATATTTCACTTTTTTTGCTCTTTGTTTTTGCTCTGCTTGGTTTTGAACTTGCGTTTCTTCATCTTCGACGCTTTCGGTTTGCAGCTCGGTTTCACCAATATATTTTGGCATTGAAACGCTCTCTTCATCAACTTGTTCAGCCTCGCTGGAGGCAATTTCAGTGACTTCTGTCACTTCAGTTTTTTGAGCATTTTCAAGTTCTTTCTCAAGTTGCCGTCTCTCTTCTTCTTCCAATTTTCTTTGCTGAGTTTCAAAAGCATTCACTCTTTCGCGTGTGAGTTCGTCAATCCTTTTGAGAAGATTGGCATTTGGTTTTGTGTCTTCTTTTGTTTCATTTTTTGGCACAGAAAGACTTGCGTCAGTGTCAGTTGTCATTGTCGCCACTCGCCCATCGCGAAGATTTTGGATTTTGTCTTCCGTGTTTTCCATAATATATGATTGTTATATCATTTTTACAACAATTTGACAACCACTTTTTTATCAACTTGTTCAAGTTATGTCGTTGCAACAAAAAAAGAGCAAACTTGCTCTTTTCTCAAATTTTTCTTACAACTCGGAGTTTTGCACAGGTTGACCTTGAGTTGATTCTTTGTTCTTCTTGGCTTGCAACGATTGGTTTTTTTGTGATTAATTCAACCTTTTTCTTATGACCACATATGCATATTGGCGTTTTGGGTGGGCAAATGCAGTCTGTTGCTTCAAGCCTGAAAACATTTTTAACAATCCTGTCTTCAAGAGAATGAAAAGACAAAACACAAATAACTCCGCCAGGTTTTAGATGGTCAATCAAAAAATGTAATGTATCTTCCAGTCCTGTTAGTTCTCCATTAACTTCAATTCTTATTGCTTGAAAAACTTTTTTTGCACAACCGCCACTTTTGTAAACAAGTTTTTTGGGCAATGCACTTTCAATTATGTCGTTGAGTTGTTTTGTTGTTGTGATTGGTTGTTTTGTTCGCTCTTCAACAATTTTTCTTGCAATTGTTTTTGCATTTTGTTCTTCGCCATATTGAAAAAATATTTTGACAAGTTTTGCGTATGGATATGAATTGACAACATCAAACGCCGAAAAAGATTGTTCTTGATTCATTCTCATGTCGAGTGGACCATCTCTCAAAAAACTAAAACCGCGTTCAGGATTGTCGATTTGATAAGAGCTCACACCGAGGTCAATAAGCACGCCGTCCATGTCAGGAAGATTATTTTTTTCAAATATTTCTTTAATATTTTTGAAATCATCATGAATTAAAGTGAAATTTGAATAATTTTTTAATCTTTCTCGCGAAGCACAAAGTGCGTCCTCATCTTTGTCAACGCCAAACAAGTGACCACTTTTCAAATGTGAAATAATGGCAGAGCTATGCCCCGCTCCGCCAATTGTGCAATCAAGGTAGTTTCCGTCCGCCTTGATATTCAACAATTCAATTATTTCATTTTTCAAAATCGGTTCGTGTCGAAATTCCAATTTGTCCTCTCTTATGGTTCTGGTGTTGGTGGGTCGATTGGGTCTGGTTCTGTTGGAGGTGTTGGAAGTTCAATTCCAAACATCTCTTTTAGACGATTTTTTGTTTCATCGCTAAGACGAGAAGCATTGTCAATATTTTTCTTGATTGTTTCTTTTTCGCTAACCGAAATTTTTGCTGCATTTTCCACAATTTCAGATTTTGCGACATTGTCAACAATGCCAATAATGGTGTCAACAGTTTCTTGGTTGGCTTGATTGTTGAGGCTATTGATAAATGATTCTGCATCTTTCCCAATTGTTGGTTGTTCAGAACCGAGTTTTTGAAGCGAATCTGCAATTTTTGCGACATTCTCAATGGTTTTGAGTGTTGATTCATCCGCAAGATTGAGTGAATCAACTTTTGTTTTCAATTCTTCGTCTGCGATTTTGTCCTTGACTGCATCCTTGACTGCGTCTGCAATCGCTTCACTTGTGCGTGCAATATCTGCGACCTTGTTCAAATCGCTTGGAGAAATTGATCCAGTTGATTTGAGATCGTCAGCAATTTTTACAGCAATCAAAAGTTTGTGCCAATCAACATCGTATGGATTTGCATAACCTTCGTAATAACTAGCAAAATATGTTCCATAATCAACATCTTTCTTCATATAGTCGATGAGATTGAGATATGTTGCTTCAAACACTGCATTTTCTTTTATTTTTCCTGCAATGTTATAGACATTTTGTTTCATTCCTTCCATGAGGCTTTCAAGTGCATCAAAATCTAGGTCTTTGAGTTTGAATCCTTCTTCTTTGAACACTTCACTTGAAAGTGGAATAAGATTTGTCCAAAACTCTTTTATATCAGCTTTTTGTGCTGAAATGTCTGCATCTGATGCAATATCTTGAGTGACAATGCTTGTTCCCAAAATGTCACAAAGTTTTGAATTCATGAGATTGAGAACACAAACAAAGCTTGGTCTGAAGAGTTCGTTGTCAATGATAACACCAAAGGTTTCATCAAATGTCAATGCATTTGGGGTTTTTGTTTCGTCAAATTTTGAAATGAGAAGTCCAACGTCAAGGTTATCCGCAAAAATCATGTCAATGCAATCTTTTTCTTGCAATTTGTTGATAACTCCAACAATATCAGCAACATTATCTTCAAATTTAAACTCTTGTGAATTGACAACATCAAGTTTGATATATTTTTTTGCAGTTGCAAACATATCACTTGCATAAACTGCGTCAACAATTCTATCCATAATGTGTTTGTTTTCTGCATCTTTTCCGTCTGGATTTTGATTAAATACGGCAGAACTGTTGACGACATCAAGAGCACGTGCTGCTGGCAACACAAGTTTATTTAGGTCAACATTTTTGAGCGCATCAAACATTTGACTATCAAAACCAAATTTTAGAATTGTGTTTCTTGTTGATTCTTCAAGCGAATTAAAATATGAATAGGTCTGACTTAAATTGCTTGCAAAAGTTTGTGCGTCTGTCTCGGCGGCACCCCAAACTTCTTCGTTATATTTAACTGTTCCAATGCTTGCCGGCAAGTTTTCGTCAAGTGCTTTAAGTCCTGCATTAAATCCCATATTCATAACAATTCTGAGAGAATTGGTTTTCATGAGATTGTTGATTGTTTGAGTGAGAATTGTGCCTTCTGGTTTTGGCTCAGTCACGCGGTCCAATATTCTCAAAACGTTGATATTGTTGTCTTTGATGTCATCGGCAATCCCTGACTTAACTAACAGTTTTGCAATTTCATAGAGTCCCAAAACATCTTCTTTGACTTCTGCCGATGCTTTTTTTGCATCTTTTCTTAGAACTTCGGCAAGTTTGCTTGCTCCAATTCCGCTATAAACTCCTTCGCCTTTTATGAGTCCCGTGTAGTTTCCAAATTTCAGATTTTCATTTTTTACAACTAATTCTTCAATTGCATAAGGAATAATGTCTCCAGAAATGGCATAAACAAAATTCGATGAAAACACTGCATCAACAAACGCGTCCATACGCTCAAAATCAATGTTTGAAAGTTTGTTGTTTTGATAGTCAAACTCATAAACATAAACGAATTTTTCATATAAATTGCACGCATTGACAATTTCTTCACGTAGCGAAAATTTTTGGCCGCGAACTTGAAGTTGAGTTATTGCATCAAAGCATGCTTGGTCGAGATTTCCAACCGATGCAATCGCACCCACTGCGGACTTGCGATATTTTGTTATTATATCCAAATATTCTTGAGGAACATTTTTTACAATGTAATCTCCAACTGTTGCTGGAAGTTTGGTTTCTCCTTCTGCCATATTTTCTTCATTGTCAGAAAGTCCAGTTGTGACAACTGTTGTTGTCGCAGTTGCTTCTGTTGTTGTGTCAAGAACAGATTGAGCGGTAGCCATAATTCCCGAAATCGGCATAAACAGGATAAACGCAAAAACAAACCCTTGCAAAAGTCCAATCAAACTTCCACAAATCCTATATTTCTTTTCTGGTTTTGGAGTGAGGTCATAGGTGTTTGTTGTATTCTTTTTGATTTCTTCAATTGTTTCTTTTCTTTTTTTGTCACGAATAACATATTTCGCAAGGATAATAAACAAAATCCAACTCAAAAATGCCATGATGAGTGCGACTGCAATAAATGTTGCGAAATTGCAAATGATTATGATTGTTTGTCTGAGCGTGCTTGAAAGAGAAGCATTATAAGTAAGCATGTTTGAAATATTAGGATTTTGGCGAACCAAACTCTCAAAATATCTGAGAATGGTGTCTCTCATTCCATTTGGCCAAGTGAATTTAATTCCCAATATCGCTTCAGTAATATATGGAGAAACAACGGCACCAATGATGACAAAAACCAAGAACAAGCCAATCCGCAGTGCCGATCTTTTTACTCCGCGTTTGAATCCAAATAAGAATCCCAGTGCCAACAACAAAACAAATATGATGTTAACAACAAGTGAAACAATGCTTGCAATAGACATATATGCCTCCCTTTTTGAGATAATTAGTTAATTTAATCGACCATGATTGTGTAATTAAATTAATTTGTCAACTTTTCCCATATGAACCATGAGATCAACGAGCTTGTTTGAATAACCCCATTCATTGTCATACCATGCAACAAGTTTTACAAATTTTGGTGAAAGCATAATTCCTGCTTTTTCATCAAAAATACAGGTTCTCGCATCGCCAATAAAGTCAGATGAAACAACCATTTCGTCAGTTGTTCCCAAAACACCTTTGAGATATGTTTTTTCTGCTTTTTTCATTGCTTTTGTGATTTCTTCATAAGTTGTTTCAACTTTCAATGTGCAAGTGAGGTCGACTGCTGAAACATCAAGTGTTGGAACACGGAAGCTCATTCCAGTGAGTTTTCCTTTGAGTTCTGGCAAAACTTCTCCAACCGCTTTTGCCGCACCAGTTGATGATGGAATGATATTATATGATGCCGCGCGTCCACCACGCCAATCTTTTTTTGTTGAGCCATCAACTGTGAGTTGGGTTGCTGTTGTTGAGTGAACGGTGGTCATCAAACCTTCTTCAACACCAAACTCTCTTTGAAGAACATAGACCAAAGGTGCAAGACAGTTTGTTGTGCAACTTGCATTTGAAACAATTGTCATGTCCTTTGTGTATTTGTCGTGGTTAACCCCATAAACAAACATTGGCATATTTTTCCCCGGAGCAGACACAACAACTTTTTTTGCCCCGCCTTTGAGATGTTGTTCAGCGCCTTCGAATGAAGTGAATTTTCCTGTTGCCTCAACAACATATTGCACACCCGCTTCCCCCCATGGAATGAGCGTTGGGTCTTTTTCAGCAAAAAATTTAATTTTCTTTTTATTGACAACAAGCATTCCGTCTTGGACAGAAGTTGTTCCTTTGAATTTTCCATGAATTGAATCGTATTCAAAAAGATAGTTCGCATAATCAACATCAAGAAATGGGTCATTGATTGCAACAACCTCAACATCGTCACGCTCAGCCACTGAGCGAAGAACAAGTCTTCCAATTCTTCCGAATCCGTTGATACCAATTTTTAATTTTTTCATATAATCTCCCCTTTTAATTTTATATCTTTGTCATCAAGTTCCCCAACATTTCGAAATAGGATGAAACTTGATGTAAAAGCAAAACAAACACAAATGTTTGACAAAATCAAAACCGACATCAAAATGATGTATAAACTCGTTCGAAGTGCTGGAATAAAAATTAAAGTCAAAGTCAGAGTCAACGCAAACAAAACAAGAAACAAATGACTAAACCACATTTTTAGGTTGTGACTTTTTGATTTGAATTTGACTTTTGCCTGATAATTTTTGTCCGCAATCGTGCCACGCTCAACGCAGTGATAGTTGTCAACCTTTGTCATTTTCACAATGCTTCTTGGAACTTCTCTCATTGCTCGTGTCAAGGACTTGTCAAAAAGAATAAGTTGACCTTTGCCTGCAAACAAAGAAAAGTTGAATAAAAGTGAGATGATAAAATTTCTTATCTTGGAAAACATTTTTTTCCAAAACCCGTCATCTTTGACATTTTTGACAGTCACAATCTTGTTGCCTTCTTCGTGAGATTTAATCATTTCGTCCAGAATGAATTTGTCAAAATTTTTTGCACCACGCTTGATTAAAATGACATGCGTTTCGCCATGGTTTTGAACAAAATCTTTAACCACTTCGTCACTTGTTGAATTTTTTTCGGTTCGAACAAGAACCAAATTTTCTGGTCGTTTCTTTTTTAGTTTTGTCAAAACATTTTTTGGAATTTCGGAAAAATAAACATAAAGCATTGAACTTTTTGAACTTGCAAAATTCGCTAGTTCCAAAATGCCTTTTTCGCTTATCTCATTTGTTCCCAAATCCAAAAGAATATTATACATTTTGCCTCTTATAATTTTTTTATTCTCTTTTGATGTCTTCCGCCGTCAAATTGAGTTGTCAAAAACTCCTTGATAATCTTGATTGCTTTTCTCTTTCTCGTAAACCTTCCGCCAAGAACAAGAACATTTGCATTATTGTGAGAACGAGCAAGACGCGCATAAGTTGGGTTTGGACAAAGTGCCGCACGAATTTTTGGATTGCGGTTTGCACATATGTCCATGCCAATGCCTGTCCCACAAATATAGATACCGATGTTGTTGTCGTTCTCCAAAACTTTTTGGTTTGCGCTTTTTGCAAAGTCTGGATAATCCACTGGCTCCATTGAATAGCAGCCAACATCAATGGTTGTGATGTTCTCTTTTTTGAAAAATTTTTTTATGTCTTCTTTGAGAAGAAATCCAGCGTGGTCGCTTGCAAGAATAATCATAAATACCCCTTTTTTATTGTTTCAAATTTTGTGCCAATTTATTTGTGCATTCCCAAAGTATTTGGGCAGTTTTGTCATAAACATCTTGTCCGAATCCATATGGGTCTAAAATGTCGCCATCGCCAACCAATTCGCCAAATGAAAAAACATTCTTGTTTGTCCCAAAGCATTTTTTTTGTTCGGCGGTCATTGTGATGAAGATAATGTCTTTTTTTAGGTCTATGGGGCGAAGTTGTTTTGCTTTTCGAGAACTTTTTCGAATGCCAAACTTTTTTAGTGCATTATTTGCCGCATCACACATCTTTTCGCCCGCAACAACACAAATCCCCGCACTTGTCACTTCAACATCATTGATGCCAAGTTCTTGCAAATGCTTCTTCATAAGTTTTTCTGCCATGGGCGAACGGCAAGTGTTTCCAGTGCAAACAAAGCAAATTTTTCTCATATATCCTCGACTTCATAATAACATAGTTATTAAATTTTTAAAAACAATTTTGAGGCAAACAAAAAATCTTTCCCCAAAAAGAGAAAGATTTTTTTGTCAAATTGCTGATTTTATGGCTGTGCGACTGGGAAGAACGAGATGTTGTTGAGTCCTGGGCATGGTGTTGAAATTTCTTGACATTCTGGAATTTGTGGGTAGCCATAACTTGGAACAAGAATATCAACAACGCCAACAATTTTGAGAACAACATAAAGACAAGCATTGATTGTGAAGATGTTGTTGTCTGAATATGTCCCACTCGTGCTAACAAGTGCTGCCATTGCAGTGACCTCGATTGGTGTCATCGAAGGTTGTGGAACAAATAGTATTGCTGATTTTGTGACTGTGACTGAACTTGTTCCAGTGCCAACCACGCCATTGTTGTCGCGATATGTGACAATGACTGGAATGGTTATTGTTGCTGTGACGTTTGCGAAGTTTGGACGGTCTGCAATTCTGTCAATCACAACATCTGACACAACAACGCCACTGCCAGTTGCTTGCGCGGAAATGAATGTAAGTGGGGATGCTGGCGATTCAGGTGTGTAAGACGAAACTGTGAGTTGCAACCCGATTTCCTGTGTTTGAGACAAACATTCATCAAAGATTTTTGTTGTCTCAATCAGCACTTTTTCACAAATACTTCCAACTCCACTGTTTTTGAGTGGGCAAGGTCTGCAATTTGAAGTGTTGTTTAAATAAAATGACATAACTCCTCCATAAAATAATTTTCAATCATAAATATTTTATGAAAAGTCATGTCTTTGTGTTAATTTTTTTGATTTGCAACTTTTTCGCCAAGCGCTGTCAAAACAAAACCACTTTGAGTTTTTTCAACGAGTTTGAGATCGAGCAGTTGTTTTGTGATGCCATCACTCGCCTCACGGCAACAGTCTTTCAATGCACAAATATGAGCATCGGACAAAATGTGTGACAAAATTTCGGCGTCTTTAAGTTCAGCGAACTCTTGCAACGTCACCTCTTCATGAAAGTTTTTCACGCTCTCAATCTCGGCAAGAATTTGACTCAAACCATATCCCGTTTCGCTTGAAACTGCAATGATATCATCTTTCCCAACGCCCAAGCATTTTGCAACATTTTGAACAAATGACGGAATTTTTGACTTCGCAATTTTGTCAGCCTTGGTCGCAATAATCTTGAATGGAAGCCCGCGTTGATACAAGAATTTCAACATGATTTTGTCAAGGTCGGTTGGGTCGTGACGAAGGTCAACAAGCATAAATACCAATTTGATTTTGTTTGCTTTAATCAAATAGTCTTCAAGAAGCGATGCCCACATCTCTTTGTTTTTCTGTCCTGCTTTTGCAAAACCATAGCCCGGAAGGTCAACAAAATAGAACTCGTCATTAATCAAAAAATAGTTTATTAGTCTTGTTCTGCCGGGAAGCGATGAGGTTTTTGCCAACTTCTTTTGCCCGCAAAGCATATTGATAAAACTGCTCTTGCCAACATTACTCTTCCCCGCAAAAGCAATTTCAATCTTGTCATCACAAATCAAATTTTTTGCACTCGCAACACTTGTCACAAAACGCGCACTTTTTATTTTCATATTCTCATTCTATCAAAACATATTCAAAAAGTCCAAACAAAACTTCACAAGTTCTTCTTGCATAACCATATCACACTCACAAACACCCCGACCCCCGTTTAGAATGGAAAATAGAAAAACACAAATGGTCCTTTTCCGCAAGGTTGGCAGTCACATCTTCTTGGTCTTTTTGGTCTTCGGCAATTCATGTTGCCCTCGTCAAAGCAAGGTGGAAAACATTGCGGCATTTGTGGTTGCATGTTGCACCAAGGGTTGCAGTTTGCATCCCAGTTGTTCCAGCCGCCACCGATGCACGGATTGCAAGGACGAATGAAGCACCCGCGTTTGTAGTTGCAGTAGGTCATATTATCATAAATTGAATTATAATCTTGAAAATTTCTTTGGCAATTCATAACACACCTGATGATTTTTTTACTCATTTCATGCTATGCCAAAACCAATAAATTTGTTTTTATAACAAAAAAAAGTGGCAAAAATGCCACTTTTTACCAATCCTCTCGAACTTTTGTTTTTATGTCATCGTAGAAGTCTTTGTATTGTGCGATAAAACTTGGGTTCTCTTCAAAAAATCCAACAAGTTCCATAATTTCATCTTCCGACAGGCCTTCGTCCATGTTTTCAATGGCTCGAAGAAGGTCAAGTTTGCTCTTTATTTTCATTTTTCTCCCATATTCATGCAATTAAATCTAATTTTTCCAATTGTCAAAAAGATTCTTAGAATGTCGTTCGCTGGAGTCGCGACTCAGAATGACTCAAAGACTGCTTGCAGTTCTTTTAGTTCTCGAATTTTTTCTTTTATGCTTGAAAATGCGTTGTCAAAAGGAGTGTCTTTTGTCATGTCAATTCCACAAATTTCAAGCGTTTTCAGAGGTGGAAGTTTTCCGCCCATTGAAAGCATTTTGAGATATTGTTTTGAATAAGAATTATCTTTTAGAATGTTTTGCGAAATTGCAATCGCCGAAATTAACCCCGTTGCGTATTTATAAACATAAAAGTCATTATAAAAGTGTGGGATTCTCGACCACTCATATTTTGCACAATCCAAAATTTCAACTTTGTCACCAAAATAAAGGCGGTTGAGGTCAAAATATGTTTGATTGAGAACATCTGCTGAAAGTGGCAGCATTTTCTCATAGTTTTCATGAATTATTTGTTCAAACTCCGCAAACATGGTTTGGCGGAAAATTGTTGCTCGTGCCATGTTGAGATAGGTGTCAACAAAATATATTTTTTCATCATTTGTTTTTGCATTCTTCATAAAGAAATCAAGAAGCAACATCTCATTTGTTGTGCTTGCGATCTCGGCAAGGAAAATTGGATAGCCCGAATTGATTGAGTTTTGAGCGTGATCCGCAAGATATGTGTGCATTGAGTGACCCAGTTCATGAGCGAGCGTAAACACACTGTTTATATCCCCAACAAAGTTCATGAGAACGATTGGGTTCTTGCGATAAGCGCCAGACGAAAACGCGCCAGTGTCTTTTCCAACATTTGGATAAACATCAACCCACCTTTCTTGTTTTGCTTTGTCGAGAAGTTTTTGATAATCTTCCCCAAGAGGTTTGAGTGCAGTTTTCACAACTTCAAATGCTTCTTCAAAAGTAAATTCAAATTTTGGAACATTAGGGTTTTCAGCATAGGCGTCACATATTTTGAAATTTTTGAGTCCCAGCATTTTGCGTTTTTCTTCAAAATATTCGTAAAAATCTTTTAGGTTTGAATGGACTTTTTCAATCAGTTTTTCATAGACATTTGTCGAAATCTCTTCGTTGTAGAGAGCTTTGTCGAGCGCAGATCCATATTTTCGCATTTTTGCATATGCACAATCCGCTTTCACAGATGACAAATAGTTCGCTGCAAGGGTTTTGTTGAGTTTTCCATACGCTCCCATCATGTTTGAATAGGCGGACAATCTCAACTTTTCGTCTTTGTCGCGAACAAATTGAGAGTAGTTTGCGTTATTCAACGCATATTTTTTTCCGTCTGAGTCTATGGCATCGTCAAACACAACATCGCACGAATCAAACATGTCAAAGACATCAGAAAATCCGCCCGCAAACTCACCTACGCGTGAAAGCAATTTTTCTTGCGATTTTGAAAGCGTATGTTTTTTGTGTCGTTTGACATCTTCAAACATTTCTTTGTATTCAACAAATTTTGGGTTCGCAATCAAATTGTTGAGACGAGCATTTGAAAACTTTGAAATCTCAACATCAATAAACGAAAGTTTGACACCCAAATCACTTGAAATTGATTCAATCACATTCAAGATTTCATTTGTTTTTGACACGGTTGCATCTTCTTTTTGTTTGAGAGAGCAAAAACATGCCAAAACTTCAAACTTTTCGCCAAGTTTGCGGTTTGTTTCAAGGCATTCAAAAAGCAACTCGTCATTACCAAGTTTGTTTTCATACTTCGTGAGTTTTTCAAACTCTGGAACAAGTGATTTAATACGAGAAATTGCACTGTCAAGGTCAGTGCAATATCCAGATAAATCCCATTTATATTTTTCTTCAATCTCGTTTCTTTTTTTCATATCAACCCACATATTTTTCAATGTTAAAAAATTTCCAAGGTGTGGCAAGTGGTGGCAGAGACTTAAAAGTCATTCTCTCTTTTGTCACAGGATGCAAAAATGAAAGTTTGACCGCCCAAAGTGCAAGGTTATAACCTTGTCCAATCTCACCTTTCCCATATCTATAATCGCCAAAAATTGGACATTTTATGCTTGCCATTTGAACACGAATTTGATGGCTTCTTCCTGTTGCCAAGTGAACTTTAACAAGTGAAAGTTCGTCCTTTTCGTCTTGAACAACATAGTCGAGTTCTGCTCTCTTTGCGTTCATTTGAGATTGTGGCACAATTCGAACATTGTTTGTCTTTGGGTCTTTTTCAAGATAATGAACGAGTTTGTCGCTTTTCATTCTTGGGTGACCACAAACAACACAAAGATATTCTTTTTTGAAATCGCCATTTTGAATTTGTTCGGCAAGTCTTGTCGCTGCCTTGCTTGTTTTTGCAAAAACCATAACTCCGCCTGTTGGACGGTCAAGACGATGAACAAGTCCAACATAGACATTGCCTGGTTTTTGATATTTTTCTTTGATGTAATTTTTTACCATGCCCAGCATATCTTGATCGCCAGTTTCATCTCCTTGAGACAAAACATTTTGTGGCTTTTGAACAACGATGATGTGATTATCTTCAAATAATATTTCCATAACTTTTCCTTTCTCACAAACTTTATCAAATTGCGTCTAATTTGTCAAACGAGAACATAACAAAATCGTTTTTTCACAAATAAAAATATTTTTGGCAAAACACAAAAATTATTTTCAAAAATTGATAAATAATTAAAATTAATTAAAAATAATTCAGGTAGCACTTT
>ERZ780149.202-NODE-202-length-80526-cov-23.034795_pt1 | contig 80526 bp, 66 predicted proteins | sample MGYA00511367_ERZ780149 | MGnify/ENA primary metagenome ERZ780149 (study PRJEB29588, sample SAMEA2153852) | human gut metagenome | biome: human gut; feature: human-associated habitat; material: faeces | place: Denmark | collected 2008/2010 ... | reverse complement strand
GTTCCGTGGGTTCCCTCAAACGAAGTGCAGAGGGGGAACGGAATAGGGGAAACACATGAGGAAGGGGGAAAGTTGCATTTAATAGTATTTTTATCAATGCCGGCTTGTCCGGAAAGAGGAGATAATTGTATTTAAGGAGTTACGGCTATACCCTATTCGCGCTGGGATTCATCTATAATTCGCTAAAAAATACATAATAAAAAAGCCCCGCGATTCAAACTCATACGAATTTGAAAAGCACGAGGCTTTTATAAAACTATTTTTCGTTTAGCGAATTATAGATGGATCCCAGTGCACATCGGGTTCATACCCCATAATCTTCACTGCCGTTGCCGCCACGTCGGAAAGTCCGAAAGCACCGTCGGCTATTTCACAATCGTAATTGTAGACAATAAAGGGTACGGGATTGAGAGAGTGCGCGGTACGGATGGAGATGACGCCTTTTTTGTTCTTTTCAAGCATCTCGTCGGCGTTGCCGTGGTCTGCGGTTACGATGAGTGCGTAATCGTGCTTTTTGACGACGGGAAGGAGTCTTGCAAGTGCAAGATCCACCGCTTCGACACCGATAATGGTTGCATCGAGGCTACCCGTGTGACCGACCATATCTCCGTTTGGATAATTGCAACGGATAAAGCCGTATTGTTCGCTCTCGATTGCTTCGATAACCTTGTCGGTGACTTCCGCGGACTTCATCCACGGGCGTTGGTCGAACGATACTTTGTCGGAAGGCACTTCTTCCCACACTTCGAGGTCATCGCTGAATTTTTCGGAGCGATTACCGTTCCAGAAATACGTGACGTGACCGTATTTTTGAGTCTCGGACACGGCGTAGGATTTTACGCCTTTGTTGACCAAAAATTCGCTCAACGTGTATTTGATTTTGGGCGGTTCGACGAGGAAGCGCGCGGGCAAATGCAAGTCTCCGTCGTATTGGAGCATACCTGCGTAAAGCAACTTTGGCATATTGCCTCTATCAAAACCGTTGAAGTCGGCGTTGTCGAAAGCCATAGAGATTTCGATTGCGCGGTCTCCACGGAAGTTGAAGAGAATTACGCTATCATTGTCGTGCATTGCGCCGACGGGTTTGCCGTCCTTGACGATGACGAACGCGGGCAAATCTTGGTCGATAACGCCGGGGTTTTCGTTGCGGTAGGTTTCGATAGCTTGCGTTGCGGACTCAAAACCTCTGCCTTCACCGTAAACGTGCGTATAGAAGCCCGCTTTTACCATATCCCAGTTTGCGAAATATCTATCCATCGTTATCTTCATACGTCCGCCTCCGCTTGCGATGCAAGCGTCGAAATCGGCGTCGTTCAAAGATACCATCGCACTTTCGAGCTGATCGACGTAAGTGAGCGCACTGGTTGCCGGCACGTCTCTTCCGTCAAGCAATACGTGAACGCGTACGTGTTTGATTCCGTCACGCTTTGCGCCCTTAATCAATGCGATTAGATGCCCGATATTACTGTGTACGTTGCCATCGGAAAGCAATCCGATAAAGTGCATCGTGGAAGCGTTTTTGACACAATTGTCTTTAAGTTCCTGCCACGCGGAAGAATTGAAAATATCACCGCTTTCGATTGCCTCTTCCACAAGTTTTGCGCCTTGAGAATAGACTTGACCGCAACCGAGTGCGTTGTGTCCCACTTCACTGTTGCCCATATCGTCATCACTGGGAAGACCTACTGCCGTTCCGTGCGCTTTGATATAGGTATTGGGGCACTCTTGCAAGAGTTTGTCAAGAGTGGGTGTATTTGCCATAGTAACGGCGTCGCCAAGCCCCGTTTTAGACTTGCCGACACCATCCATAACTACCAAAACAAGTTTTTTCATAGTTGTCCTTTGAGGCGGTTAGACTGCCTGTTTTTCTTGAAAATATTAGTAATTTACAACTTGCGAGAAGTCAACCGCTTTCAAAGACGCACCGCCGATGAGACCGCCGTCGATTTCGGGCATTGCCATAAGTTCTTTGACGTTCTTGGGGTTCATGCTTCCGCCGTATTGGATACGGACGCGGTTTTCTGCGCACTTGGGGCAATAAAGCTCAGCCATAGTGTTGCGGATAATTGCGATAGTCTCGTTTGCCACTTCCGCCGTTGCGGTTTTACCCGTGCCGATTGCCCAAACGGGTTCGTATGCGATGACGATATTGTCGAGTTGGTCTTTGTCGATACCGTCGAATGCGCCCTTGGTTTGGCGCACGAGCACTTCTTCAACCTTGCCGTTTTCTCTCTCTTCGAGCGTTTCACCCGCACAGATGATGGGTTTAAGACCCGCAGCAAGAGCCGCTTTTGCACGAGCGTTGACGGTTGCGTCCGTCTCGCCGAAGTATTGACGACGCTCGGAGTGCCCGATGATTACGTATTCAACGCCGAGTTCAACGAGCATTTTTGCGGAGATTTCACCCGTGAAAGCACCTTTTTCTGCCCAGTGTACGTTCTCTGCGCCCACCTTGATGTTCGTGCCTTTGGTCATCTCGACTGCGGTTGCGAGATCGGTGTACGGAGTGCAGATAACGACATCGCATTTTGCATCTTTAACGAGCGGAGCGAGATCGGTGATAAGCGCCTTGGTATCGGCGATAGTGTTGTTCATTTTCCAGTTGCCGGCAATGATAGGTTTTCTCATAATATACCTCGAAAAATTTTATTTATGGATTATTTTGCGAACGATAAACGCTTTATCGAAGACGGAACTTCGAGCCGCAAGGCGGCGAGCAAATCGAACGCCGAGCTTGCGTCACACACAAGGCTTTTTGCCACAATTGTCACTTATGCCAATTGCTTGCTTTTGCCTTGGTGCTCCTTTTTTCCTTCACACAAAAGACTGCGCTTTCATCTTATATATCGCGCTATCGTTCGCTTGTCTTTTGTGTGTGGAAGCCTTGTGGGTGCAGTACAAGCGACTGTGACGTGTTGTTGCGTAGCTGTCACACAAAGCGCCGTGACATAGTAAGGACAATGTCCCTATCTATGCGAGTGCTGAGTGTTGTCCCCCGCTACGCGGTCGCTGTGGGTTCCCTCAAGCAAAGCGCAGAGGGGGAACAGCGATAGGGAAAACACCTTGAGGAAAGGGGAAATTTTATTTAGATTTTCACTTCCTCGAGAGTTTGCGCGCTGACACAGTTATTCGTCAATTCGCACTGTCATTTAGGCAAGCGATGCCGGGAAGGACTTTACCCTCAAGAAACTCCAAAGACGCTCCGCCACCCGTAGAGATGTGAGTCATCTTGTCGGCGTAGCCGAGTTGTGCGACGGCTGCGGCGGAGTCACCGCCACCGATGATGGTGGTTGCGTCGGTTTCTGCCATTGCTTTTGCGACGGCATTGGTGCCTTGTGCAAGTTGCGGATTTTCAAAAACGCCCATAGGTCCGTTCCAAACGACGGTCTTTGCGCTCTTTACGACGGAAGCGAAGAGTTCTTGCGTCTTGGGACCGATGTCAAGACCTTCTCTGTCGGAAGGAATATCGAAACTGTCGTAATATTCGATGTCGACGTGTGCGTCGATAGGATCGGGGAAACCTGCACAAGTTGCGGTATCGACGGGCAAATAGATGGTCTTGCCGAGGGTTTTTGCCTTTTCAAGCATATTCTTGCAGTAATCGATCTTCTCGTCGTCAACGAGTGAAAGACCTACGCTGCCGCCTTGTGCTTTGATGAAGGTGTATGCCATACCGCCACCGATGATAAGCGTATCGCATTTGTTGAGGAGGTTGTCGATAACGTTGAGTTTGTCGGCAACTTTTGCACCGCCCAAAATCGCCACGAAAGGACGAACGGGGTTCTCGATTGCGTTGCCGAGGAATTTGAGTTCTTTCTCAATAAGGAAACCGCTGACTGCGACGGGTGCAAAACCGTATTGAACGATACCCGCGGTAGTTGCGTGTGCGCGGTGTGCGGTGCCGAACGCGTCGTTGACGTATACGTCGCAAAAATCTGCAAGTTTACGGCAAAGCTCTTCGCTGTTTTTCTCTTCGCCCGCGTCAAAACGAGTGTTTTCCAAAAGCACGATTTCACCGTCTTTGAGCGCTGCGACTTTCTTGTGTGCGTCTTCGCCCACGAGGTCGGTTGCAAAGGTGACTTTGCCGGGGAAAATTTGTGCAAGTCTATCGGCAACGGGCTTCAAAGTGAACTTCTTGGGGTCGTTTTTGAGAGCCTTTGCGATATACTCTGCTTTTGCAGCCGCTTGTTCTTCGACGGGAAGAGCTTCGACTGCCTTCTTTTCTTTTTTGTTGAGGCCAAAACCCTCTGTGAAAATGTTGTGCGGTTTGCCCATGTGCGAGCAAAGAATAACTTTTGCACCGTGGTCAACGAGATATTGGATTGTCGGAAGTGCGCCGTTGATACGATTTTCGTCGGTAATCACACCGTCGACCATAGGAACGTTGAAATCGCAACGCACCAAACACTTTTTGCCCTTGACGTCTACATCGCGGATTGTAAGTTTTGCCATAAAAATTCTCCTTTTAAGAAAATGGATTTACGTATTTAGTCTGCCAAACTTGTACTGATAAAATTATTATCAATATATTTTTAGCGATAATAAGTATATCACACGTGCGCGAAAAGAGCAAGAAAATTCTTATTTTTGCGTACACGGTGCAAATATTATATCGCATAGCCGAGTTTTAATACGGAAAATTTTGATTAAACCGGACATATTTGCCTTATCATTGCAACACATATCGTGTTTTGTTTTCTTATGTTAATACACCTTTCGTGTGTTTTATACGCATTAAAATATGAAAAAACGCCGATTTTTCGGCGTTTTGCGCAAAATACGTCATTTTTGCAACACATATCGTGTTTTTCTAAAATTTCGTAAGATGACCTTCACACAGCAAATTTTCAAATCCTAATTGCCTCATACCCTCGTAAACCACAACCGCAACGGAATTTGAAAGATTGAGAGAGCGCGCCTCTTTTACCATAGGTATGCGGATAGTCATATCGTAATTGTCGTGAAGAAGCTCCTCGGGCAATCCCTTTGATTCGCGACCGAAAAACAAAAAATCGTTTTCACCGAACTTTGCTTCGTCGTATCTTTTGCTCGCCTTGGTCGAGCAAAAATAGAAATGTGCCTCGTCGCTTGCCGTATCGTTGCCGTCTATATGCCAACTTCCGTCCGAGAGTCTATGCACGCGCCCGCTTGCGTGCTTATCAAAGAATTCGTCAAGATTTTCGTACACGTTGAAATCCGTCAAATGCCAATAATCGAGCCCCGCGCGCTTCAACGCCTTGTCGCTTATATCAAAGCCTATCGGCTTTATCAAATGCACGTGGCAACCCGTTGCCGCCGCCGTGCGCACAATATTACCCGTGTTTTGCGGAATTTCAGGCTCAACCAATACTATATTAAACGCCATAGTTCACTTCCTTTTCGTTATACGCATAATATCACTTTTACCCACACTTTTCAAGTTGTTTGCGCCGACTGTTTCTTTCGTTTCGTCATTAAATCGTTTTTGCGATATACTTATCGCAATTGCATTTTAGACTTTTTTCCGTTGGAAAAAAATTAGACGCCCTTTCGGACGTCCTCTTTTTTCTCGTTTTGTCTTACAAGATAATATAAAGCGGAACAAACAATATCGTCGTCAATATGATAAGCACCGTAAGTATATACGCTACCTTTCCGCCAACACCCGGCAATTTTGCGTTGTTCCAACCGTACCATGCACCCGCAAGCGCAAGCACGAGCGTTGTTGCAAGCCCGCACCAAATACCTTCGCTCTCATACGTGCCTTCCGCAACGAGTATAATCGTAACGATGCCGAGCAACGCCGCAAGAATAAGCATATACGTGATTATTTGATTGATAGTGCTTTTTGATGGTTTTTTTGACATATCGCACCTCCTATTTTGTTAATATATTATACAAGTATTTTACACCGAGCACATAAGCAAAACGTATTTTCAACCTAAATTTTTCTTTACAATCGACACTAAAAGCGTGTGTAAACTCGTTGTTTTTCACACGTCTGCGGTCGCTCGATAGCGACAAACGATATAAGTTTGATATTAAATATCAAAAAATAGGTCAAATACCTCAATCGAAATACGTTTCCACGATAGCGAATATATCGTCAAGAGATTTTGCTTTGCCGATTTCCACACGCACGGCTTTTGCGTTTTTCCCTCCGCGCGCGTAATAGCATAGTTGCAGTTTCATAACGTTTGCCACCGTAAAGTCCGCCATAAACTCACGAAGCACGGATATATGCTCGTATATGAGCGATTTTACGTCAATCTCGGGTTTTTCGCCTCTTAATTCGGCAAATATATACGGTCTTCCGAGCGCACCTCTTCCTATCATAAACCCGTCTGCGCCCGTGATTTTGCGTACGTTTTCAAGACTTTGCGCGTCGGTTATATTTCCGTTGGCAATAACGGGAATATCAACGGCTTTTTTCACGTCGCGAATTATGGAATAATCACAATCTCCGCTATAATATTGCTCTCTGTATCGCGGATGCACGGTAACCGCGCTTGCACCGCCTTTTTGTGCGGCAATCGCGCACTCGACGGCAAGAGGTTTTCCGATTTCGATACCCGAGCGCATTTTCACGGTTACGGGGCGTTTTGCGCCTTCAGAGACCGCTTGCACGATTTCGGTTATCAGCGACGGATTTGCCATAAGCGCGCTTCCGTCCCCGTTGCCGAACACCTTGCGCACGGGACAGCCCATATTGATATCTATGATATCAAACTTTTTTAGTCTATCGTCTTTTGACGCCTTATACATAAACTCGGGGTCGCTTCCGAAAAGTTGCACCGCACACGGCGTTTGGATAGGCGTGGTGGCAATCAACTCTTCCGTGCCCTTGTTGCCGAATACGAGACCTTTGGCACTGACAAGTTCGGTATACGTAAGCCCCGCGCCGAATTTGGCGCACAAATGTCTAAAACCCACCTCGGAAAATCCGGCGATGGGAGCAAAGACTATATTGCTATTTAGTTTTACGTTGCCGATTGTTAAAGACATCGATTATTGCCGTTTGCGCTTTGCGCAAGTGATATTCTCGCAAAGCGAGAGTGATATTGCGACCTTGTCGCAGTTATATTTCGCAAAAGTCGTCGCTGTGGCAAAGACAACTCACAAGTTCATTGCCTACTGCCACGCTAGCCTTATTGCTCAACTACCGCGCAACCGATACACGCTATCAGTTCAAGCAAGGATAAAAACTCTTGCCACAATTTCGCTATATCGCTTGCTTGGTGTGCGCGCCTTTGGCGCAGTTATTGATTATTCTATTCTTCCTTATGTCATTGCGAGGAGCATAGCGACGTGGCAATCTAGCCGAAGGCGCATTTCGCTACGCTGGATTCCCACGGTCACTTCGTTCCCTCGGAATGACATATATGGAATATTCCTATTTTTTATTTTCTTGCTTTTTAACTTGATTCCAAACGGCGTCCATTTCTTCGAGGGTGCAATCCTTCATCTCTTTGCCTTGTGCCTTGATTGCGTCCTCAACCGCTTTGAAACGACGGAAAAACTTGTGATTTGCCTCATGTAACGCCATTTCGGGGTCTATCTTGTAAAAACGAAGCACGTTTACAACCGCAAAAAGCAAATCTCCCGCCTCTTCCGAGCGATGCTCGGGACTTGCCGCTTTAAGTTCTTGCGTCTCCTCCGCGACCTTGTCGTAAGCACAAGACACGTCGTCCCAGTCAAAGCCGACTTTTTTGGCCTTCTTTTGCAATTTTTCGGCGTAGAGTAAGCTCGGTAAATTCTTTGGTATTCTATTCATTTCGTCGGAAGCAGACGTATAGTGCTTTTCCTTCTTCTTTGCCTCTTCCCAAAATACCAGTGCCTCGTCGGCGTTGTCGGCGTGATTTGCGCCGAATATATGCGTGTGTCTGTCAATAAGTTTTCTGCAAAGACCGGATATCATATCGGTATAATCGAATTCTCCGTTCTTTTGTGCAATCTCGGCGTGAAAAACCGCTTGCATAAGAATATCGCCACACTCTTCCTTTATCATTTCGGCGTTCTTCATATCGATCGCCTCAACCAGCTCGTACGCCTCTTCGATGAGATTGATACGAATACTTTCGTGCGTTTGCGCTCTATCCCACTCGCAACCGTCGTCGGCGCGCAATCGGTGCATAATTTGTTCCAAATCGGAAAAATCAAAACGTTTGGACTCGGTAAGCGACATCGGTTCTATCGTAAGAGTGTCAAAATCGCTCGGCAAATCGCTCACCGTCGTTTGTACGTCTTTGCCGTCGACTTCCACCGTCACGGCAACGTCGCCGTACGCGTCGAGAAGTTTCGCTTTGACTTTTTCAACGTCCTTTGCTTCAATGCCGTCAACCACGAGCGCAATGCGCTTATTAAAAAAAGTCGTAGCCAAAAAGTCCGCGACTATGTAACGCTGATAAGATGATTTGAGAATTTGGTCAAGTTCCATTTTTATACTCCCAGAAACGAATAACCCTATGCAACGCTCCGAGCAATCGTTTGAGCGGAAGATAAGGGATATCGTCTTTGCTTATAAGTCCGAACAGAAAAACCGTCCACACGTATACTACGGCACATATAATAGCACCGACGACGAGCGTAATCAAGTCGTTTTTCACAAGCGTGGCAACCATTGCCGACAATGCCATTATAACACCCGAAAGCAGATTTAAGCCAACGTTTTTTTCAAGATGCATTCCGCAAGTTTTGAAATACGCCACGTTCACGCCCGAAAGCGCAACCGCACTCATACTCAAAGAGGCAATCCCCACGCCGTTTATGCCTATATATCTCACCAGAACCAACGACAACACGATTTTGACGCAAATCGCACAAACGAGACTTAATACCGCATATTTTGTCTTATCAAGTGCCTGTAATAGCGAAACGTAAATCTGCATAACCGCAAGAAGCACGACGTTTGCCGACGTTATGCGAAGCAAATTTACAGCCACCGCAAGGTTTTCAAGCGACAAAGCGGGATATATAAGTCTTATAATATTTTCCGCAAATACGGCAAAGTAAAACGCAAACGGGACGCCCAAAAGATAAGCAAGTTTGACGCACAGTTTGCTTTTTAGCATAACCGAGTCTATGTCGAGGCGCACCCTCGACGCGGACACCGACGGCACGATTGCCACCGCAAGCGACATAATCGCGACTATCGGCATATTGATTAGCGAGTTTACCGGACCTGAAAAAATGCCGTATCTTGCAGTTGCCACCGACTGCGTGTGCCCGAAAATTTTGAGCATATTGACCACAATAACACTGTCAAAAAAGTTGGACAAAGGCATCAGGATTGCAACGATTGCAATGGGAAAAGCCACTTTGAACATTGCCCTCGCATCGCCCGTGGTAACCCTCGATTTTTCTTTTTCGTCCTTGCGTCTGCGCACGAGATAGGTGATAAGCATATACACCACCGTCACCGCTTCGCTTGCGGTGACTCCGAGCACCGCACCCGACACTCCGTATATCAACCCTTTTGGCATAAAAGCAATAGAGAGTCCTATGCCCAAAGACAGTTTGACCACTTGCTCCAAAACGTTGGAAACGGCGGTCGGCAGCATATACATTTGTCCTTGAAACCAACCGCGAAAACCCGATATTATCCCCGTCAAAATTATGGCGGGCGCGATTATCATAAATCCTACGTAAGTGTCTTGATTGCCTTGCCATTTGGCAAGCGGTTTTGCAAGACAAAAAGTGAGCAACGCACAAAGCGTGCCCATCGCTAAAAGCACGAGCATAGCCGACGCGAGATATTTTTTGGTAGGCTCGCCGAGCGCGCGCTTTTCTGCCACTATTCGAGAAAGCGCAGTGGGAATACCCGCCGTTGCAAGCACCATGAAAAGCGCGTATACCGGGAATATCAACTGATACATTCCCATACCTTCCGCGCCGAGTATATTTGTGAGCGGAACTCGATAAAGCGCGCCGAGCATTTTTGCCACGACGCTTCCGATTGCAAGCACCGCCGCGCCCGACGTGATACGCTTGTTTACGGCTTTATTCAATCCGTCCTCGCCTTGCGCCGTAACGCTTTTGCAACGCTTTTTAGTCAAGACTTGCCTCAATCAACCGTACGCAAAAGTGCAAATACGCTCTTGCGACGTCGCTGGGCAAAGAATCGATAAGCATCATCGCAGTGCCTATCAAATCACCGCCCACCACGACGGGTTCAACCACCATAAACGAGCAAGCGCAAGCTCTGTCCTCAAAGACGTGATTTAAGTCATCACCGTGAAGAATATCCGTCTTTCTCTCTCGCACGAGTGCGCAAAACGAGTCGGTAAGGCGCGCGTTTTCGTACGTCTTTTTATTCTTTCCTTCGGCAACCGCCACGGCGTTTGCGCTTGCAAAAAGCACGTCGGCGTCAACCGCTTTGCCCAGTTCTCTCGCAACGGATTTTGCCTCCGACAACACGCTTTGAAATCCGCTATACCTACGAAGCGTGAGAGTATCACCGCTTGATGTAATTTCCATCTCATCCCCCACTTGAAGTCGCATGGTTTTGCGCATTTCTTTGGGGATGACGATACGTCCGAGTTCGTCTATTCTTCTTACAATTCCCGATGCCATATAGCCTCCGTTTTATATAGTGTTTTCAAAACGGGTGCTTATATTCACTCTTAAAAATTTTCATTCAATCGCTCGTTTTATGCCCAAAAATTTTTTAATTTATCGCAATATAGTTTTTTTGCGATTTTACCTATAAATTGCCAAAACGCACGATAATCGTGCGTTTTGGTATAAATAAACTCGATATTTTGCATTTTGCAAAGCAAATCGTATCAGATATAAAACTGTTTGGGCTTTTTGTTTTCAACCACTCTTTCAAGCACGAAAGAGGTGAAATCCGTCTCTTCTATAAAGTCGCGCGGTATGTATTTAACGCGGTTGAAACGCTCGAAGTGCTTAAAGTGCGACGGAAGCGAAATAGGCGTTGCTATATCCACTCTATACGCAATCTCTTGCAACATCTTTTGGAAATTGGATGGCGTGAGAGCAAGCTCGCTCTCGTAAATAACGTCCTTTTTTATCTTGTCACCTTGCATCACTTTTGCCCAAATTTTCATCAGTATTCCTCAACTATTTCACCAAAATAAAAGGTGTGTAAATCCTCTTGCGGATACCACTTTTGCACTTTGGATATATCCATACCGTCCATAGACACTTTCCCTATAACCTTGCACTCGAAGTACTTTCTGCAACCGCCCACGACATTTGAGTCAATGCTTTTTGCCTTGACTTTTTCAAGACCGCACTCCGCCCACTTATCATACTCTCTTCCGCTCTTCGTCCCGCAAAACTTGATTGCATCGAGCATCTTGAAAGGATAGGGCACGCACACGGCAAAGCAACCCGTCTCGTCTATAATCTCTTTGGTATATCTACTCTCGCGCACGGGGACTACAAAAACCTTCTTGCCCCACATAACGCCGATCATTCCCCAGCTTGCAACCATAACGTTGTCGCCACAGCACAAAAACGCACCCGTGGAAAACGCCGTATCCAGACAACTCAAATCGTCAAATCTGTTCATATCCGCTCCTTGCAAGAATTATTATATGCAATCGCACCGTTTTGAGTCAAATACGTTTGCCTTTTGCATTTTTATATGATAACATAACATCGATGGTGTCGGCAATACCCATCAATAAAAAAAACCGAGGTGAATTTTGAAAAAGTCCCTTATTTACGTGGCAAGGGCGGGTATTATCGCCGCTTTGTATTTTGCCCTATCCGTAGCACTGTCAGCAATATCGTTCGGTCCGATACAGTTTCGCATATCGGAAATTTTGGTTTTGCTTCCTCTCATCTTCCCCGAGGCAATCCCCGGACTTACGATAGGTTGTTTCTTCACCAACTTCTTTTTCTCCCCGTTCGGAGTGTTCGATATGGTTCTCGGCACGCTTGCAACGCTCATCGGTGCGGTCGGCACGTATCTGCTTAGAAGAAAGCCCTTGCTCTCCACCATACCGCCTATCCTTGCCAACACTCTGCTCGTTCCACTCATATTTGTGCTCAACGACGCGTCGAGCGTGTATTATATCTCTATGTTCGAGATTTTGGCGTCCCAACTTATCACCTGCCTCGTTATCGGGCTTCCCTTCACGTTCGCACTCAAAAAAGCGATGATAGCGGCGCACATTCCCCTTCCGCACCCGTCGAAATACGACACCGAGCCGTATAGACGTATTCTAAACGATGAGGAAAACGACGAGGAATAACCGACGCAAAAAACAAGTATTCCCCGCGAAACAGACTTGCGAAACTTGCGAAACGGCTCGCCATATAAAACCCCGACTTATATAACGATACACTTTACAAAGTTCGACTTATAAAACGGCACGCTAAACGGCGTGCCGTTTCCTGTTGTGTAAATTCTCAGCATCACGATATCGATGCGCACGTTTTTCCTTTCGTCAAAATTCGACAATTTATGCAAACCGTGTCTGTCGCACAATCGCAAATGGGTATCGCACGCGCGCAAAACACTATATATTGAAATATACAAAAAAGGTTATTTTTTGCTTTTCCCTTAAAATTTTTTGTGTTAATATTAAACTCCGTATAAAAAGAGGTAGTCAAAGTGAGTTTTGCAAGATTTTCAAGCGATTTTTTGATGGATACGTTTACGCTCGTGGACAACTTGTTTATCAACGAGCATTTGCCCTATTGCGACGAGAAGCAAATCAAGGTGTATTTGTACGGTCTTTACCTTTGCTCCAACCCGAGCAAGACCAACACCGTCGAAGAACTTTGCGCGCGCCTCGATATGACCGAGAGCGAGATTTTGTCCGCGTACGGTTATTTCGAAGATATGGGACTCGTGCAAATCCTGTCCAAGCAGCCGCTCGAAGTGCAATATCTCAGTCTTAAACGCTCTATGCAAACGCCAAAAAAATACAAGAGCGAGAAGTGGAACGATTTCAACGCGCACCTTCAACAACTCTTTCCCGAGCGCATGCTCACGCCCAACGAATACAACGAGTATTATATGTTCCTTGACGAAAGCAAGCTCGAACAAGACGCAATGCTTATGATTGTGCAATATTGCATCAACCTAAAAGGCATGAGCGTCAGATACCCCTACATTTTGACGGTGGCGCGCAACTGGGTTGCGGACGGCGTACGCACGGTTAGCGACGTAGAGGACAAACTCAACGAATACGACAAGCAGTCCGAGCAAATGCAAAAGGTGCTTGCTTCCCTCAATCGCAAAGGCGGAGCGGACCTCGAAGAAAAGCAAATGCTCCTCAAATGGACGAGAAGTTGGGGATACGAGCTCGACGCGATTCTCACTGCGTCAAAGACGCTCAAAGGCTCGAAAAACTTCAAAAAACTCGACCAAAAACTCGACGAGTTTTATAGAATGTCCATCTTCACCGCAGAGGAAATGCTCGACTATCAATCGCATCGCGAACACCTCAAAGACATTGCAATCGGCATCAACAAAAACCTCGGAGTGTACTACGAGTCCTTCGACCACGAAATCGAAGTGTATATCGTGCCGTGGACCGCAAAAGGCTTTGACGACGACGCTCTCAAAAAAATCGCACACCACTGTTTTATCAGCAACGTACGCACTCTCGACGGTATGAACACGGTTGTGGAAAAGTTTTATAAGCAAGGCTTGCTCACCTCGCAAAGCATTGACGAGTACTTGCAAGCACAAATCGAGCTTGACGTCAAAATCAAGAAGATTATCGAAAAGACGGGGCGCACGCGCTCGGTCACGAGTACAGACAGAGAATACTATCAAACGTGGACGGTCACGTGGGGATTTACCGACGACGTCATTTTGTACGCCTCGGAGCAAGCCGTGGGCAAGACCTACCCCACTCCGTTTATCAATCAACTGCTTTCTTCCTACAAGGCAAACGGCATAACGAGCGTGGAGCAAGCAAAGAAATTCACCCCGCAAAGTACATCTCAAAGCAAGCCTCGCGAGAAAGACTTCGACGAGCGCACTTATTCGCAAGAAGAGCTTCAATCGGTGATAACCAGCATAGACAGTTTGAAGGATATAGAGTGGTAATATGAAAGACAGGGTTATACGCAAGACGCTATCAGAACGTCAACGAAAGATAGAAAACGCAAAACGCATTGCTGCCGAAACGGCAAAAAAGGCCTTTGCCATACCTGAAATATCCAAGGCAAACGAGGCTTATACCACCGCCGTTTTCGACGATATGGCAAAAGGCGTGGAAAATTCAAAAACTACGCAAAAAGCACGTTTATCATATCAAAACGCGCTCAAAAAGTACGGATTTAACGAAAATGACTTTCAATACAAACCCGTATGCCCTATATGCGGAGACACGGGCAAAGCGGACGGCAAAGTATGCAAGTGCGCCTTTGACGATTACGTAAAGAACCTCAAAATCGAGTGCGAACTCGATAAGCGCGCACCCTTCTCTTTTGCGGACTGCAATCTCGACGGCGTGCGTGACGAGCAAGAGAAACAAAACCTTGCCAAGCTCTATTCGTCCATGCAAAAATACGTTGAGAAGTTCCCTAACGTCAAGAGCATAAATTTGCTTTTCACGGGCGGAGTCGGCACAGGCAAAACTTGCCTTGCAAGCGCAATCGCAAGAGGCGTGGTTGAGAAAGGATATTGCGCAAAAATTATGAGTGCGTACGAGTTCAATTCTCTTATGCTCACCGTGCACACCTCACCCATTGCCGAGCGCAACGCGCTTATGGACGACGTGCTCACCTCGGACTTGCTCGTCATCGACGACCTCGGCACAGAGCCTATGCTCAAACGGGTGACTATCGAATATCTTCTCCTCGTCATAGAGGAACGCCAAGCAAAAGGACTTGCCACGATAATCACCACCAACCTTGACGTCGAACGACTTCTCGCGCGCTACGGCGAGCGCATTTACTCCCGCCTCAGCCACAAGCAACACTCGATGATAATCCAATTCGTCGGCAAGGATATGCGCCTTTGATTTCATTTTATACTCAAACAAAAGCGCACGATAGCTTGCGAAAATGACATAATTTTCGTTGAAAAATCGCATAAAAAATGACGAAAATCACGTAAAAACAAAGATAAATCGCAAGCAAAATATATAAATTTCATATAAAAAGCCATTTAAAATCAACGAAAAAACCTCGCATTCTGCGAGGTTTTTCGTCTGTATGTCACATAGATAATCGTATCGGTAATTTTATATTAAGTTTTAATTTTACAGTCGCCATTCTTTTTTTGCCAAACTCCGATTATGGCAACTAATATATCTTATATTATCCGACGAAGCCGGCCCCGCCGATATCTCCGCCATCGTCACCTCCGTCGTTATCGTCGTCGTTATCTTCCGCTTTTTTGGCGTCTTGCTCTGCTTGCACTTCTTTTTCTTCGGCCTCGAAGTGTTCTGCCAAAATCTCTTCAAACGGCTCGTTTTCAACGGGTTTTTCTTCCGCCTCGAACACTTGACCGTCAGCGTCGTTGTCGATATTTTGCGACGCTTCATCCGCCGCCCTACGCTCGGCAAGCTCTTCTCTCATTTGCTTTTTGGTCTTTTCGTCTATCTTGTAGAAGAACATCGGAATACTGCTTGCAAGCATACAAAGCCCGGGTATGAGGAAGTAAATAATCCACGCTTTATTTTGCATATCGTCCGTAATGTATGAAGATATGGTGTCGGGCGCGGTTTCGATGATACCGCTTGCCTTGGACGCGCTGAATCCGATTGCGCCGATGAGGAATATGCCCACCGCGACGGAGAGTGCGTTGGATAGTTTGTTTGCCATAGAGAGTATTGCAAACTGCGTGCCTTCCGTGCGCTTGCCTGTCTTCCATTCTTGATAATCGACGATATCCGAGGTCATAACCATAGGCAAGAAGCCGTTGGGGCCGTATGCAAAACCAAGGAAGAATTGGTATGCGAGGATTGCCCAGAAGCTACGCAATGCCGTGCCTCCGCAACAGTACATAATGACGCTTATTACGGATATTGCACAGCCGTACAAGCCCGCGCCGATAAAATATTTCTTTTCACCGAGTTTTTTGTTTATAGCGGCGTTGAAAACAATGGTAACCATACTCGAGACCGCCGACGTAATGCCGATTGCCCAACTGATTGCAGGTCCGTAAAGTTTGCCTTCGAAGCCGAGGAAGGATAAGAACGAGAGGTCAACACCGTCCCGCACGAGGATATACGTTGCTTGAACCGCAATTCCGAGACCGATATTTCTGCCGAAGCCGAGAATGTAGGTCAAGAACATAATGATGAGCATTTTGTTGTTTTTGAGCTCTTTGAACATCTCTTTGAAGCTCATTGCCGAGGACGTGCGGGATACCACCACTTCCTTGGTTTTGAAGTACATAAGGAGTTGAAAAACAAGTCCCAATCCGCACATAATGCCTGCGGTGATAAGATATTCCGTTTTGCCGGTGACTTCGCTTCCCGTGAGCATACCTACTATCGTGACGATGACGCCCGGGCAAGCAAGTGCGATTGATTTGAGCGTGTTGGCAAGACCTGCCGCGTCGTTCTTTTCAATTCCGTCGTTGGACAAGAGCGCAAGCATACCTTGCGACGGAATATCGGCAAGCGTCATCGAAACGTTCCACAAAATGGTCATAAACGTGATATACACGTACATACCCGCAGAGCTCTTGAACGGAATAAACACAAACGTAATCATCGTCACAACGGCAAGCGGGAACGCGGATATAAGTATCCACGGACGCATTTTGCCCGACTTGAAGTTGGCTCTGTCGATGAGGTTGCCGATAATAAAGTCCGCAACGATGGAAATAAACTTGGACGCAAGCAAAATTGCCGCGAAAATCATCAAGTTTGCACCGAGAATATTGTTGAAAAACTCTGCTTGATAGCTGTTGACGAGACCTATTGCGAGGTTGATGCCCATAACGCCGAGGGCGTACATCCACATATTACCGCTAAGTCCTTTCTTTTTTTGCTTTGCTTCTACCAAATCTGCCATAATTTCCCCTTTGCGCACGCGCGCATTAAAATATAGTTATATGATACATTAAAACAGTACACTTTTCAATACTGATTTTTACATTTGTATGAAAAAGTCAAAATTTGAAACAAATTATATTCAATCATTGACTAAATCGCGTGCTTACAATAAAATAAAAGTATGAAAAACGCAAATTCAAATCTCAAAAAAGCATTAGGCGGACAACTTGCGCTTGCAATCTTGCTCACGTTAGGTTTGCCCGTGGGCATAGTTTTTATAATAATCGGAGCAATCAACAAGGACGCAAACGTCGTATATAAAGTTATGCTCGGCATAGGCATTACGCTTGCGGTGCTCGGCTTTTACGGCTCGCCTATGGCATGGGTAAAATACGGTCCTCAAAAAAAATATCCGCGCGTCATCGACGCAATCAAGCGCGAGGGCTTCCGCGATATAGGCGAGATTGCCAACCACCTCTCTATGCAACCCAAAGACGTACAAGACGCCGTGCGCGTGTGCATAGACAAGCAATATCTCACAGGCTATACCATTGAGGATACAAAGATAATCCCCCTCAACAATCGTCCCGACGATTTGGGTATGTACACCGTCGAGTGCCCCTACTGCGGCGGCATAACCGAGACGAGCAACAACTTGCAAGTCAAATGCCCCTATTGCGGACGTATGATTGACGTGGAAAGAAAATAACGCGTCTTGCAAATCGAGGACTGCGTCGGCAGTCCTTTTTCATATCTATTTTCAAAATATAACATACAAAAAACGCACCCGAAAGTGCGTTTTTCATATTATTTTGCAAGAATGAGTTGCTTTTGCGTTATTTATTCTTTTTCGACTTTGTTGCCGAATGCGAGTTTCAATCTTTCAGAGCCCGACAAAATAACCTTGCGGATACGGATATTCTTGGGCGTTACTTCGAGCATTTCGTCGTCGTTGAGGAACTCGATTGCCTCTTCGAGACTGAACTTGCGCGGAGTGTTGAGACGCAGCGCTTCGTCCGAGCCCGCCGCACGCATATTGGTGACGTGTTTGCGCTTGCAAACGTTGACTCTTATATCCTCGTTCTTGGGGGACATACCCACAACCATACCTTCGTAAACTTGCGTTTGCGGATCGATGAATAGCACGCCTCTGTCTTGTGCGTTGAAGAGACCGTAAGTTGCCGCCTCACCCGTCTCGAACGCTACGAGCGAACCCGTAAATCTGCGAGGAATAGGCCCTTTGTAAGGTGCGTAACCGTCAAAAAGTTGGTTCATAACGCCCTCACCTTTGGTGTCCGTCAAGAACTCGTTCTTAAATCCGAAAAGTCCTCTTGCGGGCACTTTGAATTCCATACGAATTCTGCTTCCCGACGGAGTCATCGTGACGAGTTCACCTTTTCTTACGCCCATGCGCTCCATAACCGAGCCTACGCAATCGGCGGGTACGTCGATGAAAAGTCGTTCCATAGGTTCACACTTCACTCCGTCAATCGTCTTGAAAATGACCTTGGGGGTGCTTACGCCAAACTCGTAACCCTCTCTGCGCATAGTTTCGATGAGGATGGAAAGGTGCATTTCACCTCTACCGCACACTTTGAAAGTGTCCGGGCTTTCCGTTTGATAAACGCGCAAGGATACGTCTTTGAGAAGTTCCTTGAAAAGTCTGTCGCGCAAATGACGAGACGTCACGAATTTGCCCTCTTTGCCCGCAAACGGACTGTCGTTGACACAGAAGTTCATCTCGATAGTAGGTTCACCGATTTTGACGAAAGGCACAGGCTCGATTTTGGACGGAGAGCAAATGGTGTTGCCAATGGTGATATTATCTATACCGCTGAAACACACGATGTCGCCCACCATTGCGTTTTCGACGGGAACTCTTTTCAATCCTTCGATTTGGAAGAGGTTGACGATTTTGCTCTTATACGGTGAAATTCCGCTATGGTAATCGCATACCACGACTTCCTTTGCCATATCCACTTTGCCTCTTTCAATTCTGCCGATACCGATACGACCGACGTAATCGTTGTAGTCGATTGCGGATACGAGAAGTTGCAATTCCCCGTTTTCGTCGCCTTCGGGAGCGGGGATATAATCGATAATCGTATCGAAGAGCGGTTTGAGGTCTTTGCCGGGGACGTTGTAGTCGCGAGTTGCCGTCGCTTGTTTACCGCTGCAATACAAAATGGGGCTTTGAAGTTGCTCGTCGCTTGCGTCGAGGTCGAGCAAAAGTTCCAGCACTTCGTCGCCGACTTCTGTAAGTCTTGCGTCGGGCTTGTCGATTTTGTTGACTACTATTATGATTTTGAGTCCCAAAGCCAATGCTTTTTCAACGACGAAACGCGTTTGAGGCATAGGTCCTTCTTGTGCGTCAACCAAAAGTACGACGCCGTTGACCATTTTGAGGACGCGCTCCACTTCACCCGAAAAATCCGCGTGTCCGGGAGTGTCGATGATATTGATTTTTACGCCGTTATAATGTATGGACGTATTCTTTGCCAAAATGGTGATACCTCTTTCTCTTTCGAGGTCACCCGAGTCCATAACGCACGTTGCTACTTGTTGATTTTCTCTAAACGTGCCCGATTGTTTGAGCATACCGTCCACGAGCGTAGTTTTGCCGTGGTCGACGTGTGCGATGATTGCAATGTTTCTCAAATCGTTTCTGACCATAATCGAACCTTCTTTCGATGATTTTTTCGTATCGTATATGCGTGTATATTGCCACTTTTTTGCGCAAATATATTTGAATAGCCCCGAATTGCATTTCTACCGATGTCATTCCGAGGGAGCAATGCGACCGTGGGAATCCAGGCAAAGCCGCACTTCCAAATACTCCGCAACTCGCACGAAGTGCGAATATCACTTTTAGCCAACGGCTAAAAATATCACTGTTGCGTAGCAACAATATCACTTGCGCCTTGCGCAAATATCACTTTAACGTAGCAAATATTTGCTTACAGCAACATAATTATTTATGTCTCTATTAAACTGTGTAATATTAGCACACTTTTTATACGCTTGGCAAATCGTTGAGGGGTATGCGCAAAAATATTTTGCGATTTTATGCACCTTTATCCCTCTCAAAGCGTTGATAAAAACGCAAGGTGTGCTATAATACCCTCGATATAAGGAGTAACCAATGAAAAGCCTCACCGAATTGTACAAAATCGGACGCGGACCGTCGAGTTCCCACACGATGGGCCCCGAAAAAGCCGCAAAACTGTTTTCCGAGCGCAACAAAAACGCGCTTTCTTTCAAAGCCGTGCTTTACGGTTCTTTGGCAAAGACGGGAAAAGGCCACGGCACCGACGTCGTACTCAAAAAGACGTTTACCAAGCCCGTGGACGTCGTTTTCGATTTTGAAAACACTCACCTTCCTCACCCCAACACCATGGACTTGTTTGCATTCGACCTAAACGGCAAAGTCATAGACTCGTGGCGCGTTTACAGCGTGGGCGGAGGTGCAATCGAGGTCGAGGGTGAAAGTTCGATAGAGCCCGAGGACGTATACCCTCATCACACTTTCGAGCAAATTCGCGAATATTGCGACAAAGAGGAAATCACCATTCCCCAATACGTGGAACGCTTTGAGGGAACTGAAATCCGCACCTACCTTGCAGAGATTTGGGAAGCGATGAAAAACGCAATCAAACAAGGTCTCAAAGCAAGCGGTGTGCTCCCGGGAGGTCTCAACACCGAGCGCAGAGCAAAAATTCTCTATCAACAACGCCACATTGACGAAACTCCGCAAACCAAAGAAAACCGTCTCGTATGCGCGTACGCCTTTGCTGTGAGCGAGCAAAACGCCGCGGGTGAAATCATCGTAACCGCCCCCACTTGCGGTTCGTGCGGTATCGTGCCGGCAGTGCTCCGCTACGAGCAAGAGACGCACTCCTTCACAAACGACGACATAATCGACGCGCTTTGCACCGCGGGTATTATCGGCAACATCGTCAAAACCAACGCTTCCATAAGCGGTGCGGAATGCGGTTGCCAAGCGGAGTGCGGTACGGCGTGTTCTATGGCGGCGGCGGCACTTGCACAACTTTTCGGAATGGACTTTGACCAAATCGAGTACTCCGCCGAAGTTGCAATGGAGCACCATCTCGGACTCACTTGCGACCCCGTCGAAGGTCTCGTGCAAATACCTTGCATAGAGCGCAACGCGGTTGCGGCAATGCGCGCAATCAACGCCGTGTCGCTTGCCAACTTCCTCACCAACTCACGCCAAATTTCCTTTGACGCCGTGGTGGAAACTATGTACCAAACGGGCAAAGACATCAACGTGCGCTATCGCGAAACGTCGGGCGGCGGACTTGCCAAGAGTTATCGTCACTCTCGCTTGCGCCACACCAAACGCTTGAAAAGAAAATAAATAATCAATCAACCATCAATACAAAAACACTGCCCAGCGGACAGTGTTTTTTTGATTTTGGCATAAAATTTACAACAACGCTTATATCATTTCGTGGAGCGCAAATATCACTCTCAAACGGCAACGTCAATTTTCTTGCGATATTTCACATAATCGCTTTCATTATATAAAGTCCCGCAAGCGTGGCAAAAAGCGTCGGGATTGCAACCGCCACGCCGTGCTTTGCAAAGTCCGCAAAAGAGAATTTGACGTCGAGCGACTTCAAAAGTCCCGTAAACATTATACCCGCAAGCGCGCCTACGGGCGTCAAAAAAGCGCCGATATTCGAGCCGACCACGGACGCGTACACCGCAAACGGTGAGGCGTTTTGCGTGATAACGGAATAGAGCACACTCATAGGTATGTTGTTAATAAGGTTTGCCGCAAGCGTTGAGGATACGCCGTACGTCAAGATATCCAAATTGCTACCCGTCTTTGCAAATACGTTTGCAATCTCGTCCGCTACACCGTTGCGTTTGAGCGCAAGCACGATTATAAACATAGACACCACGAACGGAATAAGCTCATACGGAAGGCGCGCAAAAGTGCGTCCGAGTTCAATCGGTTTTTCTTTTTTCACTGCGCAAATTATAAGACACCCCACAACGAGCACCAGTAAAGCAAGCACCGCAAACGCCCACATTTCAACGCCTATATAATCGGATATCACCAACAACACGAGGCATACGCCAAGCACGCTTGCACCGAATACCGCAAGCGGTTTTTTCTATCGTCGCGTCTTGAAAATCAGTGACTTCGATTGCCTCTTTCAGTTTATTTCTGAACATGAGATACAGCACTCCCAGTGCGATAAATCCGCCCAAAATCGTCGGTAAAGCCATCGTTTCGAAGTATCTTCCGAAAGTAATTCCATAGTTTTCCGCAAGGTAAATATTGGTGGGATTTCCTATGATAAATATCATCGAAAAAGTGTTGGCGGCAACGAATTCCGACACCAAATACGGAAGAGGCGAAATCTTGGCGTTTTTGCAGAAATAGCAGATAAACGGCGTAAACGTGAGGATAATGATATCGTTTGAGGTGAAAACCGTCAAAATCGACACCACCGCATACAGTATGAAAAACAGTTTCTTTTGACTGCTTCCCGCAAGCTTTGCGGACTTGGTGGCAAGGTAGCGAAACACGCCCGCCTCGTCCAAAAATACGGATATCGCGGTCATACCGAAAAACAACAAAAGTATCTTGACGGGATTGACGCTCACTCTGCCCTCGAACATCGAAAGCATATCCCCCGCAAGCCCTTGCATTGCGTCCTTAATCGGCAATGCGCCTATGCTCAAAAGTATGATTGCGCACGCAAAAGCGGGTAGCCAAAATATAGGCACTCGCCTATTCTTCACCTTCACTTCCGGCAAAAATATAATGGAGGCAATCGTCCCTACGACCGCCACCGCCCCGAGGACTATCGACGCAATCATCTTTTGTATCCTTCTCTTGCATTTGTGCGCTTTTCGTTTCTCGCTTTTGTAAAGCCCGATTTATGGATTATTGCATCACAACATCTGTTTCCAACTGTTTTTTTGCAAACTTCCACAAATTCCGTTATCCGCTTTACGCCACGCAATAACTTTGTCCGTACGCTTGCAGATTATAGTCTTATTGCCCAAAAAAATCAATCGTTGCAGAGCAATTGCCCCATTGATATCTCGCAACTTTCGTGATATGATAATCAAAAAGCAGTTTGGGGGAACGAAATATGTATTATTGCGAAAAATGCAAAACCGCCAATGCGGAAAAAGTTTGCGCGAGGTGCGGGAACACCGATTTGCGCATAGCCAAAGACGACGACGTTTCTTTCTTTTATAAAATGCCCGACAATCATTTTGCGACGATGTTTATTGAGGCGTTGAGATCTCAAAACATCGACGTTTTTGCCGTACCTTGCGGTTTTAGTATCGCAACGAGAGCAAACGACTCGTTGATGCTCTACGTCCCCGTCAAATTCCTCAACGACGCCTACGATATTTACGTATCGATGTTTGGAGAATAAACACCACTAAAAACAATGCCTTTTCATTTATGATTTAGCGTGGTAGTCCCGCACCAACCAAATAAAAAATGAGTCGAACTGAGGGTTCAACTCATTTTTCATTTGGTGGAGGTGCGGGGAGTCGGACCCCGGTCCAAACAGCCATATTCGGCACTTTCTACACGTTTATCGAATGATTGATTGTTTCGCACTTCGGTTCATTCGCAAACCTCCGATTGATGATCTCGTGATAACAACAACCTTACCGAGGAATCGGGTTGCGTTGTCTGTTTTTATAACACCGACCTACAAGGGAACAGAAAACCTTGCGTCGATGTGCCACTAGTTAATTACGCAGCAAGAGCGAACTCCATATTGGAGCTCTTTTGATTGTTTTTTGCATTTAATTTTAATTTCCGTTTTTACGCAGCCGAGCCTGCGACGTGCTTATACCGCTTCAAACTGAGTGTCGAATCCAGTACACCCCCTCTACGCCACAATCAACAAAGGCGTTTCAAGGTGAGATGATTATAACACATTATATCCAAATGGCAAGGATTTTAATTGTTATTTTTCAAATATTCCGTATACGCGCCCAGATATGCAAACGCCGAGAAATACGTATCATTGGCAAGCGTGTTTTTGAGCGCGATGTCGGCAAGCATAGCGTTTTTGCGATGCAAATAGTACAAATGCACGCCGTACATAAAGATGCAGTTTTGCAATTTATCCTCTTTTGGGATATTGTCGCAATCTTTCAAATCCTCCCCCATAAACAAGCGCACTGCTTGCAAATATCCCGTGTGATGCCCGATTTGCATATCCTTGTATCGTGCATACACACCGTCCAAATCGCGTCCGAGTTGCACCGAGCAAGCGATTGCCCAAAACAGCGCCGCAACGTACATATCGTCGTTGTCCTCGGCAAGTGCAAAGCACTCCTCAAACAGCGCAAGTGCCTTTTCGTACTCATACTTATAATACGCAATACACCCGAGCATATATCTCGTGTCGAGCCTATCTTCTCCCCTCTCGTCGCACCACTCAAACGCCTCTTCCGCCTTGTCGAGTTGAAGAGTGGAAAGATACCTTCCCGCGCATTTTCTGCGTGCTTGATAACTGTCGGGATTTAGTTCTATTGCGCCCTCGAAGCACTCGATTGCCTCGTGATATCTCATTTGGAAAGCAAGCGCAATTCCAAGCTCCATAAGATTGTCAAACGTCGGATTTTGAGCGTATTTCATGCGCGCGTTCGCCACTTTTTCGTCGTCGTCAACGACACGCAAAGCGCGCTTGCCGAACAAGATTTCTTGATCGCGCAACGCTCTTATATCGCTTATCATATTGCATTTGCAATTAGGATCTCCAAGACACATATATTTTACCTCAATTGCCACAATCGGCACTTTATCTATCTATTATTTATCGCTCAAAGTGCTTTCACGCACTATTGACTTCTTCGTTTCAAAAAACTGTCCTACGCAATATAGCGCAATTTGCAGCATCATTATGCACACGCCCGGGGCAAACAACCAGTTGTATTTTTCAAGGCTCAAACCACCGAAATTGTAGGAGTAGTTGATCATAACGCCAAGACTTATTTCGTTGAGATTGCCCATACCCAAGAAGCTCAAAGTTGCCTCAATCATTATACAACTTGCCACCGACGGAATGAATTTTGCAACCGCCACGGGCAACACGTTGGGCAATACGTGTCTTGCCAAAACGTGCGCCTCGCTATACCCTACGGACTTGAGAGATTTGACAAATTCACTGCCTCGCAATTCCATAGTCTTTGCTCTCACCGCGCGTGCCGTCTGACACCAGCAAAGCAAAGATATCGTAAGCACGATTCCCATACGCCCGCCGTTTAGATACGCACCGAGCACTATTGCCATAGGAAGCATAGGAATAAGCAAGAAAAAGTTGATTACTCCGTTGAGTGCTTCACTGCCAATACCGCTTATATATCCCGCAAGCACGCCCACCGCAACGCCTATCGTCACGCATATAAGCGCGGATAAGAGCGCAACCGCAAGCGTGGGACGTACGGCGTAAATAAGTTGTGACATAATATCGTAGCCGAGATTGTTTGTGCCGAGCAAATGCTCTTTGGAGCAGTCCTCGAATTTGCCGAAACTCTCCGTGGGCGAATACGGCGAGATTTGACTTCTGAATATTGCCAAAATCGCAAAGGCAAGCAGTATCGCAATGCCGAGCGCAAAAAGAACTATGCTGAATATTCGCCTTGCGTTGTATTTTCGCTTTTCACGCACGAACATTGTCATGCCTCCGTCCTCCTTTGCCTTGGATCAACGAGCGCACAAACGACGTCGGATATAAAGTTGGACACGAGCACGCAAAGTGCAATGACCAAAAACGCGCCCTGCAATACGGGATAATCGAGGTCGGATATACCCTTGCTCACGAGCAAACCTATTCCGTCAATGGAAAATACGGTTTCGATAACGATAGAGCCGGCTACGATGTGCCCGAAGCTCGTGCCGAGCATACTCAAAAACGCACCCGAGACGTTGGGGAAAATATGCGAGAATTTTATCCTCGACGCACTCAATCCCTTGGACTTGGCGTACGTGATATATTGCTCGTCCGTCGCGCTTGCCGTGAGATTGCGCATAAGCATATACTTCTTCGGAGTGGATACGATTACAAGCGTAAGCACGGGCAAAACAAGATGCGTAAGTCTATCGGCAAAGCCTTGCACTCCGCTCGGAGCGTCAACGGAATTGAGCGCGCCCGACGGAAACAAATCCCACTTGAACGCAAAGAGTATCAAAAGCACGATTGCCATCAAGAACGACGGCACGGCATCCACGACGACCATAGTTCCGCTCAACGCGTAATCGAGCGGTCTCGACTTTCTATACCCTGCGTTTACGCCCAGCCACAATGAAAACAATGCGGATATAAGCCACGCGGGGAACGCGATTTGAAGCGTTGCGGGCATCTTTTGCGCAATTAGCTTTCCTACGTCACCGCCCCTATGGTAGGAGTATCCCCACTCCCCCGTAAACACGCCTTTGAGATAATCGCCAAACTGTTCGGACATAGGTTTGTCAAGACCGGTCTCATGGCGCAAGGCGTCGTATTCCTCTTGCGAAATTGCCTCTACGTCGGCACCTATAAGATTTGCAAGCGGATCACCCGGCATAAGCCTCGGCAACAAAAAGTTGACGACGATTATCGCCGCAAACGCTATCACCGAGAATATCAAGTTTTTGATTATCCGCTTTTTCATTTTTTGCTTATCTCTTGTCTATTTATCGCAACGACGGCTTTATAATATCAATTGCATATTATAAACCGTCGTTTGTGCAATTTATCCTATTTTATCTTATGCTTTTTTCAAGTTTTCAAAGGTCTTGATGTTGACTATGCCGTAAGCGTTGTCAACGAGATAGCCTTGCCACTTGCTCGACGCGCCTTGCACCGTTCCGTCGTAAAAGAGCGCAACGCACGGCACGTTTTGAACCATAAAGTCTTGGTATCTTCCAACCGCATCTTGAAGTTGCTCGGTCGTCTTTGCGCCTTGCATATCTTTGAGAATTTTGCCGTATTCTGTAAGCTGACCGTCCACTTCGACTTGCAGTTGTCCGTGAGATACGGGGTTTTTCTTGAGTATACTCGTATTAGTTGCAAGCGTATATCTCGACGCATAGCCTGCCTCGAAGTCATAACCCTTTTCCGTGACGGTGGCAAGACTTGCCATATGATTGCCGTCTTGATAATACTTTTGCCAACCGCTACCCTCTTCTACGAGAACGACGTTTACAAGCCCCGTACGCTCGATTTGCGTTTTCAAAACGGGGGCGTATTGAGAATCGTTGCCCTTGTCGGTGCGCACGAGAAGTTCAAAGCGGAACTTGTTGTTTTCGCTATATCCCGCGCTTTGAAGAAGGGACTTTGCCTCTTCCAAATCTTCGCTCCAAACCGCGCTTTCTTTATATCCGAAAATGCCGTCTCCGACAAATCCTTCTCTCGACGCACTTGCTCCGTCACTTCCGAAAAGCGTGCGAATTTTGTCGTAATCTATGCATTTTGCAATGGCTCTTTTCACCCTTGCGTCGGTCATTTTTGCGTTGTTGAAAAACAGCACTTTGGGGATAGACTTGCTTGCGTAAGACACGAGCGTTACGTTATCGCAAGATTTGAGAGCGGACACGGCGTCCACGTCAAGACCTTTGCCGTAGTTGTAAACTGCGTCGATTTCACCCTTTTTGAGCGCAAGCGTCATAACGTCCGCCGAGCCGTAGTGCTTGAAAATCACCTTATCAACCGTCAAACTTTCCGCGTTTGGATAATCGGCGTTTTTGACGAAAGTAATCGTACCCGCATTTTTGTCTCTGCTTTGATATTTATAAGGACCGAGTCCCACTACGGATTGCTCGTCGGTGAGAGTGTCCTTTGTGGCGGTCTCGAAAATATGCTTTGGTTTTATCGTTTCTTTTGTGAGTTTTGCAAGAAATTGCGTCTCTGAAATCGCAAGCGTATATACGAGAGAGCCGTTTTGCTTGGCACAATCGGCATAATCTTCACTGCCGATTACGTCCGCAAGCGAAAACTCCACGTCGTCCGCAGAAAAAGCAACTCCGTCGTGCCATTTGAGTGCTTTGGGCGTGAGCGTAAATGTTTTTCCGTCCTCGGAAACCGAATAATCGCACGCATTGCCTACAAAACTTCCGTCAATTTGCGAAACTACGGTCAATTGAGACACCGTAGACGCGATTTTGTCGAAATTGTAGCCTGCACCGCCACCGAGAGTGTCGAGACGGTTGAGCGAGTCAACCTCCATAGCCGTGCCGACGATAAATGTATTTTCACTGCTCTTATCGTTTCCGTTGCACGCAACGAAACATAAAGACAGTACAAAAATCACTGTGAAAATCATCAAAAACCCGATTGTTTTTTTGCTTTTTTTCATCATTTTGTATCTACCTCTTATATTATTCGTTTATATTTTCAATTGCGTTTCGGTTATTGCAAGACGTTGATTTTGCCGTTTTTGAGATTGTACGTCGTATCGCAAAATCGTTTTGCAACGTCGATATCGTGCGTTATAAACAACATTGATATGCCATTGTTTTGAACTATCGTTTTGTAAAGTTGCAAGATTTTTTCTTGCGTTTGCTCGTCGAGCATCGAAGTCGACTCATCGCTTATCAATAGTTTTGGACGAGTTGCAAGTGCCCGCGCGATTACCGCTCTTTGCGCTTGTCCTCCGCTGAGGTGCACGGGAAGTCTGCTTGCAAGCGTTCGTTCCAACCCTACTACGTCAAACAACTCGTACGTTTTTTGCGTTGCGTCCTTACCGCGCTTTGCATTTTTGAACGCTACGAGAGCCTCTTTCACCGCACCACCTATTCGTTGAGTGGGATCGAGTGCAAGAGTGGGTTTTTGCGGAATAAGTTGAACCGCACAGCCCGTTTTTCTGTCGTATTTGCACTTATCGCTCCAAAGCGACACACCGTCAACGTACACTTTGCCTCTGCTCGGCGGACAAATACCGCAAAGTATATTGGCAAGCGTGCTCTTGCCCTCTCCGCTTGCTCCGACAAGTCCGATTATTTTGCCGTCCTCGATATCCAAGCTCACTTTGTCAAGAGGCGTTATAGAAGTTGAGTTTTTGCCGTTTTGCGCAAAAGTCTTGCTTATGCCGTGCAATTCGATCATATCTCTTTCTCCTCTCGGGCATCGTCACCGATATCGACCATAACACCGTTTTGCACGTTTATAACGTCGTCGCAAAGGTCCGCAACCGCCTTGTCGTGCGTGATTGCGACTATTGCGGAATTTGCAAAGTTTTGGTGCAAACAATCAATGAAAATTTGTTTATTGTTATCATCGAGACCGCGAGTAGGCTCGTCGAGAATAACGGCTTTAGGGTTGGCGCAAAGTGCGATTGCCATCATCACGCGTTGAGCCTCACCACCGCTTATTTCAAAGGAATATTTGTCAAGAATACCTTCGTCAAGGCACACTTTTGCGAGATTGTAAACCGCATACGCGCGCTTTTGGTCTCTATTCATTTTTGGTAGACTTATATCGAACGCCTCGTAAATTTGCGTTTTGACTTTTAGAGACGGGTTGAGAGATTCCGCTCCGCCTTGCGGAATATAAACGAGGTCTTTGCCAAGACTTGCTTTGAGAACTTTTTTGTCCGTCAAATCCTTGCCGTCAAGAGTAATCGAACCGCTTGCAAAACAGTTGTCTGCAAGCGTGCCCGTGATTGCACCCGCTATCATAGATTTGCCCGCACCCGACTTTCCCACGATTGCAAGAGAGCGTCCGCAAGGCACGCAAAAAGAAACGTCTTTAACTATGACGTCCTCACCGCGCGCAAACTGCGCGTATACGCATAAATTCTTGACTTCGAGCATACTAAAACCTCTCGTTTTTCAATAAAAATTATAGCGCAATTTATACGCTATATCAAGCATATTTTCCCATATTTGTATTGAATATTGTTGTAAAACCAAACAAAATAAAACAAAATGTTTCGTTTAGTCACAAAAATCAAACTATATGTATTGACAACGAAACACAATGTTTGATACAATATACTCGAGGTGAAATTATGCATAAAAAAATATCGGCAACGACGGAAAAGATTTACAACGCATTTGCAAGCGTTTTGCTTGAAAAAGAATACAGCGACGTGCGCATACAAGACGTTTTGGACGCAAGCGGTGTGGCACGCAGTACGTTCTATGCCCACTACAAAACAAAAGAAGATTTGCTCAAATCGATATGCACGACGATTTTCGGACACGTGTTTTCGCACACCGTCGAGGAAGAACAAAGCCACGATTTTTCCAAGTCGTCAATATTCGATTACAAGCACTTCATCACTCACATCTTCTATCACTTGCACGACGAAAAAACGCTTGTGCACGCAATACTTCTCTCGCAAAGCAAAGACGTGTTTTTGACGTATTTGAGAGGCGAACTAAAAGAATTTGCCACCGCGTGCGTTGAAAACAATTTCGTAAACGGCAAAGACTTGCCAAAAAGTCTCAAGGTCAATTCGGTTATAGAGAACTTTATACTTCTCGTCGAATACTGGGACTCCACCGCCTTTGCGGACACCCCCGAAAAACTGACTGAATATTTTATAGTTATGAATTCGTAAAATACTACTTATTAATGGAATGTGCATATTCGAAGCGTGGAGGCGCAAGGCGCCGACCGCATCGAGCGCCAAGCTTGACGATAAGTACAAGCGACTGCGCCGTGTTGTTGCGTAGCTGGCGCACAAAGCGCAGTGGCATAATGAGAGAAATGTCCCTATTATGCGCGTGCCGAGTGTGTCCCCCCGCGGAGCGGTTCCGTGGGTTCCCTCAAACGAAGCGCAGAGGGGGAACGGAATAGGGGAAACACCGTGAGGAAGGGGGAAAATTGCATTAAATTTATTCTTGAATAAGGCTTCAAATAGATGAAGAGCAAGGAAAAGCCCCTTGGACAGCAACCCTAATGTACTAATGCGTACGTGAGTTGATGGTCAAGGGGCTTTGACGATGCTATTCGCCGTTTGGGCGTTTTATTCTTGAATAAGGTCTCAAATAGATGAATGACGCGAAAACGCCCGTCCGAGACAAAACCCAACGTACTTGAAGTACGTGATTTTGAATCGGGCGGGCGTTGACAAAGTCAGTCGCTATTTGAGACCTTATTCTACGAGAATTTCTTTGATTTGGACTTCATTTCCGCGCAATAGATAAGTATGCTCACTGCCACAGTAGGGGCAAATTTTGCCGTATTGAACGGTGGGATACTCTTTTTTGCAATCCTCGCAGTAGGTGACGGCAGGAATGGTTTCCACTTCTATTTTGCAACCTTTGAGAAGGTCGGTGCGGTTGGCGTTCCAATTCCAGCAATCGATGAGTTGGTCGTTGACGACGGTGGAAACCTCGCCGATTTGCATGACGACCTTTGCTATTTTGGACGCGTTATTCTTGCGAGCGACGTCGCTCACTATGTCCGCGATGTGAAAAACCACTCCTAACTCGTGCATAATTACCTCTTATTTGTTTGCCTTTTTGGCTTTTTTGGTTGCTTTTACGTACTCTTTGTGTTTCTTTTGAGACGCTTTTTCTTCGGCGGTCTTTTTGCCAAAGACGATTCTGAATCCACGTTTGATAGCGTACGGCAAGATCTTCTTGAACTTGTCTTCACTGCGTACCATCGTCGAGCATTCGGGATGTTCTCTATGGAGGTGGATTGCGTCAAATTCGCACTTGGTGGTGCAGACACCGCAACCGATGCACTTGTTCTCGTCTACGACGCTTGCGCCGCAACCGAGGCAACGAGATGCTTCCGTGTGTACTTGCTCTGCCGTGAGAGTGCCGTGCAAATCTCTGAAGGAATGCTTGTCGCCTTCGAGTTCCTTGGCTTCTTGTCTGCCTGCAGTGTCATAACTGTCGATGACGATATTGTTCTTGTCGAGCTCGATGAAGTCGCGACGATTGCGACCGATGGTCATGCTCGTGCCCGGTTGTACGAATCTGTGGAGAGATACAGCCGCGTTCTTACCTGCTTCGATTGCGTCGATAGCAAACTTCGGTCCGCTGTATACGTCGCCACCGACGAAGATGTCGGGTTCTGCCGTTTGATAAGTGAGAGCGTCAGCGACAGGATAATTGCCGTGATGGAACTCGACTTTCGTGCCTTTGAGCAAGTCGCCCCAAACGACGGTTTGACCGATTGCGAAGATGACATTTTGCGCTTCAACCGTGATGGTATCGTTCTCGTCGTATTGAGGATTGAATCTCTTGGTGACGGGATCGATAACGCTGAGGCATTTCTTGAACACGACCGCTTTGACGGTGCCGTCTTCGTTCTTGAGGATTTCCTTGGGACCCCAACCGTTGTTGACGGTGATGCCGTCTGCAAGAGTTTCTTCAATTTCTTTCTTGCTTGCGGGCATAGTGTCGCGAGATTCGAGGCAGTACATGCCAACGACGTCGCTACCGAAGCGAACGGCCGTACGTGCGCAGTCGACTGCGACGTTACCGCCACCGATGACGACGGTTGCACCGTTCATCTTTCTGTCGTGGTTTTCCGTTGCTTTGTGCAAGAAGGAAACTGCCATATCCGTGCCGATTGCGTCTTCGCCCGGGACTCCCGGCAATCTGCCGCCTTGGCAACCGATTGCAATGTAGAACGCTTTGTATCCTTGCTCGCGAAGTTCGGGAATAGTCACGTCTTTGCCGACGTCTACGCCGCACTTGAATTCAACGCCAAGCTCACGCAAAACGTCGATTTCAGCTTCGATGACGTCTTTTTCGAGTTTGTAGGACGGAATACCGTAAGTGAGCATACCGCCGAGTTTCTCGTTCTTTTCAAAGACGGTGGGTTTATAACCTTTGGTTGCGAGATAGAACGCGCAAGAAAGACCCGCGGGACCTGCGCCGATGATTGCAATCTTTTGCGACCATTGTTTGTCAACGTTGGACGGAATGACCACTTCAGGGATATATCTCGTTTCCGCATGCAAATCTTGCTCTGCGATGAACTTCTTGATATCGTCGATTGCGACTGCCTCGTCGATAGTTCCTCTCGTGCAAGCCGCTTCACAACGCTTGTTGCAGACGCGACCGCAGATTGCGGGGAACGGGTTGTCCTTCTTGATGAGTGCAAGTGCTTCTTGATATTTGCCTTCTTTTGCCTTGCGGATATAGCCTTGTACCGCGATGTGTGCGGGGCAAGCGACTTTACAAGGAGACGTACCGGTTTCATAGCAGTTGATACGGTTCTTATCTCTGTAATCTTCATCCCATTTATCAGGACCCCAGCTGAGGTTGTCGGGAAGTTCGTGCTTGGGATACTTGATTTCGCCTTGCTTGGTGCAAAGTTTTTGACCGAGTTTGACTGCGCCGGCGGGGCAATATTCCACGCACTTGCCGCAAGCGACACATTTGTCTTTTTCGACTCTTGCGACGTATGCGCTTCTGGACATATTAGGCGTATTGAAAAGTTGTGACGTACGCAATGCGTTGCAGATGTTGACGTTGCAGTTGCAGATTGCGAAAATCTTGTTTTGTCCGTCGATGTTGGTGATTTGGTGAACAAAACCGTTCTTCTCTGCGTTGCGGAGGATTTGCATTGCCTCTTCGTAAGTGATGTCGCGACCTTTGCCCGTCTCACGGCAATAGTCAGCCATATCACCGACACCGATACACCACTCTTCACAGCTGTCTCCGCAGCCTTCGCCGAGTTTTGCACGGCCGTAACGGCAAGAGCAGATACCTACGCCGAGGTGACCTTCGTACTTTTTGAGCCAGTAAGAAAGGTGCTCGATGTCGGCAGTCTCGTTTTCCATTTCGATTGCCTTTTCAACGGGGATAACGTGCATACCGATACCTGCGCCGCCCGCCGGGACCATAGGCGTAACCATAGTCAAAGGCAAATAGGTCATTCTTTCAAAGAACATTGCAAGTTCGGGATGGTCGTCGAGTTGCTTCTTGATCATATTCGTGAACTCGGCAGAACCGGGAACGAACATAGGAAGACAATAACGACGTACGCGTTTTGCGCCTTTGATAGGACCGTTATCGTCGTAATGATTGCCGTAATCGTATTCCAAAAGTCCTACGTAGCTCATCTCGTCGAGAAGTTTTTGGAGGTCTTCCGCTTTGTATTGCGGATTGAGCTTCAAAATTTGTTCGAACGTGTAGTGATGACGCACTTTCATTGTGAGTGCGACGTCTGCCATTTCGTCGGTTACGAGGCAACGAAGCCCCCAATACTCGGGGTCGTTTGCTGTCACGCCTTTGATCTTGTGATCGATGCAGTCCGTGATTTTTCTTGCCAATTTGAGGATTTTCTCACTCGGATTCGCTTCTCCCATATGTTCGGGAACGAATGCTTTGCTCATCTCAGCCATTGATGTTTTCTCCTTTACCGAAAAACTTTATTTTTTTGTACAATGTATTCTCCAACGAGTCTACGCCCTCACCCGTTTTTGCACTGACGGGAAAAATCTGCGCGTTCTCATTTAGATTCTTGATGTGTTTCTCAAACGCTTGCATATCGAAGTCAAACGCTTCGAGCGTGTCTATTTTGGTGACCACCACTATGTCGCATTTTTGGAACATAAGCGGATATTTGAGCGGTTTGTCGTCACCCTCGGGCACGGACAAGAGCATCATATTGAGATGTGCGCCCGTGTCGAACTCCGCAGGACATACAAGATTGCCTATGTTTTCAAGCACAATGAGGTCGGATTTTGGAAAGTCCGCTTGCGAGAGTGCGTCCGCAACCATTTGTGCGTCTATATGGCAAAGTCCGCCGTTGTGGATTTGCACGCTTTCGACGCCCGCGTTCTCGGCGATACGTCTTGCGTCTACGTCCGTGTCGATGTCGACGTCCATAGCAACTATTTTAAGCGATTGCTTCATGTCGCGAATGAGCCTTGAAAGAAGCGTCGTCTTTCCGCTACCGGGGGAAGACATCACGTTGAGCATAAACGTGCCTTGCGCCTCGAGCGACGCTCGAAGGGAATCCGCAACTTTGTCGTTGTTTGAAAATACGCTTTCTTTTACGGATATAACTCTCATTTCAACCCCTCTTGCCACTCGCTATATTTGCCGTATATCCAATCCGCAAGCGCGCCGACGCCCTCGCCCGTTTTGGAGGATACGACGAACACTTTTGCATTCGGATTGATTTTTGCAAGATATTCTTTGCATTTTTCCACGTCAAAGTCAAAGTATTTCGCGGTGTCTATCTTGGTGATGACAAGCACGTCGCAACTTGAAAACATCAACGCGTATTTGAGAGGCTTATCGTCACCCTCGGGAATTGCGAGCAACGCCATTTTGAGATGCGCGCCCGTATCGAACTCGGCGGGACATACGAGGTTGCCGATGTTCTCCAAAAACACGATATCTTCTTTGGTGCCAAACTCCTTGAAACCTTGACGAGACATATCCGCGTCGAGGTGGCACATCCCGCCCGTGTGGAGTTGAATGGACTGCGCGCCCGCTTCGCGAATCGTGTACGCGTCGACGTCGCCGTCGATATCCGCTTCCATAACTCCGACGGCACATTTATCTTTGAGCGCGCCGATAAGACCTACAAGCAACGACGTTTTGCCGCTACCGGGCGCAGACATCACGTTGATATAATAAACGCCTGCGTCGTCAAGTTCCGAGCGCAATTTGTTTGCGTCGGCGTCGTTGTCCTCGAGGATAGTCCTTTTCAGTTCGATTGTACGAATTAAATCCATAATTACCTATCTTAGATATATATTATATCACTTTGTTTTTTGGTTTTCAATAACTTTGTATAGAATTTCATAGGAGAAAACTGTCAAAACGCAACTTATTTTCGATAAAATGTCCCTTTTCCGTGCATTTTATAAGTTATGGCACGATATCATACGTTTGTATACAATCGGGGTTGACACGCTCGAGTTTTGGCATTAAAATAAAATTATAAGTATCAGGGGGTATTTTATGGATATTCAAAAATATTGCGACGCGCAAAAAATCGCGCAAGATATGGACACGATGAACGCCTTTGGCGTTAGACTCACGGGCACGGACGCTCAAAACGAGTTCTGCAAGTGGATAAAGGCTCAAATCTCGGATATGGGATATGAGATTCACACCACGCCGTACGAATTCGAGCGTTGGACTTGCGACGAGTGTTCTTTGACCGTTGACGGCAAAGACGTGCATGTTTCGTCACCTTTCCCGTACAGCGGACTTACGGGAAAAGACGGCGTGAGCGGAAAACTCGTGGAAGTTGGCAACCACCCTCTCGGTTTTGCGAGAGCAAGAGGCAAAATTGCAGTGTGCCACATCAAGAATTTGTCCAAAATAAGCAGTAAAATCGCTTTTGACAAGCGCAAATCCTATCCCTCCGACCTCGAAATCGAAAAGAGTTACAGAGGACCCGTAAGCACGTCCTTCGTAAAGACGTTGCTCACCTTCTGGGCGGCGCAACTTTCGGGTATGAAAGGTATGATATGTATCTGGGAAGATATGTCCGACCAAATGGTGGAAGGTCAAGTGCTAAACTTCATTCTTCACTACCTCAAAGTGCCTATGGTTTGGGTAAATCAAACTGACGGAAAAACCGTGTTAGATGCTACAAAAGCACGCAAAACCGCCACTTTGAAACTGGTCGGAAAACTCGAAAAAGCGCACACGGAATCTTTCTATGCAGTGCTCAAAGGCAAAAAGGACACCAACGAGGCAATAATCGTCAATACGCACACGGACGGTTGCAATTTTTGCGAGGAAAACGGCGCAATCGGCATACTGCCGATGATGAAGTATTTCAAGCAAAATCCCCCGGATAGAAATATCGTTTTCGCATTTGTAACGGGACACTTCCGCCTCCCCTCTTTCCGTACGGGGACGGACCAAGCCACTTCCAAATTCCTTGCCGACAACAAACAAGTGTGGAAAGGCAAGAAAGGCGGTCTCAAAGCCGTTGCGGGTTGTGCGGTGGAGCACCTCGGCTGCACGGAATGGAAGGACGTTGACGGTGTATATAAGATGACCAATCCCATTGACGTGGAACTCGTGTACACGGGCAATAAGGCTATGGACGATATCTATTACGAGGCAATCAAAGACAGAGACAACGTGCGTACGCTCACATTGCGCGGGCACAATATGCTTCACTTCGGAGAAGGTCAACCTCTCTTCAATAAGCGTATTCCCGAAATCGCACTCGTTACCGCTCCCGACTATCTCTGCTCGGTCTCGGACAATCACCATATGGACAAATTCAATCTTACGCTTATGTGCGAACAAATCGGTACGTTTATCCGTTGCGTCGAAATCCTTGACACCAAAACCGCAAAACAACTCGGAAAAGCGCAAGGCTATTCCATCGGTCTCGGCAAGTTGAAATAACAACAATGCACAAATAAAACTCAAGAAGTAAAACTAAACTTTGAGATACTAACTCAAACGAAAAAAGCCCGCATCTAACGGGCTTTTTTATTTATTCAAATATTCCGCAACTGCGCCAAAGGCGCAATATCGCTTTTTGCGCAAGCAAAAATATCACTTGCGCAAAGCGCAAATATCACCGTGCCAAAGGCACGATATCACCTCTTTTGCGTGCAAAAGCGTTATCTCTCTTCTCGGAAGTAAGACATGCCGAGTGCCGCCGGCGGTTGTGCTTCTCTCTTGTTTATCATACTCGTGATGACGAGCACGAGGATTGTGACGACGTACGGCAAAAGCTTGATAAGCTCGATTTGCGCAAACGAAATGCCTTTTATGTACGACGATGCGATGTACAAACCCGCAAAAATGATTGAGCCGAGTATGGACAATGCTGGTTTCCAAAGCGTGAAGATAACGAGTGCGATAGAGAGCCATCCGAAGCCTTCGAGGACGTATTCCCAGTTTCCGCCCATATAGTCCATAACGCAGAAGAGACCGCCCAAGCCCGAAATACCGCAACCTACGCAAGTTGACACGTATTTATATTTGGTGACGTCGATGCCAGCCGCGTCCGCCGTTGCGGGATTTTCACCCACGGCACGGAGGTTGAGTCCCGTTCTCGTCTTGCTAAGCACGATTTGAGCAACGACTGCGATTATAATTGCAAGATATACCAACGCACCGTGTGAGAGGAATATTTGCGAGAACGCACCGCCGCCCTGAACGTCGAACAATTTGATAAAATACTTGCTCGCTCTTGCGACAATCATTATCTTTGCGCCCGCACCCGTCATATAGTAGCCCGCAAGACCTACGCCGAGAGTGGTCATTGCAAGACCAACGACGTTTTGATTGCAATGAAGCGTAACGGTGAGAAAACTGTAAAGGAAGCCCATAATCGCGCCGACTAAAAACGCAACTATTATCGGTATAAGCACCAAAAGCGCGGGAGCACTTGTCCCCATGGCCTTGATGAGAGAATATTCCGCAAGCACGCTTACCGCCGCACTGACGCTCATAATGCCGGGAATACCGAGGTTGAGATGTCCGCCCTTTTCCACGATGATTTCTCCCGTTGAACCATAAAGAAACACCGCGCTCAATCTGATTGCACTTGACAAAAATTTTACGAACATATCAGTTTACCCCCTTCTCGGTCGAATTTTCGACGCTATCGGCAATAACCTCTTCCTCTTGTGCGCTTTGGACGATAGGCTCGTTCGACGCGTTTTCCGTATCGGCTGCCACGTTCGTATCTTGCGCGGGCTCTGCACTGTCGATTGAGTCTTTATGCTTCTTTCTGAACACAATTTGATACCTTATCAAGAACTCGCTTGCAAGTATAATGATAAACATTATACCCGTAACGACTTGTGCAAAGAAGTTGTTGGTTATACCGCTGCTCGTCATAACTTCTTGCGTTCCGCGAGTGAGAAATGCAACGAGGAATGACGTGAAAACCATTGCAATAGGGTTGAATTGCGCAAGCCAACTTACCAAAACCGCCGTAAATCCTTGACCGCCGACGGTGTCTTTGCTTATCGTGTGGTCTATGCCCGCAACGATGAGGAAGCCCGCTATACCGCAAATCGCACCCGACAGAATGAGTGTTCTTATAATTACTTTTTTGACGTTGATACCGATATATTTTGCCGTGTTCACGCTCTCGCCCACGACAGTGATTTCATAGCCGTGCTTGCTGAAACGCAAATAGCAAAACATCGCAACGGTGATGACCGCGGCAAAAATCATACTGAAATAATAGTCACCGCCGGCAATCTGCGGAAGATTGCCGTATTTGATGGGATTAAGCGAACCCGATCCGCCCGGCACCCAAACCTTGATGAAATAAAGCACGACTTGAAGTGCGATATAGTTCATCATAAGCGTGAAAAGCGTCTCGTTGGTGTTCCATTTCGCTTTGAAAAGCGCGGGAATAACCGCCCATATAACGCCTGCCACGATAGATACCACGAACATAAGCACGATAAGTCCCGCATTGGACATTTTGCCTCCGCAATAGAACATACATGCGCACGCGCCGAACGCACCGATAAGCACTTGACCTTCCGCGCCGATGTTCCAAAATCGCATTTTGAAAGCGGGCGTTATCGCAAGCGCAATGATAAGCAAAAGAGACATTTGTCTGAACATAACGAGAATGTTGTGTTCACTGCCAAATGCGCCGACGAACATATATTTAATGACTTTGAAGGGCGATACTTTCAATTCCGCAAAGCAAAGCAAGCAGATGAAAATCAAACCGCCGATTATGCTTGCCGCCCTGATTACCCAAGGTTTCCAAGGCGCAATATTATCTCTTTTTACAAGGTGCACCAAAGGCTCTTTATTTTGTTTCATCTTGCGTTGCCTCCTCGTCGGTATTCTCCGCTGCGGATTCTCTGCCGAGCATCAACGAACCGATTTGCTCCTTTATCGCGCGTCTGCCGTCAATTACACCCGTGATTTTTCCGCCGCATATAACCATAATTCTGTCGCAAAGATCGATAAGCACGTCAAGGTCTTCGCCGACGAATATGACCGCTACGCCCTTTTCTTTCTGCTCATTGAGAAGATGATAGATGGTATATGACGAATTGATATCGAGTCCGCGCACGGGATACGCCGCCATAAACACCGTCGGTGCCGCAGCGATTTCGCGTCCTACGAGAATCTTTTGCACGTTGCCGCCCGAAAGACGTCTTACGGGAGTTTGCGTGCTCGGGGTTGCGACCTGAAGTTCGGTAACAATCTTTTCCGCAAGTTTCTTGGGGTTTTTTCTGTCGAGGAAAAACGGGATACCCTTTCTGTAGGAGCGGAGCATCATATTGTCCGTGATATCCATATTACCTACGAGTCCCATACCCAATCTGTCCTCGGGTACGAAAGAAAGCCTTACGCCGAGTTCTCTTATTTGTACGGGAGTCTTGGAGCGCAAATCCACTTTCTCGTTGTTTTTTGCGGGGTCATAATAGATGATGTCGCCCGTATTGAGTTTTTGAAGTCCCGCAATGGATTCCAAAAGTTCCTTTTGACCACTGCCCGCGATACCCGCAATACCGAGGATTTCGCCCGAGCGCGCCGTGAAAGAAACGTCGTCAAGCACCTTTACGCCATCGTGATTAAGTGCGGTGAGATGTTCTAAGACAAGTCTGTCCTCAACGTCGTGCGGAGTGGCTCTTTCGATGTTGAGATCAACCTTTTTGCCAACCATCATTTCGGTGAGTTGCTTTTCGCTCGTTTCTTTGGTCTCGACGGTCGCGATATGCTCGCCCTTGCGCAGCACCGCTACTCTGTCGCTGATTTCCATAACTTCGTTAAGCTTGTGCGTGATGATTATAATGGACTTTCCGTCCTCTTTCATTTTGCGCATAACGGAAAACAGTTTTGTGATTTCCTGCGGAGTGAGAACGGCGGTAGGTTCGTCGAGAATGAGAATATCCGCCTTTCTATACAAAACTTTTATGATTTCGACAGTCTGCTTTTCACTGACAGACATATCGTATATTTTCTTCTTTAAGTCGATATCGAACCCGTATTTGTCGGCAATGCCTTGCAAATCGTTTGCGCGGTTCTTTCTGAGCCAATTGAACTTTACGCTTCTTGCAAATCTCGTCCATGGCAGGAGCGAAATACGCTTTTTGAGTTCTTTATCAGTAATTCTTTTTGGTGCGGTGAGATATGAAAGAACGCCGGGGTGCTCTTCCTTTTCGTACTCGTCGCACTCTGCGTTGTTGGCAATAGTGTCATCAACGACCTTTTGTTTTTCGTCTTTGAAGGACAATTTGGCTTCTTTTTCACCGAGAATAATATTGTCGGCGGCAGAAAAAACGTCCACAAGTTTGAAATGCTGATGCACCATTCCGATATGGTTGTCAAAAGCGTCTTTTGGCGAGCGGATAACCACTTCTTTACCGTCTACGAAAATCTCGCCTTCATCGGGATAATAAATGCCGGCAAGCATATTCATAAGCGTAGTCTTACCACTGCCGTTTTCACCGAGCAAAGACAAGATTTCTCCCTTGCGCAAGTCAAGATTGACGTCGCTATTTGCCACGACCTTGCCAAAACGCTTGGTAATCCCCTTCATTTGTACAGCATAAGTATTTTCCATGCTATCTCCAAAAAATAAAAATATGCGCCTTACGCGCTTTTGCCTATAAATCGGCATAGCGGAGTAAAAACTCCGCTATGCCGGAAATATAACTCTTAGACTTTTTCGTTGAGGAGAGTGATTCCGTCAATTTTGAGATCGAAGTACGGTGCGGAACGGAGGGAGGATTCTTTGATGATGCCATCAAAACATACTTCTGTTTCACCGACATAATCACCGTTAAGGTCTGCAAGGAAAGACGAAATATGTTTACCGTTAACCGTGAATTTGCTTGTGTCGAAAACTTGAAGAGTGCCGTCTGCAAGTTGTTTTCTCACTTCGACGATTTTGTCAACCGTGCCTGCCGCAGCGGCTTTTCCGCCGATGTTGGTGAGGACTACGCTACCCGTTGCCAAAGTACCCGTCCAATCGTCGTCGATTGCCAAGCCTTGTGCGTTTTGAGTGATGATGTATTTGAAGTAAGGCGTCCAATCGATTCTGGAAGAAACGATGAAGGTGTCGGGGCATGCGGTAAACGTGCTGCCGTTGTAGGATACGTTGGGAACGCCTGCTTGTTCGCATGCGGACGGTGCGCCCATGGAGTCTGCGTGTTGGCTGATGAGTTTGCAGCCGCGCTCGATGAGAGCTTCTGCAGTCGTCTTTTCTGCGGTGAGGTCATACCAAGAACCCGTGAATTGAACGTCCATCGTTACGCTGGGGCAAACTGATTTTGCACCGAGATAGAAAGAGGTGTAACCGGAGATAACTTCTGCGTATGTGAATGCGCCGACGTAACCCATTTTTGCTTCGTTTTCTTTGATAGTGCCGTTTGCAATCATTTCGTTGAGTTTGAGACCTGCCGCAACGCCTGCAAGATATCTGCCTTCGTAGATGGATGCGAATGCGTTGTGGAAGTTGTTAAGTCCGCTTGATTCTGCCATAACGCCAGTTGCATGGCAGAATTCAACTTCGGGATGTGCCGCTGCAACTTCTTTAATGAAAGATTCGTGACCGAAAGAATCTGCAAAGATAACGTCGCAACCTGCATTTACGAGTTCTTCGGCAGCGTCTTTGCACTTGGATGTTTCGGAAATGCCGGTTTTGAAGATAATATTGTTGCTGGTGAGACCGAGCTCGGAGATTGCCTTGTTCGCAGCCTCGATGAAGTTCTTGTCGTAAGTGGAAGAATCGTCGTGCAAGCAGATGACGCCGATCTTGAAATCGCTCTTGATCGTTACGCCGGAATAATCGGGATTGACGATTCCGTCATAAGCGGGCAATTCGATTTCTTTCGCGTCTTCGTCGTTGTTGCAAGCAACCAAACCGATAACCAAAGCGGTTACGAGAGCCAAGCAAAGAATCATTGCAAATACTTTCTTTTTCATGTGTGTCTCCTTAAAATTTTGCCTTTTCGGCATTTTTCTATATTCACGCCACTTTGGCGTAAATTGCGTTAGTTTCTAAACGTGATTTTTCCGTCGTCCATAGAATCGATAAGCGCGAGGCTTTGGACGTTTATACCCTTTGCTCTCAATTCGTCGCCACCGCCTTGAAAACCTTTTTCGATTGCGACTGCACATCCCACAAGTTCCGCGCCCGCTTGCTCGACAAGGCTCATAAGCCCGTTTATAGCGGCGCCGTTTGCCAAAAAATCGTCGACGATAAGCACCTTGTCGTCTTTGGTGAGAAAACTTTTTTCCACCATAATCATTTTGGAAACTTGGTGCGTAAAAGAATAAACCTCGGCGCAGTAGCAGTCCGAGGATATGTTTATGGTCTTGCTTTTCTTAGCAAAAAGCACCGGTGCGCAGACATAGTGTGCGGCTGCACAAGCTATGGCTATACCCGATGCTTCGATTGTCAGAATTTTGGTTATTTTTTGCCCGCAAAAGAGCGCAGAAATTTCCTTTCCGATTTCGTCCAACAATTGATAGTCGATAAGGTGATTCAGAAATCCGCCGACTTTGAGGACGTTGCCCGTCTGGACTTTCCCGTCCCTCAAAATGCGCTCCTCCAAAATCTTCATTGCGCGCTCCTTTACCACAATATTTTGTGGTGTTACGGTTTTTCCCCCCGTTCGGTTGTGCGTTGTGATTTTGTTTGCTCTTGAATGATATGGGCATTATATCCAAAAAAAACTGCCCGTGTCAAATGAAAATCACCCCTATTTTACATTTTTAACAAAAAAAAATTGCCAAATACACGATGGGTATTTTGCGTCCCGAAAACCGTCGATATAACGCACATTTTGTCTTTTATAAACAGATAAAAATTTCTCTAATAAAACTCGCTAAGCTCTCTCGTTTTTTTTGAGGATTTATTGCTCGCCTATCTTCCGCCAAGACTGACGCAAGCAATCCTAATATATATTGCGTGCGTACGCGCACATGCGAGGCATATCGAAAAAATACAAAACATTTTGCAAAGAATCGCTTGACATTTGCCGTCGTTGTGAATATATTTATGCACGGAAAAAGGCAAGCGGAGTATGAGCTTGCCTTTTTACTTCGTCAAAAGGTGACGTATGAAAACGCAAAGCAAATTTTTAACGGCTGTAAAAGACTCCTTTAAGCCCATAGATTTGACGCAAGGGACGATTTGGAAAGTTATCGTCAAATTTTCCGTACCCATAATCATATCCTATCTGTTGCAACAGCTCTACATACTCTCGGACGCCGCGATTTGCGGTCAAACGCTTTCCGCCGACGAGGTTGCGGGCGTCAACGACACCGCCCCGCTTATTTTTATATTTATGCAGTTTGCGTTTGGTTGCACTGCGGGTTTTTGTGTGGTTATATCCAACAAAATCGGCGCGCACGATGAGAGCGGTATGCGCAAATCATTTGCGACGCAGTTTATCCTCTGTGCCGTTATGACGGTGGTTTTGACGCTTATTTCCGTGTTCTGCATAAAGCCTATGCTTGCTTGGATCAACGTAACCGAACAAAATCCCGAGGTATTCAACGCCGCTTACACCTACTGCTTCGTAATATTCCTCGGCATAGTGGCGCAACTGTTCTACAACTTTGTCATAAGCATACTTCGCAGTATCGGTGACTCGTTCACTCCGCTTATGTTTCTCTTGATATCGACGGTTATGAACATTGCACTCGACGTGCTTTTCATCAAAGCGTTCGATTGGGGAGTCGCGGGTGCTGCTGGCGCAACGGTGCTTACGCAATTTCTCTGCACTATCGCTTGCTTCATCTACACCTTTGCAAAATATAAGGAATTGCGCATCAAACTTTCCGATTTCAAGATATCCGCGCGCGATTTGTGGGCGCATCTCCGCCAAGGCGTACCGCTCGGACTTCAATTCTCCGTGCTTTCTATCGGCATTATCGTTATGCTTGCCGAAACGGTCAAATTCGACATCCTCCCCGACGGACTTATGGTTGTCGGCAACCCCGCCCAAAACGGTATGGGCGCGGCAAACAAACTGCTCCAATTCGCAATGGCGCCTCTTTCGGCACTCGGCACGGCAATGGTAAGCTTCAACGCGCAAAATTTGGGCGCGAAATATATAGACAGAGTGCGCAAAGGCACCAATCAAGCGTTGATTATTTCACTCGTTTTGTACGTCATTTGCGCGGGTTTGGGCTTGCTCGTAACCATAGACGGCGCGTACCAACGCATATTCCTCAGCGCGGACAAAATCAGCGACCGGTCGCTTTGGTTTGGCAATACGTTTCTTTATGTAGACCTTCCGCTATTCTTCGTGCTCGGAGCGCTTTTCGTATTGCGCAACGCAGTGCAAGGTATAGGCAAATCCGTATGGACGCTTGCCGCCGGCGCGGGTGAACTTGTCGCAAGAGTGCTTATCTGCATCTTTATACCGACCTTGGTCAACGGCGGAGCAATCAACGCCCTTGCCAACAGTCAGTCCTTTATCGCGCTATGCTTTGCAGACCCCGGTGCTTGGATTTTTGCCGTGCTCGTCCTAATCTTTCCTTATATCAAAAATATCCTCAAACAAGACTACCGCTATGCCTTCGGCTCGTCGGAGTTCAAGGATTAAACCTCGGAAAAACAATTTTATCTCGCTCTTTTACAGTGATTTGTCAAACCAAGTACAAACCTGTAATACAACAAAAAGCGGTTACCAATGGTAACCGCTTTTATTTATTTTTTGTTTACATCTTCCACAAATTAGTTGCGGGGATTCTTGATGTTTGCTTGCGCAGCGGCCAATCTTGCAATTGGGACTCTGAACGGTGAGCAAGACACGTAGTCGAGACCGATTTCGTGGCAGAATTCGATAGAAGAAGGATCACCGCCGTGTTCACCGCAGATACCGCAGTGCAACTTGCTGTTTGCGCCCTTGCCGAGCGTAACCGCCATCTTCATAAGTTTGCCGACACCGACTGTGTCGAGACGTGCAAACGGATCGGATTCGTAAATCTTTGCTTGATAGTAGCTGGGCAAGAACTTGCCTGCGTCGTCACGGCTGAAACCGAACGTCATTTGGGTGAGGTCGTTGGTGCCGAAGCAGAAGAAATCGGCTTCTTTTGCGATTTCGTCAGCGGTGAGAGCGGCTCTGGGGATTTCAATCATAGTGCCGACTTCGTATTTGAGGTCAACGCCGCTTTCTTTGATGACTGCGTCTGCGGTTTGGACAACCGTGTTCTTGCAGTACTTCAATTCTTTGACTTCGCCGACGAGCGGAATCATAATTTCAGGCTCGACTTTCCAGTCGGGATGACGTTTTTGAACGTTGATAGCAGCCTTGATAACCGCTTTGGTTTGCATAACCGCGATTTCGGGATACGTGACTGCCAAACGGCATCCTCTGTGACCCATCATCGGGTTGAACTCGTGCAAGCTGTCGCAGAGAATCTTGATTTCGGACACGGATTTGCCTTTTGCTTTTGCAAGTGCTTCGATGTCTTTTTCTTCCGTCGGAACGAATTCGTGAAGCGGCGGGTCCAAGAAACGAATGGTTACGGGCATACCTTTGAGAGCTTCCATAAGTCCTTCGAAGTCTGCTTGTTGCATCGGCTCGATTGCGTCGAGAGCTTTTACGCGCTCTTCAACGGTTTCGGAGCAAATCATCTCGCGGAATTTGTCGATTCTGCCCGGGCCGAAGAACATATGTTCCGTACGGACGAGACCGATACCTTGTGCGCCGAGTTCGGCTGCTCTTTGTGCATCGGCAGGCGTATCTGCGTTGGTGCGAACGCCAAGTGCTTTGTACTTGTCTGCGAGTTTCATAATTCTTCCGAAGTAACCGCTGTTGGGGTCTGCCGGAACGGTCTTGATCATAATATCGTAGATGTTGCCCGTAGAGCCGTCCAAGGAGAGTTCGTCACCCTCGTGGAAGGTCTTGCCTGCGAGCTCGAAGTATTTCTCTTCTTCGTGCATCTTGATGTCACCGCAACCGGAAACGCAGCAAGTGCCCATTCCGCGAGCGACGACCGCCGCGTGAGAGGTTTGACCACCGCGAACGGTGAGGATACCTTGTGCGTATTTCATACCTTCGATGTCTTCCGGAGAAGTTTCGAGTCTTACGAGGACGACTTTCTTGCCTGCCTTGCCTTCTTTGACTGCGTCTTCTGCGGTGAACACGATAGTACCTGCGGCAGCGCCCGGAGATGCTGCGATACCTTTGCCGACGACGTTTGCCTTGTCTGCGTCTTTGAGCGCTTTTGCGTCAAATTGCGGGTGGAGCAACATATCGAGAGTCTTTGCGTCGATTTGGAGAAGTGCTTCTTGCTCCGTAATCATGCCCTCGTCGATGAGGTCGCAAGCGATACGGATTGCAGCGGCAGCGGTACGTTTACCGTTTCTGGTTTGAAGCATATAGAGTTTCTTTTGTTGGATTGTGAACTCCATATCTTGCATATCTCTGTAGTGGTTTTCCAAAATCTTGCAAACGTCTTGGAATTGTTCGTAGACTTCGGGAAGAACTTCTGCCATCTTGGAGATTGGCATCGGGGTGCGGACGCCTGCGACGACGTCTTCGCCTTGTGCGTTCATGAGGAACTCACCCATAAGACCGGGTTCGCCCGTTGCGGGGTTACGCGTAAATGCGACGCCCGTTCCGCAATCGTCACCCATATTGCCGAATGCCATCATTTGTACGTTGACGGCAGTGCCCCAGCTGTACGGAATGTCGTGGTCCATACGATAGATGTTTGCGCGCGGGTTGTCCCAAGAACGGAAAACTGCTTTGATAGCTTCGAAAAGTTGTTCTTTCGGATCGGACGGGAAGGGTTTGCCGATCTTCTCTTGATACTCTGCTTTGAACTTGCCTGCGAGCTCTTTGAGGTCGTCTGCGGTAAGTTCTACGTCATAAGTGACGCCCTTTTTCTCTTTGAGTTCGTCGATAAGAGCCTCAAAGTATTTTTTGCCGACTTCCATAACGACGTCGGAGAACATTTGGATAAAACGTCTGTAACAGTCCCAAGCCCATCTTGCGTTGCCTGATTTCTTTGCCAAAACTTCGACGACGTCGTCGTTGAGACCGAGGTTGAGGATTGTGTCCATCATACCGGGCATAGACGCTCTTGCGCCCGAACGAACGGAGACGAGGAGCGGATTTTCCTTATCGCCGAATTTCATACCCGCTTTTTCTTCGAGTTTGGCGATATTTTCCATAATTTCCGCTTTGATATCGTCGTTGATTTGTTTGCCGTCCTCATAGTATTGAGTGCAAGCTTCCGTCGTAATCGTGAAACCGTAAGGAACAGGAAGACCGATGTTGGTCATTTCTGCGAGGTTTGCGCCTTTACCGCCAAGAAGTTCACGCATTTTTGCATTGCCCTCGGCAAACTGATAAACGTATTTTTTGCCCATTTAGAATTCCTCCTAAAAGATTTCTTTTTATACTTTAATAATGATAACAAAACGCACGCCCTTTTGCAAGAGAAAATAGTACATAATATTAAAACTGTTTTACATTTTTTAAAAAAGTGCGCTCTTTTTCGACAAAACGGGACGCTCGAAACAAAAATTTTTTATTTTTGCATTTTTGTTGCGCACGCCGTAATTATTTGTTAAACTAAACGTATCAAAACACGTTATAGAGGTGCAAAAATTATGGACGCTGACCCTGGAAGTAGTCAACAAATCCACCATTAAGCATCGCGTTTGAGTTCTCTCAACGCAATGCCTTTTGCTATGCTCGGGAGAACCGATTATGATCCAAGTTTACAAAAAAATCAACAAATCCGTTATCGAAGTCGATCCGCAAGAGATCACCGAGGAGTACGACTTCACCGACCAATGGGTACACATGTCCAACCCGACCGACAAGGAGATCGAGTTGGTTTCTTCGTGTACCAAAATCCCCGAAGAATACATCAAAGCCGCATTGGACTCTGAAGAGCGCGCTCACTGCGAAAAGGACGACGGCGTGATGATGGTCGTCACCGACATCCCTATCACCGAAGAGTCCGACGACAAATACACCTACGCCACCTTGCCTTTCGGTTGCGTCACCACGGACAGCACAATCGTAACCGTGTGCCTCAACGAAACGTCGGTCATCAACGACCTTATGGCGGGCAGATACGTCAAGGATTTCAATATCCACAAACGCACTCGCTTCTTACTCCAACTTCAATACGTCATCGCAAAGAAGTATTTGCAATACCTCAAACAGATTGACCGTGCAAGCCAACGCGTTCAGGCAGAGCTTGAAAAGGCAATGAAAAACGAAGGTCTTATCGAGATGCTTTCGCTTGAAAAATCACTCGTCTACTTCTCCACTTCCCTTCGTGCAAACACCGCCGTTTTGGACAAGTTTCCGCGTATGATAACGTTCTTCGAAGAAGACGAGGATTTGTGGGACGACGTTCTTATCGAAAACCGCCAAGCAATCGAGATGTCCAATATCTACCGCGACATTCTCAACGGCACGATGGACACGTACGCCTCAATCATTTCCAACAACCTCAACGTCGTTATGAAGACGCTCACCGTACTTACGTTGCTCGTAGACACTCCCGCGATGATTGCCGCCCTTTGGGGTATGAACACGGGTGTTCCCTTCGAGGGCAAACTGTGGGGATTTTGGGTTGTCGTCGGCATAAATATTGCCATCTGCATAGCACTCATCATAGTGTTTATCAAAAAGAAAATGCTCAAATAATTTTTGAAATATTCCATCGATTGGTTTTATGGTATACAATCGATAAATTTTGCGATATTCAACCGATTAGATACCGCAAAACTTATAAAAACGCAATAATAAAAGCCCGAAAATCCATTCGGGCTTTTTCATTGCTAAATTCATTAGTAAATCGATATTCTATCTTGTCAAAACGATATTCTATCAACCTTGAATGAGAGATCTCATAACTTTTGTCATACATTGTATGACGATCTTCTTTTCCGCGGGAATATCCTTGTACTTGTTGTACGTGGAAAGGAGCAACGTCGCAATGTTGATCTTCATTTGTTTAGACATATTTTGAGAGAGCATATAGTCCACGAGATTGGGGAGTTTGACGAGCTTTGCGGGCTTGACGATTTCATCGTCGTCCTCGCTCGGACCGTCCACCACGTACACCACTTCTTCTTTTTGTTCTTGCGGTGCGACTGCGGTTTCCTCATGTGCTTCCTTGTCGTCCGTAGTCTCTTCCTCGGTCGGAGTTTCTTCCGTCACCTCTTCTTCCGTCTCTTCGACTTCTTGGGGCTCTTCCTCGGTCGGAGCTTCTTCCGCTACGGGTTCTTGTACCGCTTCCGTTTCGGGAGCTTTTTCTTCCTTGACTTCTTGCACGGGTTCGGCCTCGGGTGCGACTTCGGGTTTCACCTCTTCGAGAGGCAATTCTTCCACGTCGTCGTCAGCGGGTTGCGCAATCAAATCTTCACCCGTTTCTTGTTTCAAAATATATGCGATAGACTCGTACTCTTTGGGAAGAGAATTGTCGTCCTCATCGTCGTCGATGATTTCGCTTTCAAGATAAATCTTGCCGTTGTTTTCTTCCTCTTTGGCAGCTTCCGCGGCTCTTTGAGCGGCTTGTTGTTGAGCAAGTTCCAACTCGCGTTGTTCTCTTTCGCGTTGCTCTTGTTCGAGTTTTGCCTGTTTTTTCTTCTTTCCAAACATCTTTCAATCCTCACCTTATATATTTATTGAAACGTCGGCTCATAAAGTCCCCCGACTGAACTTTTTTATATTTTTATTGTCAGTTTGCTTGCAAGTCGCGCATAACCTTAGTCAAGCATTGTACGACGATTTTGCGGTCTTCCTTGCTATTTTCGAACTTCTTGTACGTACCGATAAGCATACCCGCAATTTGTATCTTCATTGCTTTGGGCATATTCTTTGAAAGCATATAATCCACGAGATTGGGGAGTTTTACGAGTTTTGCGGGTTTGACCACTTCGTCGTCCTCTTCTTCACCGTCCACGACGTACACCACCTCGGGTTCGTTTTCTTCCGATTCACCCTCTTCATTTGCGGTTGCGTCTTCTTCGGCTTCGTCCTCGGACTCTTCCGCTTCCTCGGCATCCTCTACGCCGTCCGTGCTTTCTTCGTCGGTAGGCGCTTGCTCCTCGTCGCTTTCTTCGGACGCTTCCTCTACTTGCTCGTCTGCTTCTTCCGCCTCTTGAGTTTCTTCGACAGGCTCTTCGACGAGTTGTTCCGCTATGTCTTGATTTTCGTCGGACTCTTCTTCGGTAGACTCTTTATCTTCTTCGGCAGGTCCTTCTTGCACGTCCTCTGTTGCGGTCTCGTCCTCTTGGACTTCTTCCGTCTCTTCTATGGGTTGCTCTTGCGTTTCTTCAAGAGTTTCTTGTTCCTCGTCAAGCGGTTGCGCTTCTTCAACCACTTCTTCGAGAGGTTGTTCTTCTACGTTCTCTTCCGCTCTCTCTTCTTGCGCCTCTTCTGCTTCTGCGCTCTCTTCTACGGATTCTTCCTCTTGAACAGGCTCGGTTTCTTCACCCTCTTCCGTTTGAGGTTCAATTGCTTCCTCCGTTTCTTCAGCCGGTTCGAGTTCTTGGACTTCTTCCGCCTCGACCTCGTTTTCCGTCTCTTCGACGGGCGTTTCTTCCGTAGGCTCTTCCGTCTCTTCGACGGGCGTTTCTTCCACCACGCTTTCGCTTTGTTCTTCTTGCTCTATCAACGCCTCTATCGGAGTGGGCTCTTGCACGGTCTCTTGCTCTTCGTCCACGTCGATTGCCTTGGACGTATTGCGTGCGATAATCTCTTCCACCATACCCGCAAGTTCGGAAAGCGGAGAAGAATCCGTCGCATAGTTTTTCTCCACTTGGAGATTGACTTTTGCGTCAAGGTCCTCTTGCATTGCGTCAAACGCTTCGAGGCAACGCTTGTTTTGCGCGCGATTGATGAGAATAAGGAAAAGATACATCAATCCGATAACCGCGAGGCCGATAAACTGCGCCGTTCCTATGCCGGTCTTATCGAGAGTGCCGTATCCCCAAAACGCAAAAATCGCAAGCAACACGAGCGACACGCAAAGATAGATGCCCGCGCGGTAGTCCTTGTTCTTTTTGACCGTCTTATCGTACACGTTTTTGTCGCTTACGATATCGCTGGGGTAACCGAAGCGCACGCCGAGGTATTGCACCCAACTGTCACGCAACGCTTGCGGTGCTTTTGAAGAGAAACAATGTGCGGTAAAATCACTCACGTTGTCGTCGTCGACGGTGTCAACGCCTTCGAGATATTTTTGGATTTTCTTACTTGCTTTAATAAGTTTGAAAACCTTTGAGCCGAGATATGTAAAAGCAAATACGATACCCAACCCGAAAAGCACCGCCACGGTGGCGATGAAAAATATTTGGAAATCTATTTTAGGCAATTTGGACGAAATGTCTGCAAGCCAATTGAACGCCTTTTCAAAAAATTCCACGATATTCCTCCGTGATTTAGTATCTAATAGATTATACATAGTTTATATGAAAAAATCAAGACAATATCCAAAACATTGCAAACTTTTTTGCAAATTTCAAAGCGCAACGACAGATAACCGCGCTTCTTTGCACGATAAACCGCCAATTGTGCGACGAAAAACGAATTATCACGTCAACTTAACACCTTTTTACGTCAAAAACGCCGTCGCGTAGTTGCGACGGCGCGTAAATATACGGTCGTGTTTTACAAATATAGTGTCTTGCCCGTCTTGAACGAATACAGTGCAAGTTTGTCGATTTTTGCACCAATCGCGCTTTCAATTGCCGATTTATACAGATAAAGTTGCTTTTTGTACTTTTCAAGCGATTCTTCGTCTTTTAAAGCGGAGTTTTTGAAGTCGAGGATAATCTTCTCTTCGTCGTTGATAAAGAGGTCGGCAACGCCTTGCACGAGCACTCTGTCGCTGGACGAAAAGTCCGCGCTTACTTCGTTTGCGGGCTTGTACATCATAAACGCTTGCTCACGCATACACTTTCCGCTTCCGGAGAGCAACGCTTTTTTTGCCTTTTGCATTATCTCGCTGTCGAGACACCTTGCGATATCCGCGGGATTAACGAGCGCGCGCTCTTCCTCTTCGATAAGTTTTTCGCGCACCATTCTGTCCATCTCCGCTTCAACCGCTTCTTTGCCCTCAGCAAAGTAGTCGATATACTGCATAACCTTGTGGTATGCGCTGCCCTTCTTCGCCGCGTCTTTGAATAAGCACACCGCGTCCTCGTCCTTGCTGTCGAGCGCGGATACGCTGTACTTCATCGCAAGCCTTGTTGCCTCTTTGTAAGGATATACGAATTCTTGCGATTTTCTTATTGTCCCTATGACGTGCTCGTCGGGTACGTATACGACACTTTCCGTCTCTTGCGCATTCTCCTCGTTTTCAGCGATATTGTGTTTGAAAACGGTTGCATTGACGCTTCCGTCAAATATCGCGCCCGCCAAAAAATCGAGGTCGCAACTCGCGCCGAAAAGCCTCGGAGCGACGCCGAAGCTCGCACACTTTTTCTCGCTCGCGGTGGCGGTTACGTACATAAGTTGCTTTGCTCTCGTCAATGCAACGTAAAACAGCCTTATTTCCTCTTTGAGTTGATTGTCTTTTATACACTTGCCTACCGCGATTTTAGATAGCGTAACCGAACTCTTCGTCTTGTCCTCGAAGTTGAAAGCGTTCATTCCCACAAGCCCTTTGTCGTTGGAATTTTTTGCCGACGTAAGCCCTTTGCCGGTGGAAATCATATCCCCCGTGCTCGACTCGTAGTTGAATCCGAACGCCGTATCCGCCACGAATACAACGGGATTTTCAAGTCCCTTGTAGCCGTGAAAAGTGGATATTGCAACCCTGTCTCCACCGCTTGCGCTTGCGCCCTCAGAGTCACCCTCGCAATAGTCTTCGAGGAATTTGCCGAGCGTTATTCCGTCCTTTACGCTTGCGCTCGCAATGAAACTTTTGAGTCCGCTTACGTCCCCCTCACCGCTTCGCATAAGATAGGCGTCGTAGCGATAGTCGCACACTATGCCGTTCATAAGTTCGGGCAGGCTTCGATAGCTCTCTTTGAGCCTATATTTATCGACGATTTTTGCCGTATCGCGCACTTTTTGTGCCAAAACGTCCTCTTTAAGTGCGTATTTCAAAAATTTATCGTACAAACAGTCGCCTTCTTCGAGCGCGATTTTTGCCACTTCTTCCTCGTCGTATCCGCCGAAAAAAGACAACAAATATCCCGCAAACGCCACGTCTTGACGTGGATTGTCAAGCACCCTCAAAAAGTTGACGAGTTCCCTCTCCGGCAACGATACGGATTGACCGAACGCGCCCTCGTTGACGGGAATACCCTCTTTTTTGAGAGTTTCCACAATCTTCTTCGCGCCGCCCGAGCGAGAACGGAACAATACCGCGATATCTCCGTAGCCTATGTATTTTCCGCTACCGTCGGGGTTGGTCCCCTTCATTCTTCCGACAAGCGTCTTTATCTCGTTTGCGATAAATTCGCCCTCTTGACATACGCCTTCGTCGTCCTCGCCTTCGGCGTTTACGATGTCGTAAAGTCCGCTTGCAACCGCGCTTTCCGTCTTGTTTTTGGCAAAAAGATGCACTTGAACGTACCCCTCGGGGGACACGTTTTCTATACTTACGGGCGGAATGTCTTTAAGTTCGAACCTTGCGTCCGTCTTATAGTTGATATCTGCGTTTTCCTCCGTCATAACCGAGTCGAACACGCCGTTGACGAAAGACAGTATGCCGTACGCACTGCGGAAATTGTGGTTGAAATAGATGTTTTGCCCCTCGTCCGTGCCAAATTCCACATATCTTTTTTGCCTTGAAATGAATATTGACGGGTCCGCAAGACGGAATCCGTATATGCTTTGTTTGACGTCTCCCACCATAAAACACTCACCCTTTACGAGCTTGGATATAATTGCCTCTTGCGTGGGATTGACGTCTTGATACTCGTCCACGAACACTGCGTCGAAAGCGTCTTTGAGCGTATCGTCATCACTCAAAAGTTGCATTGCCTTGTGTTGCAAATCCTCAAACGAAAGCACGTTGTCCGATTCTTTAAGGCGAGCAAGCTCGTCGGAAAATCTAAACACCGCTTCCACAAGTTTGCCGACGAATTCACCGTTTTGCGCGTGATATTCTTTGAGCAAGTCGTACTTCTCGAAAAGGGACGCAAGCTCGTCCATCGCGTCGTCGAATTGCTTGTAATACTCCTTGACGTAACCTATAAGTTCCCTTTCCTCTTCGGAGGCTTTGGGATTGAGTTTGGCGCTCGGTTTTTCGTATACGGAAGCGACTGCGCACATACTCTTTACGTCCTTTGCTTTGAGGATAGCGTCGCAAGTATAAACGGCGTTGGTAACACTGTCGATATACTTCACCGATGCGATATCCGTTTGGACGAGCCTTTGCCTTGCGCTATCGAACGCAATTTTGGCTTTCGTAAAGAATTTGACGTAATAATCCTTCAAAATGCCGAAGAATTTGCTGTTTTCAAAACTATCATAGCACTCCGCAACGCACTTTTTGAAGTCTTCAGCGTCGGGTTGAATCTCCACGAGGTTGTAAAGCCTTATTATATTGCTTTTGAGGTTATCCTCTTTTCTCGATTGCGAAAACACTTCCACGAGCTTGCAAAAAGTCTCGTCACCGTCAGCGGTGTATTTTGCGATAACGTTGTCGAGTGCTTTGTTCATATAGACCGCGTGCGCACTCTCGTCAAGCACCTCGAACGTAGGAGACAAGCCGAGTTTGTCAAAGTTTTCTCTTATGAGCGATTGGCAAAACGCGTGTATGGTGCAAATGTGGCAAAACGCCATATCGTCGATTTCGCGCCTGAAACGCTCTCTTTGTTCACCGCTCGAAGCGCACGCCACGCGGAAAAGTTCTTGGTGCAACTTTTCTTTGAGTTCGTCCGCGGCGGCGTTGTTGTACACCAAGATGAGCATATTCTTCAAGGACGCGCCCTCGGATATCGTCAAAATTATGCGCTTGACCATAGTGGAGGTCTTGCCCGAGCCCGCCGAAGCAGACACGAGAATACGTCCTCTTTCGAGCACCGCTTTCTTTTGGTCGGCAGTGAGAAGGAGTTTTCCGCTCTCGTCGCGCAAAACGTCGAGACGCTTTTCGCTTGCCTGATTTACACTGGTTACCACGACGTCACTCATTGTCTTCTCCCTCCTTTTCAAAGCTTTCTATACCTTTCACCTTGGGTGCTTTCCTCTCAAATTTTTCCTTATAGGCGCATATACTTGCAAAATCGCACCTCTTGCATTTTTCTTTGGCTATCGGCGACGGTTTGATATATCCCTTTGCAATCTCGCTTGCGCCCTTGGTGGCAATATCCACGGCGTAATCCCCGAGCAAATCGAATTGCACCGTAGACAAATGCGCTCCGCCCGTTGCAAGCGCGCCCTTTTTGTCCTTTTTACAAGGCACGATTGCTTTTTGTGCGTCCGCATCAACCATACTATCTATTTGCTTCAACGTTTCCATGCTGTCAGATGCTTGACCTTTATACTTGTATCTCGTGCCTTCCTCGTCCGTGAAACTGGAAAAAATCGGAAAATAGAACACACCGCTCGGCTTTCCGCCCGTGCTTTTTTCCACCGCGCGCATATACACGTATAATTGTATCTTTTGCCCGCAATAGAGTTCTTTGAGGGACAAATCCGCACTCTTGTACGTCTTGTAGTCGATGATGATAAATTTATCTCCAAGCACGTCCACTCTGTCTATCGTGCCTTTGAGTCGAACTTTTTTGTCACCGAGATCTAGCGACATGGGACGGATTTCACCCTCGCCTATCTTTGCTTCGAGCAAGTACGGACGGAATGCCGACCTCTTTTGCACTTGATAAAGGTCGGTTATGAGCTTTGCGCCCTCGTCGCGTACGCGAAGAAGCAATCTTCCCGTGTCCGCCTTTTCGAGTAGCACCTCGAAGCCGTTTTCCTCTATTGCACCGTCAAAGTAGGAATACGCAAGCGCGGTCAAGTCCGAATTATCGTCGATTTTGCCGTCGCGCACGTCCTTGAAAAAGTGCTCCAAAACGTAGTGCAAAATCGTGCCGTTTTCAGTGCCCTCGAATTTGCCGTCCTTGCGACGCCTCAAAGACAATATATAGTTGAAATAATGCGCGTACGGGCAACCGTAAAAAGTTTCAAGTCTGCTCACGCTCGTGCTTCCCTCGAAATACGCACCGCCGTCAACGGATATGCGCTCGGGGACGGTCAACGCTTTTTTCATTCTTGCTTTGTCGATATCGTCTACGAACTCGTTTGCCGAGGCAAAAACGCACCCGTCTACCGCATCCGTTCTACCCGCAAAATGATTGCGCATAACCTCGTCGGAGCATCCTTTCTTCGTCGCAAAAACCGACGAGATTTTTTTATCGTCAAAGCCGTCGAGCGTGCAATAATGTTCGAAGTCCGCCCTCTCGATTTCAAGCGGTTTGCCGTTTTGACAAAGCATATTTTGAAGCTCGAAAACTATCGTCGAGGGACGAAGCGCACCGCCGTCACCGCTTTCGGCAAAGCTTACGACCAGTTGTCCCTTGGGCTTTTTCATTAGGTCGCACACGGCGTACATCTCGGTTAGCACCTTTTGTCTTTCGCTCGGATATATATCCACGCCGAGCGCGCAAAGAGTTTGCTCGTCCTTGGGCGTGATAACCACGCCTCCACCGCTCGTGCGAGGCAACTTTCCGTTGTTTGCGCCCAGTACGTAAATACTGCCGTTTCCGCTAAATCTACTGTCCGCGTCACCTACGAACACACAGTCGAGATAAGTCGGCACCAGCGCGATTTTGAGCGTTTTGAGCATAGACTTAAACACACTCTCGAAGCCCGTGATATCCGTATCGTAATCGAGCACGTTTTCTATCTCGTCAAGCACCGCTTTTATCTTGTCGTCAACTTGCTCGGCAACTTTTTTGAAGTACTCACCGCAAGAGGATAGTTTGTCGACGTGACCGTTATAATAAACGTCCGCCTTTTGAGACAGTGCGCGCGTTGCGTTTACGTAAGCGCGGATATTTTTTGTTTTGCTCTTAAAGTCGTATTCCGCAAGGCACTCAACGAGTGCTTTTCGCACTCTCTCGGGTATTACGTTTTCAACGCTATTATCCAAAACAACGGTTTTATCATCGCAATTCGTATAGATTAAACCCGCATTTTGCTTGTTTTTTGCAGAATACTTGTTTGTGCTCGTACGCTCGAATTTATTTTCGACGCCCGTCGGCACGTACTCGATATTGAATTGTAAGCAGTAGTTTTCAAACACGAAAACCTCGTCGAGACCGCCTTCCAGCCTTGCGTAAAACAGCGGATTTTTGGCAAAATCCAGCACTTCGCGACGGCGGAAATTGCTTCTTACGCAAGCGATTGCGTCGAGAATATACCTCGTTTTCGTTTGCTCGGAAAGCAGTTCTTTTTTGTCCAAAAAGTAAGGAATGTCGTATCGCTCGAAAGCGGATTTGAGTTCCGCCTCGTAAGCGTCCGTATCACTTGCGTACACCTCGAAGTCTTTGTATCTTGCGCCCTCTCTCACCGCATTTACCACGTCACAAACGAGAGCGGTAACTTCGTCGCGCCTATCCTTTGCCGAGCGCAAAACGACTTTGCCGTCGTCTTCGACTTTTTCTTCCGCACTCGTGGAAATATAGGCAAAAAGTTTCTTGGATATAGCGTCGATTTGCGGTGGCAAAACGACGTCGTTTCGCTCGATTTGCACTCTTCCGCTACAAAGATTTTGGAGTTTTTTGCATACGGTGTCGGGATATATGCGCTTATTGGGATTGTCGTATCCCGACGTTATACCTATCGTGAGAGATAACGCACTGTCTGAAAGCCCCTTGATTATTTCAAGTTCGGGAGCAGAAAAGTCGTATATATCCGTGCAATAAAAGTTGGTGGTAGAGACGCAATCGGGGTGATTTTTTATGTACTCGGCAAGGGCGTAAAGCCTAGTGGACGAGTCGCTGTGCTTGCCCTCTAACGCTTTGAGATATCCGTCGTAGACGAGCGCGATATCTCTTGCTTTTGCTTTTAGCGAAGCATTGGATTTTTGCGAGGCTTTGAGCAAGTCCTCGGAAGAAACTCCGCTGTTGCGTATTGCGGTGAGTGCCGCGTAAAGTTCGCTTGCAAAACCTTCCGTCATCGCGACTTTTTTGTAATATACAAGTTCGTCGCGAAGGTCGGATATCACCTTGCCTATAAGCATTACCGAGCCCTCGGGCGTAAGACATTTTTTGATGTCGTTGCCTATTAGTTTGTTGGCAAGACGCGTGAAAGACATAACCTCTATGCCGAACGTGCTTTCAACACCCAAAGAGGATATAAGCCCCCTCTCCACCGACGCGGTGAATCTGTCGGGTGCGATGACGACGTTTTGGCTTTTGCCGTCGAGATTGGATTTGAGCTGATTGAGCACGCCGAGGTATGCGCCCTCGGACGTATTTGACGTGATTATTTTCATATTTTTAGTATATCACCCTTTATGTCCCATTTCAATCCCATTGGTTAAACAAATAAAAATTAACAATTTTTATTTGTTTTTTGCAAAAAATCTTGCAAATTTCGCAAAATTGGCGCATTTTAGGTGCGGGAACAGTTGCGGGAATATATTTTTATGTTATAATAATTGTATTATGAAAAAAGTATTTCTCAGTTTAATCGTCATCGCAATCGTGGCAATAACGGCGATATCTCTCGTCGCTTGCAACAACGCCACTCCGCAAGGACAGTTGGAAAATCTCCTCAACGACCACAATCACGAGGAGTTTAGCTACGTCGTCTATGCCAAGAACAAGGCAACGGGCGCACGCCTCGAAGGCTATGAAGGCACTTATGTCGTCAAGCTCGACGCATACGACGCGGGCAGCACCGTGCAAAACTTCGGAAACGGAGAGCTTCAAAACGTCAGTCGCGGTGTGCTCGTCACGGGGCTCTTGACCGTGGGCGAAGGTGAAAACCAAACCGTTTACAAGACGGGTTGCTACTTCAACATCATCAACGGCTCGAGCTATATGGTCCCCCACGCTTCCTATCGTGTGCAAACGGTTGGCGGAGTTGAAAAATTCAGACTGCAAGCCGACTATTCGGACGGAAAGAACTTCAACTACGTGCGTTGGATTGACGGCGTACAAAGTTCGGGCACGGTAGGTTTCAAGGGCACTTGCTACTTTGACAATAACGAATTCCATCAATCTTTGCGTACGCTCTCGACGTTTAGCAATTCGATGTCGTTCTCGTTTGCAATGCCTTTAGTATCCGCAAACGAAGCAAGGAGCGTCAATCTCACAGCAAGCATTTCCGAGACAGTGAAAATCAAAAACGACTTCACCGCCAATAACCCCGCATATGCGGAAAACGGCATCGAATGCTACAAGACGGTCATTTCAAGAGCAGGCGAAGAAGTTGCGGGCATGTCGCAAACTCTTTACTACGCAGTAAGCGCCGTATCCTACAACGGCTGGAATCTTAAAAACATTCTCGTCAAAATCGAAGAACCCTTCAAACTTGACGGAGAAGTGTACGAAATGACGTATGAACTAACCACCGACGGCGCAAAACTTTCATAACGATTAAATTATTAATAACAATTAAAAGCGCACTCAAACGAGTGCGCTTTTATATTGTCGGTGATATTGCACTTCGTGCAACGATATCGTTACAATCACGGCTACAAAGAATTCCGTCAACAAAGATATGTGTATTTTGCACGATAATGCTCGTACATCTTGTCCGTCATTTCGTCCTCGGTTTTGCCGATTGCAAGAATTTTGCCGAACTTGGTGAGAAAATACATACCTTGCGGGACGTAAACATAATCGTATTCTCCGTCCGATTGTGCCTCGGCAGGAGTTTTGTAACGCTTTTGAGTGTCTTCACGAGAGATATAGCACTTGTCCCCGTCGTTTTGCGCCACGGCGTAATTTCGATAGATATAACCTATCTTGTCGATTGCGTCTTGTTCGGTGTCCACAACGTCATAAGTAAGTCCGTTTTTGAGGATAATGGCAAACCCGTTGTCCGAAACCGCGTACTCCAAAATCTCGTCGTCTTCCCCGTCGAGATACGGAAGCAAATCTCGCTTCTCGCCGTACGTCCATTGTTGATGCAATTTTGTCATATAAATGCGTACTTTCATAAAAATATTGTAGCACAGACAAAAAGTGTTTTCAAGAGTGGGAAAAGTTAATTAATAATTAATAGTTAATAATTAATAATTGCGGAATATTCCGCTTTTTATTTATTTATATTACTTTCGCGCGCGAAAAGAGTGTTCATTTCCTTTGAGATTAGAATAAGTCGTCAAACAGATGAATAACGCGAAAGCACCCCGAGGAGCGCAAACCCAACGTACTTTTCGTACGTGATTTGCGAAACTCGGGGTGCTGACAAAGTTAGTCGCTGTTTGACGCTTTATTCAAGCTCGAAAGCACCGGTGTAGAGCTGATAATATTTGCCCCGCTTTGCAATCAACTGCTCGTGATTGCCTCGTTCGATAATTTCACCGTGTTCGAGAACGCAGATGACGTCGGCGTTGCGAACGGTGGAAAGTCGGTGGGCTATGACGAAGACGGTGCGTCCTTGCATAAGTTTGTCCATGCCTTGCTCGATAAGTTTCTCGGTGCGAGTGTCGATGGAGCTGGTTGCCTCGTCCAAAATCAGAACGGGCGGATTGGCTATTGCCGCGCGTGCGATTGCAAGGAGTTGGCGTTGACCTTGCGAGAGATTTTCACCGTCCCCCGTGAGCATAGTGTTGTAGCCATCGGGCAAGTGACGGATGAAGTAGTCCGCGTTGGCAAGTTTTGCGGCGTTTTCCACTTCTTCGTCGGTTGCGTCGAGCTTGCCGAAACGGATATTATCCGCAACGGTGCCCGTAAAAAGGTGCGTATCTTGCAAGACCATTGCCATAGAACGACGCAAATCGTTCTTGTTGATTTTGGTGATGTTGATATCGTCGTATCTTATCTTGCCGTCCTCAACGTCGTAGAAGCGGTTGATAAGGTTGGTTATAGTGGTTTTGCCCGCGCCCGTAGAGCCGACAAGTGCGACTTTTTGTCCCGGCAACGCGTACATAGTGACGTGTTTGAGCACGGTCTTTTCGGGAACGTAGCCAAACGTTACGTCGTCAAACTGCACTTTGCCTTGCCACTTGACGTAGGTTGTCGTTCCTTCTGCTTTGTGGAAGTGCTTCCAAGCCCACATACCCGTGTATTCGGGAGTTTCGACGATATTGCCGTTCTCGTCCTCTTTGGCGTTGACCAAAGTGACGTAGCCCTCGTCTTTTTCGGGTTCTTGGTCGATAAGCTCGAATATGCGCTCCGCGCCGGCAAGTGCCATAAGCACGCCGTTCATTTGTTGAGCGATTTGCGCAAGGGGGTTGCTGAACTGACGAGAGTATTGCATAAACGACACGAGTCCGCCCCAAGACAACGCCACCGCGCCCGTACCGCTTATTGCCAAAATCGTACCGACGATTGCGGTGATTGCGTAAGAGACGTAGGACAAGTTGCCCATTATCGGGAACAATATATTGGCGTATTTGTGTGCCTTGTCGGAGTCGTGGAAGAGGCGTTCGTTGAAGCCGTCGAAGTCTGATTTTTCCGCATCTTCGTGACAGAACACTTTGACAACTTTCATACCGTCGATATGTTCTTCGATAAAGCCGTTGAGAGCACCCGTTTGACGTTGCTGTCCGACGAAGTACTTTCCGCTCTTTCCGCCGATATACTTCATAATGAACAACATAACGACTATCATTGCGACAGAGCAAAGTGCAAGCACCCACGACGTCACCATCATCGCGATGAACATACCTACGATGGTCATAAGGTTGGATATGAGATTGGGTATGCCGTTTGAAAGCAACTCGCGCAAAGTGTCCGTATCGTTGGTATAAAGGCTCATTATATCGCCGTGCGTGTGAGTGTCGAAATAACGAATGGGCAATTTTTCCATCTTCTCGAACATCTCGTCACGAACGTTTTGAAGCACTTGCGTCGTAACTTTTACGATGATGTAGTTGTATACGTAGTGCAAGCCTGCGCCGACGACGTACATCGCCGCCATAACGCCGACGATACCGCCGAAGTTTTGCAAGGTTATTTCGGACGCCCTTGCGATAATTTCCGCATTGGACGTAATCAAATTGCCGTGTTGATACGCAAGCGGAAGGATGTAGTTGTTGACGATAACCGAGCCGAGCATAAACGTGCCTGCGATGTTGCAAACGACGTTGGCAATCATGCAAAACAGCGCGCCTATGAGATGCGGTGTGTACGGTTTGAGATAAGAAAGTATGCGTTTGAAAGTCTTGGACGGGCTTTGCGCGCGGAAATTCTTGCCGTGCATTGCGGTATTTGCCGTGCTTCTCTTTGTTTTAGGCATTCTCGCTCACCTCCTCGTCGGATCCTTTCTTTTGAGAGTTATAAACGTCTTGATAGATATGGTTGGTTGCAATAAGCTCTTCGTGAGTGCCTACCGCGTCAATCTTGCCGTCGTTCATAACGATAATTCTGTCCGCATCTTCGACGGACGATATACGTTGCGCAATGATGATAACCGTAGTGTCGCCAAACTCGCTTTTGAGACCGCTTCTTATCTTTGCATCGGTTGCCGTGTCGACTGCGGACGTAGAGTCGTCCAAAATCATAATTTTGGGACGTTTCAAGAGTGCGCGAGCGATGCAAAGGCGTTGTTTTTGACCGCCGGATACGTTGACGCCGCCCTGTCCGAGTTCCGTCTGATAGCCGTCGGGGAAAGACATAATAAAGTCGTGCGCTTGCGCCGCTTTTGCCGCATGCTCGACTTCCTCGTCGGTGGCTTGCGGATTGCCCCAAAGCAAGTTTTGTTTGATAGTTCCGCTGAAAAGCACGTTCTTTTGCAAAACCATACCGACAGCCGCACGCAAATTGTCAAGTTTGTAATCTTTGACGTTGACGCCGCCAACCTTCACTTCGCCGTCAAGCGTGTCGTAAAGACGAGGTATGAGTTGCACGAGCGTGGTCTTTGCCGAGCCCGTACCACCGATGATGCCTATCGTCTCACCACTCTTGATGTGGAGGTCGATATTTTCAAGGTTGAGAACGTCGTGCGACTTGGAATAGGAAAAGTCCACGTTGTCAAAGTCAATACTGCCGTCCGCAACCTCGATATCTTGTGCGTCTGCGCCGTCTTCGATGTCTATCTTTTCGTCAAGGACTTCGACGATACGGTCGAGGGACGCGCGGGACATAACTATGGTCATAAAGCCCATAGCAACCATCATAAGCGACATCAAAATCTGCATAATGTAGCTCAAAAACGCCGTGAAATCGCCAAGATACATTTCACCGACGATGATATCGTTTCCTCCGAACCACGCAACGCAAATCAGACATCCGTAAACGAGGATTTGCATAAACGGGAACATAATTACGATGATTCGCTCTGCGGAAAGTTGCAATTTTTGGACGGTGGAACTTACTTTCTTAAACTTGGCAATCTCGTTGTCTTCTCTAACGAACGCCTTGACCGCGCGGATACCGATGAGGTTTTCTTGCGTGGACTCGTTCATATCGTCGTACTTGTGGAGCATTTTCTCAAATCTCGGGAAAACGACTTTTACGCCCACGATAATACCGATAAGAAGTATCGGCAAAGCGACCGCGAATATTACGGACAAATCCGGACTTATCGATATTGCCATACAAATTGCGAGCACAAGCATAACCGGAGAGCGCACGAGCATACGGAATATCACTTGATAGGACATTTGTATGTTGGTTACGTCCGTGGTAAGTCTTGTAACGAGGCTTGCGGTGTTGAAGCGATCGAGGTTTGCAAAAGAGAAATTCTCTATCTTATAGAAGAGTTTCTTGCGCAAATTCTTTGCAAAACCCGTGGACGCTTTTGCGGCAAGTCTTCCCGACATAAATCCAAAGAAGAGAGATACGAGTGCCATTGCCGCCATAAGTCCGCCGCACGCCAAAATGAACATTTTTCTGTCCGTGAGCGTAAACCAAACCCAGTTGAGCTTGCCGAGTTCGATCGTGAAGGTGAACGAGTCTATCGTAGTGTCCATACCGACGTTGACGATTTGCGCCATAATGAGCGGTATAAACACCTCGAACAAGACCTCGCATGCCACCAAAACAGACGTGAATATGGTGGGCACTTTGTATTCGCCGATACAACCCGCCATCATCTTCCATCCGCCTTTGGATTTTGGAGTATTAATTCTTTCTTGTGCCATGATCACCTAAAATTCGCAAATATGCGATACTTGTCTATATTTCAATTCTCACTATTCTATTTACAATTATTAAAAAAAATTGTCAACCGATTACAGAAAAATTATTTATATATTAAATATATTTTAATATTCCATATTGTCATCCACGTTATATTCCGAAAAACCACCGCTGTTTTTGCAAAACTCTCGGGCAAATCGGCAGTCGTTTAGTAAAAGCGCGATTGCAAAAGTATTCAAATAGATTGTCTTGTATCGACACAAGTGTGAGATATCTTGACAAAAATAGATATTTGTGTAATAATACATACGATAATACATTTAAGGGGACACAAAAATGACGACTAAAGAAGATTTGAGAATCGTTCGTACGAGAAAACTTCTTTCCAACACGCTTCTTGATATGATGGAAGAAGAGTCGATTGAGAAAATCAGCGTCATCGACCTTTGCAACAAAGCAATGGTCAACCGCGCCACGTTCTACGCACACTTCGAGGACAAATATCACCTCCTCTCTTTTGCATTGGAAGAGCTCAAAGACGACCTTTACGCCAAGTTTACCAAAGACACAAAACTCACCACCCCGTACGAGACCATAAACTCTTTGATGATTATGGCGGTTGACTTCTTCTTTGACCAACACAACCACATTGCCAACATCATAAAAAACAACCGTGGCGGAAAAGTGGTCAGCACCATTCAAGACTCAATCGCACACTCCATCAAGTATCAATTGTCCAAATATAAGGACACGTACGAGATAAAAGTGCCTCTTCAACTCATCGCAAGTTTCATTGCGGGCGGTATGCTCAACACCGCGCTTTGGTGCATCGACAATCCCGAAAAATACTCCAAGGAAGAGTTTATATCCTACGCTTCCTGCCCTATTGCCGCTCACTACTTCGCAAAAAAGTAAAACTCATACAAAAAACACACTCATTTTCAAGCCTTGCACCGCTATATCGCAAGGCTTGATTTTTTTTGCAAAAAATAGTCAAAAATCTATTGACAAATGAAAAAAGCGTGCTATAATTAGCAATCGAAGATAAAGAGTGCTAACAGTCAAAGAAAAAGATTGCCAAACACGGATTATCAAACATAACATATTGAAAAGGAGGTTTTTGATATGGACACCAACAAATTTACAAAGAAAGCGCTTGACGCAATCAACAGAGCGCAAAATATAGCCCTCGAAAGGCACAATCAACAACTTTGCAAGGAGCACATCGCATATGCACTTTTGGACGACGACGAGGGGCTTATCCCCAAACTCGTGACCAAATGCGGTGGCGACGCTCCCGCGCTTTTGCGTGAAATCGAGAAGATTATATCTTCTTTCTCGTCGGTTACCGGTGACGGCGCAGGTGAAGTGTATTTGAGCCAAGACGCTTCTCTTATGCTTTCGCAAGCGGAGAAAATCGCAAACAAGAACGGCGACGATTACGTGAGTGTGGAGCATATTTTCGAGGCACTTCTCGACAATCCCACTCCCGCGCTTAAAAATGCGTTTGCAAAGTGTAAAGTTACGAAAAAAGACTTTATGAGCGCACTTTCGCAAGTTAAAACCTCGAAAGTGACCAACGACAGCCCCGAAGACACCTACGACGTACTCAACAAATACGGTCACGATATGGTAGAAAGAGCGGCGCGCGGAAAACTCGATCCCGTCATCGGTCGTGACGACGAGATAAGAAACGTCATTCGTATCCTTTCAAGAAAAACCAAGAACAACCCCGTGCTTATCGGTGAAGCGGGCGTGGGTAAAACCGCTATTGCGGAAGGACTTGCGCAACGTATCGTCAGAGGCGACGTTCCCGAAGGTCTTAAAGACAAACACATCTTTGCTCTCGATATGGGCGCGCTTATCGCGGGTGCGAAATACAGAGGTGAGTTTGAAGAAAGACTCAAAGCCGTTCTTACCGAAATCAAGAAACAAAACGGCAGAATGCTTCTCTTCATCGATGAGCTTCACACAATCGTCGGTGCGGGCAAGACTGAAGGCAGTATGGATGCGGGCAACCTCTTGAAGCCTATGCTCGCAAGGGGTGAACTGCACTGTATCGGCGCAACTACGCTTGACGAATACCGCAAATATATCGAAAAAGACCCCGCGCTCGAAAGACGTTTCCAACCCGTTATGGTCAACGAACCGACGGTTGAAGACACTATCGCAATACTCCGTGGTTTGAAAGAGAGATACGAAATCTTCCACGGCGTGCGTATTCACGACCAAGCACTCGTTGCTGCCGCTACGCTTTCGGACAGATATATCACCGATAGATTTTTGCCGGATAAGGCAATCGACCTCGTGGACGAGGCGTGCGCTATGATTCGTACGGAAATCGACAGTATGCCCACCGAAATGGACGTCATAAGCCGTAAGATTATGCAACTCGAAATCGAGGAAATGGCTCTTGAAAAGGAGACGGATAAACTGTCAATCGACCGCAGAGAGAGCATAAAGAAGGAACTTTCCGAACTGCACGACAAATTCAACGAAATGAAGGCGCAGTGGGAAAACGAGAAGAAAGAAATCAACAGCGTGCAAGACACCAAAGCCGAAATCGACCGTGTAAATCTTCAAATCGAGGAAGCGAAACGCCACAGCGACTACGGCAAAGCGGCGCAATTGCAATACGGAGAACTGCCCGCCCTCACCAAGAAATTGGAAGAGGCGGAAAAGAAATCCGCAAACGGCACTGCCCTTCTCCGTGACGAGGTTACCGCGGACGAAATCGCAAAAATCGTTGCAAAGTGGACGGGTATCCCCGTAACCAAACTTATGGAAAGCGAGAAAGAAAAACTGCTCCACCTCTCCGACGAACTTCACAAGAGAGTCATCGGTCAAGACGAGGCGGTCAAGGCTGTGAGCGAAGCAGTTATCCGTTCGCGTGCGGGCATATCGGACGAAAATCGTCCTATCGGCTCCTTCCTCTTCCTCGGTCCTACGGGCGTTGGCAAGACGGAACTTGCAAAGACGCTTGCTTCCTACCTCTTTGACGACGAGCGCAACATCGTGCGTATCGATATGACGGAGTATATGGAAAAATTCAGCGTATCTCGTCTTATAGGTGCGCCTCCGGGATACGTAGGTTACGACGAGGGCGGTCAACTCACCGAAGCCGTGAGAAGAAAACCCTACTCCGTGGTGCTCTTCGACGAAATCGAAAAGGCACACCCCGACGTGTTCAATATCTTGCTCCAAGTGCTTGACGACGGCAGAATCACCGACAGCCAAGGCAGAACGGTCAACTTCAAGAATACCATCATCATCTTGACGTCCAACCTCGGTAGCAACGTGATTTTGGACAACATCGACAAGGACGGCAATATCAAAGAAGAGGCAAAAGAGCAAATCGACAAACTCCTCAAACAAACTTTCCGTCCCGAGTTTCTCAACAGACTCGACGACACGGTGCTCTTCACCCCGCTCACGAGAGAAAACGTGTACAAGATCATCGATATCTTGCTCAAAAAGCTCTCCGACCGTCTTGAAAAGCAAAATCTCAAATTGGAAGTAACTCAATCCGCAAAAGACCTCATCGTTGACGGCGGATACGACGTAACCTTCGGCGCAAGACCGCTCAAGCGTTATATCGAAAGCAACGTCGAGACAAAAGTTGCAAGAGCAATCTTGCAAGGCAATATGGACGAAGGCGACACTATCGTGGTTGACGCTCAAAACGGCGAAATCGTCGTGTCGTCCAGAAAATAAAAGACAACCAATTCTCCCCCTTTTCTATAAAAAGAAACGACGGATTTTATCCGCCGTTTCTTTTTACATTGCGCCATAGGCACAGTTGTGGAGTTTTCTTATTTGGGAGTTTGGTAGTTTTGCAAGGCGTGCTTTACGGATTGAGCAAGCAGTCGTATATCTTTTTGCCGACGTAATCGTCGATATTGCAATAATCGGCACGATAGTACGCGTTCCAATAACTCACCATACGCTCATAGCCGAGCTTGATATTGGACATATTTTCGACCACTATGCGCCTAAAATGCTTGTCGTCGAGCTTTGGCAGTGCGTCGTAAACGTATTCCAGAATATTCTCGACGTACTCGTCGCACAATTTGAGCATATACGGATACACCCAAACGGGATATTCGTCAAAGTCGGCAAGCAATCGTTTGACCGCTCTTTCTCTCACTTTTCCGTCGTGATTTCTCGTCAACACGCACAAATATGCGATTTTTTGCGTTTTGGAAAGCAACTTGTATCCAAAATCGGACAAAACTTTGCACTTCACTCGATACGGTATCGACACGTCCTCACCGTCAACGCACCATACCGTGCTTTGCTCGTTGCCCAAACTATCGCACTTCAATATTGAAAAGAGCAATTTGCATTTTTTCAAAGTGTTCTTCGGAAAAAAGTCTGACATATCTACCCTCTCCCTTGTTCTTCTATGCGTATTATTCTTTCGTATGGATTTCCATTTTTTCGGAATATTCCATTAGCGAAATAAAACTTATTTCGCCTAACGGCTCTCGTAGACAGGCGGAGCCGTAGTTTATAACTCCACGAAGACTAATTGTGAGCATCAACTTTCTATCCGAGCAACCGCCGAGCCGTCTCAAGGTTGCGAGACATTACGCACAAAAGCAATGCTCCGATTGCTTTTGTGTAGGACGTTTGCGCCTAAATATGTGTCAAGTTATCTCATAGAGATAAGTGACACGTGTTTAGCATTCGGCGCAATATCAGCGCATACGCTTCAAATATGGCAACGCAAGCGGGAAAAACTTTTTGTAGGCGGAGCATTTGTCTATGTCGATACGCTCGCGTTTGCAACCGTTTTTGCACATCGCAAAATAGCCGCATTGCTTGCACTTGTCCTCTACTATCATACTTTCTTTGATAAACTTGACGGCAATCGGGTGCTTGGACAACTCGAAAAAGTCGGTGTCCTTGATATTGCCCATATCGTAGCGGTCTATGCAATAAAAGTCGCACGGATAGACCTCTCCGTCGCCTTCGATGACGAATTGGTGGCAACAATGCCCTTCCATACCGCATTGCTCGGCATTTTCAAAGTGCGCAAGGCGCACGAAATTGTCAAACTGGCGTACAGACGTATAATTGCCCCTCGCGAAATCCTTTGTATAATGCGCAAAGCACTTTTGCAAGAACTCGAAATAATCCTCGCTCGACATCGAATAGTTTTCGCTCTCGCTCGGGAAAGGCTCGGCATACGTTGCGGTGGATATAGGTTGTCCGCTCGCGTCAAGTCGAAGAGGTTTGAGCATAGGGATAAACTGCAAATGCTTGAACCCTTGCTTTTTGAAAAAGGCGTATATATCGTCTATCCTATTTGCCACTTGCTTGGTGAGCACCGTGAGAATGTTGAATTCCACACCGTATTTTTGCAATAATTTTGCACTTTGCAATACACGCTCGAAAGTCGGTTGCCCGTTGGCATCAATACGAAGACGGTTTGCCTCTTCGTCACCGTCAAGCGAAAGTCCGATAAGATATCCGCCTCGTTTGAATATAGAGCACCACTCTTCGTCAATGAGCGTTCCGTTGGTCTGCACCCCGATATGCACGGGCGCACGACGAACGTTGAGTTCGCGCACGATTTGATGAAGTTTGACAAAAAACTCCTTGCCCGCAATCAACGGTTCTCCGCCTTGAAATGACAGCATAACGTGGTCGTTTCCCGCAAAATCAAACGCTTTTTTGAGGACCTCACGCAAGGTATCTTCGCTCATAATTCCGCGCGAATGCATCTCGCGACATTCCGACAGCGAGTGATAAAAACAATATTTGCATCGCAAATTGCAATTTGACGACGCGGGTTTTAGCATTATGCTGATGTTCATAAATGAGTGATATTGCGACTTCGTCGCAGTGATATTCTCGCTATGCGAGAGTGATATTTGTGCTACGCGCAAGTGATATTGCGCCATAGGCGCAGTTGTGGAGTATTTGAAAGTGCGGCTTGCGCCTAGATTGCCATGTCACTTCGTTTCTTGCAATGACATATGGAATATTCCACATTGACACCAAACAGACAATCTTGCGAAATTGCGGCATGAATTATATCAATATCTGAACTGATAGCAAAAGATTGGCTGTGCGGTTAGTAGAGCAATAAGTCTAGCGTGGCGTTAGACAATGAACTTGTGAGTTGTCTTTGCCACAGCGACGACTTTTGCTCTGGCTACGCCTTCCACAATTATTAATTAATAATTGCTAATTATTAATTTCTTCGTCGACATCGTAAATCACGTCGTAAGTCGTTGTTGCGGTTACGGCGTTTAAAATGGCGCGCTCGGTGGCGCGGACGACTGCCGATTGGAGCACGGCAAGATTTGCCACGGGGCGTTTTCCGCTTGCCATACAGAACATAGTGTCTCCGTCGTACATCGTATGCACGGGGCGGATTGCCCTTGCAAGTCCGTTGTGGGATATGCTTGCAAGCCTGTTGACGTCCACTTTGTCGAGTTTTGCGTCGGTGAGAATACAACCTATCGTGGTGTTAGTGCCAAAAGCAAGTTTGAGCACGTCACCTTCTGCAAGGCATTTTTCGGTGTCGATAAACTCTCCGTTTTTGCCTTTTGCGCCCGCAATGATTTTGCCCTCGTCGTCTATGATATCACCCATTGCGTTGACCGCAACTATTGCCGTAACGGTAACACCCAAAGCCTTTTCCGTTGCCGCGCCTATACCGCTTTTACACGCGTTTTTGATACCACGGATTTTGCCGACAGTTGCGCCTCTGCCCGCACCGATATTGCCAAAAACGGTGGTTTTTGAAGCGTTTTGACACGCTTTAAGTCCGTATTCTGCGGTTGGATAGTGATATTCCTTTTGGTTGAGGTCGTACAAAACCGCACCGCATACGATAGGCACGATTTTGCCGAGGCTCTTGTATCCCACGCCTTTTTGACGCAAGTATTCCATAACTCCGCACGTCGAGGCAAGCCCGTACGCCGAGCCTCCCGAAAGCACGATTGCGTTGACTTTTTGCATCATTTTTTCGTTGTGCAAAAGGTCGGTTTCTCTCGTGCCGGGTGCGCCTCCGCGACAGTCCACACCGCCCGTTGCTCCGCTCTCGGAAAGAATGACGGTTACGCCCGTATACTCGTCGTCGTAATGACCTATTTTAAAACCCGAAGGTATCCTAACTTCCATATCTCACCAATATTTTATACCAAGTCATCTATGCTCGTTTGTTGATAGATGATGAATTTGTCAAAGAAATCCGCAACGTCTTTTTGCATTTGCGCACCGCACCAATCGTAAAACACCTCGTGTCTTGCGCCTTTATAAAGGTGCAATTCCGTCGTGATGCCGTTGGCTCTATAAAACTTGTCGAGTTTCTTGACGCCTTTGCCCATATTGCCCACGGGGTCTGCGTCACCCGAGAAAAGACCGATGACGGTTGCGGGATTGAGTTTCTCGCGCGCTTTTTTGCCATAGAGTTTGGACGTTTCTTTCATCATATAGTAGTCAAAGCCGACGCTCATATTTTGGTGTGCAAGTCTGTCTGCCATAACTTGTTCGCGCCTTTCCTTGACGCTGTTTGCCCATTGCAATTTTCCGCTGTCACCTTTATAGTGTTGCATATTGTCGCTAACCCAATTGACGATGCGAGGACGCCAATTGCGTGCAACGAGGAAGATAGGCGCAACCGCGATTTTGCCGAGTGTGAAAAGAGATCTCATGTGTCCCGAGCCGACAAGCGCAATGGCTTTTACGTCCGTGCCTTGCTGTGCAAACGCTTGCGAAAGGAAACTTCCGTAACTGTGTCCCATAAGAAAAACGGGCAAGTCGTACTTGCTTTTGAGCCACTCGCGGAAGAACAACTCGTCTTGCAACGTTTTTTTGAAGATATTGCCGGGGTGTTTGCCTCTGTTTTCGTCCGTCTCGGTGAGCCCGTGCGCGCGGTGGTCGTCTCCGAATACGATATAACCTCTCGAATTGAGGTATCTTGCAAATTCGTCGTATCTGCCCGCATACTCGCTCATACCGTGCACGAGTTGAATAACACCCTTGGGATTGTCAACTTCATCCCATAGTCTGCAATAAATCTCGGTGTTGTCAAAACTTTTGAGTTTGAACTCCTTCATAGCCTTGTCCTCGCGTAAAAATTGAGATAATAATATATTATAAACGGAAAAATATAACTTTTCAATACGAAATGCGGAATTTGTGATATAATGTGCTTATGAAAGTTGCAATCGTACTTAACTGCGGGCATCAAATCAAGCGAAAAATCAAAGCCGACAAGGTGCTTTGTTGCGACGGCGGATATAGTGTATGCCCCGTTGACGCCGACGTCATATTGGGTGACTTCGACTCTCTCGAAATGCCCGCCGACGTCGATATCCCCATAGTCAAACACGATACGCACAAGGACGCAAGCGACGGAGAACTTGCCGTGTATTACGCCAAAGAAAACCTCGGCGCGGACGAAATCGTGCTGTACGGCGTGACGGGCGGTCGACAAGACCACGTGCTTTGCAATCTTGCCATTATGCGTCTTGCTCACGACCTCGGCATGAAAGTCAAAGCCGAAGAGGACGGGCTCGACCTATATTACGTCGAGGGTGAATTCGATATCCCCACGCAAAAGGGCGAAACGATATCCATACTCCCCTACGGAGAAAGAGCACTCGTGACGGACTCCGAAAACCTCGAATATCCGCTTGACGAGCTCGTGCTCACGTCATGCGATTCAAGAGGACTCAGCAACGTATCGCTTGGCGGAAAGATACACATCAACGTCAAATTGGGCGGTGTTTTCGTCTTCCGATACATCAAATTTTGATTTTTGAAAAAACTTGACAATTTTTTTGAAAAATCCCAATAAAATCAAAGCGACGATTGTATATATTGCGTAAAACAATTCATCGTTTTCAAACCTTTCTAACGAAAAAAGCACGGCTTGACCGTGCTTTTTTATTTGTTTATTGAAAATGGAGCAGTGATATTGCACTTCGTGCAGTGATATTTGTGCTACGCACAAGTGATATTTTTTGCTTACGCAAAAAGTGATATTTGCGCCGTAGGCGCAAGTTGTGGAATATTCCGCAATTATTAATTATTAATTTTCGTTTTCCTCGTTGGATTTTTGATTCTCTATGATTTGACGGTCAACGTCGTCGACGGGTTCGTCATCGTCCTCGACTTCTTGAGTCGGAACAACTTCCGCCGCCTTGTTCAAATCGCTTGACTTTTGCATAAGTGCCGTAAACGACTTGGACGCAAACATCACGCTTCCCGCGACGAGCGCAATGAGCATATCGACAAACGCAAACGAGTTGTACGCCAAGCTGTATGCGATTGCCGTGTCGTACTTGTCAAGGTCTGCATAGTCGGCAAAAGCAAATACACCCGAGCAAACGTGGCAAGCGTATCTCAACACAACCGCAATAACGCCGCCGAGTAAGAAAGCAACCACTTTTTTGTCCTTGAAAACGCCCTTTTCCATAAATATGCCGCTTACGCCGATAAGACCGAAAGCGAGCGGATAATCGAGCAAGAACTGCATCGGGTGGATAATATACGGGTCTTGCAAGGCTTGCAAAACGCCGTAAATCGTGCATACGATAAGTCCCCTTCTCGTGCCGAACATACAGCAGTAAATCATAAGCGGAAGAAGGCTTGCGAACGTGACCGAACCGCCTTGAGGAAGTTTGAATATACGCGCGTAAGAGAGAGCAAACGAAAGTGCAATCGAAATTGCGCCGTACACGATAGAGCGAGTGTCGCTCATCTTGCGTTTGTCGCCTACAAACCACATCACGACCATTATCGCCATAAACACTACTGCGGACACAATCATACCGACGAGGTTTGCATTTGGATACTTCCCCGCAACGTCGCCGTAGTATTGCGCCATAAGCACCATTGTGGCAATAAAACAACCAAGCACCGCCACCGCCGTGACTATAAAGGAAATTTTGACCGCTTTATCGTTGAAAAGCGAGCTTACGAGCATTGCAATCGCGCCTGCTACGACGGTTATAAGCGTTGCGAGAATGGGATAGAAAAGTTTTGCTTGCATATCGTCGATGTTGCATTGAAATTTGACGTAAGCAAACACGACAACCATAGTTACCGCAAAGCCCGTAACTATACCGACGGCGTATTTTTTGAAGTCGGCAAACTTCTCTTTTTTGAAATGCCATACGAGAAGCCCTATGGCGATAAACGCCGCAACGATTGCCACGGCAAGATAGAGTGCGACGTATTGCAGTTTGTCACTCAAAGTCTCGATATCCATAAAAAAAGTCCTCCAAAAACTTTGCTTTGGGGAACTTGAACAGACAAAAACAATTTATATTTTGCTTTTTGCTTCCTTACGCGAGGATTATCTCACAAGTTTGAGGGTATCATCTCAGCCATACGGCACCCCTAGCAAATATTATTGTACACTTACTCTACCCCACTGTCAATCACTTTAGAAAACGTGGAAAAATTTACAATTGCACTCACTTTGGGCGATTTTCTTGACTTGAAATACGATAAGTATTATTATTTTGGCATCAACGTAGGAGAAAAAGCAATGAAGAAAATGAAGAAACCCGAATTCAAACTTTGGAAAGAATTCAAAGCATTCATCAACAGAGGCAGTGTTCTCGATCTCGCCGTTGGTATGATTATCGGCAGTGCTTTTACCGCAATAGTAACCGCACTTGTCAAAGGTATTCTCCAACCGCTCATCAATATGATTCCTCTTGGCGACGGCAAAAGTTTACAAGTCGTGTTGAGAAATCCCGTCGTGGACGAAGCGGGAACAATTGTAAAAGAAGCTGTTATTATGGACTTTGGCGCAGTTATAAGCGCAATTATTACGTTCTTACTCACCGCCATTGTCTTATTTGCAATCATCAAACTTATCAACTCGGTTAAAGGCGGATTTACGGGACTTAAACGCGATACCAAATTTATCGAATCCCTCACGGACGAAGAAAAAGCGACCATCAAAGGCAAAGTTCCCACCAAGAAAGAACTCCGTGCAATCAAAGCCGCCCGCGATGAAGCACAAGCCAAAGCAGACGCAGAAGCAGCTGCGGCAGCAGCAGCCGCAAAGCCCGAAACCACCGACGATTTACTCCGCGAAATCCGCGACCTTCTCAAAGCGCAACAAGTGGAAAAGGCAACCGCTCTTCTCGAAGAGAAAGAGAATAAGTAATAACTAAACAAACTTGTTAAAAAGATTTACCGCTTATTTATAAGCGGTTTTTCTTATTATATTGACTTATCGTTCAAAAAGTGTTAGTTTTAAGCGGTGCGTAAACGCACAAGGAGAGAAGATATGGCAAGTTCGTTTTTGGGTATGATGGAAGGAAAGACCACGGTCGGTTTCGTTCTTCTTCTCGCGCTCGGCATTTTGTTCGTCGTCAAAGGCGGAGATTGGTTCGTCGACGCGGCAAGCTGGATTGCGGAAGTTTCGGGTATACCGACGTTTATTATCGGCGCGACTATCGTAAGCGTTGCCACCACTATCCCCGAGATTTTGGTGTCGAGTATATCCGCAGGTCAAGGTCAAGCGTCTATGGCAATAGGCAACGCCGTAGGTTCGGTCAACTGCAATATCGCGCTTATTATGGCAATATCGCTGGTATTCATCGCGCCCACCCTCAAACGCAAAGACTACGTTGCAAAAATATGCATTTTGCTTGCGACAATCGCGCTTTTGTGGGGATTGAGCTCCAACGGAACGTTCAATTGGTGGAACGCAATCATAATCCTTGCGATGTTCGTAGGCTTCCTCGTGGAAAACGTTATCAGTGCAAAGAAGCACTCCGACACCCTTCTCAACGACAAAGGCATCGAGACCATAGCGGGAAACAGCCCCAAAGGCAACGGCATTTTGTTTGACTACTTCGAGAAGAAAGAGGCAAAAAAAATCACCCTCAAAAAGACAGGTATGGTGATTGAAAGAAAGGATATCGCAAAGAATATCTTCGTCTTTATCCTCGGTGCGGCAACCATTTTCGTGGGCGCGCAACTTATGTGCGACAACGGCGCGGCTCTCGCAAGAAAATTGGAAGTGCCCGAAGGTATCATCGGCGTAACTATCCTTGCAGTCGGCACGTCTTTGCCCGAACTCGTCACCGCTATCACCTCAATCGTCAAGAAAAAAGCGGATTTGTCCGTGGGCAACATCATCGGTGCAAATATCATCGACCTTTCCTTGATACTCCCCCTTTGTACGTTTATCACGCTCGGCAAAACGGGGCAACCTCTCCCCGTCGACGCACAATCGCTTACGATTGACTTCCCCTTCTGCATCGCTGTTGCAGGCTTTGCGCTTATCCCCGCATTGATAATGGGCAAATTCAAACGTTGGCAAGGAATACTCCTTCTTTGCGGATACGTAACCTACGTAACGTTGCTTATTCTCAATACCGTTCACGTGATAACGATTTTTCCGACTACATAATATTCTAATGCATAAATAAGCCCGACAATAGTCGGGCTTGTTTTTATATTGTTACTTGCGGATATAAGTGGTATTTTATAGGTTTTAATTTGCATTAGTATTAAATGGCACTAAACAGATGAATGACGAGAAAGTGCCACGAGAATGGCAACCCTAATTTACTGATAGTAAATGAGTTGACAGGCTCGTGGCACTGACAAAGTCAGTCGCTGTTTAGTGCCGTTTAATGTTGGGCGTCGTGTTTGACAAGGTCATACCAGATGCCAATGACAGCTCCGTAGGCGGCGTTAATTCGGGTTTCATCGATATCCACGACGTAAGTGTCGGCAATGCTTAAAATCTTTTTGCGGGCACGCACGACCGGCGTTTTGTCGTAAGAACCGTTACCGTCCGAAATATACGCTTTCATATGTATTGGTCCGCACTTGATTTTGACGTCGATATTGCCAACGGTCTTGGCGCGCTTAAAGCAGAAAAACGGCAGTTTTTCGTCAATGGCAAAGAGTTTTGCGCCGTAAGCGTCATTGACATCGAAATAGGTTGTAAAAAACTTTTTGAGTTCCGCTTGCACACGCAAAAGAGGCGTATCGTTTTTGTCAAACAACACGACGTTGGACATAATTCTGTCAAATTGGCGCACGGCAAAGAACACGACGGCGTCGTTTTCGTCCGTGATTTTGAATTTGTTATCGATTGTGAAATACTTTTGCTTAATAATTATCCTCATATTTTCTCCTCTTTTTGAACACAATGTGTTTTATTACACTGATATAATAACATATGTGGATAATATGCGCAATAGGCAATTGATTTGAGGCGTTTAACTACGTTTTAGTGAGTGGTATAACTCCGACACACGGCGTTTTAGTACGGGGTGTAGTTTGTTAGAGCACAATTCACAAAGAGGTTTCAATACAAATTCGCGATTTTGCATATCGATGTGCGGTACGCACAAATCGTCGTCCTCTATTATCAAATCGTCGTAAAACAAGATATCGATATCGAGAGTGCGGTTGCCCCACCTCTCTTTACGAACGCGGTCTCCGTCCTTTTCTATTTGCATAATCGTATCGAGCAACTCGTGAGGAGTATACAAAGTCTTGCACTTCACCGCGCTGTTGACAAAGGTATCCGTTGCGACGTTGCCATAGGGTGCGGACTCCATTCTCTCGCTTTCTTCGATGTCCTTGAAATTGTCGTCCGCCTTCAATCTGTCTATCGCAAAATCGAGGTATGCGTTGCGATCGCCCATATTTGATCCGAGCGCGAGATAAACCTCGTGCCACCAAAGTTCCGTGCTTACCGCGACGTAATCGAACACACCGCTCATAGGTGCGTCGGGCTTTTTGACGGTGAGTTTCACACCGCTTGCAAGAGGGTAGGTTTTTAGCAAAAGCGACGCGCTTCTTTTGGCAAGAGTTTCTATCAAATCAAAGCAGTTGTTTTCACAAAACGACTTTAAAGTCTTTTTTACTGCACTATAACTTATGGTTTGCGTCAAATCGTCATTTTTGGCGCACTTTGAAAAATCCGTATAAATCTCTGCCGTAAACAAAAATCTTTGCGGGTTTACCTTCTCTTCGGGATTGACTCCGTGGCAAGCGACCACTTCAAAATCTTTAAGCGTTATAACGTCCATATCACACCTTCGAATAGCACTTGATGACCATTGCGTTTTCCTTTACGTCGTGCACTCGCACAAACAAAACACCTTGTTTTACGGCAAGAGCCGTGCTATCGAGCGTTGCCGAAAGTCTGCCTCCCACTTCTCCTCCGAACATAGACTTGCGCGACGTGCCGAGCAAAAACGGATACTCGTCGAACATATCGACGAGCTTGTCGTAGCCATTCAAGAGTTGCCAGTCCTCGTCGTTGTTTTTGTTGAAACCTATTCCGCCGTCAAGCAAGATTTTGTTCTTGTCAACACCGCTTTTCAAAAGTTTGTCAACGGCGTTGGCAAGCCCCGCTTCTTTGTCCAAAAACAAGTCTTTTATCTTGCTGTCGCGCCTATCGTGCATAACGCAAACGGACGCACCCTTTTCGGCAATGACTTGCGCCATGCCGTCGTATTTTAGACAACTTACGTCGTTTATCATATCCGCGCCCGCGTCTATCGCACTCGAAGCGACGTCGGGGTAAAACGTGTCCACACTTATTGGAATATCGGGAAATTCCGCACGGATTTGCTCGATTACGGGCAATACTCTCGACATCTCTTCCAAAGAACCGACTTTGACCGCGCCGGGTCTTGTGGATTGTCCGCCTACGTCTATAATCTCCGCGCCTTGTTCGATAAACTTTCTTGCAGTCTCCACGGCGTCGAAACGGTGTCTGCTACCCTCGTAAAAACTGTCGGGCGTGGCGTTGAGGATTGCCATAATGTGCGTTCCGCCCGTGAAAACTTTGTCTCTTACGTGCAAATCGTATACTCTCTCCCCTCTCATTGCGCGCCTCCGAGCATCATTGCCTTGACTGCGTCGTCGATTTCACCTCTCACGGCGTAAGTGAGCGTATTCGAACCGACTTTCTTCACTCCGCGTGCAGTCATACAAGTGTGTTGCGCCTCTATTACTACGATAACTCCCTTGGGCACAAGTTCTTGGTAAATCGCGTCCGCAATCTGCGCGTTGAGCCTCTCTTGCAGTTGCAATCTCTTGGCAAATACGTCAACAACTCTTGCAAGTTTGGAAAGGCCGACCACTTTGCCGTTCGGAACGTACGCAATATGCACCTTGCCGAAAAACGGCATAAGATGATGCTCGCAAGTGGATGAAAAATCGATATCTCTCTCCACCACGATTGCGCTTCCGCCCTCCTCGAACGTCTTGGACAAATGCCCCGTCACGCTCTCGTCATATCCCGAAGTAATCTCTTCAAACATACGCGCGACTCTGTCGGGCGTGTCTTTGAGCCCTTCTCTGTCGGGATTTTCTCCTATTGCGACGAGAATATCTCTCACCGCCGATTGTATCTTTTGTTTGTCAACAGTTCTATCCATTTTATTCCTCTTATTAACTGCCATTTTATTTATAAAGTATCGTCGTAGCACTTTTAATGCAATGCGCCCCCTCTTTCCGGACACGCCGGCATTTCTAAAAAAATATTAACTACAACTTCCCCCTTCCTCACGGTGTTTCCCCTATTCCGTTCCCCCTCTGCACTTCGTTTG